>Ga0208553_1000691_pt1 | contig 12029 bp, 7 predicted proteins | sample 6_EtaG_FD_184079 | JGI IMG/M metagenome (GOLD analysis project Ga0208553, IMG submission 184079) | Marine viral communities from the Subarctic Pacific Ocean - 6_ETSP_OMZ_AT15160 metaG (SPAdes) (version 2) | ecosystem: Environmental > Aquatic > Marine > Oceanic | place: Pacific Ocean | collected...
CCCGAGAGCACCGGCACCTTGGACTTCCCAGAGAACACCACCCGCCACATTGTGGGTAACATCACCGGGCCCTGGAACATCCCCGGCGAACCCCATGTTCATGAAGAAGAAGTCGTTCCAACTGTCTTGGGTGGGAGCCATGATGCGCTCGTATCCGCTGGTTGGAGTACGTCGAGTCGTTGTTAGAAAACCCCAAGGTCCTGCTGGTGGAGTGGTGCGGGTGTTGCTCATGGCGAGATACCCCTCGACTTCATCCACCTGTATTGCCAGTTAGTGATGACTGCGCTAGTGCAGGTGGCCCCCACCGTCTGGTTGTTATGGATCCCCGCGAACGGAGAAAACCCATCGCCACCTGGAACCCAAGCGGGCATCCAGATTCCTGGTCCCACAATAAGCATAGACACATTGGGGGTTCCTACGGGAAAGTACGCATTCTCTTGGGGTATCTCCAATGTCCACTCAGCGGAGTAGTCGCCTGAGCCCTCTACAAAGGGCTGTAGACGCGGAGATGCGGGAAAGGTAAGAGGCTGTCCGCTAGGAGGAACCCAGGTATTCGGCCAGCTGCCGATGTTGCAACACCTCTCCCACGTAGCCCCTAAGTTTTTGACACCCAATCCTACCCAGGACCGGTCAGCGTAGGTTCCTCCGCCTGCATAGGGGAGCGCATCTTTATAGCCGTAGTGACCTAAGATTATGGAGGTATCCTGGTCCGCAACAGGGACACCCCCTCCGGTTCCTTGAATCGTTCCTGCCACCTCAGGCTGTCGCCATACTAGAGAACGCAGGTTCGACGGTCCTATTTCTGGTGGGTAAACCATACGTGGGACGATGTCTACGCCCGCGCTGGACGTGGACTCCTTCGCAGCGAGCCGGAGACCTATACCACTAAAGATAGGGTCGTAGATACCTGGTACGGCAGAGACATCATACATCGCTGTGCTCGTGCCTGTTGTATCCACGAACTCAAGTTCGCCGCTCTTCCAAAGAGTGATGTGCCTTTCCGCTCCCACAGGCTGGGGGTCCTCACCCACTCTCCAGTGAGACCCCGCAGGCTGCGTAAGCTCTGGAGTGGCAGGGTTGGGTACTCCGAAAGACTCCGTTCCAGGGGTCCAGCCCACGGCGGCTGTGTTTATCCCAGCAGGCTTATCATCAGCAAAGCCCATGCTGGTGAAGTAGAAGTCCTTCCAGCTATCGTCAGCCATCCTTACTACAGGAATCCAGGTGTCATCGCTAGGCGTAACTCTTGTTACACGCTGGTTCGGTGACGTTCGGTATGGGTGCTTGGGAGCAGGAATGGGCATTAAGCGCAGGCCTCGAAGTCGATACTAAGGTTGATTGTGTCTGCTGCGGGCGGCGCTCCGTTGGTGGTCACACCAACGTACAGCACATACTGGGTGGTCCCAGTAACTGGGTCAGGAATACCTACTGCTGCCCCATAAACGTCCTCAAGGCTGTCGATGTTGGTAGGAGTAAGGGCGTAAGCCACGATCACGGGGAGGCCTGTACTGACCCCTGCCTCCTCTCGAATCTGTAGCCCAATCTGCGTGGCTGTAGACCCTGCAGCAAACTCGGCGCGGATGCGCCTAATCTTGCATTGTTGGGGCGCGGTGAGTGCGACCTCTGTGTAGCCGGTATTGTCCACCCCTACGGCTACGCCGGTTGACCGCATATAAACTGGAACGGTTTGTTCTCTCCCCATCGGATTCTCCTTACATAACTATGTGTACAAAGTCGAAGTGGATTACCCCTTCGTCAACTACGGTGCCCACCCTGCGTGGAAGCATACCATCTTTAACCTCAAAACAGTAGCCGCCGTCCTCGCCTAGAAAGACATGTAAACCCTGAGAGTTATCAGGCCATGCAAGAGTTTCTAGTTTTGGAACGATGCGCCACGGCTGGATCCACAGAGCTCGACAGTCGGGCGCCCCTGTACGGGCTACGAACAGCTGTCCTCGGGAGCGGGCCGGGTCTCGCGCATCGGCTCTACACACGATAGCTACGTCCCCGGTATAACCGCAAATGCAAAGGATGTCGTTTAGTTCGACTTCCCCACGGGCGATTGCTCGGATGGTTTCATAAGGGTTGCTGTCTTTAATCGGGATAACTCCCGGTGCTATTCTAGCCATTTTCTACCTGCCTTTTCTTTTTTGGTATCGTTCCCACTCTTGCTGTCTAACTCTATCTTCCGCCACTCCCCGCGCTTTCTCCAAGGAAAGCTTACGCTCCCTCACCGGGAAAGACAAATCCCTTTCGGGATGTTGGTAGCGTGGCTCGACTCCCATGAGCTTCTGCATCATGAAGAACATTCCTTGTGTAGCGCCCTTTTGCCAATACGGATTGTCCGCAGCTGCCCAATAGGTAGGAAGCTGAGAACCGAAGAAGGGCAGAGAGCGCACTACGTTAATGATTAAAAGCCCCTTTCCTGAGACGTAGGCTCGTCCGTTTTCATCCTTCTTGATCTCCGACCAGTTGAGTTGCTGCAGCCCTTCGGACTCTCCGCGCTTCAAATAAATGCGCCTTCCGCCGACGAACTGCGTGCCCACGAAATAGTCCTTGGCTCCTTTCTCAAAGGCTCCCGACATTCCTGGGATCAGCAGGGCCCCTAACGGATCAATCAATAGTTCAGCTACCTTTCCTTCTGGGATCTCAGCGCCAACTGCCATGGCGGGAGCCATGAGAAGAACCTGCCCAAAGCCTAGCCACATATTGGCCATGTCCAAAGGAGTGAAAGGAGGAAGAAGAACCTTCTGATAGGTGAAGTCGTAGCCGTGGTCTTTGAGCCATTCTTTTATTTCAGGGTCTGTGAGAGGCTGGGCAAAGGCTGTTGGTCGCGCCTGCTGCCACCAGAAGGGAACGTCGCGAAGCATAGCGTCGTATTTCTCCCCAGGCGTCACAGCTGTGGACTCCTCTCCACTTCCCGACGCATGATACGCAGCTGCGGTTCCCGTCTCTGTAATCTTCTGCATTTGACGTGCGCGCCTTAGAAGCTTGTTCTCGCCCGTGAAAGCTCCCAGAGCTGCCTTAAGAAACTGCTGCGAGGCAAGCCGATAGAAGCGCCAGAAGGTAAACATCCTGGCCAGAAAGTTTTTCTCAATGGCGTAGAGAGGGGCTTTCCAGTCATAGAGCGCGCTCAACACGCCCTTCTTTGCTTGCTCTCTAGACGCCCCCTTTGAAAGAAGGTCCAGATAAAGTGCGGCACGCTGTCGCTGCTGGACGAATGTTGCGTGCTTGGCCAGCGCCTCTTGTGCAGACCTGGCGAACTCAGGAGTCTTTCCGAGGACATCAGGCAAGATGCTTCTGAACTCCTCGACCTCTTTACGGAGACCACGCAGTAGGGTCTCTGCGACGAAGGTGTCCAGCATTCCATCCTCGACCATCATCTTGCGAAGGTCGTCCACCTTTACGGCACTACCGTCCCCCAGCTTAATGATGGTCCCCGGCGGGGCGGTGAACACCTTGTTTAACTGAGGGTTAATCATGGAGTTGTACATCGAGCCAAGGAAGGGAACCCCCTCGATGTCTTCGCCTGCCTTCAGGATCATGTTGTGCAGCTCTCGCCCAAAGGGAAGGTTGGCTGGAAGGTTCTGAAAGGACAGCCTCGTTGCGGTGCCAAGGCCGTGCTCCAGCCAGATCTGGGAGAAGTCTCCCATGATATTGTTGACCCAGTAGCGAGGGTTAGGTAGCAGCAATCCAGTTGTGACGGAGGTTCTAAACAACTGCATGAACCTAATCCAGGTGTTTATTGCGGAACCACCCAGCGTTTTTGGAGCCTTCATGGCGACCGCTTCAAGGTCTTTCACAATCTTGCCAGAGAGTTTATTGATGTCCGCGTAGAGGGTGGTGGGAACAAAAACCGCCTCCCCTCCGTCTACCTTCGACAGCTGCACCAGGTCGGCCATCTTCTCCCCCATAGCCTCCGTGTCTGCTACAAAGCGGTGACCAAGGGGCGAGCCGTACTCCGCCAGCTTCCTGAAGGCGCCCTTGATATCATCAACGTTGTCCATCTCGCCCTTCATGAGGGCGTTCAGATCATCTGCCAACTCCCGTGACATAGGCTTCCATGTCTGAGATGCGAAGACCGCAGCCTTATCCATGACCGCGCCGTCCAGAATCCCCTGCATAGCAAAGTTCCACGCCTTGTCTCCCTTATCGACCGAACCTATGATGCTATCGGTCATCTCTGCGATCCTATCCATCAGGCGGCTGAAGTCGATTGTCTTGTCTGTCACCATCTCCGAGATAATCTCTGCGGTTCCCCGCTCTAGTTGTGCAGCCTGTCTAGCTGTTACTTGAACGCCGCTCGGAAGCCACGCTCTAGCAATGGCCTTAAGAGCTTTAGGGAGCTCCCACTCCTCGACGCCTTCGCCTGCCTTGATTGCCTTCGCCGCCTTGTCAAGCCATGCGAGGTCTTCTTTACTGCCCTTTACTGCCGCGCTTTCGACTGCGTCTCTGACCACCTTGTTACTAATGATATGCCGAAAGGCCTGCTCTACCAGACTCATAGGCCCGGTGTTCATCATGGTGTTCTTGAAGTTGCCGCCCTTAAGGAGCATGCTCGCTGTTCCCTCAAGATAAGCAAGAGCCACCTTCTTAAGCTCTGCGTCCCGCAGGCCCTTGGTGAGGATGGTAAACTCTTGAGATGTAGCCTGAGCTATCTCCAGCGCCTTCTTATAAACCTTGCTGATACCTTTGCCTGGCGCTCCAAACCTACGAAAATTCTCGCTGTGAGTGAGTGCAAATTTTCGCAGCGCCTGACGAAGCCTGAACGGAAGCGTCTCTCCAAAGCCGCCGGGCCCGTATCGAGCTCCCTGATGGACCGAGGTTACAGCGTGCAGCAGGTTGCGCCCGGCCACTTCAGACTCCCCGACGAAGTCCGCAGCTCTAGCGTCGAGCCCGTCGATGCCTCTACGAAGGGCGACCTGCTCATCGAGTGTGATTCGGACAGGACCGCGCACGCCGTGTCCTGCTAGGCGCGCAAAGATGCGCTCTACATTGTCGGACCCCTGTGCCGCCTCCTCTATAAGAGCTTCGACAGTCTCGGCTCCATAGCGTTCATCTAGGTTCTTCCTGAACGTCTTAACGTCGAGCACCCGCTCGCCTGTAGCGCGACCGCCCTTGAGGGCACCCTTAAGTGGGTTGATCTTAGGGTTAGCCTTAGAGCCACTGGCTAAGTTATCCGCCACCACCTTGATGCTTTCGCTCAACTCCTGAACTACTTTGCGTAATACGGGTGCCCCTCTGGCGAGGGCAGCTGCCCTAGCTGCATCAATCTTGGCTACACGAGCGGCGTCAAGCGCCACCTCCACCTGGTCGTCAATCATCTTAGAGCCTGCTCGGAGGTCGGACTGTGCAGCTCTACGGAGTTTGGTGGCCTCTTTAGATAAGCGCACGTTCAAATCCTTAGCCTTTTGTGCTTGGATAAGGAGAGGGGTGAGCTGCTCGTGGGCCTTAAGGTACTTGTTGCGCCCCTTAATTACAGCGCCCTTGCTCTTGAGATAGCGCGTAAAGGCGGCTGGAGAAAGAACCCCCTGACGCTCAAAGATCTCAATAAACTTAGGAGGCAGAGCCTCGATGAACGCTCGGCCTGAAGAAATCTTCTTAGATGCTTTTTGCGGCCCGATATAGATCGCGTTTCCTGCCGATGGATACTTCTTCGCTAGTTTTTTCCAGATCTCCTCGGCAGCATGAACCGTCGAGCCCTCTCCTGCTTTCCCAAAGGAACTGGGGATTAGGTAGAACCCCTTGGGGTGCTTCTTCTGCATTGCCTGAATGGCTCTTTCATAAAGCTCCGTTCCAAGTCCCTTTTTTCTAAGGGAGTAATCCACCCCGACCATCCACACCTTTTCGACTGGTGCATCGCCGTGCTTTTTGTAAAGAGAAGCAAGTTCCGAGGGACGCTGTGAGATGGGGATCAAGTCCTTTATTCGAGGCTCGCTCTTGAGCCTCAGATAGGCCACATCCTTTCCTCCCCCCTGCCGACTCCTTGATGCCCAAATGCCGTGTGCCTTTTCGTTCCACTTGAAGTCTAACCCCCTTTCTGGGAACTTAGCCTTGCTTGACGCTACTCCCTTGAGCCCCTTGGCTTTCTCGGTGGCCTGCGTTACCAGGCGCAGTAGGTCCTCCTGGGGGATGTCAGCTAGGAAGGTTCTTATCTGAGCGATAGCCTTAACTCCATCGTCACCGTAGGTTTCCGACAGCTTTGAAACCATCTTATGATGCGCCTCTATTGCTTTCTTGGGCGCCCTCTGATGGCGAAGAAGGGTCTCCTGGTATTGCTTAGGCCCTCCCATTCTGGCGATCTCTTTCCGCAGAAACTTAAGCTGGCTTTGCTTATCAGTTGCGGACTCAGATCCCTTGGCAAACATGTCGTACTTTTGGGCGTCGAACCTGGGAAGAAGGTCCATTAGCTTCGCTTCCGCAGTTGCTAGTTGCTCCTGAAGAACCTCTACCCTCGCTCCCGTCGCTCTGAACTCGGCTTTACGCAGGGCGTATTCGGCCTGTGATTTCTTCTCAGCCGACTGCAGTATCCGAGTATTCTTACGCGCCTTCGCCACCTCATCGTCAGCTTTGCTCAAAGCTTTGCGCGCCTTCTCTACTCCAGCGGGGATGTTCGCTATCCCCTCCATGCCCTCCTCTGCACGATACATCCTATCAACCAACTGCCATGCGTCATGGTCCTGTACCTTTAGGTCCTTCAGAAACTTCTGCATAAAGTCTGCAGTTATCTCTCCTTCCTTCGCCTCGAGCACAGGCTTGAAGAGCGCCCGTGTTCGCATCAGTCGGGCAGCGTCCACAGCTGGTCCTAGCAGTGGGCCTGTCAGCTTTGACCCTTTGCCTATAAGCTTTCCCGCCTTGCCTACAGGTCCAAGCAACAGGGTAAGGTCAGGGTCAAGCAGTAGGAGGGGTATCATTGCTGATACGCCTAAGATGGTTTCGGGTATGGCTGAACCCGATTGTTCCTTCTCCATGAAGCGAGGCGTTGCAAACTTAGCGATGTTCCCGAAGTCGTCTGTGATGTCGTACCCTTCTCGGATAATCTTGATATGCTCAGGAGTTCCCCATCCTCCTGCATGGATGGCTGCGCCTGCAGCTGTGGAAAGAGCGATGTTGGCGAGGTACTCCAGCCTTCCCTGGCCTTCGAGTTGCTTATGGTTCTGGTTCCAGGCAGAGTCGTGGGTCTCCGCCCCAGCTAACGTGGCCCAGACAGGGGCTAGGAGACGCCCGCCTTTCCATGCTGGGGTGTTGGCTATCTCTTCAGTTTTTCGTTGAGGGTCGCTATCGACGAAGTAGACGCCTGTTCCTCGCGACATTATCGCGCCGACTTTCTTCTCAGCCCTCTGGCGCGCACGGGCTCTGATTAGTTCAGTGGCTTTAGGGGTGAGCTCACGCCCTTTCTTGCCTGCGTTGATAAGAGCCTCGTCCATGTAGTGGCCTTGAAGCTCAACTACCGCCGTGTACACATCAAAGCCAACGTCGCCATCCACAGTCTTGTAAAGGGGGATAGAGACATTCCCGCTACGCTTGCTTGTGAAAGCAGCTCTCATCTCGTCGTCCAGGTCAATGCCTCCCAGGACACCCTCGGCGGTGCCTGCGTTCATTGCGGCCCTTCCCTTCCTCAGACGGCGCTGTCCGCTGTCCTCCTCCACGAGTCGCTCGCGAGTGAAGACGTGGTCCTTACCAGACAGATCACGGTAGACCCCTCCGTAGGTCTCTCTCTGCTGCCCTTCTCTCGGAGACAACTTGAAGAGTTCATCGAGCTTCTTCTCGCTCTCGCGCATCTTGCGATAGGTAGGTACAGACGCCTTCTCTGGAGGGACTACGCCGTACTTCTTCTGGACCTCGAAGAAGGTAATCTTCTGGGCGAGGTCATCGTCTGCCTTTACGTCACCAGAGTCGAGTGCCTCGAAGAAGGTCTCGTAGTCGTAGTCGGTCTTATTGAGGTGGTTGTAGTTGTTCAGGTGTCGGTCCTGAACATAGGAACGCTTGCGTGCGTGGTTCCTTATGCGGTTGCGCTGCATAGCTCCAGCCTGCGCCTCGTTCATTGCCTTCAGCTGCGCCTGATCCTCTTTAGGATGAGCTGCGGCTTCTCGACTCTCCCTCTTCTTTAAGGCTTCGTACTTTGGAGCGGCGGTAGCCTTCCAGTCCTTGTAGGCCTTTTGGGCTTGCTGTTCCCGAGTTAGCGTCGGAGCAGCTTCTTCAGGCGCTGGCGTTTCTTCTGCCATGGGCTAAACAACCGGGAGGTCAGCATCTTTGCGGATGATAGCTCCCTCTTTTGCGTGTTTGTTCGCGTCAAGGGCCCTAGCCCACGCTGGCCTGGGAAGACCTTCGAGTACTTTCCTAGCTTTAGCCGAAGCTACTGCCGGGGCTTTCTTGGCAGCTGCCGCCAGCGAGTTGTCCGCCTCTGTGTAGTCTTGCGGGCGGAAACCTCGGTGCATCGCGCCGACTCCGGTCCTTCCATAGCGTTCACCCTGAACGTCGGGACTCCCCAAGGTCTCCCTCTCCTCTCTTTCAGCCCACCCCTCACGGTACTTAGCAGCTGCGCCAGGGACATACTCAGGAGGTGTGAAGGTTTCTCCCTCTTTCGAGATCTCTTCCCAAGTACGGGTTTCAGTACCAGCGTCCACGTCGCCAAGATGCTTGTCGTAAACCCTATCTATGACGCTGCTCTCTTCCTCTTCTACATCGAAGGCATCCTTCGTCGCTGACCTCTTGGCATCCATGACTCTATTTTTAGAGAAGACTCTCAGTTGCTCGAACCTTTCCAAGGGCTCTTTTAGAGACTCATACACTGCACTGTCAGCCCAGGACGCCCCGGCAGCAACTCCTCCTTGATCCCGATCAAGGTTCTTGGCCTCTACTTCTAGCATGTCGAACTTTTCTTTAAGTTCGTTGTGGACTTCTTCACTTCTTCGCCAGGCCTCGGAATCCTTTCCGTCCTCAAAGAGTTGAGCGATCTCCTCCACGGCCTCCTTAGCATACGCCTCTACTTCCTCAGCCGTACTCAGGGCGTCCATGCCTGCAACGTCAGACTGCTTCGACGCCTCATACTCTAGACCGGGTCTGATGACAGGCTCCTCGGGTGTTCCTCCCCCATGCCGTAGCAGGTAGTTCAGGAACTTACGGTCATCGTCAAATCCGTACAGCTTCTTCGCAATCTGAAACTCTTCGTTCTCACCAGCGTCCGCCACCAGTTCAGAGAGGGTGCGGCCCTGTTGGATCTCGCTCTCGGTCTGCTCCATCAGGCTTGTCTCTGTTGGGATATACTTAACAGCCTCTTCATAGGCAGTCTGGCGCTCCTCCTCGCTAAGAGAAGGATCCTCCATCGCCTCCATGGCCTTTAGCATATTGCCGCCATAGGTAACGCCAGGCATAAGACTCAACTCTGCTTCTAGGCGCATGACATCTCGACGAGCCTCGGCCTGTACTGCATCCTCGTTGGCGTAGGCCTTATTGACCTTCGCGAACTGGTTGCGAAAACTGGGCCCGAGGTCCCCTTTACCAAGTATTTCTTGTGCTTCCGCATCGCTAAGTCCGTAGTGAGCTCGCCAGTTGTCCAGAACAAACCCCTTTTCAGCGTCATCACTTATCGTCAGCAACGCCTCTTCAAGAGCCCTATGCATGTTCTTGTTATCCACATCGTACTCACCCTTAGTCAAAATATTAGACTCAAGCTCTTGCCACTTCCCTTTAGCATGGTGGCTAACCTTCCCATGAGCGCGTTGTTTTGCCTCGATCAATGACCGACGTGCCGAGGCCTTATCTCTCACTGCTGCGCTGTTCGCGCTCGCAGCAACCCTAGACCACGCAGCTATACGCGCCTTCTGAATGTCATCATAGGATTTAGCAGCCGCCTCTGCATCATCCGACCTTGCAGCTGCACGGGCAGAGATCTGCGCGTCTTTTAATTGAGCTAACTCCCGCTTGAGCGCGTTGGACGAAGCCTCCGAGCCTGTCTGCAGGCCTGACCCCAGCCACATATTGGCGCCCACTCTGCGCTTCCTGCGACCATATTGCGTTACCAGATCTTCTAAGGCCATTACTTTACCCTCTGTTCAAGATTCTTTCCGCTGCTCGGATACCTCTGTTGAGTTGGCGCCCACTCCGAGGAGCAGACTCGCTTTTGACTAGCTTGGCCATCTCAAGGAGTTCGTCGTCGGTCATTTGATCAGTTCCCATTCCCTCGGGAATAAAAGAGATAAGCCTATCACGCCAGCCTGGAAGGCCCCGTGCTCCCTTCTTGCCTGCTATATCATCCAGCCACTCCGATGTTCCCTCAGACCCTGCCACTTGCCTGAGCATCTTTCCTAACTGAGTCTCGGCTTGTCCTGCCTGACGTTGAGCTTGCGCCTCTTCTCCTCGGAGTTGGCGCTGCAGCTCCTTCCATCGTTTTGAGTTTTCGTCCAGCTCTTGCTGTCGGTCAGCACGCTGTGTTTTTCCCACAACAGCTAGGGCTTGTTGCTGTCCTGCCTTCTGCCTTTCAAGAGCAGCCCCTGCTGTTCGACCAGAAAATGCTCCGCCTGCAGTAGGAGGAAGGCCTGCTGTTAGAGCGCCCTGAGTTGTAGGCATAGCCTCTGCCATAGCCTGCTCGCGGTCGCCTGCTCCTGCTCCTTGACGCGCTTTACGCTCGAGCTTGGACTGTTGTTTTTTGAGCTTGGCCTGTTCTGCCGCGCCTGCAACTGCCCCTCCCAGGGCTCCCAGGCCATAACCTATGACGGTGCCTGCAGCTCCAGCCAAAGGCCCTCCTACGCCCCCGATGCCTCCTCCGAGCTGACCTAATACAGCTGCCTTCTGTCTTGCCTTAGATCCTGCAAGCGACATTATTCTTCCCCTTCTTTTAGTAGGTCCCCGACAGCTCCCTTCGCCCCGTACCATGCGCGGCCAGGAATATCCTTAAGCTTGGATTTAAGCTTGGCTTTCTTGGCGCGACTCTCTATCAGGTCTTCCGTCTTGCTGGTGTCACCACCGCCGTAAATACGCGCAGCCTCACCCAGATCGCGCAGCCCTCGACCCACCGTCCCTATCTTTCGGAGCTCTCCTGGAAGCTCAAACTGCCCTTTGCGGGATTCAATTAAGCGATCTAAAAGGTCCTTTTTTTTACGAGACTCTTCCCCCGCCTGGCGGTCTGCTATCGCCTGAGAAGAAGGCATCTCCTCGTAAGGAGTCTCCATCTTCGAGCGGGCACGTTCGCTCGGGTCGATGCCTTTGGTAAAGTCAATCCCCCTTTTCTTTGATCCGCTCTTAGCGCCTTTGCTCTTAGGCTTGCGGTTAAATATCCTATCCAGCGCTTGTTGGGGGGTCTCTGGTCCTTGTTGGGGGGTCTCTGGTTTGCTGGGCTCTTGCATTAGTTCCTCCTAACTCTTAAATAGAATATACCGCATGGAGCGCGTGCGCACACGCGACTGGTAGATGGCCTCGTCACGGGCGGATGGATTAGCGGAGTTTCCATAGATTGTAGAGTTTCCAGCAAAAACAAGTCTGAGACCTGCGGAGTACCATCCTTTTCCTACCAATGTTACTAGCTTATGGCCTGACCACGATCGGCATCCCATTGCGTTCAGATGCGTGCTTAAACCACCCCAAGGCCAATAGTTATCAATGTTATCAATAGGGAGTGGGCACTCCCCATAGTCTGTCTTAATGAAGTGGGGAGGACATTTTCGATTTCCCACATCATCAAGTTCCTGCTCTGTTTGGTTTGGAGAAGTGGTGTAGAACATCTGAACCTTTGTGATATTTGCCTGGGCATTGTTCATTGGGTTGTTAACATCTGGAGGAACTGGTTCTCCACAGCCATGGGGGGGAAGTGGCTTTTCGATGAACCCATCATTGTACCAAATTATATTCCAGTTTAGCAACACCTTGGCCTGAGCGTATGGGTTATAGAACTCTATATTGGCGCCCGGTATAGGGCTGTAATACTGAATGAGATTTTCATCCCGAATCCACTGGCGGTCAGTGAGAACACCTCCGGTATAAAGCTTATCTAAAGCTCCAAACTGATCCCAAAAATAGTCTAAGTTGGCCGTCGC
>Ga0208553_1000701_pt1 | contig 11918 bp, 9 predicted proteins | sample 6_EtaG_FD_184079 | JGI IMG/M metagenome (GOLD analysis project Ga0208553, IMG submission 184079) | Marine viral communities from the Subarctic Pacific Ocean - 6_ETSP_OMZ_AT15160 metaG (SPAdes) (version 2) | ecosystem: Environmental > Aquatic > Marine > Oceanic | place: Pacific Ocean | collected...
AGGGCATTTGAGATCTGGATGGGGTACCACGGCGGCAAATCCGACAATGTGGATGATTCGACGCTGCACGCCACCGCTGCCAGTCTCTGCATCCCGCTTGAACGCAAAGGCGTGCGCGTGCCCGTGCTGGAGCCATGGGAGGTCGATGGGATTGATTTCGAGGATTCATCCTCTGAAGCGAATCCCCATCCGATCCCTGAGCCCCCTCAAGACACAGCTGCTCCTACCTCCGGCCCTCAGGAGGAGGTGCCCCACACGGCCGACACTCTTCCGTTCTGATGGAATCCATTAGCGCCCATCCAGACGCAGCGTGGGGTGGCAATAAATCATGGCCGATGCCGTCTGATACAGTCCCCGACGTCACCTACACGGTGGGCCGGCATGGCGACCATGAGCCTGACGAGGATCTATGGACCTGTACCTGCCCCGGCTATCAAGCTCACAGCGGCAGCAAAATGCATTGGTGGTGCAAGCACATCAGAGCCATCATGGAGCAGCAGATCTCGTGCCTCCGATACGGGAGCATGTGGCGGCGGTACGCTTGAACAGTTTTTGACCCCCAGAGGGGGGTCCGGTTGCCCGCTATTGGGAGCGGGCGCTGACAGCATGGAGGACCTCCGCCCGATATCATGTCGGGTCCAATCCCCTCCGCATAATGCTGACTCCTGTGAGACCGGGCTCCCCTCACTTTTTTTAACAGCACCACTCTGCGCGAACCCATCGGCTGCTCCGCTCCCTCTGAGAGGATGATAGAGCAGTCTGGACGCCGACTCGCAGCGGCCACTGACCCCGGGCAGTAATCCAGCCGGTAGGTTTCATCTGTGCCTGCCTTGGGTGGGAGCCGCCGAGAGGTCGCTGCCTTCCCCTAAAACGTCACAGTGATTGTGGGGATAGTTTCATGGGAGCCTTCAAAGGCTGGCATCGGGATGGGCGTATCCCGGGATGAAGGGGGGGGTGAAGGTGTGTCTGAATGGCAATAAAGACATTAATTGAAACGAGGTGGCTATCGGTGTACTGCTGCTCCAACGGGAGGAAAATCACCAGAAGACAATCAGCGAACAACCGGCAGCGAAATCAGTCCCGCCGCCCAAAAAGAAAGAACACTGAGGGTACGCAATCAGATGATGTGAGGGAAACGACATGACGCCTGAAAAAATCATTGATATTGCCCTTCGCAGGGCGGGTCTGACATCGAGTTCCTCGGACTTCAAGGACAACGCTCGGGAGTATCTTAACCTCGCGTCCAAGGATATTACGGGGTATTGGGATGTAGATATTTATCCTACTCCCGATTCCACGAATACAATCTCTTATCGGTACTTCAGAGCGGTTGAGAAAGAGAATGTGGAGTGGCTATGAGCCGATTTTCCCAAGCATGGGATTTTATCCAGCGCGACACCCTCCCCGACAGGAGCGAGTGGGATCGCATCTATGACTCCATCTATGAGTTTTCCGATCTCGTCAGACTCCGGAATGAATACCGTGACGAACATCACCGTATGCCGTCAGACTTCTCCGCCGGCGGCGACATCGCCGTATGCTCCGTGTGTAACTACAAAATGGATGTCTCCAGATATGAACGCGGCGAGAGGACCGCGTGTCCCCTGTGCGGGGAGTCACTGACAGTCTACAAGTGGACTACGTAGCGCAACAGGATCTTTTCCCGCTTCCCATCGAAGACGAGATCCAGCTACATCTCAGAAACAACTACGCCTCCCTGATGTGCCGATTTACCAAGCGGCACGATTTCAAATTCTTTTCAAAACTGCGCGGCATATACGGCTACAAGATCCCCCTTCTTGCAGCAGAACGTCTCTCCGTTGACAACCCGGAATACAGAGATTTTTACTCGTACATTATGGCTACTTGCTGGGCCATCAAAAAGGAGGAGGATGAACATGAACGGAGCTGAAGATCTTGAACAAGGCATTCTCGGCAGCTTTATCTTGCAATCAGACGCAATTCCGGAGTTCGCGGGCCAGCTGACAGCCCGGGACTTTTACGACGACCGAAATCGAGCCGTCTTCACGGCACTCATCGATGCCCATGAATCAGAGGGCAAGATGGACCTTCGCCTTTTCACGGACTATCTACTGAAAAACGACCTCATGGAGAAAGCTGGAGGGCCTCTCTACGTTTCGGATCTCGCCTCCCAGTATGCATGCATCCCCTCCCTCATGGAGAAATACATAAGGCGGGTGCAGGAGGAGTCCGACAAGCGCACGCTCAGGGATATAGGGCATACGCTCGTGTCTGATTCCGACAGAATGGAGGTGAGCGTTGAAGAGGTTTACACTCGTATGTCTGAATCCCTGACAGCGCTTACTTCGCAGAGGCCAGCAGAGGGTGCCACCCGCGCATCTGATGTAATTGCAGAGGTAGATCGGGATCTGCGTCAGGCCATGGAAATGAAGAAATCTTTCGGTGGGCTCGACACAGGCTTTGATGTCCTGAACACCACCCTGAACGGATTTTGCGGATCTGAACTGACCGTGATCGGGGCACGTCCATCCGTCGGGAAGACCACCCTTGCCCTCCAGTTTGGACGACAGGCGGCCTTCCATGGGAAGGTTCCAGTGGGTATTTTCTCGCTTGAGATGAGCCGGAAACAGATTCTCCAGCGCCTCCTCTGTATGCAAGCAGGGATAAACGTCTCTCGATTACGGCGAGGCGTGCTGGAGCCATGGGAGGTCGATGAGTATGAAATTGCCTGTGACGCCGTGCGCGAATGGCCCATTTACATAGACGACACCCCCGCCCTTACTATCCCCCAGATGACGGCCCGTATGCTGAAAATGAAACGCGCCTACGACATTAAGCTGTGGATCGTAGACTATCTACAACTCATGACCGGAGAGGGGGAGTCAGAGAATCAGCAGGTGAACTCCGTGAGCAAGGGCCTCAAGGGCCTCTCCAAGGTCCATGACGAGCCGGTAGTGGTCCTCAGCCAGTTGAACAGGAGCGTGGAGGCACGGTCAGACAAAAAGCCTCAGCTGGCTGACATGCGAGGCTCCGGTGGTATTGAGCAGGATGCTGACTCCTGTCTCCTTCTCTACCGTCCCGGCTTCTATCCCTACCTGAGGAGCAACTGGAAGGGGAAGCACGACATCAATACCTACGCTGAGTTGATAGCGGAGAAGACACGTTTCGGGCCTACGGGGATCATCCCCCTGCAATGGGTACCGGAGAGGGCAGAATTTAAGAATGGATAAGCGGAGACAGCAATGTCTAATGGCCTGAGCAACAAACGCAAGGGAACCCGCGTCGAGCGGGAGATGGTAAAGAAGCTGGAAAGTGAGGGCATCCCGGCGTGGAGGGTCCCCATGTCAGGAGCACTCGGCGGGAGCCTGAACTCTGATATCAAGGTCGGCCCCGACAAGGAGTTCGACGTTGAGGTGAAAGCACGAAAGGGGGGAGGGGGATTTGCTGTGATCGAAAAGTGGTTGGGGTCCAACCACCTCCTTTTCCTTAAGAGGAATCATGCGGAGCCGATGGTGGTCATGGAATGGACGATGTTCCTTGGGCTGATGAAGGCCAAACTGAAAGAGGACGAAGTTGACAAGGCACTCGACTGGCTTGCAGACGAGGGAATGGGGACCGGTGCCGCCGCCTTGGAGAATCGCATGAGGGGAAACTGAACAACAAGGTTCCAGTAGCCGCCATCTCAATCCTCAAACATATCTAAATCAAAAATACCCAAAGGCTTCTCGATTTTCAGATCCTTCAGTTTCTCATTTCCGACCAGAAGCTTGGTTCCTCCTGAGATATACCGTTTCCCGTCGGGGTCTTTTTTAATCGTGTAAAGATAGAAAGTTGTTTTCCACAAGTTTACCCTTACGATACGCCCGGGCCGTCCGTCGACGACGACGATGTCGTCGTTGTTATAGTCATTTCCCACAAAGACGATTAGCCCCGCCAATATCGATTCTATCGTCGATTTAAAAAACAGCAGGACTAAACCAGCCAGAAACATCCAGCCATATTCGCCCAATAAAACACTTACGTTCCCTTGTATAGCTGTTTCTATTTGCTGTAAATTCTCCGTGCCATCCATTTCCATGCTCTTTCCGACTTTCCGGCAGAAAGACGAGTGGCGCCATGTGCGCCCCTAAGGCACGCTAAGTGTCCTTAGGATGCCTTATTTAACACCAATCGGCAGAAAAAGGGAATCATTCCCTTTTTCCGGGAATTACTCCCGTTAATGCTCTATCTTACTTGCCAGATTCAGAGCTTGCAAGACTCTGAAACCAATGTGATCGGCTGACAGATCTGCTGGAGGCTGGCGTCCGACGGGGCGTTCGTATGGCTGGGAGGACGTGGGCGTTGTGTGGGTTGCTGCCGTATAACGAGGAACTCAGGGCGAAGAAGGGAGCCCATAGACGAAATCACCCAAACCCTGCGCGGCTGGAGAAGGCAGGGTTATGAGTGAAATGATTTCTTATATACCATTACCCAAGTAACTGGCGGGCAATCTGCCCTGCTGGCGGCTGCGCCCGGGCCCTGCTTCGACGCCCCCTGCGCTTCCTCCGACGGCGACGCTTCGATGGGGCAACCCGACGGAGCCTTTTTGGAATCTCGCCTTCCGCCTCAAGTTTCTGTTTTATTCCAGTGAGCGCCTCACGCAGAGCGTACGCCTGACCCCTGAGAACGCGCTCCTTGTCCACATTCATGAGCTTGATTCCGGCCAGTTCGCTGAGGAGTTGTGCCGGAAGCTCATCACGCTTGCCGGCCTTAATCATTCTCTGGGCCTTGCCAAAGGTCGGGACCAGTGTCATGAGGGCATGCTCAGTTGTTTTATCCAGCCACGGCAGAACCTTTGACGGTTCGCCGGGATATTTCTCAATCGGACGGTCGAGGAAGGTGGAGTAACCTCTTTCAGGAAGCCATTCCCCGGCCAGTTTAACAAAGGGCGTCAGGGACGACGCCATGTCCTTGTAGTTAAGCCTGTTCAGGTCCTGAAAGGGCAGGTTCGGATTAATGTAAGTCGGCTTCCCGTCCATAATGATCGGCAACCTGACGGCGTGCAGCTCTTCGTAGTAGTCGGGGGTCGGAATATCCCTCCAGTCTGAGGTGATCCCCTCGACCGCATCCATGAATTTCGGGATTATTGCATAGCGTCCCGGGTCCTCAAAAATCGCTTGCATCTGAAGTGGAATATTGAAACGCATCCATGTATAGAAGGGGGCGACCGAACGCATGACGGTGTCCTCAAACGGCGTCAGACCATTGTCATAGTCGAACAGATACTTCATTACGGAGTTGCCTGAAGTCACTTCATCGCCTGTTTTTTCCAGCTTGTCTATGAAGTGCGCTCCCCGCGCATTGTTCTCAAACATCCGACCCATCGCGCGATTCCATCGCATCAACGGAGCCGAATGCCCAAACCACCGAGAGAGGTATTCTCCTGCCCCCTCAATCTTTTCGCCCAACGTATCCCGGGTGGGCCTGAGATCGACAGCTTTCTGAGCAACCTCCGCAGCCCGTGAGCCCAGAGGCTCGGTAATCCCCAAGCCGAACATGCGGTCGAAGGCAGCTCTGGTCTCATCGTTCAGCTTCCGATTAATGGGGGAGCCAACCATGACCTCGTAGATGTCCTCCATCCAGTCCGTGGTCTTCGCCATCACCTCCTGAAGATCTCGCGTCGGAGCCACCCCCTCGCGCATGTATTGCTCAAGGGCTCGGGAAAACTTCTCCTCTGCCTGAACGCCCCACTTCCCGTCCTTCACCTTGGCCCACTTCTCAAAGATGGCGAGATCGTCGGGGTCAATGTCTGAGCGTCGGAAAAAGTGACCAAGCTCGTGAATAATCGTGGAGACGTCGGCATTCTCGAAGAGGTTAATCATCGACCGCCCGTCTTCGGCAAACTGGATCGCCCCCTTTACATTGCCTCCTGCTCCTCCTCGCTGGAAGGAGGGGTCTCCAACTCGGTTGATGGGAGGGGCTCCGGCGAAGGCTTCGTCAAGGGCTCTTGAACTTCGCCCAACGGGGAGGTCGTCAAGTCCCCAGCCGTGTCGCTGGTTCCACTCATTGAAGGTTTCTCTGTAGTGGCGGTGAAGTTCACTATATATCCTTCCCGGTAAATCGGATGGTCCTCCCGTAGAGGCTCCCATCCTGATTTTCGCAATAGCCGTTCCAAACTCTCTTTCGGCATAAGTCTCTCCCGCGTAAGTATAAAACTCTTTCCTGATGTCCCCTTTTCCGATGGCCTTATCGACCCGGGCAATCAACTTTTCCTGATTCCCCCTCCAGCTTCTTGCCCTGTCACCCTTTTGATCAAATACGCGGATGGCCTTGTTGCCCGGTTCGGTCTTGAAGCCGATGGCGAGAAACTTTTTCAGCTCATCGGGTTCGAAGGCACTCTCGTCGTTCTTAGAGAGCCTGAGCCCGAAACCCGTTTCCAGACCGGGCCTTTCCTTGGAAAGCATCTCGGCCTGTGCTTCGGTCATTCTCTGGGCCCTGTACCATGAAGCGTTTTTCATGTTCATGGAATCGCCCACAATGCCAGCTATGCCTGCGGCCACATCGTCGTCACGGGCACGGATGGTAATAGAGATATCGTTCTCTATCCCCCAGCCGGACCCAAGGGCGTCCCTGTGAACTTCATGGGTGAAGCCGAGGGTATCTTCGAGGTCGGCCAGCGCCTTGATTTTCTTCCCGTCAGTGGTCGTTATGCGGTCGAAGACTTTATGATGGAACGCCAGCTGTTGACCTGTTCCGGCGGCCTCACTGCCGACGGCAAGTCCTCCAATCTTAGAGGGCACAGTGACGATTCTCTCCCCGCGAGAGAGGGCGAACCTCTCAGATATCTTGTAGGGATTTTTTCCGAAGGTCTCTACCGGATACTTCGTTGCCACGGCCTCAAAGCCCGGCAGCGCCGTGTCCCTGTCAAGAACCTTGGACAGTTTGTCCACCTCGGGCTTGGAGTAAGCCAGAGCAGAAGGGAAGGACCCGATCTCATGTTTCCACGCATCTCCCCCTACGTGGGCAGTAGCAGAATCTGCCGCTTTTGGAGAAAGGTACTTCTTTGCATACCACCACAAAGCCGCCTGTGCCTCATCGGGAGCCATATTCTTCCGGCGGGCCAACTCTGCTATCTGATACTGGACAAAGCGGTAGGTGGCGGCGTTCCGATGCGTAGGGAAAGCAAACTCTCTCGTCGAGAGCGTGGTGATCTCCCCCCGCTGCGCCACAGGCAGTTTGTCGTATCTCGCCTTGGTAACGACGATGCCCTCTGAGTTGTGGTGGATCTTTTTAGTCAACGGAATAGTAACGCCGAAGAGTCTGGCAATGTGCCTGTCGTTTACGGTCCCCGGGAAGAACCCCCCTGCGGCCTGCTGAAGAAGGTTAAGATCAAAGGAAATTGTCTTCAGGTCCCCGGTGAAGGTTGCTTTTTCATAGAGGTTTACGAGCTTGGCCACGCCGGTGGCTTTGGTGCCCTCTCCTTTCGGGAAGAAAAGTCCCTTTTCCACTTCAATATATTGGGCAGCATCTCGCCCGGTCCTTGATAACGTATCAGGCGTCTTAACCTTGAGCACCGTCCTATTTCCATACATCTTCTCCCTGAAGGCAGAGGGACTGAAGGCATTGTTTTTCCCCGTGAAAGACTCCCTCGCCATCCGCATGACCCACAGTGCTTCAGAAAGATTGTCTTCGACCGCTTTTTGGGGCGAGAGGAGAGCAAAGACGCCGGCAAACTCAGGCATGTTCTTTTCCCCAACGAGCCTCGACGCGCCTTCCCCAAAACTTTTATACCAGAAGGGGCTGTCCCCCCCTTCATCTATAGCTTTATCCAGCGCCTTCTCCATGTCCTTGAAATCCCACGACCACGGACGCACTTCGCCTTCGAAGACGGCTTCCCCGGCTTCACGCTCTTTGGCCTGACGTTTTTCAATCCCCCTCAGAAACCCGTCCCGAAGCTCTTGTGGAGTCGTACTTGGAGCACCGGGCATTTTCCGTAATTCGGCAGCAGTCGGATTAATATACCCGGTCGTCGGGTCTACCGTGCCCTTTTGGAAGCCTTCGTACCACTCTTGCTCCAGCTCTCCCCACATAACGTCCGGCCCATCAGCGGGCCCTTTCATCTGGAACTTCTCGCCACCCTGATAGAAGACATGCTCGCCGGGGACAAAGTCATCTGCCAGCCCTCGCGCGACGACCACCTCATGAGCGCGATCAAAGTCGTCCACCGTCTTGCCATTATGAATGGCCCACGTCCTCGCCCTGCTATCATAAAGACGCGCCAAGAGGTCTGCCTCTGCCTCTTCTGAGCCGCCATCAAGGAGTTGGGCCTTCTTCTTCAATCCCTGTTTTGTGAGACGCCCCAGAGAATTCTTTCTGATGCCCCTCTCCATATTGGTCAGCATCTCTCTCTCGATATCGATGCCGAAATCTTTTGTGAATAACCCGTTATTCATGACGGACTGGTTCTTCATTGCCGTCTGGAGTTCAAGCCCCGTCCACGTCCTGTCTTTGTGGGTGATCCATACATCATCCATGCTCTTCTTGCCGATCATCGCCTCAACTACTCCCCTGACTCCACGGGGGAGGTTCCCCGTCCCCCCGGCTTGCAGTCCGGCGGCCATGGCATAGCGTCTCGGATCACTAACCTTTGCCACAAAATTCTGGAACACATTTGAGTACTGATTCCGCATGTGGAATCCGGGAGAAAGAAGAGCATACCCTTTCCAGATGCCCTGTATTTTCCGAAAGTTATCAAAGAACTCCGCTGCAACTGATCCTTCTTTAAAAAACGAGTTGCTCCGAACGAGGTCCTCAAAGATCGGCTCCGGCACGGCCCAAATGCCGGGCTTGTCATCGACGAGTTTGTTCCAGAGACCCTCCTCGCCCAGAATCCTCTCTTCTTTTTTAGCGTAAGACTTCAGCTCTACGGGGTCTATAATCCTGTACCCTCTTCTTAAGAGGTCTTGGATCTTGGCGTCATCCATCAGAAGCCGGGCTCCGTCGGACGACTGCTCAATTTTCTTGGCTATGCTTCCGTCAGTAAAGACAGCATTGAGGAGATTGCGGGTGGAGCGGGCCCTGACTCCCTCCATGCCAAGCTGTAAGGCCGACTGCCCGATATCGAGTTCCGTCGGGTGCCCGGCTAAGACACGGTCAATGATGTTGTCATACGTTTTAGCATGTGCGAAAGCCCCGATTTCCTGAATGTTTCCAACTTGCGCTAATCGGGCAGCTAACTCCGGGTCAAGCTTTGAAATCTCAGCAAGGGGAAGAAGCTCATTGACATTGATTTCCTCTATCAACTTCCTCCACGCCCGCTCAGAGTCGCGCGTCAAGGGCACCCGGCCCGGGGCAAAATTCCCGAGCCCCCTGACCGCATCTTTGGCAAGGACCCCTGCCTCCGAATTCAACTCGGCCTCTTTTTTAAAGAACCCACGAAACTGCTTGACCTTCTCCATAACCGCTGGGAGGAGGTGTTCCTGCCCCTTGTCCTGAAGATTCTTTTGCAGAATGGGCCTCAGGATGTCATCCCCTTGATCCATAAACAGCTGAAGAAGTGTGGACGTGTCCTTGGTCAAGCCATCCCTGAGAGTCCCGGCCACCTCCTCCAGCTCAAGGAATCCTTCTTCTTTCTGTGCATGCCGGGCTTTTACCGCCTCAAAAAAGTTTGCGGCCGCGGCCTTGTCTTCCGCCGTCCCCCTCAGGGCGAATTGCTTTATCTTGAAGTCCTTCAAGAAGGCTTCCCCAAAGATCTGGGCACCCGGGATACGCTGCCGGGCAAGGACGTCCAAGCCTCTGGCAACACCACCCGCCTCCCGAAGGAGGCGTGTGCTCTTCGCTATTCCAAGTCCGGTGTATGTAAGGGGGTCCAAGAAAACATCCATAAGGAACCCGAGGGTCGCTGCTGAATACCGGCCCGTAGCATCTTCATTGAAGACGTCCGAGTTCTTCAGCACATCTGACCACCCGGGTCGGCGGGCCTGCGACAGCTCAATGCCCGGGAGGGCATTGGCAAATTCAACGCCCGCCTGCTCGATGGCGTCGCCGAAATTTCCAGTCTTTATCCACTCATCAACTAATCCGGCAGATACGGAGTTGAACATCTGGAGCAAGTCAAAAATTGGATCTGTTGCTGTCGAAAGCCATCCTTTCTCCCCCGCTTCCTCTACAGCCTTCCGAGCTTCTGGAAGCTTGCCGGCAGAATACAGCTCCGCTGCAATGCGATCTGACGTCCTCAACGCACCCTGAGTGGCCGAACGCTGCCTTTGGGTGAGCGGCGTTGACTCAAATTTAGGAAAGGGGTCGGCCAGAACGTCACCCCCGGGGAAAAAGGGAAGCGTTTCCGATGGTTCTCCGGAGAATGGCAAAGCAGCCGAGCCAAGGCCCAAGCTGGCCTGTAGTTTTTTCAGACTTTCATGTGGGTCTTCGTATGCAGCCATATTGCTCCCTACTGATTCATAAAAACGGCAAGGCCGGCGTCTGCTTTCTTGAAAAATGCCCCGTCGGAGCCCCGGTGGCACTCGGCATCGGCGGCCTACGTCTCGAAACTTGAGCCGGCCCGCCATGGGGCTTTACTGCTGGGACAACTACTGCTGCTTGTGCAGCTGCCTCCTCCGCATCCAGAGCTGTTACCATTTCCAGAATCCTTTTATTGATGGCCTGAGGATAATTCAACGATGATAACGCATTGGGCCTCCGTGTGGGGAGAGTCTTCTGAATCTTCTGTGCAACCTCGCGCAGGGCCGCTTCCGGATCGCTGTTTGGATCTATAAGAGATACCTGTAAATCAGTTGCGATCTTAATCTCTAACAATTCCTCGGATGTGAGTATTGTTTTCCCCTCGGCAAGCCTCTTCGCATCGGCAATCGAGCCAAAGATATCTTCATACCTGCCCGGATCACCGCGTTTTGGAGCTATGATGCCTTTCAGCCTTTCATAAATCAAGGCTGGGCCCGGCCGACCAAGACCTCTGTATGCATCAGCTAATTCTTGAAGAAGAGCGTCGCTGTTCTCTTGAGGTGTATCGGGATCGTGTACCGACAACATGACCGTGTTTTTAAGTGCTTCAAGAGCAGCGTCTTCATCTGCTGTCTCTTGCTGCTGCGCCTGAGCCAATTCAAAGACACTCTCGGGGTCAGTGAGAGTCGCTGCCATGGCGACGTCGGGAGGCATCCCGCCCTTTATCCTTTTAAAGGCTGCGATCATCGCGTCGCGCTTTGAGTCGTCGGAGTAATTCGCCAAAGCAGCGGTGAATGACGTCTCAACGAAACCCTTTCGATCCCCCTCTTCTATGTCCGTTCGTTTGGCATCAATAAATGACGCATACTCTGGGTCGCTTCCGTATCTCTTCACATAAGGGGCAAGCCCTTCTGATGTCGTTATATTGCCCATTTGAGTAAAAAGAAGGTTCCTCTCGTCTGTCTCCCGCTGTCTTTCAAGTAGCCCCGTCTGAAACTCCCGCCCAGACGCAACAACCTCCTCCTGATGCTCTCTCTCCTCTTCCAGAAGACGCTCTTCTCTCTCTCGTTCCGTCCTGCGCTCCATGCCCCTTGCGATATAGGGAAGGCCCTCGCCTACCCCTAAAGCAGCACCTTTACCTATTTCGCCAAGAGTCTTAAGAAATCCCATTATTTAATCCTTGTTATGGTTTTCAAACTGCCGCGGCGACCACCTGCAGCCCACCCCCTACAACAGTCTGAGCCATGCTCTGCCAGAACGACGGCTGTTCGTTGGGAAGGGGGGCGCTGTAGGCTTGCTGTGTAATCATGTGAGAAAGCTCAGACCTCTGCTCTGGAGAATAGGCTTCAAACCAGTCGTCCGGAGTAGTCTGATGGTCGTAGAAAAAATCCGCATTATAGCCCTCGGTGTCTTCTTGACTTGCGTTATAGAGCGCAATAGCAGCATCATTTGTCAGCGTGGGGAACTCGTTCTGCATATAATTTGTAAATGTATCAAGG
>Ga0208553_1000710_pt1 | contig 11855 bp, 28 predicted proteins | sample 6_EtaG_FD_184079 | JGI IMG/M metagenome (GOLD analysis project Ga0208553, IMG submission 184079) | Marine viral communities from the Subarctic Pacific Ocean - 6_ETSP_OMZ_AT15160 metaG (SPAdes) (version 2) | ecosystem: Environmental > Aquatic > Marine > Oceanic | place: Pacific Ocean | collected...
AAAGAGTTATTACATGGATAAACATTTTGTAATGTGGGTTAAGACCTATTGTCCTTTTTGTGTCAAAGCAAAGGATGCGGCTTTTGATCAAAAAGTTAGCTACACCGTTTATATAATGGACGACAAGCTTGAAGAATTAAATGGTCTAAAAGAAAAATGGAACCACTCGACTGTGCCCATAATTATAGCGCGAAAAAACGATGAGGAACAACTAGTTGGCGGGTACACTGAATTTGCAAAATTATTTAGGACGAACAATGATTGAATGTACCTTACATGAAATAAAAAAATATTCATCTTCCGCCTCCGCCAATAGTAAAGTTAAATATGGAATGTATTCAGGCGCCGTTTACCACAACATCAAAGGCTTCGGCAAAAAAGCGTGGGTCGTGATTGTCAACATTGATTTAGACTACGAAAAACATGCTGTCGAAGGCAAAAGCTTGGAAGAGATTATAAAAGGTTGTATTGAATATCTTAATACCGCACCCAAAAGTAAATATGGCCGCCGAAGAAAAAGAAAACTTCTATATGGCAGTTTTCAGAACACGCCGTATCGAGCGTATCTGAAGGAAAAGAACAATAAAAAATATATACAAGCTTTATTAATTGTGAGCGATAAAAAAAGAAAATGCTTTTGGGGCAAAGGCGAGAAGGTAAGGCTCAGGAAGTGAAAGAAAAAACCTTTATTTATGCTTTTTCAGAAGATAAATATATTGAATATATGAACAAGCTTTATCTTGAAAAGATAGCTATCAACAATCTACTTTTCCACGAGCCGTACATCTCAGGGGATATGCACACAAAAGCCCTATTATGTGAACAATACGCCTCTTGTCACCACTTAGAAAAAATATTAGAAGAACTTGAAGACTCTTTTGATACAACAAAACAAGAATTTTATTTGACCGACACACAAGCAGTGAAATTTACAGTTTTATTATCCTCGTTAGTTCAAGTTAAAGAAGAACTACTAAAAAATGCAGTTTCATTATCTTTCCACTAGTTAAGAAAGTAGGAAGAAACATGAAAAAATCAATAATTGCTGGCATCATATTAAGTTTTTTTTGTCTCACTGCGTATGCTGCTCCTCCCAAAAATCAACGCTCTAAGTTCTACGACTTTAGTGAACAACTTATTAATGGCCAAATAAGAAAGCCGACTGTGCTCTACACAAATACGCGCGAAAAAGTTAAATTTGAGCGCCTCTTAAGTCTAAAAAAATCTTTTTTGAACAGAATGTTTGAGACAAGCAAGTATAACGTCTTCAAATAATTCACGAAATTAAGATAAAAAACATAAGACTTTTTTCTTTTTCAAATTATTGAACATATGTATTATTAGGTGCGTAATATTTTACGCACATTACCTCTACATAAAAGGAACCTTGCGATGACAATAAGGGCTAAGGCCAAGTATGTCTTCTTGACTATCTTGCCCTATATAATATTATATTTTTTACTACAATCAGTCTTAGTTATCAACACCAGCCATAATTTAACCACCGACCTAGACAAGCTTATTCCTTTTGTGCCAGAATTTATTTGGATTTATCACAGTATGATCCCAATATTTATTTTGACAACCGTGGTGCTGATTGAGAAAAAGCCTGTGTTTTTCACAGCCATTGCGTCAATTATTTTTGCTTCAATAATTATGCTTCTATTTTATACTTTTTTCCCCGCCTTTTATCCAAGAGATGGACACACGGAAGCTTCGGTTTCGGGATTTTTGGTGGAGGTCACAAGAAGTATTGACGGCTCAAACAATACGTTCCCTTCAGGGCATGTGACTTTTGCTTGGCTTATGGTATTTTTTATAGGACTATCGAACTTTGCGCAAAAATACAAATGGATTCAGCTTGCATACATTGTATGGGCTTTCCTGGTTTCCGCTTCAACACTAGTCCTGAAGCAGCATTTTATTTTGGACGTTTTTTCTGGCATATCTTTGGCGACATTATGTTATTTTTTAGGTAAATATCTTGTGTTTGAGAGGATGTTGGCAACTAATTAAAGTATGAGCTTTAATTTTCCTGAAGAGCTAACAATTAAGAAAAATAAAGAAATTATTAACGATGTATTAAAAAAACAAGCTTCTCTCGAAATAAAACAATTTTCCCTCGAAGAAGATTTTGAAAGTGATTGCTCAAATATTTTTTTTATTTTAGATTTTCATTACAAAACAAATAAACAGTATGAAGTGAAAAGCAGCGGCTCTGGGGTGATTGACGCCCTGTTTACAGGGGTGATTAATAAATTTTCTGATGCCTACATTTCGCTAAAAAACATTGCTTTGCATGATTTTTTAGTTAATGTCAACTTCAAAAAGAGTAACAGCCCACTACAAACAGACGCTCCAGTGGAAGTTAAAATTACTTTGCGTGGCGCTGAAGGGTGCAAACTTTATTTTAAGGCCGAGTCAAAGTCTCTAACAAAATCCGCTATTAAAGCAGTTTGTAGTGCGATGGAGTACCTGATAAATGCAGAGTTGGCTGTCGTTCAACTGAGCAAAGATATAAAATCGGCGGATAAAAGAGGAAGAAACGATTTACAACGTGAATATGTTTCTCAGTTATCTGAGTTGGTGAAGTTTGTTTCTTACTCGAAAGTTATAAACAATTTGAATAAAAAATGATTTTTTTATTGACAAGAGAGCCAAAATAGACTATTCTATTAATGTGAAAGGCAAAAGCTACAATACAGGCAAAAAGAATGAGAAACAATCTTGGGCGAGACTTCAAAAGCTTGGCTTTATTCGACCAACTTCACAGCAGCGCAAGAATGTTGTAGAGGCATATTCGAGACAAGGGAAAGAGATTAAGCCAAAAGGCTATGATTTAATAAAACTGCCAAATGAAAAGGCTCTTGATGATGTAGACAAATTATCGAAAACCCTTGAAAAAGTTGTACTCTATGAGCTAAAAACAGCAGGAAAGAATCGACGCCAGCCACTAAAAGAAAATTGGTCTGGCTTAGGGTTTACTTTGACAGGCGCAGAAAAACACAACGCAGAGTTGCTTGGACAACAATATAAGTTTCTTTTTCTCAATCTCAAGACAAATAAATTTCACATATGTCAACTGGAGGACTTCTTTTCTCCTGAAGTTTCAGGCATTTATCCCACATGGTCAATTTTTATCAAAAAAAGCTTGACAAACTAATCTCAATAAGATATAGTATAGGTAGAAACTATTGGAGAACAAAATGGTTGATAAGATTATTCGATACGAAAACGATGAAATGACCGAAGAGGAAACAGTTTCCTTCTTTCAAGAACTTATTAATTCTGGCCTGTGTTGGAAACTTCAGGGTCACTATGGAAGAACTGCACAGTTTCTTATTGAGGAGGGTGCATGTACCGCGTCGGTGACTTAGTACAATACCCTAAAAGCGATGAAGTTGTTGGGCTTATCACAAAGGTTAAAGGCAGAAAATGGTTCAGAGTTCGTTGGAACGATGGAGTTATACTGGACGAACACCTTGATGATTTGAGGCCAACAAATAAAGATAAACATGAAGTTGATAAATAACAAAATGGATAAACAAACCTTCAATGATGCTCTTGAAGGGAGTGGATACTTAGTCAAAAGGCATCTGGTTATGTGGCGCGACAAGGACAGCGGCTCAACTTCTTTTTAGCGAGTGTAAGAATGATAAATTCTCTCAATGATAGATGGCCTGGGATTGGCGATATGATAATTCAAAAATCTGAAGGCAAAAAATATGTTGGTATTGTCTGTAGAATAGTCGCTGATGGTTATGGACACAAAAAGATTTTTATCAACTGGGACAAAAACCCACCAGATTATTACGATGAATACGGATATTCGGCGCAAAACATTCACAACTTACGTCGAACATTTGACTTGATAAAAACACGAGAGGACTAAATGAAGATTGGTGATTTAGTCACAATAGCTCCTGCAAAAACAGGCACTTATATCATAACTAGTTTGAAGGGTTTTAGTTCAGGCGTGGAACTCCCTGATTGCGTGACAGTGGCTTCGCTAAATGGCGATGGCATTGGCTATAATTTGCCAATGGGAAAAGAATGGATTGAGGTTATCAGTGAAAGTCGGTGATTTAGTAAAGTTCAAGAACAATGGTATGATTGGCCTCGTCGTGAAAGTCGTGACCTTTGAGGACCGCAGAGGTCCGATGTATAGAGTTTCATGGGCAGATGGGCACATCGGCAATCGCTTACCGAGCGACTTGGAGGTGCTCAATGCAAGTCGGTGATTTAATTAGAGAAATTGAATTTCCTGATGATTCCTGTGGTTTGATAGTGAAAATTAAAGACCACAAAGTATCCCGAACACCATATGGTGTTCTATGCCACAACCAAAGAATCGAATGGTTCACCAAAGCATATATTGAAGAGAAGTGCGAGGTTGTCAGTGCAAATCGGTGATTTAATCAGGAGCAAAAAGGAGGTAGGAGGGGCAATACGCACACCCGGTGTCATTGTCGCCATCAAGAAATTGCGGCACGGGCATTCGTTTCTCCGTATCCACTGGCAGACCGGCAAACCCGGTGGCTTGTTTTCCGACGAAGTAGAGACTATCAGTGCAAGTCGGTGATCTGGTACAATATCGTTCATATTGGAGCACATGGGACGGATATGGAGTAGTAATAGAAAAAGAGAAAATAAGCTCCAATGTGCGACGTTTTCTTGTTCATTGGCCTGGAAAACCAGGACACGTTGGTATAGAAACAACTTGGGAAAGCCCAAAGGATATGGTGATAGTAAGTGAAAATAGGTGATTTAGTTGCGCGGCGTTGGCCTCCTTTGGAGGGCAAGCTGACTAGGTTGATTGGGGTTGTTGTAGAAAGAACCCCGACAATTAATAGTCAAGCTTTTGCTTTAGTAAAATGGTGTGAGCCTCATCGAATAGTTGAAAAAGTTCGCGTAGAAGAGTTAGAGGTAATCAGTGAAAATCGGTGACTTAGCGACAGTCCGTAATCTTTCAACAGGTGCGCCAAGTTGGGTACGCGAATTGTACCAAACACGCGCACCAGTTTTAATTGTGGCCGAGTCAGGAAGTCCAGGTGACATCTGGATTTTACACAAAGGTGAACGCTATTTTATCCAAAAGTTTAGACTCAAGGTACTAGGAGAAGAATAGAGGTAATCAATGAAACTAGTTAGAGATTTTATCCCTCGCATTATTAAGGAAAACGGCAAATCTTGTAAATATCATATTGCAAAAAACGAAGAATATAAACAATGCCTTTTTGAAAAAATGCGAGAAGAATTAAATGAATTTATTGAAACTCCAAGCACTGAAGAAGCTGGAGATATGTATGAAGTATTTATATCAATTCTGCAATTCCATGAGATAAATTTTGTTGACGTGATAAGTGTTGCACATGACAAAAAAACTAAACGTGGCGGATTTGATAATAAAATTATTTTGGAAACAGTTAATGCAAATCGGTGATTTAGTTGAACTTTCTGCTGCTGGGCGCAACACATTATATTGTCGCGCACTGCGTAAAAAGCAAGGAATAATTATTGAAGTGCGCTCAAAAGAAAATTATATGTACCCTATCGTCATAAACTGGTTTGGTGCAGGGCGGTCAACCCATCTTAGGTCACACCTAAAATATATTTCAAAAGCTTAATTTTTTTTTTTTTATATACGCATAAAAGAACTTGACAAACATCTTTTTATGTGAGATAATGTATATAGAAACAATGGCAAAAGGAGCCAAAAATGCAGCCCAATGATATTTTAATGAAGAAATGGTGTTTTGGAATGGGTCGAAGCAAAGTCCGTGAAGAAGCCGTCATGAATGAAAATGGCGAACTCCAAACTTATCGAACATACCCTAAATATCGTACCATCATCTTCAAAGTAGAAAAAGCTACAAAGAAAAATAATCAATGGCACGTAGAGGGCAAACAATATTCTTCTTTGAATGGCAAGCCCAAAACAGCTAAACTCGTGCTTGACGAGAAAGCTGGCTTGTACAAGGCTCCAGGCCAAAAACGTCCGTTTCTTCAGATTGAAAATCCTGGTCAGTTGAGTGAGGAGGGCTTACCACCTGTTGGCAGTCTCATCACAGTAAATAAAAAGCACGCCATTGTAACAGCCGTTGGCCGCAACGAATTGACGGTATATGTGAACAACAAACTCCAGAAAATCACTTGTCGCCCTGGCACAATCAAATGGCATTCTGATAAAATCCTCGCAAGTGCCGTAAACTAAAAAGAGAAATATTTCTTTCAAAAAGAAAAAAAAGTTCTTGACTTTTTCCCTATCCTGTGAGATAATTACTTTAGACAATCGAGGGAGAACAAATGCACCCGGACATTCTTGAAAGAATCATCGCCGCAAGGGAAAAGTCAGAACTTCTTTCTGACTGGGACAAGGGGTATCTTGAAAGCCTAGAAGAACAGTTTAACAAACGAGGTCGTTTGTCGCCGCGCCAAATTGAGATATTTGCACGTATCGAAGAAGAAAAGCTTTCAACAGAAGCCCAAGACGAGCGTCAAAAATGGAACGACAATTACGACGCCGAAAAACGTCGAGTTGCTAAAGTGTGTGCCAATTATTACTTGGATGCAGGCTACTTCACGAGTTTAGCTACTCGTATTGTGGAAGAGCCTGAATTCATTCCTTCCGAAAAAGCCTGGAAAAAGATGTGCGAGAACAAGTACGCAAAAAAGGTTCTTGCAAATCACGACAACCCATCAAAATATGAAATTGGTTCTCTCGTTGCTTTCCGCGCCACTGCTGATTGGGCACACCGAATGTTGGCAGGCGACAAGCCATGCGTCGTCATCTCTTCAGGTGGCATCATCAAAAGTGCTGCTAAGGGCGCGAAACCATACAAAGTTTTGCCCTACGGTTTGGCAAAACCAATTGAATGCGAAGAACGCCACCTCAAAACATACAAAAAGTCAAAGAAAAACAAAAAAGTTGTTGACAAAGACATCCCCTTTTGATACAATATATATAGAAACTCGAACCACGGAGAAAATATGAGTTGGAACGGAACTGTCAGATGCTCAAATTGTTACGAAAAAGGCCACAATCGCAGTGGCTGTCCCAAACTTAAAGAAGAAATGCAAAAACGTCTCGACGCTGATCCCAATGATTATCGCGCCACAGACTATTTCGAGAAGAAGAAACGTACCAGCAAGCGTACTTGTGGATACTGCCAAGAACCAGGCCACAACCGCAAAACGTGTTCCGAGGCGAAGATAGACCGAGACGGTTTCATCCAACAGAATCAAACTGCACGAGAAAAAGTCCTTGTCTGGATGAAAAGTAGCGGTATCGGTGTCGGTACACTCCTCGAATTTGAAACTTATTGGGATGGGAAGCACATTGGACTGGTAGAAAGCATAAATTGGTCTTCTATTAACGCCCGGCGCACCCTTGTTGATGAAGATGGTGTTGGTGTACCTAACGTATCCTGCCTGAGAATGGCAAAAGTCGATGGCTCGAAAGATCGAAACTCGGTGGCTCCCCGTGATGCACTAGTGCTGGGCACTATTCCGTGCCGCTTGGTTTCCGCGCAAGTTCCTTATGGTTGGCTAGAGAGCAAAGACGAAGCGACGTTGGACGACATCGACGCAGAGTTGAAGCAGAATAGCAAAGACTACATTCGTCGCTACATTCTTAAAACTGAAGAATCCCCCTGGTAAAAAGCAAAAAAAAGCAAAAAAGTTGTTGACATTCTTGTCAATACATGAGATAATACGTATAGAAACAATCGGAAAAGGATACTTATAATATGGCAATCGACTTCAAAAGCTTTCTCCAATGCGCTCCCCACGTCCTCAAGGTTGCAAAACCGATTTTGATGCGCGGTCGTCACGGCGTTGGAAAATCTGAACTGGTTTATCAAGTTGCTGAAAGCCTTGGTCTTCCTGTGGTGGAACGCCGAGCCAGCCAAATGACTGAAGGCGACCTGCTTGGTATGCCGTCACCCGAAATGGTTGAAGTTAATGGCGAACAAGCTTCTGTTTTTCGCCCCTTCGCTTGGTTCATTCAAGCTTGCACACAGCCTGTTGTATTGTTCCTCGATGAAATTGACCGAGCAACGACGGAGGTGCGCCAGGGCATTTTTGAGTTGACCGACAGTCGCAAACTTGCTGGTTGGGAACTTCACCCTGAGACACAAGTCATTGCTGCTGTAAATGGCGGCGAGCATGGCGACCAATATCAGGTCAACGAAATGGACCCAGCAGAACTAGACCGCTACACCGTCTTTGACGTGGAACCCACAACCGAAGATTGGTTGGATTGGGCAAAAGATAATGTTAACGGGGTTGTTTGGGACTTCATCAACCAGAATCGCAATCACCTGGAGCACCAGGACGATTACGAGCCTAACAAAGTATATCCTTCGCGTCGCTCTTGGAAGCGTTTGAGTGACTGTTTGGAGACAGCATGTTTACTTGAAGGAGATTCTCCGACACTTTTCAACCTTGCAACTGCATTCGTTGGTTTCGAGGCGGCAGTCTCTTTCAACGACTTCATCAAGAATTACGAACGACAAGTCACAATCGAAGACGTGCTCGACAATGGCGAGATTGAGAAAACCAACGAGTTCGACATCAACGAGCACAGTGCGCTGATTGAGAAAATGGAAGCAAAAGAAGTTTTCAAGACGGCACTCACGGACGAACAAGTCCAGAACCTCGCTAACTATTTCGTCACGCTTCCCAGCGAATGCTGCATGAAATTGTGGACGACTCTGGGACAAGGCGACCTTGAAAACACCACTAAGCTGCACCAGGCAACCACCAAAGATGGTAAAAAGGTCGCAAGCCATCTTGTAGAAATCTTGACTGGAAATTCCGCAGAATAAGGAAGGGGTCGAAGGCAGGGCAGCAAAAAAGTTGCCCTGCCTTCATTTTATTCTTGACTTATTTCCACGTAGGTGCTATAATTACTATATGAACAAAACAAATAAAAGCTTTGATTTGAATATGCACACGGCGCGACTCCTTCTGGACGAACCGTTCTTTGCTTCTTTGTCCCGTCGCGTCAACAAGACTTCTTCGACGGCACTTCCTACTGCTGGTGTGCGGGTCAATCCCAAAACCGCGCAATTTGAAATGATTTACAATCCTGAGTTTTTTGAAAAGCTTGACGACGCAGCACGCAAAGATGTTTTGAAGCATGAGTTTTATCACTTGGTCTTTGAGCATGTTACGGGTCGAAAGCCCGATGCTATCAACCCGCTTACCTGGAACTTTGCCACAGACCTCGCTATCAATTCGCATCTTGAAAACTTGCCCGAAGGTTGCCTAAAACCAGGGTTAGTTGGCACTCAATTTGAGGAATTTCCTTCTGGCCTATCGGCAGACGCTTATCTTGCTTTGCTCCAGAAGCAAGAAAAAGAAAAGAAAGAAGAAAAGAAAGAAAACGAGAACGGGGAAAAGGGAGAAGAAGGCGAAGAAAGTGGTGGTGTTTCTGAACAATTTGATAGCCATGAAGGTTGGGGTGCTACTGACTCCGTTACTGAAGAGATTGCGAAAGAGCGATTGAAGGACTTCATCAAAAAAGCCGCAGAAGAAGCGAACAAAAGTAGCAATGGTTGGGGCAGCGTTCCTCGTGACTGTCGCCGCGACATCATTGCACGTTTGAAAACCAACATCGACTGGCGAAATGTTTTGCGGTATTTCATCAAAACCAGCACACGCGCAAACAAGCGGAGCACTGTCAAACGCTTGAACAAACGCTATCGCTATATTCATCCAGGCAAGAAGGTTCAACGACGAGCCAACATTGCTATCAGCATTGACCAATCCGGTTCTGTAAGTGACGAAATGCTACAAGCCTTCTTCGGTGAGTTGAACAAACTTGCCAAACTAGCAACCTTTACAGTCGTACCGTTTGACACAAGAGTTGACGACTCACTTGTCTATGAATGGAAACAAGGCCAGAACCACAAAACCGAGCGCGTGATGTACGGTGGAACGTGTTTTGATGCACCAACCGAGTATGTGAACAAGAATGGTTTTGATGGTCACATCGTCTTGACAGACCTCATGGCACCGAAACCCAAAGCATCGAAATGCCAACGCATGTGGATGACCACAAAGCATTACGCGGAACGCCCATACTTCAAGACAAATGAGCGCATTCTTGCAATCGACGTGTAAAAAGTTCTTGACAAATCACCTTATTTATGAGATAATATAGCTAAGGAGTTGAGATGCAACCTGGAAACTTAGTTAAAATCACAAGACCTGGGATCGGTGTCCCAAGGGATACGATTGGTCTGATTCTTAAAACTGTTCAACCTCGTCCCAATGAATACGACATACTATATCATGAAATTCGCCTTTGCAACGATAAAGCGCGAGTGATTCGACGACTGGAACGGGATTTGGAGGTAGTCAGTGAAGGATAGATGGCCCGAAGTTGGTGATTTGTTGATTCACACGGACGGTGCGACGTTTAACAGTGGAGAAAAATGCCAAGGACTCATCACTGAAGTTGTGGGTGGAAAAGATATTGGTGGTCGCGTCTTTGTAAAGTGGGCAGACAACAATGCTCCTTATAATTATGGTGACAAGTATGGTTATTCGGCTGTCAACATTCATAATTGTTTTAATGAATTTACACTGGTGAAGTCATGAAATTAAACGAAGAAATTGTCTGCAAAGATGGCTTTATAATGAGCGTCCAGGCGCACCAGGGAGCATATTGTAGCCCTCGAATTGACGGCGCTCCGAGATACACTCAAGTCGAGGTTGGCTACCCGTCGCACCCTGAGCCTTTGCTGCTGGAGTGGGCAGAGAACACAGACAGACCAACCAACACCGTTTATCCGTATGTTCCAGCACATCAAATATCGCTTGTTTGCGTCAAACATGGCGGCATTATTTCAGGCGAACTTCCCGCTGGCATACCACGTATCGAGGCCAACAATGCAAGTCGGTGATTTAGTTGTGAGAACATACGGAGAAGGCCAACGCCCAAGAGCACTCATTGTAGGATGGTACAAACCCTCCGTCGCAGAAGTGATATGGTTAGGCACTGACGAGGTTCAACAGTTTGCTAAAAAGTATCTGGAGATGCTTAATGCAAGTCGGTGATTTAGTGAGAGACAAAGTAACAAAAGAGGAACATACAGTCGGCCTCGTAGTCGATATTGATAGCGGTGATGACCGCTCTATTCTTAGAGGGGTTCAAGTGTTGACCAACGGGGTGATTCACCACTGGAGCGAATCACGGTTAGAGGTTGTCAGTGCAAGTCGGTGATTTAGTTATAGAGAAAACAAGAATGAACCGCAAGCCCGAAATGGGGATTGTCCTCGCTGTTGATTTTACTCAGCAGACTGGCAAAATAGTGCATCCTTATCAAGTGTATTTCTTTGGTGATGGCGAGTCCGATTGGATGCGCGAAGGCTTCTTGGAGGTCATTCGAGAATATAAAACAATCAGCAAAATAGGAGAAAGATTATAATGACGAGAGAAGAAGAATTAATGTTGCTTCAAGAGTTTATTGAACAGAACGGGGTAAAAAAGCTACCACCGTGCCAAGGAAACCAAGAAATTATAACCAGTGCATGGGGTAAACCACGAGGCAGGAAAGGCCGAAAAAAGAAATAAAGTTCTTGACAAATACAGCCATTTGTGAGATAATACATATAGAAACAACGGCAAAAGGAAAATAATATGCCACAACAAGCCCTCAAACAAACCGAAGGCGACACCGATTACGAATTGAACGAAGATTTCAAATCGTGTTGGATTACCGTTAACAATATCAGCGTATACGTTCTTAGAACAAGCGACGGTGTTTCAGTGGACCTTCTTCCGCTTGGCAAAGAGGACAAACCACCAATCGCTTCAACTTATGCAACTTTTGCCGACGCATCGG
>Ga0208553_1000713_pt1 | contig 11821 bp, 13 predicted proteins | sample 6_EtaG_FD_184079 | JGI IMG/M metagenome (GOLD analysis project Ga0208553, IMG submission 184079) | Marine viral communities from the Subarctic Pacific Ocean - 6_ETSP_OMZ_AT15160 metaG (SPAdes) (version 2) | ecosystem: Environmental > Aquatic > Marine > Oceanic | place: Pacific Ocean | collected...
CAGTCGGTGCTGATGTCGGAGAAGAAACAGTAACAGGAGTGACAGGAACTGGCGGGGGAGCCGCCGCAGCCGCCGCAGCCGCCTCATCCGCTGCCTTCTTTCGTAATGCTTCTGCAATTTGCCCCGGAAGAAATCGTCCTGCTGGAAGATTGGGCTGCGGGCCCGTTCCTACCGCAAAAGTATTACCGGAACTGGAGGCGTCTCTCTCGTCTCTTGGAAGAGAATATCTCTCAACATTCTGGGAAGTAAGCCCAAGCCGTGGGTCATTACCAAAGAAATTACCCGTATAAACTCCCGCAGGGAGATCTGGAAAAGGACCCGAACCAACCGCATAAGTTCCGTCATTAGGGGTTTTACCACTAAAGGTGTACGTATTTCCCCTGGAAAGATCCTCCAACGGCACAGGTGGACCTCCAGGTGTAAAGCCGGGGCCCGGTGATATCAGCGGCGGACGCGGCTGAACTGCCGGTGCTCTAAAGTCACTAGCATTAATAAATTTAGTTCCGCCACCGGCACCCCGCCCAGCGGAGCCGAATTTAGCGATCTGCTCGGCGGTTGCTTTCCTAATTATATTACCAGAAGATGCGGAATCACCCGGTCTACCACTTAGTTGGTGAATGTTACCGTCCCGGTATACTAAGTTGTTGCCTAGCCTAATTGAGGTCATTATCTAGTCACCAGTTTTCTTATTTATCCACGAGACCGGTATTAATCTGCTCCGACTATGGGCCTACAGAAAGGGCGATAAAAGTACTTAGTACTCTTTTATCATTCGGAGTACTACGTTGTAAGTATCCGTCCCTCCGGCCCCAGTGGTTGTAAAAAGAACATCTCCTGTAGGAGACGTCCCAAGAGAACTGGTAAGGCCCCCAATATTAGTGTAGTCAAGATGCCCAGAACCATCCTGTGCTAATTGCATCAAAGCAATGTCGGTACTTGCGTCGGATTCAATTATGACGGTCATCCCAACACAGGTCCACCAGACCTCGACAATACGAACACCAGTACAAGTCGTACCATCACTATTTGTCGCCAAAGCCGAAACGTCTACTTTTGTAACAGCGCTTTCATTACCAGTATCGACATGTTGATAGGTAAAACTCATTACGGCTTGACGGTCGCCATCTACGAGAGTGGTTGACGTTACAATATCTGCCATTTAAAGCCCCTTCAAAAAGATGGGGGTTTCCCCCCATCTAATTATTCATAGATAAGCCGACTAATGGCCTGCCAGTGCGCCTTCAAAGCCTTAGCTGATCCAGCGCCTGTTTCCACACCAATGTATGGTATCAGATCTACCTCGGTCAAAGCGGCTGTTTTGCCCGTTCCTGTAGTTACCGCAGTTCCGCCCGTGCTGCCGGAAGTAGAAGTAACGTTGTACTGAATACCGTTGACGTAAATAGCAGCTTTTCTGTTGCTATCGATTGCGATCTTCAGGTGGTACTGGGTATCCGCTGCCACAGTAATGGGCAATGCACTAATGTAATCAGTGTTTGCAATGCTGTGAACAAAATGCAGCAAGGTGAAATCCGTGAAGGCTTCACTATTAGTGGCATCCGTCTGGAACTTGAAGTATGCCTGATTTGCATCCGTAGCAACCAACTGATCATTGGTTAGCTTCAAACCAGCCCACAATTTGATGTCAGCAATAGACGCTGCCGTAGTGACAACACATTCCCAAATAGTCTGGTTTTCCGTGCCCCAAGGAACAGCGGTCCAGGCAGTTTGGTTGGTGTCAAGATGCGGAGCTATAATGGCCTGATCTTCATCAGTTCCCGCTGTAGTAATTATGATACCTGCCCGTGTGGTATCGAACGTACACAAGGCAGTTGTCATGCTGGTGCCAAGAACTTCGAAGTCCTTGTTGGCAACTTTTTCAGCAAGACGAATAGCCGTGTTTGCAGCAGCCGTGGCGTCTGCATCAGAGAAGGCCGTATTCAGTACTGCGTTAAGCGCAGGACGCTTCTTGAAGTACTCCTCAAGGTAATAACGCCTTACGTCTTTAGCAGCAGAAGAATGTACGGACGAATCCGTTACAATGCCCGTGCTCGAATTTTTATTCGCAATGGCAAATCCGTTTTCTGAGCGGACTGGGCCGGAAAAGGTTGTGTTAGCCATGTGGCCACCTCCTTACAAAGGTTTTGCCCTAGAGTCTTAGTAAGCGTTTGCTGGGCCAATCGCTAGGGCTATTAATCCCAGAAACCTAACTATACGCAAAAAGAAGGGACGGCACAAGTGCCGCCCCCTCAAATAGCAGTGAGAGCTTAGGCCCCCGCTGTACCAAATACGCAACGCCAGTCAGAAACACCGAAAGAGTAACGCTCACGGGCTTTATAACGCATATTGCCCGTATCGAAATCTCCTTCCATCGCAGTACGAAGAGGTGTCCGCTGGAACAGCTTAAAGCCGTTTGGCGCATCTGTTTTAATGAAATAGGCATCCGTATCGGTGAGGAAGTGGTTAACCACAGCCCCATCCGGCAACATGCCCATCGACTTCAACGCATTGACATCGTTGTCCGCAGTACCTGAACGCAAGTTGCTGTTGAGCACACGCTCGGCAGTGAACTGAAGCTCTTTTGGGATCATCAGTTTCATACCACGAATAGCAACTTTGAGCCCACGCTCGTCGGTCAAGCCAGCAATGTCAATCAACATCTGCTCCAGCGAGGTCTCGTTGAGATCCGCCGCAGTAGAAAGTTGGTTGCGCTGGTTGCCGCTGATAGCGGGATGTGCAGAACTACACAACGCAGCCCCATCACCAATAGGAAAGCTGGTCGAGAAAGCATTGTTGAGAATGCTAGCCGCCTTAACCTGTTTGGTTTGAGACATGGACCGTGCCAAAGCACGGGTATACCGTGCCGCAAGACGATCATAGAGATTGTCCTCGACAGCCTCTTCCGTAATGGAGAAGGCTAGGGCAATCGTCTCATGGGTGTAACGCGCCGTGTAAGCCTCTTGTGCATCATCAAATGTGATGGCTGCACCCTCGGCCTTGACCGGAGCGGAAGAAAAGCCCGCAAGCATGACCTCTTCCTCGAAAGCGCGATCCGAAGACTCTTCTGCGAAGATCTCTGAATGCTCTCTCTCGTACCGATCATATTCAAGCCCAAACAACGCATTGAGGCCGGGTTCAAGCTCTTTCGCAAGTTGTGCGCGAGTAATAGCCATTTTCTATACCCTCCTCAAATACCGGTGGAATCCGCAGTGGTTTGCGAAGCAAACCCACGGGTCCCAGCGTTATAGTGAGCGTTTAACCGAACATACAAATGGGCACCGGCTGATCCCCAATCGTTGTTGGAGGCATCATCGGCAAGACCAACAATACGAAGCGGCAGGGTTGCCGTCGTATTGATTGTCGAAACGCCAAGTTCCGAATTAGACCTACCAGTCGTGGTAGAGCCGGTACGGGCAGATGTCCCCAGTGACGCATTAGCAAAAACACCAGTTAATGCAGTCGCTCGGTCGGTTAAGGTGGCATCCGCAGCAACTACGAAGAGTTGATTCGGATTGTCTGCTACGAGAGCCTTGACAGGGAAATTAGTGTCAACACTCACGCTTCCAGACCCAGGCCAGAAGTTTTTGTAGATGGTCTTATTAAGAGTAGAATCAACGTACTCTATTCCCATAAGAACGCCTAACGCCTGCGTGGTACCACCATCGGTGGCCCCCGCTTGATCAATTACGCCCGCTGCGAGCGGAACGCAAATACTATACTGAAAGATAGCGTTAGTATTATCACTGGCAATTTCGTATCTGGTCAAACCCGTCGAGTTTGGACCACTACCAGCCATTCCAATAGGACGAAGACCAAAAGCTGTTTCGGCATTTGCCATTTTCAGTCTCTTTCCTCAGTTACAGTAGCCAATCACTGTTTTTGTGGGCCACCGAAGGTTACACGAGATTGACGATCAGGTTTACTGATCGTCATGGATGAATGTGAGTTCTCGCGCATCATGTCGTGATCAACAGCCTCCATCAGATCAGTGCTTTTCTGTCTGAAATACTGTGTGCGCTCCTCTACGGTTTCAAGAGGGATACGAGCGAGAACAAGACCGCCTACACCAAAAACACCTTCGAACCGTCCCGAATCGATAATGGGGGCTTCAAAATCAGGGTACTCATCGGCTCTTACCAATTCGTAGCCTTCGCGAAGACGGGCCGAAATATTCTGCCTATCCTCAAAGCCTCGTACTTCTGCACGAAGCCAACGATGTTGAAAGCCCTCCGGAGCAGGGGGTGCTTCTAATCTTGACGGGGGAGACCACGGCTTACGCTTAGACGTGTTTTCCCTGGTAGTCTTAGCGCGAGAAGTACGTTTAATGGCTTCAAACTCAGTTTCTTTGGTCATTAAATCTACTCCTTCACGTATTTCGCGTATTCTTCAAGTGGCACACCCAGTTTTTTCGCTATTGCGACTTGGCTCGGGGTGAGACGAACCTTTTTAGAGCGTCCAGGCGAACCTGCACGAGAAACAGATGCAACGGTCTGAGCGGGTCTTTTTGTAGCCCCGTTCAGCTTCTGCGGAAATTCACCCCGCATACGTTTATCAAGTTCATTATAGTACTCATCGCTAGTCGGGTCAAACTCTTCATTTTCAACTAGTTTTTTATGTAGACCAAAAGCGGCAAATGTCATGGCCTCGTCTTTTCCAAACCATTCATTTCTCGCGGCCCACGCCTCTGCCTTTGGATCTGTTGCAGAAGGCGGCGTAGCCTGGGCCTGGGCCTGAGTCTGGGCCTGAGCCTGGGCTTGCTGTTCCGCTAAGTGTTGCTGCTGTTGTTGGTATTGGTTCTGTTGAACTTTAGCTTGGTTAAGCCTTTCCTGGGCTACCGCAAGTTCTGTTAATTTTCTTTGAGTGGTGACAACTGCATCAGTATCGCCAAGCTCCATCGCGCTGCGAAGGGCGTTCTCGGCGCTCTCTTGTTCGCTAGAAATGCGCCCACCATATTCGGATAAGTACCCCTCATCCAAGGTTTTCATGCGGGTTTTTAGCGCCTCAGACTCCGCATGAACATTTTGAGCATATTCGATTGCCGTCTGTTCCCGGCGCTCGGACTCTCTCATGCGTTTCGTAAGCTTGTCGATTCGCTTCTGAACAGAGGTCTGATATTCCTCTTGCTCTTCCGATACAGATGTTTCTGGCGCAACTGCTTCCTGCTCCTGGCCAGCATCTACCTCTGTGTCTTCGCCTATCTCAACTTCTGTGACAACTTCATCATCACCGATTTCGATGGTTTTTTCTTCTTGTACTTGCTGTTCTTCCATAACACACCTCTAAAGACTCAAAATATCATCAGGATTATCAATAGAGGCCAAAATCTCGTCGTCGTTTAAGATCCTGACTTCCCCGCCTTCAATTCGAAAACGGGATCCCGCATAACGGGCAAAAATCACCCAATCGCCCTCCTCGCACCAAGGGCCTCCAGGAAACTTCTCTTTGTCTTTATATGCTAGCGGACCGGCTTTGAAGACATATCCAACAACCGTTTGGATTTGTGCATCATCGCGAATAGCTTCGGGAATTATAATTCCACCCTCGCTTTTGCCCTTACCGCGATAAGGAAGAACAAGAAGCCGCCACCCTGTAGGGGAGGGCATTCGTTCAACTATAGTTTTATCGATAAGCTTAGGGTCTAACACCCGTTCCTCTGGAGAAACGTAAGCAGTGTGGAGAAAATCTTCAACACCTTCGCTTACTTCTTCCAGATCTATTTCAGCCGTCTCAGAATCAGTCATTTATGTGCTCCTGTTTTTCTAGCAGGCCCAAGAGTTCCTGTTGCACTAAATTAAGAGCGGTAAGCTCACCCATCAGGCTAGCGTACTGCCCCATGTCTTGTATGCCGTTGTGTTCTAATACATCTAAAATATGCTCTCGCCTATCTTTGATGGTTTTCTGAACAAAAACAACAATATCCATACGAACCGCTTTTCATAAAACATTCCGCGTTATGTCGCAGAATATTCCATGTTAAGCATGGAGTCAACTAATACGAAAGCGGCCACCGCGTTCAGCGGCACCCATGCCACGCTTTTTCCCAACGGTCGTTTTCCCAGTACCAATAGAAGGCCCTGCACGGCCCACGATTTTCCTGTACGGAACTCTGCCCTGACCCTTGATATCAGCGTAATTAACCGCTTTTGGTGCGTCCCCTGCGGGAGCACCCCAATATTTTACTTCAGCCATATCAACCTCGTTATTGCGTGTTTCGCATCTTCTCTCGTTCCGCAGCCGCCTGGATGCGGGCAAACGTCTGCTTCTCTTGACTCTGTATACGGTCCTGGAACTCTTCGCCCTTACGAACTTCCTTCTGCTGATCAAGCTGCAATTCGGCTTGATCCAAAGCCAGTTCGCCTTGGTCCCTGGTTTGCTTCATTTGCAACTCTTGTTGCTTCAATTGCACCAATGGATCGGGTTGCTGCTCTTGCCCTATATTAGCGACTTGAGAGCTTAATTCCTTCACCTTCTGCATACCTTGAGCAACAAACTGGGCTTTTAGGCCCTCTATTTGGACTGTTGGATCCCCTTGCATCTGCTGCCCTTGCATCTGCTGCATTATCATGCCCTTGGCTTGTTCCCCGGCCTGGATTTTCACATGCTCCATAACATGTTTTTGTAGTTCCATGGCCATTTGTGGCATCGAAGCCACAATTGGTGACGAACCAAAAATAAGATGCGCCATAATGTGCGCCTCGTGATGCTGCCCCTCAAAAGCATGTAGCGGGGCAGATTCGAGAGCCTTGATGTTTTCTTCCGCTGGGTCTTCTGGTACTGGATCCCCTGCCGGAGGTTGATGAAGCATCTTATCAATATCACGAACGCCTAACGCTTCGTACATGCGGCGATATACTTCATACATGTTGTGCATTTGCGGTGCCTGGGCCGCTAACTGCATTTCTGTCTGTGCAAGAGCAATACGCTGCGCCTGGGAAAAGACATTCGGGTTAGATACCGGTACAACATCCACGCGGTCATCAAAATCTGACGCCATGATGCTCTGGTCGGCATTTTCTACCGAATAAGGATACTGTGCGGGCAAATAATTCGCCATAATGCTTGCCAGCATTTTGAACTCTTGCCGCATTGCATAGTGCATACGCTTATGCACTGCACTCATTACCCGTGTGCCCTGTTCCAGCATCGCAATAGTCGTGCCGACAGCAGCCTGTTGATTGCCGTCCCCAACCTTCAAATCTGTAATAGTGGCAAACCGCTGCCCCGCACTAACAACAAAACCCAAAAGTTGGAACAGAGTTTGGTCCGGGCCCTTGAAAGGTAGCGGCATGAGGCTATCTCTAATGGCCCCACCAGGAGCATCTACGTCTCTAAACTCCCCAGGTTGTAGGGGATCATCATCATCCCTTATCCGCAGCCCCCTTGCTTTAAAGCCTGCGGGTAGGTTTGAGAGCGTACCGGCATCAATAAGTTGCCTTAAAGCTGCCGTTGCCGTCCTGGAGAGCCCTCCAATAGTGTGAATAAGCCCTAAACCGTAAAACCCGAAGCCTGGGAGGAATTTATAGTGGACAAAATACTGAATCTTGCGCTTTTTTTCGTCATCTTCGTCATAATTGCGCCTAATTGCCAGAATTTCGCCATTATCTTGACTTATTGTCACCACATACGGAACTTTAATGCCCGTTTCTTCGCCCTCGTCGTCTACCTCCTCGTACCCTTTTAGGTCTAAATCGACATGACATTCCAATAATGAGCAGTCATAGTCGATATTTGACGGTGTAAGGCCGTCAATATTGCTCATTTCTTTCGTTATGTCGTCTTCTTCCGTTTGTGACGGTAAAACGGGAACATCCAGGTAAAAGCCCGATATTTGCTTCTTTCGTAGCTCATTTGCGGGCATACGGATGACTTGGGTGATATTGGGGCAACTTTCGAGGTCATTTGCCTCATAAGGGACGATAAGATGCTCCGCAGGAACAAATTTGCTTACTGCACGGTCGATGCTCTCGTCGTAGTAGACTTTTTTGAAGGTGCTGCCCGCCAAAGGTAGATAAAACAGCATCTGATCAAACTCTGGCGTATATTCATCCATTACATTTGTAATGTAATAGTTCATAAACTCCTTAACGCGAGAGGCTTGTTCCTCTTTTTCCCGTGTCAAAGAACCAAGAACCACGGTTCTTACCGGTCCCGAAGGGGGCAAAAGCTCATTGAACGCCTGCGCCTGAAATTGTGTGGCTGCTTCGGCCAAAAGGGGGTGCGTTACCCCCGTCGCCCCCCGAAAGGGTTCTGTCCTTTCCTCATATTTAAGGCCCAGAAGGCTTAACCCATTAGAATAGGTCTCCTCCCAGTCGCTACGCGAAGCGCGATTGGCCTCAAACTCCGACATAAGCTCATTAGACAAGCGGCCAAGTTCACTATCGTCAAGATAGTCCGCGAGATTGGCGTTAAAGTCGCCCTCATCCTCACGCGACTCGTGAGGATCAAAATCGACCGTAGCCCCGCCGTCCTCAGAGAGTTCTATTTCTATCTCCTCTGGAACATCGTCCAGAACAGTAGAAAAAGCGCCAGGGACGGCAAGCTCTACGTCCTCTTCTATCTCAACAAGGTTTGGGTCGTCGCTTTGCCGTTCCACTAACGAAACCGGAAAGGGCTCTCTAGCCATTATTTATCCCACCTTCAAAAGGAGCTACCGCGTTCCTTGACAACAACCGCTACGACAGCCGCCGCTACGCCCACCGCGCCAACCCAAGGTTGACCTAGAAACATGGCCGCGCCAACCAAAATAACCGCACATGCCGCCCAGGAGGAGGGCTCCTTGACACGATCTACCGCCCATTCACTGACTGTTAACAACATAGTCCTCTCCTTCATTGCTACTGCGAAACGTGGGGGTACCTTCGCCTACCCATGCTCCATACGTGTTAAAATTAAGCCACTCTTGAGCCTCTATATGATCACAGTTTAACCATGACATTACAGCGGCAACGCATTTGTCCTCATCATAAACAGCAACGCATACCTTTTCCTGTCTGCTCCAATGGTCTTTTGGCTCATCCGTAATATCCACTAAAGCCTCATCATAAATATCCCTGGGCTCCAACAAAAGAGCTTCAGGGTTCTGTCGAACCAATTGTTTCAGCAGTTTTTTTACCAATAAAACCTCCAACCGTCTTCTTCTTCTACACGATAAGTCGGCAAAAGACCATTCCCCTTCTTCTCCGGCCTCTCCGTTATCTCCGTTATCTCCAGCTTCCCCGACTTCTCATGCTTACACTCGCATTGTTCCGGGGTGCAGCCCTTACACTCGCATTCGTCGCCGCACATCTGGCACAGGCACTTCTTACAGGCCATTGTGGAACCTACTTCCGCTTAGATTTCTTGGGCTTTTTCTTCTTCTTCTTCTCTTGAGCTTTACGGGCACGATTCGCCGCCGCTTTACCCTTCGGGGTATAGGCATAATGCTTACCTGCAACTTTTGGCATGTTCACTACCCTTCGTCAAAAAACTACGCTACCACACTTCGGTTCATGTTCCTAGCCACGCCGCATAAACCAGCTACACCCGGATTGGTGCCTGGGCTAAGGGCCGTGGGCCGTGGTTCCTTGCCCATGGAACGCGGCTTACCAAACATAGTCCGCGCTTTATCGTTCATGGACGCAACACCGCCGTCCGCAAATTTAAACCCGCCACGGACCCCAGCAGTGCTGCCCAAACTATCCGCGTCCAAGAACACGTCAACAAATCCGTTAGGGGACCTATGAAGGCTATAAGTTACACCCCCAGAATAAAACTTTTGTGAAGGCTGACCCTCTACGCTCTCTTTAATCTGCGTCACATGGAACCTAACCTTGCCGATGTTCCCGACAATACCAAGCTTCACAAGTTTAGTACCAATATCAGCTATGTTGGATAGCTTTTCTTTTTTCTCGGAAATACCGCCGCTAAAGGCTGTCGAAAGAGGACCATATCTCGCCAGTGGGAGATCATCCACCCAGATGCCGCGCTCTTCGCTCTCCCCAGGAACCACTGTTCGCGAACCCGTGACTGCGGCGAAGTCAAAAGGTTTGGTCACGCTTGCGCTTGTTATAGGCGGGCCACGGTCAGGAAGTCGAGGGTCCGCCGGGGATTCGCTAGCGGTAATCCGAATATTCCGGAAAGGCTCTAAAATAGGCGGAAGAGAAGGTTGGAATGGACCAGGAAGTTGTACTGCGTCATCATCAGCATTTACTAACCGCATTTGTTCCGCAGACCACGCTTCATAATTATCTCTGCCATGAGCCGTGGGCCGTGGCTCACGAAACATATCCCGCGCTTCAGGGGCCTTGGATGCGAGACCGACATCTGCCTTGAATATAGGACCGCCCTCCGCGAACTTAGTCAAACCAGCCCGCACTTTCTCCAGCAATTCTGGGGTAAGATTAAGACTGTGCATTTTTATGAGACCACGCTCAACGTCCACTACACCAGACCGAACAGCAACTGGATCTTCTTCCAGTTCATTTATTATTCTCTGATTAACCTTACGCCATACATAGCCAACAGCTTTATTTGCGGCCTTTTTACCTATTAAAGGCTTCAATATTTGTCTGAACGTATTGGCGATAGTCTCGTCATAGTACCTAAGATTCTTTTCATATCTTCCAAAGGGGATGCCGCGTTTCGCCGTCTCGTCCATGTTGTAAGTATCGGACAAGTATTTACGAGCCGCCGTCTCGTCCTCGTCCAGGTTGTCGATATCAACGGCTCCAGGGTCCGTCTCTGCATCAAGAGTATATACTCGCTTGGTACCCAAAGCAGTGGTTTTCGAATCCTGTGCCAGGAGCCTTTCTACTACTGATTTTCCAAGCCGTTTTTCTAAACTCTCCTTATCGACATTAGCTCTAATAATGTCGATTCCTTTGTTGTCGTAAACCTCTAACTCTCCGTATCTACTGTTAGGTTCCCCATCCTCTCCAAGAGGTTGCCTGTAGACGATGGTTTCTGCAAATTGACGCCCTGGTGACATCCTCCCGACTTGTATCTCACCAGGAGTCCAGGTCAACATATCGTACTCTTGTCCTTGAGGAGGATTAGCAGCCTCCCATAGCCAATGTTTGAGCATCAGCCCCGTCCAATGTTCTTCTCGCTTGAAGGGGAAATCAGGAACCGCGTCACTCGATTCTCGAAGGGGACGTTCCTCTTCTATTCTTCTGATTTCGTCCAAGTTAGCCTCAGCGTTTTGGTAGCCCGAATTTTCTTCAAGTGCTTCTCTTCGCTTGGTGTACCACAGGTGGTCTGGATTGCTCGGGATAAGACCGCGATCTTGTAATGTTTTTTCAACTACCCTAAAACGGCGTTCCAGGGCGCCCTGCCAATGTTCTTTGTTTTTACCCTCCACTAAAACTTCTGGCTGAAAGAATCCTGTGATACCTTTCTCTGGCTTTGTAAGCTTCCACCCTTTTTGCGCCCAATCCGACTGTAAATCTCCAGTTAGCTCAAGCACCGTTATTCCAGGATCCATTTGGATATAAGTACGGTCTTTAATATCAGGCGTAGCTACGCCTGTGAAAAGTTCCGTCCCGGAAACGTCCTTTAAACGAAGCCACCCGATAGTGTTTATCTGGTCATAATGAGGGTCTCTAAAAGCAATCCTTCTTGCTGCCCAATCTTTTTTCTCCAGGACATCGAATTCAGCCTCCTCCTCTAGCGTTCGATACTGGGGCGTTTGTCTGGCCTCGTCTTCAGTAAATCGGAACTTTTTATTAAGTTGTTGCCAACGAGCTTCCTCGGCTTCGGAAAGTCTTTGCCCCCCTTTCTGTTGTAGCAACAACTCGCGGTAGTTTGATCCTCCAGAAAGAGTACTTCCTGCATGTTCCGGGGTCCG
>Ga0208553_1000721_pt1 | contig 11759 bp, 9 predicted proteins | sample 6_EtaG_FD_184079 | JGI IMG/M metagenome (GOLD analysis project Ga0208553, IMG submission 184079) | Marine viral communities from the Subarctic Pacific Ocean - 6_ETSP_OMZ_AT15160 metaG (SPAdes) (version 2) | ecosystem: Environmental > Aquatic > Marine > Oceanic | place: Pacific Ocean | collected...
TACCACTTTCTAATGCCCCTATGAGCGCAGCCTCATGTTTCATTGCTTTATATTTTGAAGGAATTTCTGAGCCCCAGAGTTGTATTATCTTATCATGATGAGTAGAGTTTAGTAAGGCTTTACCTGTATTATACAATCCAAATGTGGTAATATTAGCAGTCTGTCCAAGCATAAGATTCTTTAATCCTGATGTTGGTGCTGATAATGCGGCATTGGCTACGGCTGCAGTTACTGCTCTTTGAGTTTTAATTACTAAATCTGCTAACTCATTCTCTACAGAATATCCATGTATCTGTTCTCTTAGTATGCTTTCTACATACTTAGAAAGCTTCTCATCTCCTGTTTCTCTTGCAATGCTGGTGACATAATTTTGCGCTATTTTACCCTTAAGTCCGGGAATTCCTTTTGCCTCACCCGCTGGGCTTAATTCTCCACCTCCATATGTGCCAGCTACTGCAAGTACATTACCCATCTTATTTGCATAGCGTGCAAGAACATCTGTCATGCTTGTTTCATATGTCTTTATTATCTTGTGTATAGTTTTGCCGCCAACATTATCTCCCTCTTTGTAGGTATTGAATTTATCAAGCTTTATAATACTTCCATTTTTCTCAAAAGCTATCTCTGGAGGTATATCAGCTTGGACTCTTGAATACTGATTTCCATATATGCCAACTTCATCTATAAATCCTGACAATTCATTAAACTTCTTTTCCATTGCCTTCTCTATTTCAGGCTCAGAATATAATTTTAATTCTTTAAGAATCTCTTCACGTTTCTTTTTACTCTTGGTTTTTCTTGCACTATCTCTTAATTCTTTTCCTGTTGCACGCATTGCCTGAGCATCAAAGTCTGATTTAACCATTCTATCTATAACATATTGTCTAAATGGAGCATTTGAATTAAACGCCTTTCTTGCATCCTCAGTAAGAACATGATGAATATAATCTTGCTCTATATGATTATATTTTATCTCGTATATCTTCTTATTCTTTCCATCTATATCTTTTACTGAATCTCCAATCTTTAGATTCTGTATACCTTTATATTCATTAAGTATAATAGGTTTACCTTTACTGTCAAGTGCTACCCATAATGGTTCTACTCTTTTCTTACCACCCCTAAATGATGTAACTGTTAATCCATATTCCACTGCTAAGTCAGCAGTTTGACTGAGAACCTCTTTAATTTCAGCAATAGCTCCTTCTCTGTTAGGATGATTTTTTATATCTTCAGTTACATAGTCTTTAAACTTCGGGTCTACTTCTCCCATTAATGCGTCTATTTGCTCTGGTTTAAATCCCATGTCTTTCAGTCTTAATAACAGAGCCGAGTATCTTCCAACTTCAGCATCAAATACATCTCTAAAGTCTTCTAACGTATAAGACAGTTCTTTTGCTGTCGGAGATACCTTGCCAAGTTGCCTTAGGTATGTGACTGGGTCTAGTACAATTTGTCTTTTTACTATATCTAAAGTTCCAAGCAGAGGTTTCTTATCTGCTGTTTCAAGGTATGTAAGATTTGGCCTATGAATAGAGCTTGATGGGATAGTGTGAGTCAGCATCTTGTTATATTCATTTAATTCTTTAATATTCATTCCAGTTGTAGAGCCTTTGCTTTTTTCGTATAAGGCACTCTTAATGTATTTAGCATCTTTGTCCGATATACCAAGATTACTTTCCTTAGTCTTTGCTATAACCTGCTTTTGTCTATGTCTTTTATTATTACCATCTATCTTTTTAGATAAGCCTTCTGAAGTTTCTATAGCTTTCTTTTCACTTCCGACTATTTCAGCATTTCCTACCTGTTCTCCACGAATATTTCTTTTATATACTTTCCATTGGTTTGTTTTTTTATCTCTTGCATAATCTATACCAAATATATCCTCAGTTCCAAGAGACTCTGACCTTTTAAACTTCTTAGTGAAGTTTTTCATTGGCATATTTTCTACTTTATTTGTCTTTAAGTTTTGAAATACTGCACGTGCTACTTTTCCATCTTTTCTTTCTATCCTTAGTAAATCTACCTCATTGCCCATTCCTCTTTTAGTTTGGTCTGTCCATCTGCTTTGTATGTCAATATGCCTAGGCTTTACTGCAAGCTGTATAGCTTGGTCAATTATATTACTATTTTCTTTAACAAATGTTCTTGCTTCCTTTTCAGGCATTCCAAGAGTTGAAAGTAATTCAACCTGCTTTTCCCTTATTCTGAATTTATCATATCCTTTGTTTGCATAGTAATATACAGACAGTCCTAACCCATTAATAAATCTATCGGTTAAATCCATCTCTTCTGCGCCTTCAGTTTCAAACAAAGAAAGTTTATCAGAGCCTGCTCCAATCATGAATAACCCAGCTGGAGTGATTGTATGTTCAGCAAGTTTAGACCATTCTAGCATCCTAGGAGTTGCCGCCGCTGTGAATAGAAGGCTTGACAATCCATCGTTTATAAACTGCTTGCTTCTTTCATTTAAATCCCATGCTGGTAGGTGGGTTTTTAATTGACCGTGTAAGCCAAATGTAAGAAAGTTTTCAACGCCAGTATGCAAATACTTTGCCGCAATAGGACTCTTCTCTGCCATACCCATTATTGCTTTTGCATAGTTTTCTGACCTGCCTAAGAGCCCGTGAGCATATGGAACTAAGCTCTTACCTGCTCCTGTAGCCTTATCTGTTGCTGTAAATATACCCTTTTTCAGGCCAGTCTCTACAATTTTATTAGCTTGTTTAACCTTTCCGGCCTTTCTTAGGCTCGCTGCTTTGTTAAGAATTTTAGCTCCTTGCTTTGCTCCTTCTTTAACGGTAACAGTTTTAACACCTCCAACTATACCACCTGAATATAAGAAACTAAACGCAACTCCGGGCACGCTTCCTGCGACATCTAATCCTTTTTCAAAAGTAGTCTCTGCTGGAGGAAGATTGTCTTTTACTGGTAATGGTAAGGCATGCTGTATAAGTCTTGAGGCTACTCTTTCTATAGCACCGGGCCTTGCTTCTTTATAATATACTTCTGGATATATAACACTTTCATCAAAGTCGTATGTGTTTACAAATGGTTGATATTGAGCAGTTGGATAGGCGGATTCGAATGCATCCACCTGAGTACTTGGAACATCAAATTCAGAATATCCCCTGTCGCTTTCATCTTCCATGAAGTATCTGAATGCTCTTTCTCCTTCCTTTGCAGGCAGTAGGTTGAATATATCATCTATTCCTGAAGGTTTTGCATCTGGGTAGGCGGCTAGGAATCCAGTTAATTCTTCTGGAGAAACTGTATATGTAGAATCTCCGACTGTATATTCTTGAGGCATTATTTAGACTTTTTTAAATGTCCAAACATTAATTCTTTTACAGCATCTACTGATATGCCAAGGTTCTTAGCTACAATCTGGTATGCTCTTTTTGAATCTATGTTACCTTTCCCAGTTTTTACTTTGACCCAAGCTTTCTTAGGCATCCTAATATCTTTTTCATTAAAGTTTATAGTGATTGTATTCACGTCTTCACTAACAACATTGTAAGGTAGTATGGCTTGTTTTAAATCTTTTTTTACAGTGTCAATTTTCGTAGTATCAATTGCTGTTCCGAAAATATCTAAGGAATCTAACGTGCCATATTCTGTAGTAACTCCATATTTACCTAAGGAGTCTATTAAAGTACCCAAACTATCAGAACGTGTATCTCCTAAATCTTTTAATTTTTCAACTTCTAATTTAGTACTATCATCTATAACTGGTGCAGTAATGTCCTCTTGAAGTTCAATAGTCTTTTCACCCATTTGAATGAGCAAATGATTTAATACCTCTTCTGGTTTCTTGTCTTTCCACCCTGCAGGTAGTGTTATTTCTTTCTTACCTTGAGGTGTATCAACAGGTGCACCTCCAGCAATTTTATCTAATGCATCACCAATTCTCTGTATTAGTTTCTGCCCTCTAGGCATTAGTACTCCGGGCTGCTCTGGGTGTGTAAATGCTGCACTGCCAAGAGCGGCATATGCTTTTAGTGTATTAAGTTCCTGAGTAGCTACAGACCTGCGCCTTTTATCTTCTTTTTCAATGTCATCAAGGTATTTACTGTCTTGCCCTACCGTATTCATTGCTGTATGATAGTCTATTTCACCTGCTACAAAATTATCATATGCTCCTTTGTCTGCCACATTGTCTGTGACTTCAGCCTGCTTTCCTTGTCGTATTGTTCCAAGCTGTTTTCTTTGAGAATTTACTATATCACTATCGGTAGTTTGGTATATTGTATCTTCTAATATAGCATCTATACCAGTAATTGCTGCATCAGGTGGTAAGTCATCTAGAATCTTTAATATATCAGTAGTGAAGTCAGTTTTAACCTTTATCTCAGACATTTTTTCAGCTTCTTCAGTCTTTCTTTTAGTCTCTTTAAACTTATCCAATTGAAGTTGATGTGTTCTGTCTTTATTAGCCTGCAAGGTTGCAGCTTCTTGCTGTTTTAATTCAGTTTGCTTTTCCCACTTTCTGTAGTCAGAAATTAATGCAGTAATCTGAGGTAGAGTTTCAGTCATGAAAAGCTCTACACCTGAAGGCCTTGGGCTTCTATATTGAACCATGTTTCTTCTCCTTGAATAAAGTATCCAAAACTCCAGCTATCTCATTATTACTCTTAGCTCTTTTAGCCAAGAACTCTGGAGCTTGTTTTATGTTAAAGTTCTTTCTCATATTCTTCCATCTACCTTGACAGCCGCCGCAAGACTTGTGCTGTCTGATATAAAAGTCTGCTAGTGTTTTAGATAATGACATGTTATTAACAAGGTTGTCCAGTCAAAATATTTGTACATTGACCATAAGTCCATGTGCATCCTACAGGGCAGTCTTCTGGTGAAGGTAGTTCTTCAAATTCTTCCACTATATCTTCTATCTCTCCAGCTGGGTCGTATGTTCCCATTACCCAATTTGCTCCATCAAATTCATGCATATCACCATAAGCGTCTACCCACGTATCCCCAACTACTGGATTAGTAGGAGGTGGCCCTCCCATAGGTACACATTGTCCAGCTATTAGCTGTTCTCCTTCTCCGCAGACTACGTCTTCAGGTGGCATATAATCTCTTAACCATCTTAAGTAGTCTCCTGATGCCTGCTCTTCATAGCCTGCTCTTAAGTCATACAAACCTTGAGCGAGTTCAGTCTCCTGAGCTTTTAATCCAAAAGCTTTCTTGGCTTCTAAGTCAGCTAATCCTTGATTTATGGTTTCTCTTTGATTCTCAAGTTCTCTACTAACGCCGCCAACTCTTAATCCCTCAGGCCCAGTAGTTTGTACACTCTCCAATAAGTCTTGCAACTTATATCTTTCAGACTCAACGCCTTCTCTTATCTTTTCTCCTCCAATCATATAGTCAAGGACTTCATACTGCTCCTTGTATCCGGGATAGTCAGATATAATCCCTTCAGGAGGCATATGTTCTACGCCCCACTCTTCTAATAAATCCGTAGATGAAATATCATATCCTTCTCCTCCATACATTGGCATGCCTTGATACAGAGAAGGTAAATAGTCTGTCTGCGTGAAAAAATCCTGCATCCATTGTGAGTATTGTGGGTTTACTGTTCTTGGTGGCATATTCTTATCCCCAGTCTATATCGTAATTAGCAAAGTCAGTTTGTTCAATAGGAGTACAGTCTCCTTCCCAGAAAATCTGTCCATCAGGGCATTGCTCTCCTGCAGTAAGCTCTAATGTCGGGTCTAATCCATAAAGACTAGCCATAACATCTGATACCTGCTCTCCATAATCGTATCTAATGTCACCAACTGCTCTCTCAAATCCTATGTCAGCTTCTGTCATTCCTAAATTAATACCTTCTATAGCTTGCCTATAGTCTCTTAAACTTCTTTTTCTTTCCTTACCAGCTTGCATTCCGTAAGCTCCACCTCCAGCAAATCCTGAAGATGACAACTGAGCACCTGATTCCATAGCTCCACCTCTCAATACGTCAGCCATAGTTCTTCTTTGCATACCCTTCTCTTGGCGCAACCCTCCTAATGTTTCTTGGTATCCCTTTTGAGCTGTGTCAAATCGTTCAGTACCTAAGTCTGGAAACATACTCATTATCTTTGATATGTCAAAGTTCTGTAAAAATTCAGGATTCTGACTTAATATATCTAGCAGAGGATTACTTTGTTCAGCCCATGCTGTTTCAGTTCCTATGCCTGCAGCGTACCCTGTGTCAGGCTGTGTGCTTGGACAGTATCTCATGCCTCCACTAGCATCTGTGTACATAGTACCGGGAGTGCAATTAAATTCATTCATTGCGGCTCCGGGCTCGGGCTCTGGAGGAACATATGGGTCATATGGTGGAATGGTAGGAAAGAACTCTTCCTCAGATTCACCACCTTCTCCGTAGTAAGGGTCTAGTTTCCAATATGGTAGATTAGATGGTTCATATTGCTCTGGCATAATTATTCTCCTATCAAGATATTAGTATTCTAAAGGATTGTAATTTAGAGGGATACCAGTAGCTTCTTTTACACCAGCACCAGCGCCAGCTGCACCAGTCCCTCCAAATATTTCTCCTAAGAACTTAGGCCCGTAAAGACTCATAAGTATTTGAGTTGTTGTACCTAGAGAGTCTAAAAATTGATTTATATCGTCGTAACGCTCTTCATCTCTTTCGAAAGCCATTTGAGTTTCATCAAGAACATCTTGTCCAAACATGATTTCATAGTCTTCTCTTGACGGCGCATCTCTGAATTGACTTTCTGCATACTCACGGCCTCCCCAACCTCCTAGTAAAGATGTAGCTATACCAACGAATGGGTCTACAAGAAATCCCAGTGCACCCAGCCCTTCCCCAATTAATCCACCTTTAGCTACTGATGTAGCCTTATCTTGGCTATAGCCGCTTAAGTCTTTTAGGAATTGACTCAAATTCTTACCGCTTTTCCATTGAAACATTCCTAAATTAACGTCTGCCATCCCCGGTGTTGTAAAATCGTTTGCCATAATTACCCCTTGTTATAATGCACTAAATTCTGCTAATGTAGCAGTCTTAGTACTTCCCGAACTATTTGTTATTTTAATCATTACATCTCCATCAGACCCGCCGCTTTCTAAGGCTCCAGTTGCTATCCATAGCACTGCTGTTCCTTTCGGTGGACTTGCAGGTGCGGTTGTTATAGCACTGAACTGTATACCGCCATTAACTTCAAGCTTGGTATTTACATCCAGCTTTTGTCCTGAAGTGCCATGCCCTATAATAACTCTTCCTCCTGCTATTAAATTATTCTTTGCTGTTATATCTCTTTCAGCTTCAATCTTTCCCTTTCTCTTTAAAATCTTTTCTTTAACTGATACCTTGTCTATCTTAGGCTTTCCACCAAGTCTGGCTTTGTTTGAAATTCTTCTTTGTAATGCGGACATTGGCATTATGCTACCTTTCTTCCTGTAATTCTATGTTCAACTGCTATATCATTTATCTCTATTATACCTTCAGATGGATTTGTAACCTTCAATCTAAGACTTTGACATGTTAAAGGTGAATCAGATTTAAACTTTCCCACAGTCCAAGCTCCTGATGTATCAGACATGTTTCCAGTAAGATTTGTCCAATTACTAGAGTCATTATTATATGCCGATGCTCCGTCTAGGGCGTATGATATTGGAGCTGTTTGCCCTGCAGTTTCAGTTCTATACGTTACATAAACTGCATAAATTCTCTTTTTTAAACCTGTTTGTCCGAAATCAGTATCTTTAGTTCTTATATCTATACTATTTTCAGGCATATTAAATCTATTTACTTCATCTGCACCTATTATAGTATTATCATTCCCAAAAGAATAAAATTTACCAGTCGCTCCTTCGTCAAAATTCATATTTTTAACACTTAAATTATTCCATCCACTTTTTGCTGAATTACTTGCAACTCCTGTATATTTTAATCGTACAACATAAGAACCTCCTGCGCCTGCTTCAACTAAATAACTTCCGCTCAGAGTACCTAAATTTTCATAATCGTCATATAAATTATGTTCATCCAAATTGACTATAGTGCTTGCTTCTGACCCTGATTTATAAATATATAATTGTACTAATGAACCACCAATATCATAATCTACAGAAATATTGTATGTGCCACCTGCACTTAATGATGTAGGTATTGTATAATCTAAATGTCCATTTATTGCATTGCTATCTGATGGACTTTCTATCTTATGCCACAATCGTCTTCCAGAATTTGATTCCCAAACATATACTCTTTGATTATCTGAGCCAGATACTATAGTACCCGTATACCCGTCTACAGTTTGTCCATATCCATCTTCGCCGTTATCATCATTCATAAAACCATCTGTTCCATCTGCAACATCTTGAGAGAATGAACCATTTACAACTAACTGAGTACCGGGAGTTATATCAGCCAATGAACACCAAATTAAATCAGAATTTTCATTTATCGTAAAATTTGTTATTTCACCAGTAGTTCCAGATTCAATTAATATTACATTTTGTCCAGACTTCGACCATGTATTTGTATTAAAATCATATATATATCCTGTGGCTGCATTACCATTTTCAGTATTATCTATTATTACAAGTTGTTGTCGTCTTGTAATATATCCAACGCACATACTATTTTCTGATTGAATCCAATCTCTTTTAGCAATTTTATCTCTTGAAAGATTCTTTATATCGGCACCGAAGCTTATATCTTCAGCAGTTGTAGTTCTTACTTCGCCGCCTGTGTACACATATGCACCATTTTTATTAGCCCACATAACTCCGTCTTCGGACTTAGTTACCTGACACGGCCTTAATACTCCCATTCCTGTATGTTGTGATTCCAAGAACCACTCAGATGGCTCTCCTGCAACATTGATTACGAATATAGTATTAGTTTTAAAAGCTAGTAATCGGTCTGCATATCCAACTAAAGCTGTATATTCTTCAGCATCTCCTTTTACTAAATCTATGTAATTGCTTCTTGGAAAGCAGTCAAAAGCAGCTTCAAAGTTTACTCCATTTCTACTGCACATACCAGAATAATATATTCTATCTCTTTCTCTTGCACTATCACCAGACGCAACTCCAGAAGTTTCATTGTGATATAATTTACAATTAGCTATAAAAGCCCTTCTGTTTACTATTGTAGAACATTTATAGCCTTCAGATATTTTTGCATTACCCAAATTTGAATCTGCAGGATAATTATCTCCTGTGCATCCTATTGATATTCTTGACTCCCTTGCTCCCCACTCTGTTAAAGATGAATATGTATCTAAGTTTTTTGAAGTTAATACTACTGCATTTGATTTAATCGTTACATTAGTTCCAGAGCCTGACACAACAGTCCAAGAGCCATCAGCATATGTATTATCTAAAGAAGCTCTAAGTCCTTTTTCAAAATCTATATCACATAGTAATACATAATCGTCATTACTAGTAGCTTTTTTATAGTATATTCTTCCGCCTGTAATTCTAGGATTAAATCCTGTCTTAACAGCTATTGTTATATTTAGAGCGTTATCAGTATCGACTATGTCATTACCGGTAGCATCTAATACTTCTTTATCTTCAGATTCAAATGGTAAAGATTCTTGTATTCCGTCATATATAAATGTAGATGCAAAATCATATTTTAAATTCTCAGATGAATCTAAATCTTCTGAAAAATCTATACTTCCACCAGTTGTTGCAAAAATTTTCATTTCAAAGCCAGTACCATTTCCAGCGGGGCCGTCCACAGGAGTATCTCCTTGGCCAATAAAATCTAATTCAGTAGGTTTTTTAATATCATTATCTAATACATACCAGCCATTAAAATTATAATCAGTTGAATTAGTTGCACCAGTAAAAAAGTTAGTTTTCTTTATAAATCCAAACCATTTATTTTTAGTTATATATTTAAATTTTAATTCTGCATTTGATATTCTTACACCTTCATCAGCTTTATGATATATTGACTTTAAAACATTTTCAGAATCATCTGTTAGGGTTATTAATTCTCCCCAAGAAGCTTCAGATTCTGATTTTACGAATATTTCTGAAACTGCATTTGACATCATATACCAATATGCACCAGTATCAGAATTTTCTTCTGCATCCATGCCATTATGTGAATATAATTCGCTTCCTTCGTAGTCAGAGCTAGCACCAAAAGTAGTAGAATGCTGACCATTTACGCCTGAATTATAACTTGATTCAAATGTTGATAATCCATATCCGTGACTTAAAGATGTTATAGGAACATTAAAGATATTATCTTCAGATACTCCCTTTCCTTGACATCTTATAATACCATTAATGTCAAACATTACATTGTTAGCCTTGGACAATTCAGAAGGTTTAATATCCCTAGGGTCTAAAGCTGTATTAAGTCCGCCCTTAAATGAGGGTATGTTTAGCATTTGCTTAGGCATCTTTTATCTCAAAATGAGGAAAGTCATCAAACTTATTATCATCAACAAACCAGTTAATATTCCAGTCTCCGCCCCATCTTAGCTTGATACCCATACTCTTTGCTATCCCAAGAACGAACCCCGCAAATAAGTGGAACCTTTCTCTGTCTCCCCAATCAACTGGATAAGGCACCACATCCACAGCAAGGCTAGGAGAATTGTTATGCCCACCCTTAGGAAATACAAGTTTTGTTTTCCCTTCTTTGTAGAGAGCATTTTGTCTATCTTTACCTCTATGACCTTCCAATACAGAGCAATCCACCGTCTTGATAACTTCATTAAATACCTCCTGTAATCTTTTGTCGCAGGTTTCTAATTTCTGCTTTGATTTCTTTCCGAATCTAGGCATTAAACACTTGCTATGAATATTTCTAAATCACAATTACCAGTATTTGCATCTGCCTGCACACCTGTTATACTTCCTAAAGCTGTATCCGAAGCAGCATCAGCATTTTCAGTTGCATTAAAAACATCTACCATGCCTCCACTATTATCAGCAAACCACATAAATGAATTACCAGCATCTAGCTTGATAGCAACCTCATCACCATCATCATTCGTAAATGTTAATGTAAGAAAATTTGTATCATCTAAATTTGTAAATCTCATATATCTTACAAATGAATCATTGAAGTGTCCAGCTGAAGCAACAGCTCCACTCATTGTAACTACTGTAGCTTCATTAGTTGTAATAGTTAATATTCTCTTATATATTTCATTTATACTAGCAACTGTTTGACTAGTGGTTGCTCCTTGATTCTTTCCTCTGATGTTTATACTCTCAGTTAAACTGACAGTTAAAGTTGCGGCTGTTACTGTACTTGCCATATTATTTCCTTCCTATTTTATTATTAAGCACTTGCTACAAAAATTTCTACATCTACAGTGTTACTGCCCGGCTGCACTACAAGGCTTTCTAAATCCACTAAATCTGTAACTAAATTAGCATCAGCATCTGATATTCCAATTCCATCGTTAGGAGTTCCCATTATAAAGCTTCTACCAGCTTCTATTAATATACTAGCTGATTCATCTGCAACAGAATCATCTTCTCCTACATCTGATTGCAAGCTTAATGTTAAAGAGTTAGAATTATCTAAATTAGTCACTCTTATATATTTAACATCATCTATATCTACAGGAGCAAGAGTTCCGTCAGCAACTGAGCTATGGAAATGAATTAAAGTAGTTTCATTATTAGCTGGGCATGTTGCTATTCTTTTAAATACTTCATTAATACTACCAATATTAAGAGTATTAGTTCCACCCTGTTGCTTGCCATTTAGAATTATATGCTCTTCTATATTAACTCTTAATGTAGATGCGGTTATTGTG
>Ga0208553_1000724_pt1 | contig 11743 bp, 2 predicted proteins | sample 6_EtaG_FD_184079 | JGI IMG/M metagenome (GOLD analysis project Ga0208553, IMG submission 184079) | Marine viral communities from the Subarctic Pacific Ocean - 6_ETSP_OMZ_AT15160 metaG (SPAdes) (version 2) | ecosystem: Environmental > Aquatic > Marine > Oceanic | place: Pacific Ocean | collected...
AGAGGTCTTCTCTAACAATTGCGCCTACATCACCTATGGCTCCAACTCCGGGAGTACAAAAAACAGGTGAGTCTCTTTGGTCTTCACTTGCTGAAGGCGAGGAGCCTGAATGGTTAATGACCCCAGAGAAAAAATCAGGAGCTTTACATTTTGCTGGTGCCGCTCTTTGGCATGCTTTCGATGTAGGATTATTAGGATTACCTGGAATATCATTAGGTGAAGAAGCTCCTTATCAATGGGATGAATTAGGAGGAGGTGCTAAAGCAGGTGCTGTAATAGGAGAAGCTGCTGGATTCTTAGCTCCACTAGGATTAATAGGTAAGTTAACATCTAAAGGAGTAGCTGCTGTATCAAAGTATGGGACTACAGCTGCGATTAACAGGGCAGTTGACGCAGGTAGAGCAGTTAAAGGAGTATCTACATTAAAAGATGCTGGGATGGTTGGCCCTACTATTAGTAAGGCTTTTAAAATGAAAGCCGCTAAAGACCTTAAACCCGCATATGAACTAAGCATTACAACTCTTGAAGCTGCTCAGGTGACGATGGGTAAGATAATCAAAGGTAGTTTAAAGAAAAGATTCGGGGATGATATTAGTGGTGAATTACTTGAAGAAATAACGCAAGCTTCATTAAAAGGACTATCTACAAGGGGAGTTCATGTTAATAATATAGGCAGATGGGTAGAGAGAGCTTTAAATACAAAATTTAGCATAGGAGATAGTAATGCAATAACTTCATATGTTGGTAGAGCAGCTGAGTTAACTGCTAGTTTTTCGTTATATAACCTTATTGATGATGGTATTAAGTCAATGGCTGTTGAAGGTCATGAGTTTGATCCAGTAACTGATGTTGGACAAGCTTTAATGTTCTCTGCTTTCTTACCTGCAGTAGAGGCTTTCCCAATGGGTGGTAGGATAAAATTCTTTAAGACTCGTAAAGATGTAAAGTCTGGTCTTAAGAAGATTAAGGAAACGGATTATAATGACTTAGATATTGATGAAGTAAACGCTATATTTAGCATACTGTCAAACAATAATAGATTACAACATTCAAGTTTTGCTGTTGAAGCAGCTACAAAAGTTCAGGGTAAATTTGGGGCAGAAGATAAAGCAGAGGCGGTATTACATTTAAAATCATTATTCAGCACCTTTAATCCTGATAAAGTTTATCGTGAAATGTATAAAGAATTTGGAAAGGATTTAATTGAGTCAGTTCCAAGAATGACAATAGGTGCTGCTTATTTTAATGCATCTACACTTCTTGACGCAAACATGTTAAGAAACGTTGACCCTGAGGTATTAGGTGCTCACTTATTAGTTGGAGCTTTATTTACAAGAAGATACAAGCCTATTGTGCGCGAGAATTTTCCAACACTAAATGACTTTGATAGAAAAGTAGAGTTTCTAAGAACCATTGGTCTTGAAGGTGAGCAAATAAAATATCTTGGGCAAGCATATGGAAACAGAGCAGAACTGGGACATGCGTATATGGGTCTTCTTACTCATCCTGTAATGAAACAAATTAATGAAGCTATAAATACTCGTGAGAATAAAGAACAAAGCAAAGAAGGCAAAGACGGTGTTGGTGGATTAAATAGTGATGTTCATTCATTAGTACAACAATTATCAAAATTATATGTTTTATCAGAGAACTCAAGAAAAGTTGGGCTTGAAGATGCTAATGTTGAGCCTGACGTTAGGCTTAATAGATTAACAGATACGCAGTTAGAATTACTTGACTCAAATCTGAGAAAGATAGAGATAGCTGATGGTGAGTTTTTAAATGAACAGAACGTGGCTGAGCTTCAGAAAAATATAAGCAGGGAGTTAGCAGAAGGTAACTATCAAAGTTATATGAAAACTGTTCTTAACTCGTTAGGAGACTTACGTGTTAAGACTGATTATATGAAAACTGCCGACCCATTTGATATAACAAAATCAATAGGTGTTTCCAAAGTAAAAGGATTAAGGGGGACAGATGGTGATATAAAATTCGACCCAGTAAGACAATTGCATATGATAATTAATACTCTTATAAGACAAGGATATTTACATGAAATACCTTTGACAGCCGAAGAATCGAAGTTCGCTAAGGATGTAGATATTAAAAAAATGGGGCCTAAAATACAAAGGCATCTTGATATTCTGGTAAAAGAGATTAAGGACGCCAATTATGATCCTAAGACAATAATGGATTTAAAGCCAGAAAAAAATATGTTTCTTAACTCTCTCGATAATTATAAGAACGAACTAATAATAAATACGTTTTACGATTTTGTTGAAGGCAGGACTGATAAGTTAAGTAAGGCACATGAGGCTCTTTATAATGGTATAAGAACGTTAATTCCTGAAGGCTATAAATATAATGGATTGGAAAAGCCTGAAAAGATGGATGATAAAAAGTGGAAGGATATACTTGTAAGTGGTGATTTCTTAGAAATTGATCACGCTGCTAGGTCTTTGTCAGATATGTTAAATATAAGCAGCCGTGGTGAATTAAGGGAACAAAAAAAATTAGATTATAATGATGTAAGAAATCTTGTAGAAAATCTTAAACATAATGGATTTAAGATTAATATAAAGATGGTTGACACATTTCAAAGATATTATTATAAGAGACTTCTTAGTTCTATGGATATTGGGGCTAAGCAAATAGCTATTATTGAGAATGGATTAGCTCACAATTCAATGAGGGTAGAAGAAGAGAATGGTAAGAAAATTTTAATTGTTTACGATAGAAGGTATGTTGAACAAAGACTATCAGAAAGTATGGGAAAAGGAAGTGAAGAACTAATAGATGAGATGAAGGGGTATGATGCTATTATGAGTGAACTAAGAGCTATAAATGGCTCTTTTATGAGGGTTGCTGATGAGATGCCAATATCTAGTGAAACACCTAATGACTTTCATAGTTTTATTTATGAGACACGTAGTATTACTCAAAAGTTTGATAAAGATGTGCCAGGCCAATTTAGAAAAATTAAGAAGGAAAATAATGATAAAATTGAAGTTATAGATACTGTTGATAGGGTAATAAAAGACCTTGTTGATATTACTGATCCCGAAAATCCTGTAGCTAAGAAGCTAACTGTTGATGAAGTGAAGGAGTTATCTGATTCATTAGTGGAGATTAAGAAAGAAGCAGAAAATAATATGTCTCCTGAGATGATAGACCTTGTTGACCAAATAATAAATAGGTTAAGTCTTCAAAATGTTGGTGAAGATGGTATGATGTCTGCTCATGGAGATAAGCTATTAGCATTGCAAAATTCATTAGATTCAGAATATAAACCTTTAAGTCTTATAAATAATACTATATCACAAATTATATTTGGGTATCAAAACCGTCCTAGTGATAAGATACAAGGTAGAAGAAGAATGGATAAGTTGCTTGGAGACTTAGCAAAACAGATGAAAAAAGCTGGTATTGAAGTAACTGATTCTGATAATCTTAGCCAGATGGCAAGTAAATACTTTAATAGTGGTCTTAGTCTTGAGCAGAAAATTAATAAGGGAATTGAATTATCACTTGCAGATTTTGCAAAAGAACTAAATAGGCATGTTAATGCTTGGAATAGTGTGGTGTCTGATGCTGAGTATTTTGAAGGTATAAAGAAGTGGAGAGATTATTTTGGTGACAGCTCTTTAAAAGATAAGAATGTTGATTTATTTGCAAAGGCTAGTAAAGAACTAAATAAACTATCTGAATATAATAGTTATTTTAAGTCTGAAGGATTTTTACAAGTTAAAGAAGATTTAAGACTTTCAACTGAAAAAGAAAAAGGGATGGAAGACCCGCAGACATCAAGATATTGGATTGACCAAATACTTACAGAAGCTGAAAGTGCATATAAGATGATGCATAGTGATTCTCCAGAGAAAGCTGTAGAAGAATTTAAGAGTTTTAAACACTCTGTTATAAAAGAGCTATTGTTTTCATCTAGCGGTTCACATACAGCTAGGTCTGTAAAGTTACAATATGTTAAGATGGAAAAAGGTGAACCTCAATACATATTAAATGAACGTAAGATGATTACATCTAATAAAGGTGTATCAGAAATACTAAGAGAGTTTGAAGAAGCTGGAGTATATGTTGCTTTAGCTGAAAAAGAAGGTATAATTCTTGGTGATGACGGTATTCCAAGAGCAGTAAGTAATGTATTTGCAGTACCCGATGTTGATATAAATTATTTTGACAATGCTTCACTTTCAGCTACACGACAGTCTGCTAAAGAGAGACAAGACAAAGAAATAATTAGACCTAAAGGGCCTAATGTAATAAGGATTCCTGTAAGTTTTAATACGCAGTTGATTTTTGAAAGTAGAGGACTCGGAAATGCCAAGGAAGTTCTTAAATCATGGTATAATGATAAACTATCAAAATTAGAAGCAGGTAGATCAGAAGGTGTAATAAGCAGAGAAGCTATAGATAACTTTAAATCATTATTTAGTGTTTTAGACAAAGAAGGCGTATTAAATCCATCTCAATTATCAGTAGCGGTTAGTTCTATGTACTGGGACAGGATGAACAGCGCAGGGTTTAATAAACTAATGAAGACTCCAACGACTGGTAGTGAGATAAATAATAATATGAGCAGAATATTTAAGTATCTTAGTCTTGGTGAAGGAGTTGGTGCAAAGATATCTGGTAGTGATACTGCATTAAGAGCTATAAAAAGAGCGCATGAAGTTGGTAAATATGCTGGCGAATTGTTAACAGAAAACCAATTAGGGTCTATTGACTATTATTTTCAAGAAAAGAAAGGGAAACTTGAAATTGTATCTATTCAAGACGAATCTGGTCGTTTTGAATCACTTGCAATAGTTGAAAGGCAGTTAGATCAATTAGTTAAGAATAGTAATCTAAAAGCTGACGTAGAGTTTACTAGAAAGATGGCTAAAGATTTAATGAAGAGTTTAAAAGATAAATCAGCTGTTGATGCTGCGACTTATCTTGGTACAAATATGTGGCATCTAGCATTATTGCAGGAAGGAAGGGAATCTGGCGATGGTTCTGGTGGTATAAAACAGTCTGTTGCTTATAATGATGGTATAAATACTGTCCTTTTAAAACAAAACTTTACATTTGATCCTAATATCGCGGGTATTATGGATGCTCTTAAAATAGATATTTTAACATTTAATAGTGCAGCTAAAGAATATTCAAAAGAACAAGTTGAACCCAAAAGTGATTGGGCGGGAGAATCATTACCATTATTTTTTAGTAGGTCTCTCGGTCAGACTGAGGAAGAGTCTAGGAAGTTAAGGTCTGATGGAAAAGTACAGGAAATAAGTATAGAGGATATTATGTTTGTCAAATCAGAAGATAGACATGCTGTTACAAATATTACATATGCATTAGACGAGTACTTAAACAGTATTGGACATGAACATTTTGTGAAAGAATATGCTGATTATGATGGAGTGACTTCTGTTGGTAATGTATTAATAAAAGGTATTGTCAGTCGAGGTACTCAAAGGTTAGGTGTATCTGATTTTATTCTTAACACATTGGCTGAAGGAGGAGATATAATTGATGGGACATCTAACGCATTTGTAAAAGTCATGATACAAGCCGGTATAGACCCTAAGTCTGATATGATAAAAGATGATGTTGGTAGAATTGTTTATAGGACTATTGTTAATAGAGTAAGGAAACCTCAAACAGAAGGTGGTTCGTATGCTACAATGATACCATACCTTGAAGGTTCAATGCCTGTATATAGCGGAGATGGTAAACAAGTTAGATTTGGTGGGAAGAAACTTCCATTTGCTGACGGCACATTAAAAATTGAGAATATGGATAAGCTTCAATATATAGTTGATCTTGGAGGTAGAGAGGCTCTGGTTGGTAAAGATGCAAGCGGCGAATGGGCTGTCGCTAATTTAGAACATAGTTTTGACCCGAAGAAGCGTAGCGAATTAAATCCTGAAGAAAAAAAGATATTAAATGATAAAATTAAAACTCTTGATATTGTAAATAAAAGTCAGGATTTAAGTTTAAGTGTGATGTCCGAAGTACTTAAGCCAAAAGATATATGGATAGAGTCTTTAAGTTTAAGGATGCCTAATTTAGCTGCTGATGTTGCTGTTCATAAGGTTGAAGGATTTTATTCATTTGAGATGGGCAATGTTGTTGGTGTAAATGTTCTTGATTTAGCTACAAAACATCAAGGTGACTTCGATGCTGATATGCTTTTTAGTTATCACGATACAAAGTATCCTTTAACTAAGGCAGTAGCCGAACTAACCCCAAGAAGAATGGATGCATATGTATATGCTCCAACAGATTATGACTTTAGCGATATTTTTGGTAATGGTGAAACAGTAAAGTCAATTGGTAGTAAATCAAATCCAATACAGAGAATGGATAATCATATAGTAAACTATAATATTGGTAAGAATCATTTTGGACAAATAAAAAGGTTGTCAGCAGGTATTAATTCACTAAATAGAATTGGTATGATGATGGGTGACACAAAAATGTTAAAGCTTGAAGGAAAAACGTTCAATGCATATTTACAGAGGTATGCAAACAATCTTCAAAGCTTAATTGATACTACAACAAGGGCTAATCTTACTAATAAGTCAACAGTAAGTGAGTTAAAGAGATATATACTATTTGGTGAAGAGCCTAAAAATTATGGTATAAAAGCGGAAGACTACGGTGAGGGTGGGTATAAGCCTATAATTGATATAGATAAAATAACTAAAGACCCTTATGAAAAAGCTGTTTATATGGATGCTATAATAGAAATGGTTGATGCTCTTGGAAGACCTGCTCGTATTATGAGCGATCTATTTGACGGCTCAGGCAGAAGGATACCAGACCAAAATGATTTAGTAAGGATGAGACAAGAGATGGATCAGATTGCATTTAACCCTAATCAGTTTCTTTTTAATAGACTTGTTCGTAGATATAAACCTGCCGATCCTAGACGAGATAAATTATTAAGAATGTTTTATGACAAAGGAAATGAATCAACTGATGCTTTAAGGCAGAGAATATTAGGCAATAAATTTAAGAAAGTAGGTGTAGAGAAGACCCCGTTTAGTTTCGTAGGTGACTGGAAAGATAGACAAAAAGAGTTATATGATTCCACTCCAGCTGGATATGCCTTAGCCAGAATAGGCAATGTAAAGAATACATATGATAGGATGGCTAAACAATATGGAATAGAAACTTTAGAATTAGCAAAGAGTATTGATGCTATTGAAAATTTTATTGTACTATCTGACGCTGAAACACATGATAAAATTATGGAAGCTTTAGAAACAGCTGACGGTGAGGGCCAACTTACATTTGGTCTTACTGGAGAACAATATGAAACAAAAATATCAGATTTAGCATATCTTCAGAAGTATTCAGTAGCGTATGAATTAATTGGTAGGAATGCTTCTAGTATAAGAAAATCATTGAGAAGAAATGGCAGGGGTAGTTCTTATACTTATCTAGTGCAAAAGCTTCAGCGTTTAAATGCTATTAGAGAACATATGAGAAGTAAAGAAGATGGTTTAATTGGTTCTTTATTATCAGGGGACGCTGACCCGAAGATATTAAAGCATTTTAAGTTTAGAGAGCATATAGTAGGAGGAAAAGGTGTTAAAGGCAGGTATGTATCAAATTATTCTGATTCAAGAAACTATATATATCAGGAAACTAGTACCAAAGGAAAGTGGTCTCCAAAAGGAGAGGTAAGACCAAAAGCATCGAGATGGCTGACTCCTGGCAGGTATGTGATTTTACAAAATCCGTTGAAATATGATAATTTAAGTAAATCTGAAACTGTTGATGCATACTCATTATTTAGTGTTTTTGGTGAAATTGAAGCGAATAATATTAGAGGATTTTCTGGAGATGAATTACAAGAGATTCAGTTTATTGATGCTTCGAGGAGACTAAAAGGTCAAATAAGCGCTTTCTCTAGTGAAGCATATAGAACAAGTGAAGGTCACCCTCAAGCAGTAGAGAACTGGGGTTTATTAAAAGATGCTGAAGATATGCTTGTTGATGCTTTTATGAAGAAACATATACCAGATACTGAGTTTTCCGCACCGTTGACATCACAACAAGAATTAAATACAATACATGATATTGTTGGTTATATGATGAAGCCAGACCCCGTGTTTGGTACCGTTACATATGTACGGGATAGAAATGTTGCATTACCAGCACTTAAAATAAATAAAAGAGTATCAAAAGCTATGTTAAGATGGTTGATGAATAATGGGTACGATGAAATGTATCAAGATATTGTTATGAAGTATGGATCAACGTTTAGGCGTAGATATGATAATGTTCCTGATTTAGAATATACATCTATGTATTCAGATGGTATATATAGGGATAGAAACACACCTTTTGAAGGTAAATCTGAGGTATATAATATGATTGCTGAGACTAACGCTGACTTTTTATATCATCCATCTATAGCAGAAGTATTAAAGGATGAAATGACATTTAGAAGTGCCAAAACAGCTAAGGTTCGTGACCCTAGTGGTGACATTTATAACATTTTAAGATTTGGTAAGTATGACGATATTGAGGTTGGATTTGATGTATTTGCTGACCCTAAATCAACAACAGAAAAATCATCTGATAGGAATTGCTACTAATGGCTTGTGCAGTATTAACACCAGAACAAAAGTTTACAAAAAAACATTTAAAAACTTTAAAAAATCTGTTTAATGGAGGTACGATATCAGATATTGACGGTAAGACAAGGGCTATTGGAGATGCTTTAAGCGGTTCACATCGTTATGGGCCTACTACTGAAGAGTTTGGTGAGATGATGTTTCAAGAGATTGTTTGGAAGTCCACATATAAACCCGGTGATGAATCGTATGCTAATTTTACTAAAGGTGATATAAGACGTATCACAAATGAGATAGAAAAAGAAGCTAAAAGAATGAATAATCCAAAGTTGAGTGTTTTAGAAAGGTTTGGGTTTGTTAAACGTGGTGTGATGGGAAAGTTTGCAGCGACAAGGTGGATGAATAAACATATTGGACTTGGAACGAACTACGAGAGAACGAAGTTTACTATATATCTAAAAGGTAACACACAAATAGCAGGTCACTTAAGAGCTGAGAGTATTCTTAGAGACCCTGCCCTTGAGAATCTACTGCCCGGTATGAAATCTGAAAGAGATTTAAGGAAATTTGAAAGAAACTTATTATATGAATTAGACAATCTTAAAAATTTAAAGGGTGCAGCTTATGAGCAAAAAGATAAAGAAATCTCTTTATTAAGAGATAAGATTGGGGCTACCCTTGCTACTAAAAGTGGTGAAGTATTAAGTGAGTTAGTAGAATGGTTAGAAGCTACACCAGAAAAGGCAGACAAATTTGATGAGAAAACTAATACGATGAATTGGGGGAAAAGGTTAAGGACAAAAAAAGGCAAAGATAAAGATGGTAACTTAATAGCGGGAACTAATTTTTCTCTGAATATAGAAAAGGCCGGGATTGAGGCAAGAAAGTTGTTAAATAATATGGGCGAAGTTCTTGTTAATGGTTTAAACCAGCACAAGAAAGCTATACGATTCTCGTATAATGAATTACTTACCCCTAGATTAAAAAGATATCTTGAAAATATTGATGAGCATATAATTAGCATAAATGAAGGAGTGAAAGAGGGAAATTATTTTCCACACTACATTACAGAAGGTCTTACTTCTATTGAAAAAGTTATGAATAACATTGATAAAGCTAATACTAGAGAGGCTAAAGACGAGTTCCTAGGTGATTTAGAAACTGCATTTTCCATTGTTAGACAATCTATTGGTTCTATTCCATCATCTGCTAGGGATAGGGGAAGTTTTCAATATGATAATTGGATGAGAAATCCACTAACTGTATTAAGAAAATATTCAATGGATGCAATATCTTTTAATAGAACAAACTATTTAAAGGGTATATATTTAAAAGGAATGAAAAATTTTCCTATTGAAGGTGAGTCTGCTAGAGGGATAAAAGATTATTTGATTGATGTGTTTACACTTGCTGGTCGAGGCTATAAGGATAGACCTGTCTGGGTTAATAAAACAGTAAGAGCATTAACTGGATATGAGTTCTTTTCTAAGATTGGTTTTGGAGTTGCAACTGCTGCTAGGAATACAATGTCAGGATTATATTTTATACAGGCAGTGGGTAATCGTGCTTTTTATTCATATTTAAGAGACTTTGAGGGCGGTGGAGCGAGGGATGAAGAAGTTAAATCTATTTTAGAAGGTATAGAAAGTGAACAGGGATTTAGGTTTGAAGACTTGTCAAGCCCACTGTTTACAGAAGGTTTACTACCTACCGAAGGATTGCGCGTTAGTAATGTCGATATTATAATAGACCCCCAGTCTAAACAACCATCACTACAATACAAAAATGAAAAGGGATGGCAAACATTTGATAGTATATTAACGAAAGCTACTGGAGCTGGTGCTATTTTTCAGAAGGTTACTGAAAACTACCTTAGAAAACATATGTTTAGGTTTTCATTTAAACAAAAGTATGGTGAATTGTTGGATGGTGGTGTTTCTAAAAGTAAAGCCACAAAATCTGCTAAAGAATATGCTCTTGATATGGTAAATAAATATGCGTTTGAATATTCTGCATCTCAAAAAGCTCCTATTATAGGTGGAACTGGTAAGAACTTTGGAGCTGCTGGTCAAGTTGCTTTTCAGTTTATGCACTTTCCAATGTCATTCTTACAATTACAATCTGAATTATTAAGAAATTCTAAAGATGCTGTGATAGCAAGACAATGGAATAACCCTGACGTTTTTATACCAGCCAAGTTTGCTGGATTATATTTATTTACTCAATTAATGAGTGGTGTGGGGAATGTTGATTTTAACAGGTTAATGGAAAATGATGCAGTAGATAGAATAAAAGATTTAAAAGATGCTATTGATGGTAAGAAAGATATTAAAGGTAGAGGTTATATAGGCCCTGCTGTCGGTGATTTATTTTTCTTAGCAAGTATGAAAGAATGGATTGAATTTCCAGACCATGTTATTACAGATATGATAGTTGGATATAATAATGCATATAAATTAACAGATGAACAAAAAGGTATGAGGTTATTATCTACGTTTAATGTTGAGATGGCTAAGATGCCTAGGAATTGGAAAGCTCTACAAAATGGTACAATATGGAGTGTGTTAATGCATGAATTTGGATTGTATCCTAAAGCATGGACAAGAGATGCGAGAGAAAAGTTTCCTTTAAAACATTTACCTTGGGAACCGAGAAAAAAGAAGAAGAAAAAGACTGAAGCTCAGAAAGCTGTTGAATTAGCTCAAAGTAGACAAACAGAACTAACTAAATTATATAGGTCTATGGGAATTTAAAGATGTTAGAGCCCAAAATGAAAATAAAAGGTTAAACAAATTGGGCTTTTATTCTAACACCTAATTAACTGATAGTGTAATATTGGCTTCTATTTTTTTAAATAGTGATAACGTAAACATTATATATGTTTCTTCTAGTTGAACCATTAATGATATAAGTATAAAGTTTATATGTATGAATTTTGTTATTTCTTTTTCTTTTTTGTATTCACCTATTGACAAAGAAATATAGTTATTTCCTATTATCATTTAACCTCCTTGCTCTGTTGTAAATCCATAAACTGCTATTAATATAGCATCTGCGTTATACAGTGTTACTTTTTTTTCTGTATATTTAGAAGCTATTTCTTTTAAATGTCTTTTTCTTTCATCTTTAGACAACTTTGGTATGTTAAA
>Ga0208553_1000731_pt1 | contig 11707 bp, 10 predicted proteins | sample 6_EtaG_FD_184079 | JGI IMG/M metagenome (GOLD analysis project Ga0208553, IMG submission 184079) | Marine viral communities from the Subarctic Pacific Ocean - 6_ETSP_OMZ_AT15160 metaG (SPAdes) (version 2) | ecosystem: Environmental > Aquatic > Marine > Oceanic | place: Pacific Ocean | collected...
GTAATCCATGTGAACAATGCGTTGATCAACCCACGATTTAATTACAGTTCTCAAGGACATGCCATCAAGTACTTTCTCATCAAATACTGCATCAACAGCTCTGGCGCGTTCATCCATGCGTCGGGCACGGTAAACATTCTGTAACGTCGCATTTCTCTTATGTCGATCTGATTCCAGAAATAGCGCCCGAGTATCTACCAGAATCGACGTTAGGAGAGCATTTGCCACTAATACATCGTCAATTTCGTGATCAGATAGACGCAAAATCTTCTCTTTCAAATCACTAAATCTAACGGCAAATGCTCTCTCAATGCGAGCTTCGATTGCTCCGAGCCCACCTGCTTTAATAAATTCCCGCGCATCATCAGCCGTTTTCAAGTCAGGCATGAACGGGTTATCGTATTTCCATCCCAACTCTTTCATGTTCGATTCCGAGGGTGTTTACGTTTGGCGCTACCTATTTCCCATCACCCTGTTTACTAGATGCGGTTAACGATAGCATTCCATGCGCCATAAAAATGCGGTTCAAGTCATGATAGGGATGTTTTTCGAACCGCTTCGTTTCCGCTGCGTACTGCTCATATTGATAGTTCAAATGTCTCTGCAGGCCCTGTTCTAACTAGATCTGCTAATCTCGCGAAACGCTTCACCAAGCTGAAGTGCTGCACTTCGCCTGTCGCCCATGTCGACCAGTATGTCGAGGATCCTCAGGAACTTCTGAGCCAGGTTCTGCGTCATTGGCGCATCACGATGTGCAAAGTGCTGCACCAGTTCTGCGATGCGCGCAGGGAGGAAAGTTCCATGCCAACCCTTTAGATGGTCAGGCCCGTTGCCGATAATCGCGAGAACTTGGTTCGCGAAGTCTTCGGCTGGGTAATTGACCCTAGCTCGTTCACAGAGCGTCAAGTAAGGGTCCATTACGGAAGCCGTCCATCCGCCAGCGCGAACGAAACGATCAATTAGAGGCAGGATACAGCTGATTTCGGACCAGTCGCCATTAACGTACCGGGCGGCCAAGTCCGCGTGTTCAATTGAGACAAACATCAATGTATTAACTAGCTTGGGTTGATCGAAGCCTGAAAATTCTCCACTTCGATAGGCGTCGCGATTGAAAGCAGAGTCCTGAAGAAGTCGTTCAAGACAGAGATCGAGTATGGCGATTGAATCAGCTGGAATAACCGGCGCATCGTATACGTAGGAGCAGATGTAGGTGCTCGCGAATGGAGAAAGGAGAGCCCAGCAATTGTCTCCCTCCAGCGCCAGAATCGGATCGAGGAAGAGCTTCTGAAAATCGCCAAGAGGGAGAAGCCCGGCTACCCGGCCAAGGCTCGACCCCAAGCTGTGGGTCCATTCAAAAATTCGAGTGGCTGAGCGATTTCGACGTCCGGGCCTTACCCAAGGCGGCGCATTCTTCTGATTGGTCCATTCGAGTAAGCCAGCTAGGAAGTCGAGTAGATCCCTTTTCGCCTTACTTCTCAGTATCTCCTCGAAGGGGATTAGCTCAAGTATTTTTGCAGCTTGTTCTGAATGCCAAATGACATCTGGCTCTCCCCACATCTCATTCGCATCAAATGCATCATCTGCATCATAATCTTCGTAGGCTTGATGCCAACGCTGCCCCTTATTGTGGTCAACTTTCACCCATGCTGGAGGTGGTAGCGGAAGGGAGGGCCATTCGCTTCCGTTCTCATAGAATGCTATCACCGTGTCGACCGCCGATTGCACTTCGTTTGATGAGTGGAAGGCTTCATTATGTTGAAGGTGATGATCGTATGATCGTGGTGAAACGTGGCAGCGCGATAATGCCAGTACCAGTGTGCTCCAAGTCAGCTTGGGGTCTTTGAAACAAAGCGTGCAGGCTTCTTCTAGGGCGGCCAACCAAACGACTTCCAGTGGATGCGTAATCAGCCAGATGAGGTCCCGTGCTGAGCCTTTTGTTACTGAAGCTTCGCGGATGTCCGCTGCGAGGCCGCGTGCCACATATATCGCATGGTGCCAGGGTATGATGGAGCTAGGTGACCGCATCCGATTATCTTCTGGTAACTGGATAGCACGCCTGAGGACCTCACGAGCCCACTCAAGATCTTCTTGAGTGCATTCTTCCCGAAAGTTGAGCGCGATAGCAGCGGTAGCGGCGACCGCACCGCGACGCATATTTAAAAGTTCTTCGTCGTTCTCGTTGTTTGAGTGCTCGTATAAGCCGTTAGCGTCTGCTTCCTTGGCTAGTGCAATGGCATCCTCAATATCGTAGGTATTGTTCAGTGCCTTCTCTTCGAAGGACTTGGACGCCCACGTCCAAAGGCCCGTTTGCTTTAGCCACCTAGAAGCTTCTTCGGCCCTAGCGACTTTTTCAGGCTTAGCGGCAGAAGGACTCACATGGACAATCGAAATCTGCTCTGAATTGTCTTTGGTACGGTAGGCCTGATAATTTTCCGGGTTCGCCAGCTCGGCAAATTCGAGGGCCTGCACTGTAAGATGCTCCCTTGCCCTCTGATTATTGCGGTGCTCCTCGTACTGAAATGGGAGATCGTTTTTGAAATTAAGGATTGCTTCACGGGACCGGTCGCGGATAGGGCCTGTCGAAAAGACAAATCTTGGCACCATCCATTTAAGCTCTGTCTTGCGAATCTGCCGGTTATTTGCTGCTCGAATCGCCTCAGCGTGAGGCTTGTCGGTACGAGACGTAAAACCGATTAGGCTAGCAAGCGGTGAAAGGTCTTGTGTCCATCTGTCATGGTCTGCCGCCAACAGGCGCTGAGAGGTGATGAGCGGCAACGTTGCTTCGGACACGGTTTCGGTGTGTAGCGCGATGATTACCGCAATGCCCAGGACGGCAATGCACTCGTTACCCTCGACGCATTGCTGTATCAGCTCGTCAACAGGTCGGCCGCGCGCAAGCTCGGCGAAGCACCATTCCTCAAGCGCAAAAAAACCACAACCGATGGCATTCGGCGCCCACGTCGAACGAAACCAAAGATACTCACGGTCGGTGCCCCAGAACCTTTGGGATCCCCAGGGAAAGGTGAGATCTAGCGGTATGGGGGTGCCATCACGGTCATGAGAATATCGATGCAGTTGTCGCCAAGCATTCATCGCATGATTGCAGAGTTCCCGGAGTAGCCGCAGTGCCTCATTAGGCGATGATTGGAAAAGTGAGTGAAAGGGCTCTCGAAGTGGCGAAGCGGGTGAAAAGCATCGGTAATCATCGTGGATCGATAGTCTGTTCCAGTCGTGGCGGTTGAAGTCACCGATGGTGTGTAGAAAAGGTGCCGTGGAAAGCGCCCGTTGTTCTTGAGGAGTGCGCTCGGCTGCCGGCTTAGCCGAGATTCTTTTTCGCCACACGGACACGGCTTGAAGTTTCTGTTCTTCTCTGACGACCTGGTCAGCTGGAAGCTCCTCCTGCAGAAAAGCGAGGGAAAGATCGACAAGCGACTGAGGCAGCGATTGGGCAAGGACGGGTGAGAAGGTGATGATGTCATGAAACGCATCATCACGAATGCGCTCTGAATCGGTGACCCGCTGCAAGTAGCCAGCCGCAAAGTTTGGCTCTACTCTCGACGATCTTAAGAGAAGCTGGCTCAGGGATTTGCTGAGAGCTCCCAAGCCAGGCACCTCTCCCCAGTAAGCAGAGTTCTCGTCCGGCCCATCGGCAGTACTGATTGCGTCGATGGCAGAGAGCCAGGTCGCGCATTGTTGTAGAATAGCGCGGGAAGTTGGGTTGCGAAGATCGGCTAAGGCGTTCTGCCAAACTTCGAAGATAGCCACGATCTCCGGATAGAGTCTCTGCGGTATGTCTGGAATACGCCGGAGGATAAAGTCGATGAGGCGACGCCACGCACTAAAATCGGACGGCCACCCAAGAAGATCAGCAAACCGTTGGCGTTTCTCCTGTGGGAGTTCACCAGCGAGAATATTCGCATTGGGGGAAGTCTTCTCTGCTTGAAACCAGACGAGAGCCTTCCTGAACAGGCGAAAGTCGTTGGCAAAGACAGCCGTAGCGAACTGGCTCTCATCAGATTCGAACTTCGAAGTTCCTAGTGGGCCGACCAGCCAAGCGCGCAGCCATTGCGATCTGAGTTCTGAACCTTCGGTTTGGGCGAGGTATGCCGTCCAGTCTTCTACCTGCGCGTACTCCCATTGAGAGAGAAGTTCGACGACCCTTGCCACCGCCGGCGGTTCTCCACATGCCCTAACCACTTCCATCCATTGAGCCCCACGATCGGCCAGGACATGGAAGAAGGCCCATTCAAAGAAGATATCGTGAGCAAAGCGAACTGAAATTCCTTCGCGAACATTTTGAAGTATACCGTCAGATCGTAGGTCATGGATGTGTGCGACCGAGGTTAGCTGACTAAGGCGAATCGGCTGACTAAGTTTGCGGGCACGAAGAGAAGCTAAATCGAGCAGCTCTCGCTGGCGTTCAACCGCATTTTGACCGGTCTCATTGTAGCCGCCCCGTCGCCACCAATTCTCGATCAGATCGACTTCAGATTGAGGGGCGAATGTCTGAGCACTGGGATCGGCCGAGTAACTCTGATCCAGCACTTTCGCAAAAAAGGGGCGCCGGACAATCTCCTGCACTTGGTGTGAACCAAAAAGAAGTGGCCTCAGGTGTGGTTTAGCTTTTTCAAGTGTCTCCGCCTCTTCATCGCTCAGTTGTCCAACGCCAAGCGTCTCGACCTTCAGGGCATCTAGAAAGTGGCCTAACCAATTGCGAAGCACTTCAATTCCTGTGTCGCGCAGCGAAACAATGACCCGCCAATTATCGAGTAGCGGCGACTCTACGATGGCGCGGATAACGTCGAGGATGATGGGCTGATGTTTCTTCTCAACGCGATCAATCGCATCGATGAAGAGCATGGGAGTGCCGGCGGCCCCGATCTCCACGAGGAGTTGCTCCAGGGGAGCGCCGGAGAGACCTTGAGACGATGCGTAGCTGATCCAACTGGTTCCTTCGAGCTGCTCGGCTTTGAGGAAGAGGGTCGGTCCACGTTCTAACGAACGTTGTACCGCTCGCCTCACTAAAACTGATTTGCCACTTCCTGGCAGGCCTCGGATCTGGACTACACGTGCTGTGGTGAGCTTGGCGTCCAGCTCTCCTAGGAGCGAGGTTCGGTCAAGTTTCGTTCCGCCAATATCGTCGGGGATGAAGTTAGCGTAGCTCTCTGCGAGCTCCGTCAACTTATCGAGGTCTAGGCTAAAGGAGACTCCACCTCGAAGGCGTGCAACAAGGGAGATCGAACGCAAAAGCCGCGCGCGATCAAATTGACCTGCTTTCCCTGCTGATGCGCGAGCTAGCTGAACGATCCGCGACCAGACAAGTGGGGCCTTGGATGAATCATCGGGGGCGAGGCACTCTCGAATGCGATTAATGGCATCAGGAGGATCAGTGGCGCCTTCGCGAAGGAGGTCGAACTGAATGAGCACGAAATGGGCTAGGAACCGATGTACTTCTTCACTCGTGCTTGGTATTCCCTTCGCCTCATTCAGCAGGCCTACGACGTCATTCTTGACCATTATGGTGTCGGCGCTGGCGTTGCCCTCTGCCTCGAATCGAGCGGCGAAATGGTTAGTCGTCAGGCTTTCACGGGCCCAATCGCAAAGAGTTTTGAGCGCTCGTTCCTTGGCGGTGGCCACGGTACCAACCGCTGCCCCGTAGCGGTCGATATTAATGCGGAAATCAGGCTTCGTAAGAGTAGCCCAACTGTCGCGAATGATGTCACGAAAGTCGGAGTTCGTTTCCGCCTTACTGATCGTGAGTGAACGCTTTATCTGGAGACTAAGGCGAGAAGGGTTCTTTGCGGCGTCTTCAAAATCGACGATCACATCATCGAGCGGTTCACCAAAATCGCGCTGCTGAACCGACACGCGGACAACGGTACGATCATCGATGCCGGGTGCATATCCCTCAGCTAGCAGCGCAGTTAGATAGTATGCAGCCGCGTCGCCCTCAAAGGTGAATCCCTCGCCGCCGGCGAGTTCTGGTGATTGTGTCATTTGTATTTGAAGCACTTGTCAGGTTGCGTGTTTGGAAGTTATTTACACTTAAGATAACCACTATCTCTTCATAGCTGCCGTAACATTTTCTTGAGAAAGATCGCTATGATTCGTTAACGCTAACTGCGTTTCCAATAATTTTGTCCAAACCCTAAGTCGACGACATTGTGTGCCTCATTATCCTTTTTATATCCAGCCTAGCACATCTATTAAATAGGCTTACCGCCATGTCTCATGAATTACACAAATCGCTGGGCAGCTATTAGCCCTCTCCTTATCGGCCTTGGTCGCCTGAGGATATGGCGTGGCTCGCTGGCGCTGATGATGCCTCTGGAGAGTATTTAAAAGCCGACAATGAGCAAAGCGGCGCCTCCCCCTCTCCTCGATCTAAAGAAACCCAGCTCTCCCTGTTCTAAGCCTCCCTCGATAGTCGTTTTCATCTCCCTCTAAGCCTTGGCATGCGACAGCAAAGCGACTCGCGCAAAAAAATCTCTACTTCCCCCGGTTAAGTGTCAGTGGCTGCCCTATCTACCTGCGAGGCCCATTAAGGGCACCTATGAGAGAGCACCGCTGGGAGGCGGAATTGAGATGATGGCGATGCGAGGCAGCACGCTTATTGGCGTGGCCATATTAGTTTGGGTCGCATGGATTGTCCTGGCGACCGATTCAGAAGCTCGAATTGAGCGAACCTGTCAGCCCGTTCTTTGGTTTGGCAATGTGGCAACTTCACTGACGCAGCTAACCTTTCCTAAGCAACAGGAATCGGTGCATGAGGCGTTTGAATCAGCTGACTATGCTTGTCGCTTTACCGTGTGGCGCTTGCTGCACGAAGACGCCTGGATCGAAAGCCACCAAGGTAACGAATCTAGTGATCAGTCGGGGGAGAGCGACCAATGATTTCCCCTACCCGCCTGCTACACCCCATCCGTAGAATTCTCGGTGTCACCGTGGCCACCTTGGGGCTCGCTGCTGGCGCTCATGCCGGAAATGATCAGCCTCTGGCGCTGGTTGAGTTTGCCAGCTTCGATTGCCCGCACTGCCAGGCCATGGACAAACACCACTCTTCTATTCAGGCAGCCGTCGAAGCGGCGGGCCTGGAGTACCGCTACGCTCCCCTGCCTTCCCATACCGGCCTTGAACGCGCATGGCGTGAACGCGCCTTTTACGCATCTCGCTCTATTCCAGGGGTTGCCAATGACGTTCGGAAAGCCTTTCTCACGGCTGGCGAAACCGGGGTTCCCCTCAAGGACTATGACGATGTGCTGGCGCACCTCCAATTGCATGTTCCCCAAGTTCGGTGGAACGAGTTTGCGGACGACCATATCAGCGATCCCAGCTCTGTCGAGGCGATTGAGCGAGCAGCGAGGCTTGCTGGTCGGGCAGGTCTTCGTGAGTACCCTGCCTTTGTCGCTGTGTCTCGTTCTGAAGTGAAGCTATTGAGCCTGTCGGGAGACGTTGCCGAGAGGGCCGAGGCGGTAATCAAGTACCTGGAGAACCTTTGATGACACTGCGAAACCCTGTGCTTGCTGTCTCGCTGACAGCTGTTCTTGCTGGCTGTGCAGCACATCCTCCGGCTCTGGAGCACGCACGCACGTCAACGCTACCTGATTCGTATAACACGATGACCAGTCGGCATGTGGTGATCCCTGCCTATACGCTTCAAGGGGTCAACGCGACCCGTACCACCAACTGGTACTACGGGGCTGGCCAGGGGCTTGATCGCTACGCTTACGGCGGCACCGTTTACGACGAGGCCTATTGGCAGCAGCGCCATGCCTCAATGCCGGATGACTACAAGGACGCCATGGAGTCTGTGCCTCTGGCGCGCTTCCATTTCGAGTTCGACTCAACAACGCTGACGCCTACCTCTCAGCGTGAAATGGCTTCCTTCCTGGAAGGAGAAGACCTGGCTGGCCGTGTGCTCATTGTTGGGTACACCGACCATATCGGCCGTCCTACAACATTTCACTCTCACAGCGCCGCGCTGATGCGATCGCGGGACAGCTCCATTTGGCTTGGCCAAAGGCCCGGTTCCTGACGGAAGGGCATGGCATCTATCCCAAGTTGGTTGACGGCACGACTGATGAAGCGCGGGCGGCAAACCGTCGCGCCGAGATTTTTTACCTGGAGGCAGACCAATGAACGTCTTTATCGCCCACGCCCAGATTCTACGAAAAGAGACGCCAAAGGAGCGCGGTCGTTCTGGCCTGATGGTGCTCAAGGTTGGTAAGAACAAGCGAAGCACAGAAGCCCTAATCCAATCTGTAAATCAGATCATTGTCCGAATTCCGAATCATCTATCTGATCGCGCAGCCAAGCTGGATGTTGATTCTTACATTGAAATTTTCGGCCATGTTGGCGGCATTGTGCGCCGTGCACACCACACGGGTGAGCAGCACCTGAGTGCCGAGTTGGTGGCCAACAACATCCAGCCGGCTGCCCCGATGATCGAGGGCAACATCGAAAAACATCTTTTCAATCGTTTCATTGCGATTGGCTTGCTGAGGGGGGTGAAAACTCCCGAGAAGGAGGGACCACCCTCCACAGCGTACCTGCAGATCGGCCCTGACCGACCGGACCTGGGGCGCTCCTTTCAGCATACCGGCGTGGTGTCCATGGCTGCTTTTGGGCGCGTTGTCGATCGACTTGTCGAGTACGAGGCCGGCACCGCCCTTCATGTTGAGGGACGAGTTACCGGCCTATTGCGAAAGATCCCCAAACCAGGAGCAGAAGGCGGCTTCGAGGAAAGTCTGGAGGTCGGGCTGGTGATGGATCGTGTCAGCCCCACTGCCATGGTCGCTGAGCGGATGATGACGCCGTTTGATGTGGCCAAGCCTGAAGCGCAGAACACCCCAGAAGAAACCAACGACGAAGCTGGCGCTGGGGAATCCGCGGCAGTGGCTGAAGAACAGCGCTAGGAGGTGGTCAATGATTGCCCTACCTGATTGTGTCCCTGAAATCGCTGATTACTACCAAGTACCCATCGAGATTGTCGCGGCAGTGCGTCTTCAAGAGAGCGGCAGCCGAGGGCAATTAGTGGGTCGCATAGGTCCGAACAAGAATGGCACTTACGACCTAGGCGCTATGCAAGTCAATACATGGTGGCTCGACCAGGAAACCAACCGGAATTACCTCCAGCAATGGGGAATTACCGAGCGTGAGTTGTTGGAAAATGAGTGTACGAATTTCGCTGTAGGGACGTGGATTCTCTACGACAACATCACGCGCTACGGCGAGTGGGAGGCGGCATTGGCCGCTTACAACGCTGGGTCGCCGAATAGTCCGGCAGGCCAGCAATACGCAAACGAAGTCCTCGCGACATTAGGAGATCAGTACCAATGACTACTTCCGTAGATACCCAGGCCACAACCAAGCAGGGCAAGCTCGCTCATCTAGTCGAATGCCTCCGCATGAACAAGAAGCGAGCAGCAGAGCGCTCACTGTTGGTTGCTACTACCGCTTTCCTGGCGATGCCAGCATGGGCACAGGAAGACTTTGAAGACTTCGCTGACAAGGTTGAAGAGCTGGCGCATGGGCCCTTCGGTATCGGCATTTCCATTCTGGCGCTGATCATCGGTTGCCTGGTGGGCCTTGGACGTCAATCTGCTGCCCCTGCGTTCCTGGGTCTAGGGATCGCCGGTGCCTTTGCGGTCGGCCCCTTCATGATCAAGGAAATCTTCAGCTGGTTCTCAGGCACCTGAGTTAGGAGTCGCGGGTCATGTCTAACGAGTCCTATCGGATACCGCAGGATGTTGATGCCCCTATCCCCATCTTCGCCTGGGAGATGACCGAGGTGGTTGTCGCCATCATGGTGATCGGCGTGGGCATCATCATGCGGTTTTTTATCCCAGGCCTATTTGCGGGGATCTTTCTCATGATGATGGCTAAGAAGATGCGTGCCGGCCAGAAGCGGGGACAAGTGCAGCATGTCTTGTGGCGGATGGGGCTCAAGTTAGACCCGCTGCTTGGCAAATACGCACCTAGGCCAATGCGATTGGAGTACATTCGCTGATGAAATACCTCAATGCATTGCGAAATCAGTGGGTCGCTGCCAGGGGCTGGATGTTCTGCACCCTGCTCCTGACTGGGTTGCTGATCTATGTCTTGCAGAGCTATGTCCAGCTCAGCGCCAATATGCCAACCCGGCTGGTTCCCTACAACCTGCACGTCGTGGATGGGCCGGTCGAGGTGGGCGCCAGCGCTGGTTATACCGATGCGAGCTACCTCACTGAGATAGCCATGGCGGATGCCCAGCTGCACAGCTCTTGGACCCCAAGGAACGTGAGAAGCCAATACGCTCGGTTCCAGAACCGGATGACGCCGGCCCTCTATGCCAAGGTCGGCAATGATCTACAAGCACGGATTCCAGACCTGGAGAAATCTGAGCGTACCCAGGCCTTGTTCATTGAAGGGACCCAAGTCCTAGACGGCACAGTGCGAGTTTATGGGCGCTTGCGGGCTTGGCATGGCACCGAACAGATCGAAGACGAACCGATTGCTTACCGTGTCCGCTATTCCTTCAGCGGTGGCGTTCCGTATGTCGCTGGTTTCTCTTTGGAGGACGAATGAAAAAGCCTAAGATGCAGGGGCTGGTCATGGTGGCGGCGCTTGCCGTCGCCACCTTTGTCAGCGCCAGCGATGATGTCCAGAAGGTGGTTGTGTCCACCGATGCTTATAACCGGCTGGTATTCCCAGAGCCGTACTCTACGATTGTTATCCCCCCCGAGGCCGAGTTGCGTGACAACCCTGTGCCGACTGATGGCAAACGTGGTCTCCTCATCCGTCCTGCAGACGAAGCCGACCCGTTCTCTATCTTCATCCAGCTGCGAAGCGGCGAGGCCTTCACGGTGAAGCTAGCGCCGGAAAGCGGCATCGATGCCCAGGTGTTCCGGTATCGAAACGCCCCTGACCTATCCGCAGAGCCCGAAAGGGAAAGCCGGCCCAAGGATCGTTGGATTGCTGACACTATCCTGTCCGCTTTCCAGGGGGCTCGCCCTAGCGGGTTTGAGCCGGCTGGCGCCCCGCCTAGTGCCCGACTTGAAATGCCTAATGGCGGCACGCTCAAGCTCACAGCGGAAACCCAGTACCGTGGTTCCGGCCATGTCGTGAATATTTACCGGCTGTCTTCTGATACCTCCCTTGAAGTCGAGCCTCGTGACTTCTACCGCGATGGCGTCGTTGCTGTTTCCTTGGAAGGGGACACGGTAAGTGAGCGCGATCAGCCCCGAATGATCGTCGTGGAGGTTGACCGTGGCTGAAGATCAGAACAACCAGCAGCCGAATGAATCGGGCCAGGACAAGCCTTCTAGGGTGGCCAAGGCCCGAGCTAAGTCCAAGGTAGTCTCTCAGAGCCTGTTGGAGCGAGCGCAGGGAAGAAAGTGGCTTCTATATGGTGGTGGGGCCTGCCTAGTCATCTGGCTTGTGGCAAGTAACGCTATTAGCGCACGAGACAACAGTAGCAATAAAGCGCCCCCTCCCCCGGAATTTATGGACACCACGCCGGATACACGGCATGGGGAGGAAGTCACTATTTCCCGACTTCAACAACAGTTAAGGGAGGCTCATGAAGAATTGGCAGACCAGCGCGAGAGTCAAGAGCAGAGGGATGCACGACTTCAGGCGCAGCTCGAAGAAATGCAGGCTGGCATGGAATCCGAACGCGAGCAAACGCGGGAAACCATGGAGTCGCTGCGCACACGACTAGCCGATA
>Ga0208553_1000732_pt1 | contig 11703 bp, 4 predicted proteins | sample 6_EtaG_FD_184079 | JGI IMG/M metagenome (GOLD analysis project Ga0208553, IMG submission 184079) | Marine viral communities from the Subarctic Pacific Ocean - 6_ETSP_OMZ_AT15160 metaG (SPAdes) (version 2) | ecosystem: Environmental > Aquatic > Marine > Oceanic | place: Pacific Ocean | collected...
CAATGGCCCCTATGGATATCCTTCTTGGAAGCAGATTCGTACTGGTGATCACAAGGTGGCCCGCAAGTTAAGAAAAGAAAACATAATTACTACATTGATTGCCCCTCCATGGATCCAGGGTGGGGTCGCCGCCGGCGGTGGCCCGGGCATAAAATCAAACCGAGTGGCAGGCTACAAAGAGCAAGCAGTTGTCTATGGACAATCAAAACCAGTTGTATTTGCGTTCGAGGACAATAGTGCAAACGCAGATGTTGCCAACAATGTTGTTCTTAAGGCATCCCTAGGTAATAACGCGAGTTACTTCACGAATCAGGGTCTTAATAATCGATTGGGTCTGAAGATTAATGTGGAGGATGGGAATGTATATAACACTCTTACCGATTTCACGCTTGGTTCTAGTTTAAGTTCAGTAGTTAAATATGGTCAAAAGATTTACCCCGCTGCTAAAAATGCGTTTGAGCCTAGAATCCGTACAAGAGAAAAGTATGACATATCCAATATTTGGAATGATGTCCGAGCCTTGAGATCGTTACCTGACGGCGCCATGAGTGCCGTGGGATATCAAAACCCCAGTTCTAGCGTGTGGCCGATTGACTCTGCTCAATTTTACACCACGATTGGGGTGGTTCCCGTAACTGGTGGCTCCGTCGGCGATGACCGCCTTGCTGCCACTGGCTCCGGTGAAGGAGATCTACTAAACCCCTACATAAGATATTCACTCAGCTCGAGCAAGGACGGGGGAAGTCCGGACGGTGGGCCCATCTGGTTCGGCTTCGATACGTGGCCGGAGTTTGGCCCTGCGTATGTAACGCCAACGATTCTCGGGCACGATCTAATAAACACAGATCTATATAATATTCAAACGGCGCCCCCTTGGACAGCCCACATTCAAGCCGGTATAAATCCATATCAACCATATGTTGATTTCGCCAAGAATTTACGCGTGGTGGGCAAAGACATGTCGATTGTTCCCGAGTTTAGAATAAGTGAACTCCTTAAAGAATATACATCCGAAAAGCATAGTTCTGACTTCTTGGTCAAGCTAGATAACTTATTTAATTTAACCGGATCGGCATTGTCTGCCAGCAACGAGCCTGATTTTTACAAAGTTTATTCGACAACCGATTTTATGAAATATTTTAAAGTTGTTGATGATGACTTCTCGGGCCAGCCAAATGGTGCTGGAGAACTTATACGTCGTCATTCTATCGAGCTATCCTGCGACGCGCTATTACAATTCTTGCCTTATAAGGGTTTTTATCCTGTCGAGAGAACACAGGAGCTCGGTAATCTGTTATCACAGTCGTTGGGTCAGTTTGATCACTACTACTTGGGGAATCCGTCGCACTACAAAAGGATTATATTTGAACCGTTAATGGCTCCGGGAATATTATTTAATACGATTAAATCAGGAATTGCTTGTAGTAATTTTGTGGTTTGTCACACAAGCAGTATGCAGTATGGTCGTAGTAATGAATCTTTTTATCCTGATAAGGATTTATTTGAAGACCCCAGTACGGTATTCCCGAAGAACGACCTCAGTGGCAGCCCCGGCGTCTATGCCTATCTCGAGGCTACGCTTGCCGATGACCCGGATCCCTACCAGTGGGCCCTCGGCACCGGATATGGTATCGACGCGGCCAATGGAAACGTAGGCTGGTTGCCGATGCTAAATATTGCCGGCTCCTCATCTGCAGAACGCGACTTTAATGGATATTTTATGCATAGAGTTCCCTTTGAAGCCATTAGAGATCCCGAGAAGTACCTCGGCCGCGGCGCGATCCCCAATGGTAGATTTTTTGATACAGGAGTATATAGCGCTAGTATAAAACAGAGGCTCGGCAACGTCGCCGCGGCTGCAGGCAAATATTGTTTCGTATCTTACGGAGGTAATGCCGCGAAGCCCCTATACAAGCTTGGTATCGATAATTTCTTGTGCGAAACATATAACTTTTTTATGAAGCCCCCCCTACAAACCAGCTTTTTGTCGAAAGAAGAAGCAGCCTTTAAGAGTGTTGAAAAAAATAAATATTACGGTATGCGAGTGAGGCTGGCCCAGCCAGGACAAGTCGGCGAGCCCTTCGCGATCCCTAAGAAATTTGGAATGTATAGCCGCGCTTCGGCATTTGGCCCCCCAACAATAGTATCCGGGACGGCCCCCGGGGGTGCGTCGTTCTACGATAACCAGGGCGGCAGCGCCACGAATTCCAACCGGTGGGTTAATTATGAACACGTATTACCTCCTTCTTATTATGGAGAATGTAAAGTAGATATAATTGTTAAAGCCCCATACTCTGGAAAAATAAACCTGGACGAATTGTTATCCAACGCGGTTTTAGAATATGATAAACAACACATCTTTAATAACAGTATCGCCTCGATCGTGAATTGGGATGTCCCAGATCGTTCTATAGTTCAATCGCAAATTGATACAAGTATTAATTTCCTAGAAAAGCACCTCGTTGTTCCGGAAGGCACAACTAATCAAGAGGGTCGCTGGCTAATCCAACCTAAATTTCAAACGCCAATATTGAATTTTTATAATGTCCCCGCCCCAGCCCCAGCCGCTAGCGGGCTCGTATTTTATGACACTGGCACCAACGACGATGATCGTATACGTGGGATGTGGCACCAATATGGCAATAAGCTTTCTGGTTCCGAAGGGCTCTATTTATCTGTTGACGAACTGCCTACAAAACACAGTTCCTCGAATTACGGAGGCATCACAATCGAATCTTTAGCCGACGTCGTGGGCTTCGACACCACAGCCAAACGAATTGGGGACTTCGCTAACTCCAAAAAGATTGAAGAAGCAATTGTATGTATTCCCTTTATAACAGTGGCAGGAAACCGACACTTCTTTGATGTTGAGCTCAATTCACAAGAGTATGTGGCACAACTGGCACTTCTGAATAAGTATATTTTCCCTCCAACATTTGACTTCCTGACAAATCAAGATGTAAACCCAATCGCTTTCTATGCGTTTGAGTTCAGTATGGACTTAAGTCAGGATGATTTAATTAACATTTGGCAGAACCTGCCCCCGGACTCAAGTACCAAGTTTGAGAAGAGGACTTCAACAATCCAGATCCGAGATCTTGTGGATAAACTGCTCGCTAATGATCAAGACCTGCAATGGATGGTGTTTAAGGTCAAGAGAAGGGCTGAGAAGGACTTTAATGTTCTTACACGAAAGAATTTGGGAGGCGGAACCCCTATCATTCAGCCGTCGATTGATTCGCCTTATTCATATAATTGGCCTTATGATTATTTCTCATTTGTTGAGCTAGTTAAGATAGATTCGGACGTTATATATGCAACCGAGGACATTATAACCGAGGAGGAAGAGCCGGTGGTCGTACCAGAATTGAGAGAGTTCATCCCGACGGCAGAAGAACTAACTTATAGGGTCTCTCCGCCGCCTCAGGTGCTTGAGATGTCAGTTGAGGCAGTCTCATCGCGTCCAGATGCTACGGGCGCGCAAGTTGCTGAAGCACGCCCTGCACGCCGCTCCCGTCGACGAGGCGGCCGCCCACGTGCCCGCGCTGGGCGCACTCAACGGCGTTCCCGAGGCGGCAGAGGCGGCAGAGGCGGCCGCGGCAGGAGATAAAAAATGGTAGAGTTTTTTAACAAAAAGGAAGAAATGCTAGAGATCCAACTCACTGAGTATGGAAAGCATTCGCTATCTCTGGGTCAGTTGAAACCTGCCTACTATGCTTTCTTTGATGACGACATCCTTTATAATACAGAATATGCTGTGACGGCCAGCGATGGGACAAGAATTACCGAAGTCCAGCGCAATATTGATCGCAGGATTAGGTATGAGACTCCGAATTTGAAGGTTGTTCCAACGCGGACTGGAGCCGAAACCCGAGTTAAGCGGTTTATCCAATCTGTAGCAGACACCGGCCTGATTAGCGAAAATTCCGATCCAGCCGATTTTACAGAGGCATTCTCGGGCTCACAACAATATTTTATAGAAAAGGTTAGCTTCGCGGCTTATCCAATCGGCACTGGAGACATGACCACCGATAAAACGGCCGCTTGGTCTATAAAAGCTTTAAAAAATACAATTGATTCAGTCGAAGAATATATTATAACAAATCCAAGCAGCAGTTTTGCAACCATCGATAATGGGGTTATAACAAGAATCCCCCAACTTAATATTGATATAGATTACCAAACTTATTTTCAAGAAGGTAACTTCACGGAATATGCAATAAGCGATTATTTAGACCCAGCCGGCACCAGTGAAATTTATCTTTCTTTACATGAGAATTATCTAGTACTGGATATAGGAGAAGAAAATACAGTAAATCAGAAAGCGAACTTTGAAGTAGAGGTCTTTCATGAGGCCTCGACAACGAGTTCGACTGGGGTGGCGGGACCAAACATTTTAGAACAAATGTCATTTGTTTCCAATACCGGCAACAGTATGTCAATACCTAAGCCTCTTGCAAATGGTACTGGCAATGTTGAATATTATTTTAATCTCTATTTGGACGACGAGATACCACTTGAAATCATTGATGAAGCCGGCATTACTGATCGATCGCTGCGCTCAAACGCTAGCAGATATGCCCTAAACAGGGATCTTTATACAACCCCAGATGAGGATGCTTGTCCATGAACTTATCAGAATCCTTATTTAATAGTTCGGGAAACTTACCATTAGTTTTTGTGGAAAAAATTATACTTCTTCCGTCTGACATTCCGGCCGGAAGGCAAAAGGTAGAAATAACCTTGTCAGTGCAAAAGCTTCTACGAACTCGAATGATACCACATAGACTTTTCGTGGGGTTTACCACCAAAAAAGAGTTGTTTCTTAAGATGATTAAGAGCGATTTAATCGCCAAAAACATAATTCGGACGGTAAATCTTGGCACCGGAATTAAAAAGAGATATTTAGAATTAAATGTTAAAGATGCTGATTTCAACGAGACGGGCCGCACCTCTGGCGGGAGACGGCTTATTAAAAAATCATTGACGATTACTGAAGATTTCGATCTTGATGATATCGAAAATCTTTATATATATGCGACAGCTTACGCTATCGATCCTCAAAGCAAAACAAAATCAGGAGTTGAAAGAAAACTTGCTGCAATGAGCATCAGCCAGCCGGCTATCGAGTCGATTATAGAAAATAATCAAACTTCAAATACGGGCCTTATTTATGTTTTGACAGAGTCAGTCCGCGGATATGGTAAAAAGGGATCTGTGTGGTCGGGCCCCGTACATAAAGTTACTTTTGCTGGTAGTAAGAGGCCTATCGTGATGGCGGGGGGAGCGCATAGTGATCAGCCACACCCTACTCTGTCGGTCACCCGCGTCTCTAATCAAAAAGTGCAAGACAAGAGGTTTTTAAACGTTGCCACTAAGTTGCCCTTTAATAATACGGATCCAGCCAGTCCCTCTCTCCGCATAAGAAAAGAGGTTTTAACAATGAGGAAAATAATGAGTCCTCCAATAGCTATCTCTGATGCACACTATTCAAGAACGTCAAGTGATATTTTAAAGATTTTATTTTCTGTAGATCGCGCTAGACTTGTTAAACAAAACGTAAAGTTAGGAAACTTTATACTCAATAAAGAGGCATTAGATAGTTGTTTGCAAATAGAAGATATGCGGGTTTTTAGGACCAGAATCGCTCCGAGCACCGCGCCGAACAAACTCACGCCCGGGAAAATAAACATATGCGGCAGTAATGCTGCCGAAGCATCAGATAAATTTATAGGCAGCTTGAAAAATGGAACAGTTCGCTCAGTTGATCTCGGAGCCGGCGAGGACCGTGTTCTTGATTTTGTTATTACGGACAGTAGTGCGACAGATGCTGACGTAGGCACCTATCAGTATAAGATTTTTATTGACGTGGTTGATTTATCTGTCGATACTATAGCGGCTCTTTCTAATAAGTTACAAATCGGCCTTGTAAATTATAGTAAATTTATAAGCAATATTGAACTTCGAGCTCGGCAGTCTAAGAAAGATAAAAAGTTTGATTTTAAAGCTTATATGCAAGCTAACAGGGCGACACTTAAGAGATTAAATAAAAGCTGGCAACAACTGATTGATGACTATTTAACAGCTGTAAGGTTTATTTTTGGAAGAACGCCCTTTGTACAATATTCTTCTTTAATGTGGAAAAAGAATCTATTGGCAATGGTTAACCCTGATAACGGTGATATGAGATCAATTAGAGAAGTTGCCGAGCTCATAAGTGATTTTACTATGAATTTACAGAGAATGTATAAAGGGGGGACAGTATCAGGAAGCGAGAGCGCTTTTAAGGTTACCTCTCGCGCCCGGGCACAAAACGATGCCAAAAGAAAAATAAGATTAGAACATGTTTTTGCAAAGAAGTACAAGAAAACTGTGACAATCTCGGAGGGCACTGACTATTTGGATAATTCGATCGCCACAAATAACGTTAATAATTTTACAAATATGCCATTTGCTGGGTTCAAGAAAAGAGTGAATGTAGAATTGGCCAAATATAATGCCCCAGATTCTAATTCGCCGGCAATCAATAAATATGGGTATCTTAGTCCCCGAAGATTATATGCCAAAGGTACTGTGATTGAGACAAATACTAGTACCTTACCTCAAGCAGCCGGCAATGGCCTTTTGGTTTCGGCGACAACCCCCGTGGGCCCTGTTTCGCTGCCGACATCCCCAAATAGGTCAGAAGAAATTTTTGAAGCAGAAATAGATTCCTTATTAAATCTTTCTGATGTGAGCACTATTCCTCTGCGTCAGCCGCTAATCAACATTCTCAAAAGGAGTACCGCCCCTGCTACTGACGTTAATGCGTCGAGAGCTTATTTGTCAATTGATTCGAGATTTAATAAAGACATAGAAGATGCTAGCACCGCTGTTAGTGGATCCTTGCAGTCCAACATCAATATATCCAGCACGCGCTCGCGCGAGGCGCTCATACGAAGGTCAAGCTTGGTTGCAGCTATAGTAAACTCAAGCGCTATTAATTTCCGCCAGAGGCCTCAATTAACAAATCCCGATGTATTGGCTCCGTCACTTGCGGCCCACTCCTTAATGACCGCGCCCACTTCTCAAAATAGTTTTGAGGTTGCCATAAATTATAATTCAGCGGCTGAAATTCAATATTTTGTTGGCCATTCTACTACCCATGATATAGTCAATATTAATGCTAAAAATTGGAAAACTTTAACAAAGCAACAGTTTGAGAAGCTTAAAAATTCTGGCGCTCAAGTTTTATGTAGAACCGTTTTGGTTAATAATGCTGTTAACGTACCAAATAAATATGCATTACCAGAATATGATGGATTATTTATGTTAGGTGATAAGCCGGCGACCTCGATTAGTGTTAATCCTGGGCTTGCTGTCGACCTGATAGAAAAAATGGCAGTAAATAGTTCGAGTGAAAATAAAAGCGTATCTCTAAATATAGAGAGTGCACCAGCCAATGTTGACACTACGCTTGTTTGCTCTAGTTTTATGCTTCAGAATGCCCCAGTTACGATCGGCGCTCCCCTCCCAGCGCGGATAACTGCACCAACACCAAGCGCCGGTGCTTCTAAGAGCCCGCGCCGCGTGGGAGGAGCTCCGTCTATGCGTTCCGGCGGTGGTGGCTCGAAAGGAGGCGGAAGTTACTAATGGGGGTTCAGAACACAAACTATAAAGAAGCAACTAGGATATTGCAATCTGACATGCTGGGCAAGCATAGACGCATAGGGCCCCTTTCATTTGATGGCACCCTTTCCTGGGCTGCTGGCGCGAGGGGTAATTATGCACTTAGAACAGATTGGCTCTGTGCCGATAAACTTCGAGCAGTTCTTGGAAAATATTATACGGTATATAATCGCCCCGCCAACTTCCCCGGCCAGCAGAACATAAAAAACTACGGCGTCCTCGATTCCTCTACCCCGGGGTGGAACTGGAACCAGGTTAAGAACGCACCTCTTACCTTTGATGTGTTTTCTACGTCGACCGCAGGGCCTCGATATTTTATACGACTGAATAATTTCAAATGGAACGCGTTGGCTCATAATTCTGACACTGATGATTTTCTAAGAGATATAGAATATGGCAACCAAACCGCTGGAAACCCCAACTGGAGGTTTTTCTTACAAGGTATAACCGCGACCGAGATTTCGAACGGGGTGACTATATCCTCTCGCTTTAATGGTGTTACCCCCGTCTTTCAGAACCCGGGCCCTTTTCGCGATAATACATTTTTTTACTGGAAACCATCAAACATCGCCCCGGTAAGGGCCGACAGCGGAATGATGATCAACGTTGCCTCAACCTATAATTTTTATGCTGACACAACCCCCCCTTATGAGGACGCAATCTCCACCCTACCAGAACCATTGCTCCCCAATTTTTATTGTATAGAATCAGAACTTCGGAACACAGGATCGACCCCCAATAATTTCGATTATATAAGACAGATTAAGATGCATTACAGTTCACGCGTAGCACCCGGAACCAGTTTAAATCCCAACTATTTGAGAGATAACTTTCCATTGGATGACTGGTTTGACGAGGTTACTTCGCTGCAAGGCGTCCCCGCAGGTTGGACAGAATCTACTGGCGATGAGTTCTATAGTCTCTATGCAGCCTCCGCTAACTCCGTAGCTAATTCCTCCCAGATGAATAATATATACGATGACTCCGCGGAGTTTAAGAATTGTGTTATTCTGTGTTCAGACCTTGAAGGGTTAAATAAGTTAGCTGCGGGTGATACGAAATCAACTGGACTTGTAAACGTTCCCTTCTATAATACACTAACACTTGGCCTTGATCTAGACGCCATGAGCCCCGGCGCCCACGGCACCTTGGGGAACGATAATTTCTTCAGCAAGTTAAAGGCAGTCCAGTATAATGGACAGCCCGAGACGTTCAAGAGCTTTATGGATATTCTACAAATGTATATAATTCAGAAAATTGAGGCAGCCATCCCGGGGAGTCTGCACACTTATAAAAAATGGAAAAAGGCCCCCGCCCTCTCGCCGGCCGGCAGCATCATCAACAACTGGACCGTGACTGATGCCTCCGATACCTATTCGAGTGATTTTAGTTGGAAGGAGTTCATGAAAGCGTGGTACCAGAGCGCCCCCGAACGAGCCGTAGTCCAGGATGCCGTCGATCGCATCAACGCGACGACCAGTCCTCAAGCGTCCGATAATCTTCTTCTATTACGCGATTACAACTCGAAATTTGAGGAGGATCCTCTGCTAGTAGACGCGGATGTAGCTGATTGTTTCCCGGTCTTCGCCGCAAACACCAACGGCAACATCGCGTATCCTACTAGAAATTTTAACTCCGTATTACGAGGAGACTCGTGTTACAGCGAACCAATATTGTATAAGATTGATAAATCTCTTATCCCCCCTGGAGGCGGCACCGGCCAAGTGGTACAAACTTTTTATATTAGTGCCAGAGACGGTGATTGGAGCCAGCCGCTGGGTGGAATAAATTATATTGATACACAAATTAAATACGGACGAAAATATACATATGATATTAAACAGATAAGACTTGTCTACGGTAATGACTATAAATATGAGAATCTGCAACTATATTACACTAATGTCCCAGCTGACGATACTCAGGGTATAGGAAGAGCTCTTGGAATTTATCGAGATCCTGGCCTGTCGCGCTGGAATGGGCAGAGCTCCAGTCCTGAGTCCGACGAGGTTACAGATGATATAATCACAGCGCTGGTCGACCCTAATGCATATACCGATTGGAATGAGAATCCATTGGCCGCATCGGAACAAGAGAGTTATTTTATTTTCAGGCCGGAAGAACAAGCTTCCTGGGCTACACACGCCGGCGGTACTGCCTACACCGACACAATGTTTCAATATACAAAATTATTCAATGATGGTACCTCGTTCGAAGGAGCGCTGCCCCCCAACAACCAGACAGCGCCCGCGGTCTTCAGCGGCTTCGGTACGACCTCGCCGGATGCGTCTCTGAGCTCAAATGTTTTAGATGGTATCAAGATGCGCGTACTCGATGAAGACCCTGATGGTCCCGCCGGTGATCAGATGGTTGGGGCAAAACTTGAATACTTTGAGAATGTTGAACTTTTGGAAAGGCCCCCCATCGTACCCACTGGTACCCAGTCTATACCAATTAGCTCAGGCGGCAGCCAGTCCACCGTTCACCGGCTTCCGGGCGCTGGAGGAGTGGGAATCCGATCGCCCGGCGCCGGCGGCGCTCATGATCCCGGCCAATCCGGCGACGGACCAGCCGGCACCCCCCCGCCCCCACCCCCCGGGTCAACAAATTGATATGAGTAGTATTTACTGGTATTTGGATATCGCAGAGGAGTGGGGCCCCGGATGGTCAGGCCAAGGCCTAGTCGAACCTCGTGAGTGGTCTGCCGGCCCAATCGTCCTCGATCGAGGGGGTATCCTATCGGTCAATGAATTTCTTAATAAGATCCAGGATGCATTTAATAATGCGTTCGCTCAGGGTGTTGCCCCTCGACAGTACTGGATCGAAGCCAGAGTCCGCGGCATGGAGGGCACGCGCGCCGCGGCCCTGGCTGCCAACACGCTAAGTCAACAGCTCACCGATGAGTTCAATCAAGCTACGGACAATCGGGAATTGGCAATATTGTATAAGATTTACCATGTCGACGGCGAGTATGTGAAATTCACGATCCTCCGCGGCGGCGCCGGTGATGGTCCCTCTCATGGTGGTTCACCCCCGGAGGCCCGGCCGGCTATCTCGACAACCGGCCCTAGCAACATCGATGACATCCCAGCAGCAGAAATTACCGTTTCGCAATCTTCTGATTTTATCGCGTTTGAAATGCCATATTGTACGGTGTCGTCGACGGTTACTGATAGGCCGCCCATCCCTCCCGATATGGTATTTGTTCCCTTTGTTGGAGTTAATAATAAAGTATTAATTATGCTGAATTCAGGCCAAGGAGAGAAATTAGAAAAACCAATTGTGTTGAGAGATTCTGATATGGCGTTTGTAACAGCAGAATATGAATCGCAGCATGAGTTGGCAATTACTACGGAAGCCACCGCCGCCGGCGCGGCAAGCGGCGATACCTTAAGTTCTACCCTCCTAAAATTAGAGTATAAGAATGATGATCCTATAAAACAATATGAAATTTTCAGGATTGATACAAAACCAGAACTGGTGGGCAGCAGTCTTTACCCCAATTTTAGAAACTTTAACCTTACTGAGCAACCAATACAGACAAAAATCGGCCCCAACAAAGCTTCTACTGCAGCATCATATGTGGATACGATCGTCCCAAATAAAAAATATTGGTATTGTGCTCGCTCAAGAGATGTTCATCAAAATATTTCTAATCCAACGTATATATTTGAAGTTGAAATGGTGGACAACAAGGGGCAAATGTTTTTGATAAGCAAGCCATATACGGTAGCTCCTCGTGTGCCTAAATATAAGAAAGTCGGCCGTCGTTATATGGCTATCCGGCCGCGGATGTCTCAAACATTATTTGATCCAACACGTCAAGATGGCGCCGGTACACTCGACATCGATGGGGAACCAGATTCAAGTATTTTAGGGCAAACCGGGGTAGACTCCATATGGCAACAAATATTTAAAATTAGAGTGACCAGTAAAAAGACCGGAAGAAAAATTGACTTAAATGTGACATTTAAAAACACTGGAGTTGTAACTCCGTAGGAAATAACTAAATATTACTACTATTTATAGAGAGAG
>Ga0208553_1000734_pt1 | contig 11699 bp, 13 predicted proteins | sample 6_EtaG_FD_184079 | JGI IMG/M metagenome (GOLD analysis project Ga0208553, IMG submission 184079) | Marine viral communities from the Subarctic Pacific Ocean - 6_ETSP_OMZ_AT15160 metaG (SPAdes) (version 2) | ecosystem: Environmental > Aquatic > Marine > Oceanic | place: Pacific Ocean | collected...
AAGAGGACGTAATGGGGACGTTTCATCGACTGAATATTGAGTACGGAGAGAACCGCTTGGATGCGATTGTTTCATCTGTAATGAATAACAATAGATTTTTTGAAGATGTTGATTCTGTCTTGGTGCAGGGGGATACGACCTCCGCGTTTGCTGTTGCGTTAGCGGCGTTTCACAGGAAGATAAAAATTATTCACCTTGAGGCGGGGCTAAGAACCTTTAACAAAGACCATCCGTATCCTGAAGAATTTAATAGGCGCGCCATATCGTGCATGGCTGACATACACTTATCCCCTACTAACATATGTACGGCGCACTTAACTCGCGAAAAAGTCGATGGGAAAATCTTTACGGTAGGCAACACGGTTTTAGATAACTTGGTAGATATCGTGCCGGAGTATACTAACACAGTGGTTATTACTATGCACCGCCGTGAAAATCACGAGAGACTACCAGAGTGGTTTGCGATGTTTGATAAATTGGCGCAAGAAAACCCGGAGTTTGGGTTTATTTTGCCCATTCATCCTAACCCCAACGTCCGAAAACACGCACATTTGCTTGAATACGTTAATGTTGTAGAGCCGATGAAGTATAGTGATTTTTTGAGTTTGTTGGCATCTTCCTATATGGTGATCACCGACAGTGGTGGCTTACAAGAAGAGTCATCGTTCTTCCGGAAGAAGTGTATTGTTTGTCGCGAAAAGACAGAGAGAACCGAGGGCATGGGGCATTTCTCGTTTATGAGTGGTTTATCTGAGATAGAAACGTTGTTTTACGCAGTCAAGGAAGACCATATCCCCACAGAGGAGTGCCCCTATGGAGACGGAAAGTCTGCTGAGAGAATTAGAGATATTCTAGTTGACGAACTGGGTTACCACGGAAGAAAGCGGTGGGCGACATGGACTTAAAAGATTTTCATAAGGCGTTCGACCATATTTTAAACAAGATTAAGAGTGAAGAAAACTTTGCCTTTACGCGGTTTTCCGATGGTGAGTTATTTATTTTGCAAAACAAGCACCTATTATTATCGAACGATCACTATATCACAGGCGATGTTTCTGGAAGAAATATTTATACTGAAGAAGAACAGAAAGAGTTCAAACCGGAAGAGCACCAGTTCTATAGGGAAGAACTGGAAGAGGCGTTTCTTCACACCCAAGAAGGGTATTTTAAGGGCATTTGTACGGCCACAGACGGACACGTCGGAAGGGAAAACTTTGAATGGATGTTGGAGCTGCATGGCGGCGATCACGAGAACCTTACTTTTTCCAATCTTCTGATCAACGCGAACTATCGCAGATTTATTGAAGAAATGACGCCTCTTTTTGCCGGCAGAAACATTCTATATGTTGCCAACAAATTAGCAAATATATCGAAATTGCCGTTTGAGGTGGAAAAAACATTCGAAATTGGTACCAATTGCATGATAAACGATTACAACACAGTTGAGAAAGTTAAAAATTATATTGACAAGAACAAAATTAAAGGTTATATTGTTTTATGTTCTGCAGCGAGCTTAAGCAATTACGTGATTTATGAGTGTTTCAAAGAGAACAACCAGAACACGTTTTTGGATATTGGTAGTTGTCTTAATCCTTTGCTAAATTTAGAAGGATGGAAACACACGAGAGGCTACTTGACCAGTTACTGGCTCAATGCACAGAGCCCTTTCGGCTCACAGGTGGATACATGGAGTTAGTTAAAAACGGCCCTCGATATTGGAACTTCATAAGGAAGCTCCGGAATAAAACTAAAGAGGGTTTTGTTCAGCAAGGGCACATTACCGAGATTCAGCAAGCAGAACATATGCTTAAATATAATAACAATTACTGGGTATGTATTATTGACGAAAGGCCCATTGGATACGTTGGAGTAATAGATGGCGATATACGAGTGGCCACACATCCCGAGCATCAAGGCTACGGTGTCGGGTCTTTTATGATCAACGAAATAATGAATTTGTTTCCGGATGCCGTTGCCAAAGTAAAGCTTGATAACGAAGCTAGCTTAAAGCTGTTTGAAAAATGCGGCTTTGAAAAGAGATTTTATTTGCTGGAAAGAGATGTTACACAACCCTTATAAAATAGTTCAAATGTTCGAAGAAGAGGCCGCCCACTATACTGGCGCCCCATTAGCTGTTTCTACAGACAGCTGTACAGATGCATTATTACTTTGTTGCGAATACTTAAAAGTGAAGAAAGTAACTATTCCCGCGCGAACCTATTTATCAGTTCCGCAATCAATAATACATGCAGGAGGCACAGTTGAATTTGAAGACGTCGAATGGAAGGGTATTTATCGACTTAGACCGTACCCGATTTATGATGCAGCTAAGCGCTTTACTTCGGATATGTATATCCCTGGAAGCTATATGTGTCTTTCTTTTCATATTAAAAAGCACCTGAAGATAGGGAAGGGCGGTATGATATTAACAGACGATCCTGAAGCGTATAGGTGGTTTAAGAGGCAGAGATATGAGGGCAGATCGGAAGTAAAATACCACGACGATGATATTATATCAAACGGATGGAACGCGTATATGACGCCAGAACAAGCCGCCCGCGGCTTGATGTTGATGCAAAACTATCCTCAGCACAATGAAGATATACCAGAAGATCCGCCATATCGAGACTTAAGGGAGTTTGAAATGTTTAAAGACGTTGAGGTGGTAGAGTGATTACTTTTTCGCGCCTTGGATTATACGGCAGGTTTGGAAATCAGCTTTTTCAATATTCCGTGGTAAAATCTGTAGCTCTAGAAACGGGGTACAGTTTAAAGATCCCCAATCCAGAAAATTATAATTGGCAAAATCAAAAATCTTATTTAAAGTGTTACGATTTAAAAGCCGATCTTTTGGAGCCCGAAGATCTCCAAAAGATTCAGTATCGATTTGTAGAGCCTGACCACACCAAGTTTTATGCAGATGTTTTCAAGGTGCCAGATGACATAGATTTTTATGGGTATTTTCAAAACTATAGATATTTTTCTAAACACCTGCCAGAGTTAAAAAAAGAATTTGTCATGAGGGAAGAAATAACTGATAAAGCCAATGATTACTTAGACTCCATTAGAGAGTGCGGAGATAGGGATTCAGAAATTGTTAGCATTCATGTGCGCAGAGGCGATTGGCTTGCAGAGTATTCTTATGACACGAATATGAGCCATCATTACGGGGTGGGAGATGTTTTAACACCAGATAGCCCTTATGGCCGATATGTTTATCCAGCCATGAGGCAGTTTGAGGATAAGAAAGTAAAATTTTTGGTCTTCTCGGGAGGGAGCCAAAAGGGAGTAAACCATAATCAAACAGATATGGATTGGTGCAAAAGAAATTTTAAGGGTGATGAGTTTTATTTTTGCGAAGGTAACGAGGATATAGTCGACTTTGAAATAATGAGAATGTGTAACCACAATATTTTATGCCACATGACTTCTTTTGGATATTGGGCAGCTTTGTTAAACGGCAATCAAGATAAGAGAGTGGTCGCGCCACAGAATTACACTTTTCCCGACGATGGTAGACAGCATCAAGGGTTTTATCCTCCTAGTTGGGTGACAGTATGAGATATCTTGTAACAGGGGGTTCGGGAATGCTGGGGTCGCATCTGAAAGAAGAGATGCCAGATTTGACTTATCTTTCCCGCAAAGATTGTGATCTTACAAGTATGCACGAGGTAGAGAAGCTTATAAAATTCTATAAGCCATACGGCATTATACATTCGGCAGCAAAAGTTGGTGGCATACTGGAAAACATCAAGAGCCCAGCAGATTTTTATGATCAGAATATTTTAATGAATACAAACCTTTTGGTGTCCTCTATGAGAAACAACGTCACAAGGTTTTTGGGAATTTTAAGTACCTGCATGTATCCCGAGAAAAGTGAGATATATCCTATGGCTGAGAACAACATACACGATGGACCGCCACCAGCCTCTAATTTTAGTTACGGTTACGCAAAGAGGGCTATGGGCGTACAAATCGAGGCTTATAGAGAGCAGTATGGTCTAAAATACAACTATCTCATACCTTGCAATTTATATGGAGAGCATGACAACTTTAAAGATTCTTTAAAAAGTCATTTCGTCACTGCTCTAATAAAAAAAATAATTGATGCTGAACGAGCGGAGCAAACAAGCATTGAAATCTTTGGAACGGGCAAGCCCCTAAGACAATTTATGTATTGTGGAGATCTCGCCAGAGTAATTAAAAAAATTATTGAAAACGATATTGATGGTTCGTTTAATGTGGCACCACCTGAGCAAAATTACTCAATAGAAGAGATTGCCCTAAAGGCATTTAGGTCTCTCAGCAAACAGGGTTGGGCGATTAGGTACGATCACACCAAGCCAGATGGGGTTTACAGAAAAGATGTTAGCTGTTCAAAAATGCTAGATGTGGTTGGTGATTTTCACTTTACTCCGATAGAATCTGGAATTAGAAAGGTGTATAATAAAATTGTGGAGGAAGAATAAATGTTTTGGTATCCTTTGATGAAAGACTGCATTACCAACAAAGATAAGAAAGAGCTTGTTGATTTTATAACGACCACTGATAGATTTACCAATGGACCAAAAGTTAGAGAATTTGAAAATGCTTGGTCTAATTGGCTTGGGTGTAAACATTCTTTGTTTGTTAGTTCTGGGTCTACGGCTAATTTTTTATTGATTGCGTCTATAAAGGAAAAGAACGGTTTAAAAAATGGGAGCAAGGTTCTGGTTCCCGCAATGACTTGGATGACAAGTGTATCACCCATTCTCCAGTTGGGTTTGACGCCTGTTTTTTGCGACGTGAATCCCAATACTTTGAGTTTTGACATGGATCATATGAAAAAGATATCGCTTAAGCACCCAGACATGAGTATAGTGTTTGTTACCCACCTAATGGGAAACCCCTCAGACGTGGATGGCTATAAAGAGATTTTCCCGAATGCTATTTTTTTGGAGGACGTGTGCGAATCACATGGATCAGTCTACAAAAATAAAAAAGCTGGTACATTAAGTAGCGGATCAACGTTTAGTTTTTATTTTGGACACCATATGACTACTATTGAGGGGGGAATGGTTTGCACGGATGACCCCGCGCTGTACAATTTGATGAGGCTAAAAAGAAGTCATGGATTAGCCAGAGAAGCGACTTTGGAGAAATTTGAACAATATAAAAAAACGCACCCAAATATACATCCACAGTTTATGTTTGTGACAGATGGATATAATTTTAGGAGCACCGACTTAAATGCGGTCCTGGGACTGTCGCAGCTAGAAAGGCTGGATTATAATGTTTCAATACGAAGAGACATATTCAAGAAGTTTTTAGAGTTGTCTGAAAAATATGATTTTTATTATGTGCCGAATGTTGAAGGAAATAGTTGTTATTGCTTGCCATTTGTCTGTGAAGATGTTATAATAAAAAACAAGTTAGAAAAACATCTGGTTGATAGTGGAGTTGAAACCAGACCTTTGATAGCAGGTAATCTCTTGAAGCATCCATTTTTAAAAAAATATAGCTATCCTTTGGATTTAGGCGAAGAAAGCTTAAATGTCGATTCTCTACATGAAAGAGGGTTTTTCATCGGTAACAGCCACCTTATCACAGAGGGTGATATGAGAAAAATAGACACTTTAATTCATGATTTTGCGGAAAGGGAGGGTTTTGTTTTATGAAAACCGCTTTAATTACCGGGATAACGGGGCAAGATGGATCTTATTTAGCCGAGCTTCTACTGGAGAAGGGATATTTTGTAGTAGGGCTCAAGAGGAGGACCTCCCTTATATGTACTGATAGGGTCGATGGAATTTATGATAACCCAAGCTTTAAGATGGAATATTATAGCCTTCATGATTCTGGATGCTTGTACCGGCTTCTAAAGTGCTACAAGCCTGATGAATTGTATAATTTAGCAGCACAATCGCATGTGCGCGTTTCCTTCGATGTTCCCGAAGAGACGACAAAAACAATTGCCATCGGCACATTACAGATTTTAGAAGCGATAAAGCATGTAGACCCAACTATTCGTTTCTATCAGGCTTCTTCATCGGAAATGTTTGGTGATAATCCAGAGACGCCACAGCGAGAAGAAACGAATTTTATGCCCGCTTCGCCATACGCTTGCGCTAAGGTTTGTGCTCATCATCTGGTGAGAAATTATAGGGAAAGTTATGGCCTTCACACTTCGTCTGGGATACTTTTTAATCACGAGTCTCCAAAAAGAGGAGAAACCTTTGTAACAAGAAAAATAACCCTTGCAGCGTCGAGAATAAAGCTTGGTTTGCAAAATAAACTTTATCTTGGGAACCTTGAGGCAAAAAGAGATTGGGGCTATGCAGGAGATTATGTAGAGGCTATGTGGCTGATGTTACAGCAAGATAAGCCTGGCGATTATGTGATAGCAACTGGCGAGACTCATACCGTTCGAGAATTTTTGGAAGAGGTTTTCAATTATGCTGGCTTGAATATAGATGAGCATGTAGAGATTGATGAGAGGCTTTTTAGACCACACGAAGTTCCATTGCTTTTGGGAGATCCCACCAAAGCGAAGGAAAAATTAGGTTGGAAACCAAAAGTTAAATTTCATGAGCTAGCTAAAATGATGTACGAAGAAGATCTTAAAGAAGCTTATCAGCAATACCCCCCCCAACCAGAGTTAAATAATGTTAATAGTTGAAGACTACCATGGGTGCTATAATGATGCACTGGAAAAAAATTTAAATTTTAATAAAAATTCAGAAGATAATGATGGGAAAGTTTTATTTCATGGCATGGGCTGCATTGAAAAGCCCCACTATAAAGAAAGGTACAAAAATTATAGTAAAAAAGCTTTTTACAATTTGGAACAACCCACAGCTTGGTACCTGGGAAATCCAAAATTTGCATACATCAGCGCAAATATGGATAAATATTTTGATAAGATTTTTACACTTTGTCCTTATACGGTTGAATGGCTAAATTTAATCCAAAAAAGAAATACTTTTGTTCCTTCTTATCTTCCTTTTAATGAGGAATATGTAGTAAAAGAAAAAGAAGAGAAGATTTACGATGTTATTTATTGGGGGCATGTTTCTTCCCCAACACATTTAAGCTTTATTGACGCAATGAAGGATTTTAAATATAATTTTTTATCCTTGGGCATAAACTATTGGGATCCTAGATTTAGATCATCTGGCTACCACAAATATATCACTTCTATAAACATGCCCAGGCATCAAATGTGGGATTTATTGAGAAAAACAAAAATTTCTTTAGTGACAAATCATGCGTATCTCACAGAGAGTCAGGTTGAAAATGTAAAATCAATTAAAAATTGGCAAAAATGTGAAGCTTTTTCTCATTTAGACAAATATTGTGTACCACAATATAAAACACGAATGATCGAAAGCGCAGTAAGCAGAGCACTCATGCTTGTCAAGAGGAACCCTTGGAACGTAGGCGCGCAGTGGTTTGAGCCAGATAAGGAGTTTATCTATTTTGATAGAGACGAGGAGTTGCCTTCTTTGATAGAACACATATCTTCCAATTGGCACCAATATGAAGAGATTGTGGAAAATGCCTTTATTAAGGCAACCACAAAATATACAGTCGAAAATTTTGTAAATTTTGTAAAAGAGAATTTAGATGACGAATAGGAAAAACTTACCAACTTTATTTGAATTAATTGAACAATTTAAAGAAAATGATGCTATAATGGTTTTTAATGAAGGGCAGTAATATGGATGTGTTGTTTGTAAATCCCGGCAATGCTAAAAAAATATATCAAGATTTGGCGGAAGATTATTCCGCGATAGAAACACCAACTTGGTCTTTGCTTTTGGCCCAGTCGTGTAGGTCGGCGGGTTATGATGTGGGCATTTTAGATGTTAATGCCGAAAGATTGAATGAGGTACAGGCGACCGAGAGAATTAAAAGCTTGAATCCCAGGCTCGTTTGTTTTGTTGTTTATGGTCAGAATCCTAATTCTGGAACCGTTAATATGAGCGGAACTGTTGAGTTAGCAAAAGCTATTAAAAACAGCGGCTTTAAGTCGCCAATTTCAGTTGTGGGTTCTCATGTTCAAGCTTTACCATATGAAACGCTTCAAAGAGAGAAAGATATAGATTTTATTTTCACAAATGAGGGCGTATACGCATTGTGGAATGTATTAAAGCTTGATGACATGTCCGACACTAATCAGTTGAAAGCTGTAAAAGGTCTTGGCATAAGGCTTAATGGAAAAGTTCATTTAACATTTCCCGAGCGGATTGTCCCCGCGAGCAGAATGGATATAGATTTACCGGGGTACGCATGGGATCTTTTGCCTTACAAAGAAAAGCCACTAGATTTATATCGGGCTCATTTTTGGCACGCAGAATATGATCATGATAAAAGAACGCCTTTTGCAGCTATTTATACTTCTTTAGGTTGTCCGTTCAAATGCGGTTTTTGCATGATCAATATTTTAAACAGAAATGATAATGACCCAATTGGTGATGCTGCTAATTATTCTAAAATGAGATTTTGGAGTCCCGAATTTATTATACAAGAATTTGATAAGCTAGTTGGAATGGGAGTAAAAACATTAAGAATCAGCGATGAAATGTTTTTACTAAATAAGAAATACTATGTCCCATTATGCAAGCTTTTAAAAGAAAGAGGATATGGCGACATTTTGAGCATGTGGGCTTATTCAAGGGTTGACACAATTGCTAATGCTGAACTTCTTAAACTTATTCGTGAAGCAGGCATTAAGGTGATTTGCTTGGGTATTGAAAGTGGAGACAAAAAAGTTAGGTTAGAGGCAGCAAAAGGAAAATTTGAAGATGTTGATATTCGTGAAGTTGTTAAAAGAGTACATAACGCAGATATTGAAATCATAGGAAATTATTTATTTGGTTTAGCTGGCGATACCCACGAAACAATGAAAAAGACGTCTGATCTTGGGTTAGAGCTTAACACAATTGCTTGGAATGCGTATGCCGTAATGGCACTCCCCGGCAGCAGCTTCTATAAAGATGCAATTAAAGCAGGGCACGAGTTACCATCGGATTATACTGGATATTCTTTTCATTCATACAACACACAACCTCTTCCAACTGAATTCTTGAGTCCTGCCGAAATCCTTAAATTTAGAGATCAAGCATGGCATATTTATCATACATCTGAGGAGTTTTTGAATAAAATTGAAAAAAGATATGGTAAAAAAGCGAAAGATAACATTTTAGAGATGACAAAAATAAAACTTAAAAGAAAAATACTAGGAGATTAAAGTGAACAATAAATTAAAAGCAAAAGCAAAAGAAACAAGAAGAGAAATTTTTGATTTTAAAACTAGAACAGGTATTGGCCATTTGGCAACATCATTATCGTGTGTTGATATGCTTGTATCATGGTTTTATGACAGAGAAACTTTGTTTGATCATACAAAAGATATTGTATTATTTGGAAAAGGGCATGGCTCTCCGGCGATATATCCAATTTTGGCAGAATTCGGGTATTATTCCAAAGATGAGCTTGATAAATATTGCACCCCCGATGGAATTTTAAGGCTACATTCTGATGGTACTATTCCTGGGTGTCATTTTGTTGGCGGCTCTTTGGGAAATGGTATTGGCTATGCGGCTGGTTTAGCATTTGCAAATAGAGAGAAAAACGTGTATATTATAATGGGAGACGCAGAATTATATGAAGGTTCTGTTTGGGAATCTCTTATTTTTATTGCACATCATAAACTTACTAATCTTAAGATTATTGTTGATAGGAATGGTATGGGAACTATCGGAGAGACAGAAAAGTTATTAAAATTGGCGCCCCTTAAAGAAAAATTTGAAGGTTTCGGCTTCCATGTTAATACTATTGATGGACACAATTACGACGACTTAAGGGACATATATTCTAGAGAAAATACACAGGTTGAGGTTACAATTGCTAAAACTGTAAAAGGAAAGGGAGTTAGCTATATGGAAGGCATCTGGCAATATCATGTTATGATTCCAAAAACTGAAGAAGATATTAAACAGGGGTTAAAGGAGCTTTCATGACAACTCAAAGAGACACATTTATTGGACACCTTTTCGAATATGCTAAAAATGATAAAGATATTTATTTAGTTACTGTCGATCAAGGCGCCCCAACTCTGGATCGCTGGAGAAAAGAACTGCCAAATCAATTTTTGTCGTGTGGTATTTCTGAACAACATGCGATTAATTTTGCTGCTGGAATGGCAGCAGGAGGGAAAAAGGTTTATGTTTATTTTATGGCCGCATGGGTTGCCAGATGTTTTGAACAAATAAGATATTCATGCGCCATGGCTGAAAATCCAATCACAATTCTTGGTAATGGTGTTGGCTTGGGATATGCACCCGCCGGTCCAGCGCATGAACCGAACGAAGATATAGCATATATGCGATCCCTTGTAGGCATTGAGATAATAACCCCATGCAACAATCGTGTCACCGAAGATTTGATTAGACTGACAATTGAAGAGCCAAAGCTAAGATACATCAGATTGGAGAGAAAATATGCAACCGAACTCGACAATGTATATTCGACGCCGGGAGTGCCTTGTTTATCGAATAATTTCTTGAATAAAGGAGTTGCTATAATGAAGCCTGGGTTATCTGAAAACCCATTAAGAACGAAATCAAAAATTGGCATTATTTCTTGTGGTTACATGCTTGGGCGTTCCGCCAAAGTTATGAAAAAACTTTTGACAGAGGGGCACGATTGTTCTGTAATAGATCTCTGGAGAATAAAACCAATTATTCATAATAATCTTTTAGAGTGCATTAGCAAGTACGATGTTATTGTTACCATTGAAGAACAAACGCTTAGTGGTGGCTTAGGATCTGCCGTATGCGAAGTTTTAATGGACAATAGAATAAAAAAGAATATTCTTCGTATAGGCTTACCAGAAAGATATATTTTTGAAAATGGAGGACGAGATTATCATTTAGACAACAATGGTTTATCTGTTGACAGTATAGCAAATAAAATACTTAACTTTGTAAAATGAGGTTTGATTTAGACATAAAAACATCAGATATCTTTCCAGATATAAAAATATTTCAACCCAAGCCATTTCACGACCATCGTGGCGATATATGGACATTATGGGAAAAAGAAAACGTCTTGCCAGAGGGTTTAGAGTTTACACTATGCAAATTTGCGAAATCTAAGGAAAACGTTTTAAGAGGGATGCATGGTGATTTTAAAACTTGGAAATACATGAGCTGTCCTCATGGAGAAGTTGAATTCGTAATTGCCGACGTTAGAGAGGGTTCTGATACTTATTTGAGGTGGGAAAAATACACTTTAAATGACGAGAATCATATTGGCGTCTTAGTTCCGCCGGGGTTTGTAAATGGACACTTGTGTGTTAGCGATGAGTGTTTATATTATTATATGATGTCCTATGAGGGCGGCTATGTTGAACCCCATGAACAAGTTCATCTATATTGGGATGACGAAAGATTAAACATTGATTGGAAAATAAAGAATCCAATTCTAGCGAAAAGAGACAAGAGGAGCACCACATAATGAAATACGCTGTTAAGTTAGAACCAAGAATATATACCGACACGCTTACGGATGGGCGAGGTGGTATATTTAATTGGGTTCCGGAATATGCATTAAAAGAATTTAATTTTATGTTTTATAACAAAGGAATCAAAAGAGGCAACCACTATCACCCACATTTTCATGAATATATGCTATTAACATCCGGAGAAGGGTAT
>Ga0208553_1000746_pt1 | contig 11588 bp, 8 predicted proteins | sample 6_EtaG_FD_184079 | JGI IMG/M metagenome (GOLD analysis project Ga0208553, IMG submission 184079) | Marine viral communities from the Subarctic Pacific Ocean - 6_ETSP_OMZ_AT15160 metaG (SPAdes) (version 2) | ecosystem: Environmental > Aquatic > Marine > Oceanic | place: Pacific Ocean | collected...
GAGGTATAATGAAGTTACAGTAAGATTATATAATACAGTAGGAGCAACAGTTAATGGAGATCAAATACCTTTTAGAACATCGGCTAGTCCAATGGGTCAGCCCATATCTTCCTTTACAGGAGATAAACGAGTGAGTAATTTAGGATGGGATCGGGAAGGACAAGTGACAGTACAGCAAACACAACCTTTACCGATGACAATTTTAGGAATAACAGGAACATTAGTAACAAGTGATTAATATGGAGAAAATATAAAATGCCAGTACCTTGGTTAGCAATAGCAGTAGGATTCAGTACAGCAGTTTCCTATATGGGAAGCATACAACATAGTAAAAATTTAGCTATATCTGCAAAGTGGGATAAATATCATAGAGATATAAAAGCTAAACAAGATACTATTCTTGCTAATGAAAGAGCAAAGAAAATTTTAAGTTTAAAAAGAGCTACTATAGGTGCAAGAGGAGTAGAAATGGGTACAGGGTCTACACTAATAGAACAAGCGGCTGTAATTGATAATTTAGAAGATACAATATTTTGGATTAATAAAGGTGTTGAAATGGATTTACGAAGTATAGATTTAAGACTTGCGAGTTCATTAAGTAAAGAAGCGTGGGAAAGAGGATCATCTTTAATATCAGGTGGTTTAAATACTTATTCAACATATAAAACAGGTAAAGTTTAATGTATTTAATTAATGTATGGGATAGAGAAGAATTATTATTTAAAGGAAAAACAGAAACAGAACCAAAGATAGATATGAATGAAAAGAATTATATAGTTAAAACAAACGAGGCAGGAAAAGTTGTGGAACATAAATTTGAACCTGCTCGATATAGAATAACTTATGAGGATATATAATGGCTATTAAAATACCAACAAACATTGATATACCAATACCTTCTGTAGGTAATCAAAGATCACTTTTAGATACTACTAGGCAAGATAGGATTCGTTATGAAGGTTTAACAGCAGATATTACTAATGTTGCAAATAAACTTAATTCACATAATACAGCTATTGAAAGAGAAAGAATTAGAAATAAAGCTACTAAAGAATCAGCTAAAATGAATTTAGATTTACAAACGATTATTCAAGAGATAGAAAAGGGAGATAAAAATGGTAATCCCTATAATGAAAAGCAAATAGAAGAAATTATAAAATCTAAAAAAAAGGAAATAGATAGAAAATATAGTGTAGAGAGTAAATCACTAACAGGTGTCTATTTTAATGATACCCAAGCATCTAAAGATTATTTTGAATCTGAATATTGGACAAATTTACATAATTTTAGAGCAAGTTCACACGGCATTGTTAAGGATAGAATTTTAGCTGATACTAAACTTCGATTTGAACAAGTAAAAATTAAACACCAAAATAAAAAAGTTATTGGTAAAGATGGGATGTGGAAAGAAGGTGGTCATTGGGATAATGAAAGAAAAGAAATAACAGAAGCGTGGTTAGCATTAAGAGCAGCAGGTGATGTTACAACAGATTTAAAAACAGTTCAGAAAGTAGTAGACGATAAACATTGGAGAGCAGCAGTTGTTGGAAAAAAATATAGAACTGATGCTATGGGTAATACTGTTGTTGATAATCTTGCTGTTGTAAAAAAATTAACAGCTAAAGGTGTAGTTTTTGGTACTTATAAGAATAAAAAATTCTTTGGAAAAACTATAGACGAAAAGACTAGATTAGAACAAATAGAGTATTTTCGAACCGAGGCCCAAGATCAAAGTATAACAGAAAATCGTTACATTAAGAGAACGAATGATGACTTAATGAGTATAAATGCACTTAAAGTATTGGATAATACATTAAAAGGCGGAGATATAGAAGCTCTACAATTTGTCGGGCCAGATGCAGTTATTTATAAAGAAAAATTAATGAAATTAAGGGAAAGAGTTTTACTTAATCAAGTACCAAAAGAAGAAAGTATACAAGCATTTAGATATATTAATAATGGTTTAATAGATGGTTCAATTAATAGTATTTATCAAAACTTCCTTGTAGATGGTGAAATAGCTGATAAGGATAATCCAGAAGGATGGAGTATTATTGATAGGTTAAAAATAGATAAAGATGCTACCTATGGGGCAGTTAGTGTTGATAATGGTGAAAGGTTTAAAAACTTTTTAGATCAAAAATATAGTAATCCAGAATTTATATATAACACTCGTCAGTTTAATGATTTTTTAACAAGAAATAATTTTGCAGAAGTTATTTTAGGTTCATATGCTGCTGCTAGTCCTATACCCAATCATCTTGCATACGAAAGATGGCAATCAACTTTTATCTTATTGCAAGATACCTTTAATGCAGAAATTAAAAAGGGAACACCTGTAAATGATTTATTAAACAAAGATTCTGATAAATATATTTGGAAATTAATAGGAGGATTAAATAGGCATATACCTAGTACGGAATTACAGAAAAAAGAAATACTAGAAGCTGCTGCTATTGCAAAAGGTGAAACTGTTACGGCACGTGAAGATTTTAGACCACCTGAAGTAAATCCTAGAAAACATTTTACTTGGGAAGCATTTATAAATAGTAAGGAATATCAAAACTGGCTTAATGATGAAGAAAAACAAAAGAAATATAAAGAGTGGAAACTAAAACAGAAAAAATAATTAGATGTCCAGTATATTAGCAACTATTGAGCAAATGAAAGAATCAAATGCTCCACAATCATTAATAGATGATTTTAAGTCAGAAAAAATGCTTGAAATGAAAGATTCGGGTGCTTCTGAACTAATGATTAATGAAGCATTTGGTATTAATAATAGTGCTACGGATGATAATGTGACAAGACCGATGAAAAGTTATTGGTCTACGATTGGTAAAGCTATGGGAATGGCAACAGGTGTTTATCCTGTTGTTCAACAAAAAGATGTAGAAGCAGCGAAAGAATGGGCAGTAGGTAAAGATGCTGAATGGGGTAAGTATTTTGAAAGAGCAGTAGGTAAGTCAAATATTAATCTTATAACACAATATAATTCTGGTTCTAAAAAAGATTGGAATGATCTGCCCTTTTTAGGAAAAATAACACCCGATAACTTAAACTATAGCTATGAAAATGCTATGAGGCCAGAACCAGCCGATACAGGACATATAGAAAGATTTTTTGAAACTTTAGTGTCAATAGGTGCAGATGCTCCAACATTTCTTGCAGGATCATTAGCAGGAGGTTCTTTATCTGGTGGTAATCTTTTTGGTGCAGGATTTGGTGCAGGATTTGTTAATGATTCTATTAAAGCGATGTATATAGAAGCATTAGATAGAGGAGAAGTACAAAATTTTGCAGAATGGTGGGATATATTTTTAAAACACGGAGTATGGGAAGGTATTAAAAGTGGTTTAACGATAGGAACTATGGTGGCTTCTCCACAATTTTTACCATATTTAAAATATGGTAAATTAGGTAAGATAAAACAAAATGTTGCTCCTTATACAGCTTTATCTAAAAATGTAGTTAATAAATTTGTTGCACGATTTTTATCTCTTACAGCCGTACCATCATTAGTCGAATGGGAAATGCCGACTAAAAATACATTAATTCAAAATACTTTGTTATTAACTACTTTAGGATTGGGTGAAAAAGCTGGGTCTATGGTTACTAAAAGAACAGTTAAGAACAAAAAGGATTTAAACGATAATAATAAAGACCTTCTAACTGATGTTGAGATGAAGGAAGATGCAGTTAGTACCAATATCAAGAATTTTAGAAATGATAAGCAATTTGATGATGTTAAAATCAAAGAACTTAAAGAGGAATTAGCTACTTTAAAGAAAGAAATTGTTGAAGTTAAACCTGTTGAAAAAGAACCTGTTAAGAAGGAATTTAAAGACGAAGCTAAAGTAAAAGTCGATAGAAGAATCCAAGAATTAAAAAAAGAACTTACCCGTTTAGAAGAAGATAAAACTAAAGACCCAAAAGAATTATCAATAGAAGATTGGATTACTTTAGATGTAAGACTTGAAGAAGTTAAAAGTAAACTAGAAGCACTTACAAAAGTAGAAAAACCTATAGAAAAAGAAGTACCTAAAATTAAAATAAGTCCTGAAGCAGAAAGATTAGAATCTATTGCAGAACATAAATATCAATATTATGCCAATAAAGAAGGTGGTCAAGTTATAGGAAATAGAGAAATTATAGTAAAAGTAACTAAAGAAATTTTTGATAAGTATGTAAAAAAGTTATCTACAATTAAAAGTTTTAAAAAACACGAAGCAAAATTCGGAATACAATATGCAAAATTTAGTAAACAAGCAATACAAGATAATTATAGAATTACCAAAGTTGGTGATTTAGGTAAAGAAATACAAATTACAACAGGTAAATGGGATATAGAAGTAAAAGATTTTAAAAGTCAAGAAGCAATAGAACATTCTAAAACATTTGATACTGATTTAATTAAAAAACCTATAGAAAAAGAAATTAAACCCGATCTTAAAAAATTAGAAGAACAACGGCAAGAAATATCAATGAATATGGAAACTATGATAGAATCTAAAAGTAACTGGCCAAAAAAAGCATTTCAAACTAGATTTTCTGCTTTAGAAAAAGAGTTAGATAAAGTTGAAACTTCTATTAAAGAATTTAAACCAGAAGTTATTGGTAAAGAAGATATTGTAGATAAAAAAATAGCTGAATATGATAAGCAAAAACGAATAGAAGCAATAGAAGCACGATTAGAAGAATTAGATGCTAAACCTTATGAAAGTACGTCTTTTGATAGAACTCTATTAACAACAGGTAGTGATCTTTTAAAGAAAGCTGCTAAAAATATGCGATGGGGGAAACTTAAAAAACCCAAAGAACTTTCTTGGAAGGATTTTTTAGTTACTTATTATTTAGATCAAGTTTATCCAATTTATAGGGATGTTCAAAAAGCTGTTAAAGCTGGGTTTAAATTTAAAAAAAATCAACCAACACCTTATACTGAAATAAGAAATCAACATGGAATGATTGGTAAGGCAATGTATTTTATTAAATATAATACTTTAGACCTTTTAAAAGATAAAGAGAATGGATTAGGTTTGGATAAAATATGGATGGATGCTGTTGAGTGGGGAAGAAAAATCTCACTTTTAGAACGTGAAAAAAGAGCTTTGTATAGCGAGATACAACAGTTAGATGTATTCAAAGATAAGAAAAGTGTTTGGAAAAAATACAAGAGTAAGACAGAATTAATTAATAAGATTACAAGTTTGAAAGAAAAAGCTATTAAATTAGAATCCGAAATTAAAGCAGAAAAAGTAAAACAAAAGGATAGAAAACCTTTAGAGGAATATATTAAATTTAATTTATATTTAATACATAAAAGAAATATTGAATTAAAAACTAGCCCTGAAAGAGTAGCCGCAGATAAAATAATTGAGAAAGATACAGGTTTTAATTTAGAAGAATCAAAATCAGTTGTTAAGGAATTAGAAGCTGAATATGGACAATTTGGTAAAGAATTTGTGGAATATAATCATAGATTGGCAAGAATGTTAAAAGATGTGGGTCTTATTGATGAAGCACAATTAGCAAGAATAATTGAATTAAATAAAGATTATGTTCCTTGGGGTAAGGTACTTGAAGAAAAAAATTACAATCAGCAATTTAGCAAAGTAGTTAAAAATCCTTTAAAAAGATTAATAGGAGATAAATCACCAATAAGTGATCCGATTGAAACTACATTTTTAAATACACTACGTTTTGTACAATTAGCTGAAAGAAATGAAGCATATAAACTGTGGGAAAATATGGTACTTGAAGCAAAGGATATAGCTAAAAAAAATAAACAAAATGATCCATTTCCAGATTATCAAATAGTTAAGCCAAAAGTTAAACCTATTACTTTAACAAAAGAAAACTTAAAAAATATTCTTATAGATATGAAAGGTATAACCGCAGATGTTGCTGAAAGTTTTACTATCTTTAGAGCAAACGGCCAAGTATTAAGTAAAAATCAAATAGCAATTTATAGGGATGGTAAAAGAACAATATGGGAAATGCCTGAAAGTACGCAACAAGCATTATCTGGTTCAAATGCCGTAGCAGTTGCGTGGATTAAAAAATATTTAGGTTTTCCTAGTAGATGGTTAAGAGCAGGAGCAACTTTAGTTCCAGAATTTATGACAAAGAATATTTTTAGAGATGCTTTTACGGGTACTATATTATCTAAAAATCCTAATATTGTAATAGGTTTAGAATCTTTAAGAGGATTGTTTATGTTTGGAAGAAAAAATCCAGCAGAATTACGTAGAGGTTCGGAGATGTTTAAAAAATTTATGAAATCTGGTGCAATGCAATCTCATTTAGTTTCAATGGATCAAAAGTATTTTAGAGAAGGTAAAATGATAGATCAACTTAAAAATAGAAAATTAATTAATCAAATGAATCCAAGTCATTGGTTAGACTATTTACGAGTAACATCTGAATATGGTGAAATTTCAGTAAGACTTGGAGATGCTAAATTAACATATGAAAGATTGCTTGAAGAAAATAAAAAACTACCTCCGAAAGAACGACTAACGGATAGAGAAATATCACATAGAATGGGATTTGAAGGAAGAAATTTAACTATTGATTTTAGAAAAATGGGTTTAGCTATTAATACACTTAATGCTGTTGCTGCTTTTTATAATGCGATGTTACAAGGAAATTTAAGATTTTTTGAAGGTATGAAAGAAAGACCTTGGCAAACTTCTTATCGAATTGCAAAATATATTACAGTTCCTACTGTATTACTTTGGTTACATAATAAAGATAGTGAAGCATATAAACAATTACCAGAATGGAGAAAGTTTATGTTTTGGAATTTTGTTGTTAATGAAGGTGAAACTAATGAATGGACAGTTTCTTTACCTAAAGCACACGGCCTAGCTTATGTTTTTGGTTCTATGGTTGAAAAAATACTAGACACAATCTATGAAGATGATCCAGAAATCCTAACAGATTTTCTTGCAGATTTTGGTAAAAGTATTGGTTGGGCAGCTATACCAATGCCAGATATATTTAAGCCAATGTTAGATGCTTATTCAAATAGAACTTGGTTTACAAAAAGACCACTTGTGCCTAATTACTTAAAAGATGTATTACCAGAATATCAATTTACACAATGGACAAGTGAAACATCTAAATTGTTAGGTAAACTTATATCTACTTTAACGGCTGGACAATTAGGTAGTCCAATACAGATAGATAATTGGATTAGAGGTTGGACAGCAGGATTAGGTATGTATGCAATAAAATTAATAGATTTATCATTAGAAAAATCTGGTATTGTAGTACCACCTATTGATCCTAAATCAGATAATTGGGTTAAAAATTTATCTAGTATGCCTGTTATCAAAGCATTTGTAGCTAGAAATCCCGATATGGGATCATCCCATATAAGTAAATTTTGGAATACTTATATAAAAGTTGCTGAAAAAGTGAAAACAATCAATCTTCTAAAGAAACAAGGTAAATTTGAAGAAAGTATACATCTATTTACTAAAATGGAAATTAGTTTAGCTGGGTTAGAAAAAACGGCTGATGCTTTAAGAAAGAATGGAGAATTTGCTATGAAAATACAAGCATCTACATTTATGAGTGCTAATGAAAAAGCCCAAATGTTAGATATGATTTATAGACAGATGATTTTTGCAGCTAAAAGTGCTAATGAGGTCATTAGAAGTGTACAAAGAATACGTGAGTAATTTGAAAAGTAAAATGTTTAAAAATCAAAAGAATAATGGTATTATAGAGTAAATAAAACTATGACAATTTCAACTACGATAATTAAAAATAGCTATTCGGGTAATGATAGTACAACTGTTTTTGCCTATGCTTTCAAGATAGCAACAACAGCCGATATAGAGGTTATTATTCGATCTTCCGCAGGTGTGGAAACGACAAAAACTTTAACGACCCATTATTCTGTAAGCGGTGCGGGTGTTGCTACAGGTGGAAATGTAACGATGGTTGCTGCTCCAGCTACGGGAGAAACATTATTTTTACGAAGAAGTACAACTAGAACACAAGCTGTAGATTTGGTGGAAAATGATCCTTTTACGGCAGATAGTGTCGAAGGAGCATTTGATAAAAATTTAGCTATTTCACAAGAAGTACAGGAAGAACTTGATCGTTCAATTAAAGTTTCAAAAACCAATACTATTACATCAAGCGAATTTACCGATAGTGCTACGGATCGGGCAAACAAAACATTAGGATTTGATGCAAGTGGCGATTTAACAACAGTAGCAGATTTTCTTCCTAAAGGTGGAGATTCTGCTTTATTTCAATATTCAACAACAACGACTGATAGTGACCCTGGTGGGGGCTATTTACGTTTCAATCACGCTACCATTTCATCTGCAACAATTATGTATGTGGATGATTTGGATTATAATGCAACAGATGTGTCTGCATGGGTGCAATCTTTTGATGATGTTTCTGGCAATGCAACTAATCGAGGAAGGATGCGTGTTAGCAAAGCAAATGATTTAGGAGTTTGGCACTCTTTAAAAGTTTCGGCTGCTGTAACAGATGCAAGCGGATATACAAAAATTACTTTTGTTTATATTGATGGTGCTGGAAGTTTAGCGGCTGACGATAAAGTATTTCTTTCTTTTACTGCAAGTGGTGAAGATGGAGCAATCCCAGGATATAGATATACGTTTGATACAGGAACGAGTGATACTGACCCAGGGGCGGGTGATATAGCTTTCAATAATGGAACATATGCAAGTGCTACAGAAATTTATATAGATGATGCTGATGCTGATGGAGGATCAACAGCAGCAGATGTTCAGACTTGGGGAGATTCAACAGAAACAATAAAAGGTTTTCTTCATATTACCGATATGAATGACATAACTACGTATGCAAGATTTAAAATTACGGCTGCCGTTACAGATGCTACGGGTTATAATAAAATTACAGTTGTTCATTTAACATCCAATAATACTTTTAGTGCTAGTGATGAATTATCAGTTCACTTTACAAGGTGTGGTAATGCTGGAGTTTCTCCAGGTTATTTTTATAAATTTGATACAGGAACAAGTGCGGTTGATCCAGGAGCAGGAGAACTAGCTTTTAATAATGGTACTTATGCTTCGGCAACAGCTATTTATATAGATGATGTAGATCAAAATTCAGTAAATACTGTAACAGATGTTTTAACTTGGGATGATAGTTCATCTACAATAAAAGGATATTTACACATTGTTGATATAAATGATGCAACAACATACGCAAGATTTTCTATAACAGGTTCTTCAACAGATGGTTCTGGATTTAATACACTCGTTGTAACGCATATAGCATCGAATAACACTTTTTCTGCGGCTGATAGTTTATCAGTACATTTTACAAGACAAGGCGATAAAGGAACAACAGGCGATACTGGAGCAACTGGTTCGACTGCTGGAACTGCTGGTCTTGGAATGACTTGGGATGATTCTACAGCGGATGCAGATAATGGTGCTGGTAAAATTGCTTGGAACCATGCAACGATAGCAAGTGCAACAGTTTTATATGTTGACGATGCTGACGATGCTTCGGCTGATATTTCAGGATTTGTTCAAAGCTGGGATGATGTAACCAATTCAACTTCAAAAGGCTATGTTCAAATAACTAAAGAAGGAGCAACAGGAACTTACGCATTATTTAAAATTAATGGTTCAGTTACGGATGCTTCTGGTTATACAAAAGTTCCAGTAGCACACATTGTTTCTGCTGGATCATTTACAGATGCCGATGGAGTTGGAGTTCAGTTTGCTCAATCTGGTTCAGATGGTTCTGGATCAATGACGAGCTTTACTTTGGCTGGAACGTCTGGATCAAGTCAAGCTATTACCGATGGCAATACCGCAACGATTGCGGCTGGTAATGGAATAACAACAACTGGCGGAGCAACAGATACTGTAACAGTAGCTTGTACTTTAGCTGATCCAGTAGCAATGAGCATTGCACTTGGATAAGGTAAATGATATAAGGAGGAAAAATGGCAAATACATTTAAGACTATTACGAAAGCTGGAGTTACTTCGGCAGACGTAATTTACACAGTAGCTGGTTCTACGACCACAGTTGTTTTGGGTTTGATGCTTGGCAATACGACAGGCTCGGCTATTACTGCAACTGTAACTTTAGGAACCGATACTGCAAATCGTGCTGGAGCAAATAATGAATCCAACCAAGATGTTGAACTTATTACTAGCACAAGTATTCCAGGAAACTCTACATTGGAGTTACTTTCAGGAAATAAAGTTGTTATGGAAACAACTGACACATTATCGGTTACTGGTAGCGGATCAACAGATGTTGCATTATCAGTAATGGAAATAACATAATAGGAGAAAATAATAATGACAAACAATAGGAGAAAAATAATATGCCATATATAGGAAAAACGCCAACAGCAGCACCTTTATCGGCTTCAGATTTAGATGATGATATAATTTCATTAGCAAAAATGGCTAGTGGTACAGATGGAAATTTAATTACTTATGATGCTTCAGGAAATCCAGTTGCAGTAGCAACAGGAGATGACGGACAAATTTTAACTTCTGCTGGTGCTGGACAGCCATGTGCTTTTGAAGCTGCGGCTGGTGGCGGTCTTACAGCAGCTTCACAATGGAGAATAACATCTGATTTTACTGATAGTGCTGAACCGATTGCATCTAATTGGGAAGAAACAGATGCACCTACTGGTTTCGGAGTTCTTGGTAGTTCAATGACAGAATCTTCTGGAATTTTTACTTTTCCATCAACAGGTTATTGGTACATTAGTGCATTTGCCAAAGTACGTTGTACAGGAGTTAGAGTAACCGAGTTGTATATTTATACTACACATGATGATAGTACATACGCTAAAGCCACCCACGCAGCTCTTGTTACTGATGACGAACGTGATGATATGATAAGGACTGATTATATTTTTGATGTTACAAGTACATCAACTCATAAAATGCGTCTAGACCATGTTGTCGATTACGCTTCTATTGTCACTAGAGGAGATACAGACTTCCAACAGACAGGAATAACTTTTATGAGGTTGGCTGACACATAAAATGAATACACATAAAATGAATAAAGGAGAAAAAGAAAATGGCAGATGAGAACGGAAAACCTAATCACCTTCAAGATTATTTAATTAGACTCCATTCAGGACAATGGTTTGGCTGGACAGATTCTAAAAATAAAGTTTATGCTAATTTAAAATTATCAGACAAAGTTGGTATCGGTGGAAACGTAGTGGATAATCTAATTACGGAATTACCTACTGAACAAGAATGTATTGATGGATTGGCAACTATACAATCTGATTATGATGCGGCTAAAGTACAAAAAGCTACTGACAAAGCTAATGGCAATCAAAAGCTATTAGACTTGGGTTTAACCCAAGCAGAAGCAACAGCAATGACTGGTTATACACCACCAGCAGAATAAGAAATCACAATTCTTAATTAAAGGAACTAACTATGTTTTTAAGAGGAAAACCTAGAATAATTAATGTACTTCAAAAGCCATTTTATGTTATAGAGGTTTATGGTTAAAAATATAATTAAACTTATTATCATTTCTCGTTAATCTTCAAGGAGATTAATAATG
>Ga0208553_1000750_pt1 | contig 11533 bp, 15 predicted proteins | sample 6_EtaG_FD_184079 | JGI IMG/M metagenome (GOLD analysis project Ga0208553, IMG submission 184079) | Marine viral communities from the Subarctic Pacific Ocean - 6_ETSP_OMZ_AT15160 metaG (SPAdes) (version 2) | ecosystem: Environmental > Aquatic > Marine > Oceanic | place: Pacific Ocean | collected...
TTTCATGGTGTCCTTTAGTTATGTAAGGTAGAGTAGGAGCCTAGGTATGCGAACCTAGGAAAGTCCATTCCCCGATGTATGTAGGCTTCGTCTGCCTTAACTCCAAGGTTTCCCTCGGTCTTCTCAATGGCATCCGGTATTCCCCGGAGGGTTGATCCATCGTTGAAGGGTGAGCCATGTGCCCACCAGTTAATCACCTTATCCCATACATAGGATATTCGGTCAGTTTTCAGAGAGGTTTCTCGTTAGAGGTACTCTCAAGACGCTCCCATAGTACGCTAGTCTATGGTACGGGGCTTACCCACAAGTTGCATGTCTGCCAATAGCTAGTCACTTGACTAGGCTATCCCCTATTCAGGGCCTTGCGTTGCCTTATCTCCCTATGGTTGAAAGATTTTTCGGCCACTCCCTCCACCAGTCAGGCCCGACTGATGGTCTCTACCTTACGATAGTTATGTACAAGGGCACCTAGTTGTAAGACAGGTATGGTTGTTTAAGTATTGCTTCATACTCTCATGGATATGAAGCTTTACCCCTTGTGTATTAGTTACCGGATAATGAGGGTGCAGGCTTCCTTGTCTGCTGTATTCTGGCAAGTCTAGCCTACATCCCCCACCCCGGGTTGAATTATGCTACTTCGTTATCAGAGTCGATAACATCTTGCAGTTGCTGGTTCCATGCAGACACTGCGTCCTTGTTTCTTACTACTACATCAAGGTTGAATCTTGATGTTACCTCTGCTCTCATGTCATTACGCTTTTTACTTAGCGTAGTTACCTTGCCTTGAGCTGTGTTCAGGTCTGAAATTGTTTTATTCCAGTCGGCACATTGTACCTTGGCCATGATATCTATCTTCTCTGTCATGTCCTTACTGCGTTGCTCAAATGACATGGTTTTCCCAGCGACACCATCTTTGTTTCTGTTTCTTCTGTTAGGTTCTAGTATCGCTTGTACTTGAGCTGGGTTCTTATCGTATAATGTTAATGCGTTCGCCCAATCCGCTCGTTTCCCAGACCATAGTGCAGTAGCTGAATTTATCTGCAAGTCTTTGGTTGCGTGTGTGCGATCCTTCCTGTCCCATCTACCTGATGCTGAGTTTACTACCTGCTCATAGCCTATAGCGTAGACATGGTTGGCGAATGCTTGTCTTGCTTCTCTTGGTGCTAGTGGTTCTCCTTCTCTGTCGTGCATCCACTCATCACCTAGTTCTACTGAACATACACCTAGCAGGGTTTCGCATATCAGTTCTGTTGCTCTGCCCTTAGCTACAGTTGCTTCCTTACCTCGGCCTGATGCTTGTGCTATCTGATAGGCTGATCTTGTTGCTGATTCAATCACATCTACGGCATCCCAGGTTTCCGGGTTACCATGTGTGTATGCGTTGTCAGCAATTCGTTCTTCACCTATCTGTGCATCTGCCCTTACCTGTGTTGTTACCAGGTTCATTCGTGTTGGTGGTCCTACTGGGAACTTCGTTTCCTTCTTAGCCATTGTTCTACTCCTTTTGTTTGGTTGAATCAATATGGCCAACCCATACCTCTAGACCGCGGAGGAGGGTGCAGGCGAGTCAAGAGCCGACCCGCAAAGCATGAAGATAAGAGGGCAGTAGACGAGGCTCTTTACTCGACAATCCCTTCTCTGCACCAATATTGTTTTGATGGCGACCGTATCCACCTAATTTGCTGTTGTATATTTTTTTACCTGGTTTCCATTGTTGCCAGTTGTTCATGAAGGTTACCATGGCCAGGTGTTCATGATTCTGACCATGGCGAGGATGTATAGTGTCGGAAGGAGTATGGCTACCAGTGCCTTGCCCACCATGTCTTTGGCCACTGTATCTTTCTCACTGTTGTTTTCCTTAGTTCAGATGTGGTTTGAAGTTATCGTCGTTGTCGGGTGCTAGTCGTCCTTTGTTTTGCCACTCTAAGAACTCCGTCACTTGCTGGCCTATCAGGTCTTCTCCTCTGTCGTCATACCATTCAAAGGTGCACTTACTGCAAGTCATTACAGGTATGGCTACTACTATGGTGTCCTTGTCGCCTATCTGTATCATTGCGTAGTCTTCTCTTTCTGTTACGGTTCCGTCTGCACCACATGCGTCACAGTGAGTTAGGATCGCCATTAGAACGGCTCCTCGTCTGAGTGTAATAGGTCGTCGAGTTTCTTCTGGTACTCAGCTTCAGGTAGTTTTCCTTTCGTCCGCTGGGTGAGCAGGTCGAGTCGTGCCCGCCACTCTTTGTCTGGCAGGTTGGCTGGTGGGTCCCATGGTGATGGGCTGTCCTCCTCCCAGGTTCTCATGGCTAGATCAGCCTTGGATACTATCTCCATATCCGTACCCTGAAGCAGCCAGGTTACGAAGTCTTGGCGGAGTGAGCCGTTGGTGTTACGGCCTATGAGGTAGCCGCCATAGGTTGCCGCAGCGGCCACGATGATGAGGCACAGAAGTTGAGCTAACATGTTAGTCATCCTCCCCGATTGTTATAGCCACTGTCCAGAGTAGACAGAGTATGATGGCTAGTATTGCGAACACGAATACTGCACCTGAGTACAGTTGGTAATCTGTAACCTCGTTCATGCTGTTTCTCCTAACCGTGGTGGGGTTACTTCTGTTGAGGTGTCTGCTTGCACCCAATGACCCAAGCCTTTGCCGTCTATTACGAAGTCGCAGAGAGCTTCATGGTCTTCTGAGGAGTGGCACATGCTGGCCTCTGCAAGGTCGAGCGACATCCTTGCTTCCAACCTGATCCAGTCCTCGTCGTTCTTGGGAAAGTCGCGTCCGTAATAGTTACAGATGTTCTGTATTTGTTTACGGCTATAGCCATACCGGGCAATGAACCCTTCCCATTCGTCCTTGGAGTAGCCCATGTGGCTGGTCTTATACGCTGACTCCCAACGGGCTATCATGACGTACATTACTACGAGGGCTACCAGGACTATGACTGCTGGTAGTGGGAGTGACTGTAAAAATTCCATGATGGTCTCCTAAAGGTAAGGGTCGCAACGCTCTTCAGCCCAAGCGTCTTCGATGCCGACCATGTCGTCGTAGAGGGTCTGGAAGAGGGTGTCGTCCTCTACGATATCGTCGATGGTCTTGCCGTCTACGATAGCCCTGGTGGTTGAACGCAGGATGGACTCTATGACCAGGACAGTGCCGATACGTTTGGTTGCACTGTCAATTAGGCCAAGCTGGTCGTCATTGAGGGTATCGAAGGCGTAGAACATGTTGACTCCTTGGTGAAGAGGACGGTTACTAAAACTATGATTAGAGGGTCTCTCTATTCTTAACGAGTTGTAATGGATTGTAATCGTCAAGTGTTTATGAGAGCGGAAGGAGTCGAACCTTCTAGCAGAGGAGGTTAGGATGAACCTCGACGTTACGAGGTGGCCTCTGCTACGCCATGCGCTCTACCTGTTACGATCTAGAATGGCAGATCGTTATCTACTACAGGGTTACTCCGTGCATCGCGTGCAAGCTTGTCAGATGCTTCGAAGTCAACCTTCTCGGCCTGTTCGAGGTAGCTGAACATCTCGCCACGCTGAAGCTGTATACCCTCGGTGACCATGTAGGTGATGGCTTCGATCCACATGGCTTGCTTCACGGCGGGCATGACACCAGATCGACGGCACGCAATCGTCAACTGAGAAGCCTGACTATCGTGGCCGAGTGGCACCTCGGCGTCAGGGTTATTCAGGACGTGAGCTTCTTTCCCGACCTTGATTACTGGCTCCGTGGCCGTGAGGTAGGGTCGCTCTTCAGCTAACCGTGCTCGCTTTAGGAGGTACTGCTTGTCATAGATGCTCTCCATGTGTTGATGGAGTCCAAGGAGGTCCAGACCGTTCTTAACTGCGAACTGTACGGACTGCTGAACGAAGTCGATTTTAGTAATCGGGTTACTCATAACAAAGCTCCAACGAAGAAGAATAATTAACCATGCATTCAGACCTCTAAATTCTCTTGATTTGAGTCAAGGCGGTAGTTTGCCTTTACTCAAAACCTAGAGATTTAGTGGAAGCTTGGGATCGGACAGAGATAAGGACTCGGAGTAGTTGCTGTTAAGATAGGGGGGCCTGTTGCAAGAGTTGTCGAGTTGTCCCGGTTACGAGTTGTTTGGGTGGGGAGTGACCCCGACCCCCCCTGCTGGAGGTTGCGGGTTTTCGGTTGTATAAAACACTGTTTTGGATATCCGATGAGCAAATTTTGTACTTTCTGTTACCGACCACCCATTTACGATGGCACCATATTATCTAACTTAATAATCTATTTTTCTTTTCAAGTTAGATAATACATCTAGATAATCTAGACTAGATATCTAAGTCTAGATTACTTATATAGATAATATGGATCAGAAACTTCTCTACGTTTTGGCCGACGCTGTTGATGCCTACAAGGCCGCTGGAATGCGTGGGAGAAATTATGTCATCCTGGGATACAAGGCTGACAGGCTTCTCAGGGATTACCCAAAACATTATGCTCGTCACAGCAACGGCAAAGTGAAATTTGTAGGAAAAACTGCCGATGATATTTTGGAAGAGTACCTTTCTGAGTTAGGTTATGATCCTGGAAGCAAAAGGTGGCATCAGTTAGTTAGTAGTGTAATCGATATATGCAGAGAGGGTAATTAGTGGACATATCCACGATACAGCAGAATCTGAATTCTTTCGCGGAAGCTGATAAAAAAGAAATACTTGAGATCATCAATAGACTTTCTACTGCGAAGACAAGAGTTGCATCACAGCAGGATTTCCTGACTTTCGTTAGGGAGGTGTGGCCTGCATTTATCGAAGGCTCGCATCACAAAACCATGTCGGACGCATTTAATCGTATTGCGGAAGGGAGTCTCAAGAGGCTGATCGTAAATATGCCCCCCAGGCATACCAAGTCGGAATTCGCGTCACATTTGTTTCCCGCCTGGTATCTGGGAAAGTTTCCTGATCGCAAGGTTATTCAGACTGCTCACACGGCAGAGCTTGCAGTGGGATTCGGTCGTAAGGTTCGTAACCTTGTTGGTTCCGCCGACTACGACAAGATATTTCCGGGCGTTGCCTTGAGTGCGGACTCGAAAGCTGCGGGACGTTGGAACACGAACAAGGACGGAGAATACTTTGCTATCGGTGTTGGCGGTGCAGTTACTGGTAAGGGTGCGGATATTTTGATCGTGGATGATCCCCATTCAGAGCAGGAAGCTGCTCTTAATGATCCATCCGTATATGATCGTACATATGAATGGTACACATCCGGCCCTCGTCAGAGATTGCAGCCCGGTGGGGCGATATGTCTGGTGATGACCAGATGGTCCAAGAAGGATCTGACCGGAAGTATCATCAAGGCATCAGTCGAAAGAGGTGGTGCGGATGAGTGGGAGGTAATTGAGTTTCCTGCCATCCTTCCCAGCGGAAAACCTTTGTGGCCTGGGTTCTGGCCGATAGATCAGCTCGAAGCCCTGAAGGCGGAACTTCCTGTCGGCAAGTGGACTGCCCAGTATCAGCAAGATCCGACCTCCGAAGAAGGCGCGATCATCAAACGGGAGTGGTGGAAGGAGTGGGAAGAGAAAGATCCGCCCAAGTGTGAATTTGTCATACAGTCCTGGGATACTGCGTTTCTTGCAAAGGAAACCGCAGACTACAGTGCGTGTACGACATGGGGTGTATTTACAGATGAAAACAAAATAACGAACATTATTTTGCTGGATGCGCTCGAAGAACGCCTTGAGTTTCCAGATCTGAAAACCCGTGCCTATGAGATGTACAAAGAATACAAGCCCGATGCCTTTATCGTGGAGGCGAAGGCGGCGGGTACGCCGTTGATCTTTGAATTGCGGCGTATGGGAATTCCGGTAGGCGAGTATGTTCCCAGCAGGGGGAAGGATAAGATAGCCAGGGTAAACGCCGTTTCCGATTTATTTTCTTCCGGTCATGTTTGGGCACCCAAAAAAAGATGGGCGGAAAAGGTGATTGAGGAGTTTGCTGCATTTCCTACTGGAGATCACGACGATCTGGTGGACTCTTCCACGCAGGCACTTTTGCGTTTTAGGCAGGGTGGTTTTATTTCTATAGAGAGCGACGAACCCATGGGTGATCTGCTTCCGACGCGTAAGGCCGACTACTACTGATTGTTGACCCTGGGGTTATAGTATTTCATTGTGTGTACTTCATATTATGAGAAGGATGATCCGTGGCAGTAGATAAATCACTAGATCCTTTTTTCGGCGGAGATGATTTTGATATGAGTCCAGAAGGACTCATGCTTGTAGAAGAGGAGATGGCCTCACCGGAGTCTCTGGTAACCGAATTGGATGATGGCGGCGTCGAAATTGATTTCGATCCGATGGCACCGGAAGGTGATGTCGGTGAGAGATTCGAGTCAAACCTTGCCGAATATATAGAAGATGACGAACTGCGTTCTATTGCCATAGATCTTATTTCCAAGTTTGATGCAGATAGAAGTAGCAGGTCCGATTGGGAACAGACGTATGAGCAGGGCCTTGATCAGCTTGGTTTGGAGATAGAAGATCGCACGACACCTTGGGCCGGAGCGTGTGGCGTGTTTCATCCCATGCTGTCCGAGGCGGTAGTGAGATTCCAGAGTCAGACGATTCAGGAGATCATGCCAGCCCAGGGTCCGGTCAAATGTCATGTTTGGGGCACCTTCAGTCCTGAAAGGGATAAGCAGTCGAAACGGGTTCAGCAATATCTGAACTATCAGCTTCTTGAAGTTATGACTGAATACAGGTCTGAAACGGAGAAGCTTCTTTTTAGTTTGCCGCTGGCTGGTTCTGCATTTCGTAAAATCTATTTTGATCCATCCCTGGGCAGACCTACTTCGATGTTCGTTCCGGCGGAGGATTTTGTCGTTTCGTACAATGAGGCCGATCTGGCGCAGGCGGAGCGGTACACTCATGTAATGAATAGGAGCACCAATCAAATCAGGAAGCTTCAGGTAAGCGGGTTCTACCGTGATGTCGAACTAACGCCCTCCCATATCGAAGAAGACATAGTAACAGATAAATATTTAGATATCGGAGGCGTGAAGCCGTCCTGGGATAAGGACGAGCGGCATCAGCTTCTCGAAATGCACGCTGATCTGGATCTACCTGGATTTGAGGACGGCGACGGTGTTGCCCTCCCGTATGTCATTACGATAGAGAAGGGAAATAGCACTGTATTGTCGATTTACAGGAACTGGACCGAAGACGATCCACATCGAATAAAGAAACAACACTTCGTACATTACGGATACGTTCCTGGAATCGGATTTTACAATCTTGGTCTGATCCATATGATTGGCGGACTCGCGAAGTCAGCGACGAGCCTACTGCGTCAACTTGTTGATGCGGGCACCTTGTCGAATCTGCCTGGAGGGTTGAAGACTCGTGGGCTGAGAATCAAGGGCGATGATACGCCGATTATGCCAGGAGAATTCAGGGACGTTGATGTGCCGGGAGGGGCGATTCGTGACAACATCACCTTCCTTCCTTATAAGGAACCTTCTTCGGTCCTTTATCAGTTGCTGGGTAACATCGTGGAAGAAGGACGCAGATTTGCGTCCATGGCCGATATGAAAATAGCGGACATGAATCAAGAGGCTCCGGTTGGAACCACTCTTGCAATCATGGAACGGGCCATGAAGGTCCAGTCTGCGATTCAGGCGAGAATTCATGCAAGCCTGAAGCAAGAATATAAAATTTTATCTGAAATTATTCGTGACTACACAGATCCAGAATATCCATATGAGACTGACGAGGGAGAGGGTATAAAAGTTGAAGATTTTGATGATCGTATTGATGTTGTGCCTGTTTCGGACCCCAATGCGTCCAGCATGGCACAACGGATCATGCAATACCAAGCCGCCCTGCAACTAGCAGCTCAGGCACCAAATCTTTATGACATGCCTCTTCTGCACAGGCAGATGATGGATCTCATCGGTATTCCCAACGCCGATAAGGTTGTTCCCGATACGGACGAGGTACCTCCGAAAGATCCTGTCAGCGAAAATCAGGATATACTTACGATGTCACCTGTTAAGGCATATGAATACCAGGATCACGATGCTCACATGCGTGTCCATATGGTATTGAAAAGTGATCCGCAGATGGCGCAGGAAGTTCAGAATAGTCCTGCTGGCGGTGCGGTTATGGGTGCACTTGATGCACATGTCAGGGAGCATCTGGCCTTCATCTTCCGTAGACAGATAGAGGAAGAGTTGGGTGTTCCGTTGCCTCCGGTCGATCAGCCGCTACCCGAAGATGTCGAGAAGAGGCTCAGTACCCTGGTTGCCGAAGCCGCAGATCAGCTCACTGGTAAGAAACAGCAACAGCAACAGGCACAGCAACAGGCACAGCAGCAGCAAGATCCGATTATCCAGCAGCGGGAACGCGAGCTTGGAATTCGGGAGTCCGAAGTTCAGCGGAAGCAGCAAGCCGATACAGCCAAGCAGCAGATTGAACAGCAGAAGCTGGCAGCGGACCAACAGCAGGATGCGGCGGAACTTGAGTTGGAACGTGAGAAACTTGCCCTGGATGAGACGGAACTGATGATTAAAACTCAGATAGACCGCGAACAGTTCGAGGCATTGCAGGAAGCGGAGGGCTATAAGCACGAGGTGGACCAGAAGGAACGTAAAGCCGACCGTGAAGACAAAAGAGGTAAGGAATTCTTAGAACAACAGGAACGTGAGGCTGATCGTGAGGCAGATGGATATAAGACAGCCTTGGATTTAGAGCAAAGAGAAAGGGACAGGAAGTCTAAGGGTGAGTGAAGGCGTCTTACCCCTCCTTCGTAAGAAGTTCAGGGAGCAGATGAATGAGCTTGCTGATCATCTGGCGTTAGGTTCTGCTAAAGACATAGAAGAATACCGCAAAGTGTGCGGCATGATAGAAGGTCTTGCTTGGGCCGAGCGTGAGGTTATTGATATGCAGGAAAGACTTAGAGATGGCTAAAAAGAAAAATTAACACACTCAATTAGAGTGCAACTTAACGAGAGGTCTTAATGGCTACGCTCGCACAAGAAGTAGAAAAACAGTTAACGGAATCAGATGTTTCCGCAGAAGAAGAGTCTCCGCGCCTTGCTAGTCAGTTACCGGAGCCAAAGGGATACAAAATCCTTATTGCACTACCCGAAATTGATGAAACCACGGAAGGTGGAATCGTAAAATCGGCGCAGACCCAGCATGAAGAGTCGATTGCCACTGTTGTGGGCTGGGTGGTGTCTATGGGGTCTGATTGCTATTCCGAGTTTATCCGATTTCCCAGTGGGCCATATTGTCAGGTGGGTGATTTTGTTGTTTTTCGAGCCTTCAGTGGTACTAGACTGAAAATTCGTGGTAAAGAGTTCCGTTTAATCAATGATGACACTGTAGAGGCGGTCGTGGAAGACCCCAGAGGCGTGGAAAGGGCCTAAAATGAGTGAAGAAACCGGAAGAATGACCGAAGAAGACAAGTTTTTAGGTGTCAGAACCACCATTGAGCCTCCTGCGGAGGCGGAAACCAGCTCTGAAGTAGGTGAAATTGAGGTTAGTGTTGTTGACGACCGACCAGATGAGGACCGGAAGGGGTCCGGGGTCGCGGAAGACGACCCTGAGCTTAAACAATATGGCCAAAAGGTCCAAAAACGCATAAAAAAGCTGAAATACGACTACCATGAGGAGCGAAGGGCCAAGGAAGAGTCGAATAGGCTTGCAAATGAGGCTGTTAACTACACTCAATCGCTTCAAACTGAAAATCAGAGGCTAATTAGGCTTGTTCAGGACTCCCAGACCGCTTTAACGGAGCAAACCAAGCATAGAGCAAGTGCATCTATGTCTATTGCCGAAGAAAACTTCAAAAAGGCCCATGAATCCGGTGATTCGGAGAGAATTGCCAATGCACAGAAGGATTTAACCAACGCACAGCTTGCCCAGGCGTATGCACCCTCTGTTTCGCAGAAGATTATAGATAATTGGAAGCGTGATGTGCTTGCAGAAGATCAAGCGTTGGCTGCACAACAACAACATGCTCCCCCACCTCCTCCTGAGCCGGACGCCAAGGCTATAGAGTGGCAAAAAGACAATCCGTGGTTCGGTACCGATAAAGAAATGACGAGTCTTGCCTATGGTGTACATGAGAGACTTGTTAGAGAAGAGGGTGTTGACCCAGACACGGACGAATACTATCAATTGATTGATCAACGTATGAAAGAGATCTTTCCTACGCACTTCAGTGGAGATAGCGGCAGGCTCGTTGTCGAAACTGCCCGCCGCAAGGTGAATCCGGTTGTAGCACCTGCATCAAGAAATAATGGTGCGATTCCGCGCAAGGTTACACTAACTCAGACCCAGGTACGACTCGCGAAACGCCTGGGACTTACACCGCAACAATATGCGGTACAGCTAATGAAGGAGATGTCCTGATGGCTGAAAAACGCGCACCACGGAAACCCAGAGCGGTCGAGACCCGTAAAGACGAGACTCGTGACCAGCCCTGGGAACCTGCGTCCATACTTCCTGATCCCATTCCGCAAGAAGGGTGGGTGTTTCGATGGATACGAACATCTATGATCGGTAATGCCGATAATACAAATGTTTCCAAGAAGTTTCGTGAAGGTTGGGAACCAGTTCGTGCCGAAGATCATCCAGAACTTCAAATTACGAGCGATCATAAGTCAGAATGGGGTGCGAAGGGCAATATTGAAGTCGGTGGGCTTTTACTCTGCAAATCGCCAGAAGAAATGGTTGATAAAAGACGGGAGTATTATCACCGTCATGCTAATGCACAGATGCAAGCCGTCGATAATAACTATATGCGTGAGAACGATCCTCGGATGCCTGTTCTCCCGCCAGACCGTAAAACTCGTGTGGCATTTGGGGGCGGAAGCCGCTAATGCCCAAACTTAGGAACTAATTACCATGGCTGCTTCAGCGAAACCATACGGTGCAAGACCGATTGGCTCGTTGAGTGCTTCCGGCTCATATACGGGCAAAGTGAGGCACTTGCCGATTGCCAGTACATACGGTACTGCGCTTTTCAATGGTGATTTCGTTACGGTTCATACAGATGGTACTATTGTTAAAGATACTGGTACTGCTGCATTGAACTCTGTCGGAATCTTCGTGGGTTGCTCCTACACTCCAAGTACAACAAGTCAGAAGACGTTTAATACGCAGTGGCCTGCGTCTACAACGGCAACTGATGCGATGGCTTATGTGATTGATGACCCACATGTTGTATTTCAAATGCAGGGTGACGAAGCCCTTAATACTACAGACCGTGGATTGAATGCGGGCGTAGTGCAGACGGCTGGTAGCACTGCAATTGGAAAATCGAAGAATGCACTTGATGCAAGTACACCAGCGACAACGCTGACGCTTCCGCTTCGGATCATCGACTATGTTGATGGACCGGACAGCAAGCAACCAGTCGGGACAACGGCAAGTGATACCTATCCCGATGTCGTGTGCGTCTTCAATTGGCCGTCTAGTGTGACGGTCTCTCCACATCAATATCGACGAGCCACTGGGCAATAGGAGAGACTAACTAATGGCTATATCACGCGCACAAC
>Ga0208553_1000764_pt1 | contig 11399 bp, 4 predicted proteins | sample 6_EtaG_FD_184079 | JGI IMG/M metagenome (GOLD analysis project Ga0208553, IMG submission 184079) | Marine viral communities from the Subarctic Pacific Ocean - 6_ETSP_OMZ_AT15160 metaG (SPAdes) (version 2) | ecosystem: Environmental > Aquatic > Marine > Oceanic | place: Pacific Ocean | collected...
GGTCCGCAAGGCCGTCGCTTACCGCAGTTGTATCGTGAAGGACAAGAAGATTTAACATATTTATCAACTGAGATTTCATGACTTTAAGCTTGTCGCTAAATGCATCCATCCTGATAAGTGATTCGTCTATATTTGCGCTGAGTAGCTCTCCTAAAAGATATCTTTTTCCAGACTCCTGATTAAATGTTCCATCGGGAACATTGGTACCGATATTGAATGATAGGACCTTTCCGTCATCTCCGATTGGCGTAAGAAGCTCTAGTATAAGTGAGCCAGGCTCTCCTTTTGGGCTTATATTATTAATATTTGATTGCGAAGATGTAGGATCTAGACCAAGCATCGCATACAATGCACCGGCTACATTTATAACTGTAGGTGAATCCGACACTCCGACTACCCCTGTCAGCAAGCTGCTTGCGACGTAGCTACTAAGCTTTGTAGTAGATGTCGCACTAAAGATATTATCAAATCCTAAATCTTCTAATGTGTATCTAGAAAAAGAATTTAATAAAATGTAATGTGACCCAATGATCCTGCATAAATATGCGACATTTAGTGCACCCGTCTCATCATCAAATATGAGATCTCTCATGGCCACATAATCACCGAGCGTAAAGGAAGCCGCGTCGGTAGTAGACGTGTTGGTTGAATTTGAAAATCCAACTGTTTTAAATCCGAAGCTATCTGAGCTTACGGTCCAAAATTCTGACGAAAATTGCCACGCTTGTAATATTGAAATCATACTCTGAGCTGTGTCAGCATTGATTCCTATGATCTCACCACCGTCTGAAGATGATTTATTATTATATTGATTTCCACTAATTGGAAATAGTATTCTATTAATTGTGTCACAAAGTATCTGAACGAGCACAGCTGTATCAGTTGAATCCATTATGAAGCCGCTTCTAAAGAATAGATTTGTCGTGAGATGCTCTACTAGGCTTAGTACACCCTTTGACTTGTTTGTTACAATGTCATCATCAAATGAATCATATATCCCATCAATGGTGCTATTAGAATTATCTAAATACGAATTTGCCCTAACCTGCATAGAATATAGAATGGCAGTTATCAGTTTATAAAGTCTACTCAACCACTCAAGAACTGTCTGAGCCTCTTCCATATAGGAATTGTATTGATTTATCAATGCTTCAGAGTCGACCAAAAGAGACTCACTAGACTCTGTAGCTTCGAATTGTAAGGTTCCATCTACTGCGTGGAGGCCCATCTCCTGAGATAAAAACTCTAGGGCCTCTGAATATCTTAGCTGTTTTAATTGACCCTGCATATCCATTAATTCTGCTGCTGCTGATGAATACGTTGTTTCATTTATTCCTGTCTCAACTGCATCTAAGACACTTTCAACAGGAGCCTTGTACTCTACAGATGACAAGATATCTAATCTTGTTTGAGAAAATCCTCTTTCAACCAATACTGCCTCTAGATCATCATTTTTGAAATCATTTCCATAATTATATCCAGATACAGCGGCTTGATCACTTGTTAGATCACTATCTACTTCAAAATTTGAAGAAATAATAGACGTGGGACTAAAGTTATAATCTGCCAGGTCTATGGGAACAATTGTCATGTCAGCATGACCCATAGAAAACTTTGATGGAATTGGCATGTTCTTTATCCCCTGTATCCTAGAGCTTCAGTCTCTTTTTCTTGAATTATTGTTCCCAGTTTTGTAGTGGGTCCAATATCACCATCATAAAACACAGGCTGAATAAGATATTCTATTTTTCCAATAAATTTTTTATTGGATGAATCAATAAATCTATACCCATCCTGAACTGATTCTCCAAATGATGTTCCTGCACAATATATTCTTTCATTCTTTTTTGCTTTTATGATAAAATAGTCAACTAGCCCATAGCTTGAAGAACCTGTTTTTCTAATAGACCACTTTATAAGATTTGATCCGCTACCAGTTCTTGAAATTCCTATTGGAGAAATTTCTATTTCTCCTATGCCAGTATTCACCTTAAAATCAACAAAATCTCCGGTAATATTAACACCAAGAAGAGAAGATCTATGATTTTCCTGTAGTGCTAAACCCGTGCTTAGTGTTCCAGTTCCAAGTGAAATAGAGGAATATGACTTGTCTAGTGACATAACAGATAGTGAAGCCGCAGCGTTTTCTCCGCCAGAAGCTATATCTTGATTTAATGCAACTGTAGACTTTATTGATGCCAATGCCATTGGATCTCTTAAAAGTGCTGTTGAAGCTATAACGGGTTCTGATTGTGCAGCACCATATGTAAGCTCATTTATAGCATCTTCAGGTGACACTAGAGCTGACATAACTCTATATGAGTATTTTCTTCCCAATTTTGGAGGAGATATGTTTGTTCCGTCATCGTTTATTGTTCCTCCGGCGAAAACACCCATATACTCCATTTCACCTGATATCAAATCATCTCTATACACAGTATACGATATCAAATTTTGAAAATCAGAAGATATAGATTCAAGACCTTTATCATAATATCCCTGTAGCCCTGCGTCGTTTAAAAGGGCTACTAGCTTATCTGCATCTGTCTCTTTTATTTTTCCTTCTACATCAAAGGATACAGATCCAACATTTTCATGTGATCTTGATGAGTTTTGAGACGCCTTATCAGAAAATGATATATTTGAAACTAATATTTCAACAATACCTTGCGGCTCTATAAAATTATGAATTCTGGATACTGATGAGATCATATTTATTCCACTCTGCGTTACCAGTCCTACAGTATATTGATAAATCCTTCCCTCCATGACATTTCTATCTACTACCGTGTAGTTCTTAATTAGTGATCCCACACCTGCATATCTTGACAGCTTATCTCCTCCTTCATTTTCATCTCTCGTAATAGTTTTTGTAACAACCTCATACGTTCGTTGATGACATGTAAGATCTTTTCTCATTATATACGCTGCAGCAAATACTCCGGGAACATCTTTTATCACTACCTCGACTCCACCCTTTATTGATCTTGTGGAAAGCGTAACATGTCGAGATATATGATTTCCTGCGACAATAGATGATGTATTGAAATTTCCGTATCTTTTTCCTGATGTTCCAATTCCTATGACTCTAAATATATAAATTGATCCATCTTCAGGATTTGTAATCGTATTATCTACTTCCTTAATCAACGATCCGGGAGATGAAAAATTAATTCCTCTAGACTGAATTTTATTACGAGAAGGTGGTGAACTGAGCACAGTTGTGACTGGAAAAGTACCAATATTATAAAATCTTGAATCTAATAATGCATGTGTATCTCTTATGACTCTAACATATACATCCCAGCCGGTTATTCTTGGATCATTTTTTTCACTAAACCTAAAGACGGTATTATTAGAAGGAAATTCACCCTTTTCACATGAAATTTTTGGAAATGAATCCGGAGAAAGAAAATCTGATAGCATTGCTTGATGATCTACATCAAATCTAATTGTTTGCCCTATTATTCCTCTCTCTCCCACTATGTCTACACTCACAGAAAATGTTGAATTTTTTATATCATTTGGAATTAATTTGCATACGACTTCCATCTCCCTTATAATAGCGGGCTCATCTACCATAAAGGCTATCAAGTCGCTTGATTTAAATTCACCTACAGAATTATTAGGCGGATTTGAGATATTTTGTGAAACAGAATCTCTCATAGCATTCATGATATTGTCTTCATGCTTAGTTCCTCTTGATATGTCTGGTGTTACAAATGTTCCAACTTCGTCTATTGGAGTTTCATCGCTTGTGGCAAAGAAAAATGTTGAAGAATCTACTCCAGCTCTTAATGCCTCAACATAGTTTTCCCTAAAGTCATTTTGACTTACTCCATCACTTTTAAACTGTATTGCTCTCTGATGAACAATAGCATCTGCATCTCTATTTTGAAGACTTCCTGCTCGAACAAGTACGGTCTTTTTTTGTGTTCCAAACATATCTTTATCTGGAATCTTTCCAAAACTATTAATCTTAAAGCTATCAATGTACTTTCTAAGATCTATAAATTCTCTATAGATTATTCCTTTTTTGTCAGAAATAGATATCTGCCTCTTGTTGTCATCTGTCTTTCTTAAAACAGCTGCTGTTACACCCAAAGGAGTTGTCTTTTTCATATCACCAAACATTGTATACTTTCTTTTTTTAGCCTTTGACCTTAGCGTAATTCTGGCCTGGACACTATTTGACTTTAATGCCTTTTTTAAATTTGCATTAAATTTAAACTTATAAACGTAGTATGTTTTGGAATATGAATTAATTTGATCATTTACAATATTGAAGTCTTCCTCTTTTATTATATCAATCAGCTTAGCATCTTCAAATGTAGCTCTAGATAGGATTCCAATATTTCTTTTCTTTTTAACAAACATTAGTCTAAAATTATCGTGAATAGGTTAACAAATGTAGGGATTCCCTGAGCATCTAAGAATATCTTTCCTGCAAAAAATATATGTTTATTAGGCCTAATATCATCGCTTATAGAAAATTCTCCATAGTCTATGACATCAAGTTTTGTAAAATTAAGCTGATTATTATTTATTTCAAATAGCTGCATAACAATATTATTTCCAACAGAGGTCTCTGTGAAATATAGGTTAAATCTTTCTCTTGCTACCTCTAGAGTTGAAAGGTTGATGACCCCTGTTTGTTGACCAAATGCCTCTGGGAGAGGATCTCCGGCCTGGATTGCGCCGGCGCGCACTCCAGATGTCCACGGAGTTAATGTACTTGAATCGGTATCTGTAAAAGAGTCAGGATCTAGACCCTCAGATCCCTCTCCATTTAAATGAATCATAAGGTCTTCATATGTTAACTCTGTAGGCCTATTGAGCATTACATAATCGTCGGGTGGCTTTGCAAGAAGACTTCCTGTGGGCTCTGTGTATATATCAAAAGGATTTGTTACAGGCTCATTTCCTAGAGGTGGAAGAAATTTAAAATTAGGAATGTGAGTTAATCTATCATCTGTAAAAAGCGGAGATATAGAATCGATATTTGTGACCATCTCACTTGGTCCCTGAATCCACGGAAAGGTATTTATTATTGTGTATGTTGTATCATTCTGGCTTAAAGAAAAATTTCTTTTCGTATCGTCTCCAGCAAGAGTTCCTATCATGTATAGATTCTTAAAATTATCAATAGATGATGTTAATAATCCACTTGAAAGACTTGCAAAGTCTCCGGACCCAGAGACAAACTTAAATGAATTGACATCTGCGCTTTCTCCATCTTTCTTGAATAGTTCTCCTCCCATTAATGTCAAAGAAGGGTCTATATTGTAGCCTAAAAGCTGACCAGAATCATCTGTCTCAAATGTTATAAAATCCTGTGACCGGCTTGTGGCCTCAAAATATATTCTATCTGTTGCATCTGTAGATCCGCTTACTGCATCAGCCTCATAATATGTCGCTCCATCTGTTAGAGATACATACTCAATTCTTAGCCTTCCGCTTGCTATTTGAGACTTTCCCTGATCTGTTACAACAGAATCAAAAATTCTAGTCTTGCTATCAAGTATACCTGCCATATATCTTCCGCCTGATTATACGTATTTATCTGATAAAAGTAACAACACCTAAAAGTTTGATCCAAAGAAAATAGAGCCACCTTCTTGTCCCGCATCCTCTGCTATATTTCCCATATCAATGCTTTGTGCTCTTCCATTCCACTCTTGACCGCTTTGGAACCTCTCTACTGTAAGTGTGGTGTCGGCAGTGTGCCTGGCATACCACACACCAGCCTTTATCGCTGTGAATCCCAGGCCATTTGTATCGTGCCACTGGAATCCAAACCTAGACCCTAGCGTATATTGATTTCCAGCCTTGGCACCCGCCGCCCCCTGCCCAGTATATCCCCTAGTCTCTGTCTCTATGGGTGATGATACTGCGTATGTATCTATTGCATCGCCAGATGCTCCGCTACTTTGAGAGTCGTGATCAACAACAAGAGAATCGTGTGTCATTATATACCGTCTCATTTCGACATCAAGTGTAGTTGCTGGAGTCGCTGTCGACCCCCAAAATTCGTTATATATGGTATCACCATCAGTATTCATCCAAAGATTTATACCTATCGGACCATCACCAGCTCCAAAGGTTGGACCTGAAAATCCATTTTGCCATACCCAGGACTTTTCATCATCGATTGTTGTGATAGCTGTGCTTGTTGATGACTCTGATGTAAGCGTGGCTGCTAGATCAGACTTTTGAATTGTCCAATTACTTCCCCACTCAACAGCGTAGATTGTAAAAGTTGCCACATCTATAAGCTCTACAGGATCTACCTGTAGCCTTGTAAGTGTGTATGTATCTGTACTAGATAGCACTATCTTTGCAAATACAGAATTTGCTCTTCCTGTATACGAAGTCGGTGTAGAAACACCTCCCCCGTAAAGACCTCCAAATGGAACCACTTGATTAACATTTGTCCACTCTGTTGTTGCAGTAAATGTGGCTGAATACTCATCATCAGCAAATTCGGCAGCTTTCACATCGGCCAGCTTAAACCCGTTAGGGTCATTTGGCTCTAGACACTCTATGACCGTTATATTTCCGACCCAATACCCGTCTGAATCTTGTCTTCTAAGTGTTATCACATCTGAAGATCCTGATGTTCCAAGGTCTCCAGTTCCAAATGGATCATCTTCTACCCTTACCATCTGGTCTCTAGGTCGTGTACCTGTTCCGCTTCCAACACCAGATATCAACACAAAATAGTTAGCAACTAGAGCCTGTGTGAGCTCAAGATCATATGTCTGGCCCCCAAACTGATCACCGTTATTGGAAAATTTCTCTATATAGTAGGTTGTTGCTCTAAATATTGATGCCATATGTTAGCCTTACGCAAATGCTAGTGATGCTACACCATAATAATTTGAACCATCATAGTAAAAACTAACGATGTCGACTGAACTTGCGGCGGTGGATAGGGTTGGTGCTGATCCTCCAGGCCATAATACGGCTGCCGGCCATGTGACTGTTCGACTTCCGGATGCGTCTTGAACAACCTTTAATAAAAAGTTTCCAACACCCACGGGTGCTGTAAATGTTAGTGTTACTGTTGCAGATGTTAGTGTTATCTTTTGTTTCTGTGTTAACCATGGTATTGTCGCTGTGGCTCCAGAATTTCCGTTATCCCATTCTTCATGAAATGTTACAGAATTATGAATATTTAAGGATCCACTTACAGCTACATCTCCTCCAAATAGTGATGTTCCCCTAATTATTGATGACCCTCTAGACCCTTCCGAACCAGATACAAAAAAGCTGACATCTGATCCCAGATCTGTGCGGTATGAACCAATCTGCAACGGTGAACCACCGTGTAATGAACCAGATATTACAACATCGCCTCCAAATACACTAGTGCCTCTTGTTGATGTTCCCCTTGATGCCACTGTTCCTGCAACAGAGAGGTTTGTGTCAACACCTGGTAGCGACGGTGCATCTGAGGTCTCTGCAAGCATTACGGCGTTATTTGTTCCGTCTACAAAAATAGCTGATTGAAGAGCATTTGACTCGACTCTAAAGTCCACAGCGTTATTCTGATCATTAAATGTTGCCTGACCTGACCACTGTAGTAATATCGCTGCCTTTGCTGTGGTTTTGTCTCCAAGTATCACACCATTATTGCTCTTTGGATAGATATGCCCACCGACAACTGTTTCACTCCACTCAGATGACCCTCCTGCAGAGCTTAAATTTGTCCAATCTGCATCAGCTATATCTCTAAACTGCATAGTTCCGCCAAAGCTTCTAACTCCAAATTGTCCCCCACTGGCATCTGAAGAATTTCCAAATCCAATATTGCTTACTGTGCCCACTTCTCCGCTGGTCGCATGAAATATCTTAATATCTTTTCCAAGCTGGGCTATAACTCCGGGCCTAGAGCTCTGAGAGACAAATAGTGTTCCATGCATGACAAGATTTGCACGAAGATCGCTCTCTAGAGGTCCGTTATCTTCGTATCCAATCTGTATTTCAGTTGGAAATATTGTCTTTCTTACTTCATCAGTTGCAGGGTCTCTAATTTGTGCACTATCAGCCCTTTTCCAGTCTGATAATGCGAACCCGCCGTGCTGAAGTTTAAAATCTGACATAGATCACCACAGTCGGCTTGCAGGTTTCCTGGCTGTGAATGTGCGGGTACCTGATTGTTGTTTGCCAGGGAGTTTATCTATCTTGTCGTATTTTAGCCTAACTATTCCAGCAAGAACCTTAACACCAATAGCCTCTCTAAATGGAACAGATGATGTACACTCAGTACTTAGGTTTATAGAGTCTGTGGTGTTCGGAGAAACCGGTGTTGTTCCATCTTCAGAGCTAACAAACTTAACATTCACACTAGATTCACTCTCCTCCGGTGGACTAGATATTGTCATATATTTTCCATCCATTCTCTGCTCAAGCATATCTCTATACTGGCCGTATCTATCGTATCTAAACACAGCTGATGAATTTAGTTTTCTTGTATTCATTATTCCGTATAGGAATCCCTTTGCTGATCCGGTCTGGTAATGAGACTCTTTTAGGATAGTTCCATCTGATATTGTATACTTCCACCCCACGCCAAACATTATGTCTCTAGTTGTATTCTCATTTGATCTAATAGATGATATAAACGTTCCGCCTTGATCGCTAAAATTATCCTGGTATAAAGAATATTGCTGGGTCTGTGATCTTTTTTCACTTGTCTGGAATGGATCTGCCCTTCGTCTTATTCCTCTAAGAACAATAGAGGCTCCCACTAGCTCAAGGTTTTGTTTTTTATCAGTCCCTACTGTAAATCCTGACCTTCTACCAAAATCACGTATATCTGGCATCAAAGAGTCAAAGAATGTTTCGTCTGTGCACCGCATTCTTACTGCTCTAAGAAGAGCACCAGCTGTGTTATCTGCTGTTCCGAGAGAATAGCTTCCAGCGACGCCTCTGACGCCTGCCCCTGATAGCCCATCATTTACCTTTATGCTTCCTGTTATTAACTCATCTATATATGCGCTAAGGTAGTCAGATCTAGCGTTTATCTCAAATTGATCAACAACTGGATTATCATAGTGAATCGCCTCGTGAATAGCATCTGATGTCAAGGGTTGACCGCTCTCAGGCAACTTCTCCACACCTAGCCTAACAAGAGATCCAAACAAAGTAAGAGATGATTCACCTGACTCAATTATCATATGTGAACCAGATATGATATTCTGTGCAGAAAACCTTGTTTGACCTAATAGCTCAGGATCGTCTCTACCGTAGAAGTCATCTTCAGAGGAGCCACCACTATATGTTCCGCTTGTAACAGTTGTTGAAACTCCTACATCAACGCCTATCACTAGCTCATCCTCAGGAAGCAAAATATAGGGAGACAAATGACTTGTTGCATTTGTTGTAAATGTGGGAGCGATGGGTCCGACAAAGGGAGAGCCCTCGGGGTCCTCCAGCCATCCCTTTGTAATTACATCCTGCTTAAAATTTACAAATTGGCTTCTACCGGGAAATCCCACTAATGGCCTCGTTCCTTCTGGCATCGGTATATCTAGAGAGGTCCCAGCTATAAGGGCAGTGTTTACAGCAGGACCAGTGGGCAGTGCAGGATCATAACGATGAAAATATCCGGTTAAAAGATTTCCCATTCCAACAGAATACTCATTAGTATCAGGTGCTCCTATTACTGGGACCACTCCAGATAGAAAAAGATTTGGAGATGTTGTTCCACCTGCCCAAAAATCTTGCACAGATATTGTCGGAGTCTTGGTTATATTTTCTCCGTAGTCTCCAACGGCGGAAGGGCTTCTTAAAGCAAATCTTGTGGAGCCCCATTTCCCCCCAGCGGGAACAGCAGGCGTCATCTCTATGACTAATGATCCAGTATAGTTTCCGACTAATCCGGGTGAAAAAGATGCACTAGGGTTTATAGAAAAGTTATGAGCAAAGTTTGGGTTATGAGGAAGAGCGCTACTTGAAAGAGTAGTTATGATATTAGAATTAAATGCATCTGCATTATAAAATGTCGCACAACCGCTCATTACGAGATATCTTTTGCTTCCAGAAACATCATGTATACTGTCTCTAGTGTAAGCTCCGGGTCTTGCCTGTCTATAGACAAAGAACGTATAGTTATCAAAGTCTCTTGTTGATCCATACGGCTTCGCTCCGTCTGGAGCGCCGCCGCCGAGCTTTACAGCTGCGTCTTCATCTCCTGATATATCTCTGTGAGCATTGCCAAATCTCATCTGAGCTCTAACGGGCATCCTAAGGACTGCCTTCTCCAAAGCAATTGGGTGAGATATATAGTCTGACATCTTTATGACCTGACTGCCGGTGGCATGATAGTTGGGAGCATATGGAGCTGCTCCAGCCATTGTTGCCGCTCCTATAGAACCATATCCAAAATCATCTTTTAGCTGTGAAAACACTGATGCTCTATGCCCAGTATGCGGTGACATACGGAACTGATAGGACTTTAAGGGTTGCCACCTTTCTGCATCGTGCCCGGTGTCATCAGCGTAATACCCACTGTGTGCTCTAACTGTGTGGTCAGGAAGTGCAGGCGATTCCGCAGAAGAAGCTCCCGTTCCCACATAGAAAAATGTTGTCCCGTATTCCACCTCTGTTACGGGATCATTGAGCCCTATATCCTCCCACACCTGATTATCAAAATTAAAATAGTAAAATCCAGAGTTACGGTCAACTCCTCCAAAGCTAGTGATTTCATCGGGGGAATATCCATTCGTACACCACCTGGTCATCTTCTTTTCATCTGCTGTGTTTAGAGAAATCTTAATGTTAAGCTTGCTTCCAAGACCAGATGAAAAACCAGGTGTAACATTATTTGCTGTACCTGTCAAGTAGAACTGAGATGAATAATCAAGATACACCCTGCTCTCATCAAAAGGAGTGATTTCACCCTCCTGATATACAGATGGCTTGAGCCACTGGTCAGAAACAAACGGTCTTACACTTCCAGTCGTATTGATACCGTCTGATTGTCCAACACTGGAGTCGGCTCCGATTGTTGCAACGATACCTGACGGTCTTGCTTGCCAGTTGCTGCCATACTTTACAAAATCACTAACATTAAGAAGAAATGGATATACAGCATTGAGTGTATCCTTATATACTATCGCTCTCTCGTCATCAAAGTAATTCTTAAATGGAGGCTTCTTTATTCCCGTAGTCCTAAGAACTGTGGGATAAGATCCTGTCATATTATCCCACTCTCTAAGCCTTACTCTAGCTGGAAGGCTGATGTACCCAGACATATCCTCATATGACCCAAACCTAGCTGCATACATGGATTCTATGCTTGTCTGATCTATGACCTCATTCCAAAAGCCTATTGAGGCTATATTGCCATGCCAGGTCCTATCTTGTGCATACCTGTTTCCGATCTGCAGCCC
>Ga0208553_1000771_pt1 | contig 11336 bp, 2 predicted proteins | sample 6_EtaG_FD_184079 | JGI IMG/M metagenome (GOLD analysis project Ga0208553, IMG submission 184079) | Marine viral communities from the Subarctic Pacific Ocean - 6_ETSP_OMZ_AT15160 metaG (SPAdes) (version 2) | ecosystem: Environmental > Aquatic > Marine > Oceanic | place: Pacific Ocean | collected...
AAGTGCGGACAGGCTTAAGAATCCTGCTCATGATAGAGATGACATTGATGTTGAGGCATTTGCACAGCTGTCAATGCAGAATATGGTACTGCCCGTTGAGATTACCAAGGAAGGTGGGTTTAATTAGTACCTTTAAACCAGCCTGTTACCGTCAGTACCAGTGCAAATATAAATACTGGTATTATGACGACACCTAGTAATAGCATATCACGTAGTGTTATTTTCATTTCTAGTACCAGCGAGAGCCTCCTGATGCTCCTACTTCCTGGCCTCTAATTTCATCTACCTTTTTATGAAAACGCTTTGTGTATTTTTCAATTAATAACCAATCCCTATAAGGATTAAGCTGGCGTATTTTTTGTTTATATTGTTTTTGATAATAAGCCTCTTTTGCTTTACGGATAGCCCATGTTTGTTCAGCACTAAAGATATAAGGGTTGATACCAAACCATCTCAGGTGCTGTTCCCACCCCATTAGCCTGTGCCATTTATCACGGTACTCTCTATTCCTCACCAAGTTATATATATGGGCCATACTTATACCTAAAGGACCCTTCTTTTGTGCACTTGGAATTGTTATATTTTCAAGCCAGCCAGGGGCTACCACGTTTTGCATCCATGAAAATATTTTATGATATCTTTCCAGTGGTGTGTCTATCATATTATATATCGGCTGCTTGGTAAACGGATCTATCGCTGGTTTGTCTCTTGTTGCAGAGTTTATTGCCTGATAAACACTAAGAAATGGGTTACCTATACCTATCTCTTTAAATACTTCGGCCACCTCTCCTTTTGATAGACCTTTTAACGTAGAAAGCCACGTTCCAAAGGGCATAAAATATAAGCCGTCAAACCACATTACTTTACCCTCTTTAGATTTCCATGGTAATGGTATAAAAGTATTGTTCTCGGTTATAAAGTCAGGTAATTGTTTAAGTAATCTTTCCCACTCGGCATTACTCATACCAAGGAGTGACTGGGATACCGTCTGGGCTATCCCCTGAACACCAAGGCTGCCTACACCCAGGAATCCTGCCCATTTTCCCAATACCCATGGTCTATGAGCAAGTGAATCAAGTATAAGAGGGAGTATTTTGTACTGATAAGTTACAAACGGAATGGCTTGCTTTCTTAGACGTTTAATACTAACGCTTGCCAGGGAATAATCCATCCCCCATTTAACTGCTGTTATTGCCGCTTCATACTTACTTACTTTTTTTCCTGTTGCAATCCCAAACCTATTTAAACTACCCTTCTCCCTTAACTGTCTATATATTGAAAGCTTTGCTATCTCGTCTATTTTGCCATACCATTTTGTTTGTCTGACTAACCATGTCATAAACTTAAACCATCTTGTATGGGCACCCTCTTTTCCAAGATGTTCAAGTGCTTCCTTAGCTTCTTCCTTCATCTGTTGACCCCTGAACACACCCATATCACGGGCTTCTTTCCACCACCTATCCCCTGCTGCTATACTTCTTATTGCATTTACAAAATCAAGCAGAACATGAGGAAGGGGCCTACCCCTCATATTGTTTTGAAGTAAATTAGAAACTATATTTCTGAACATCGTAGGGGGGTTAACAGCTACCTTCCCTGCTTTAAACACCATGGTAGCAGTAGCATTCCACTTCATCAGTTCTGTAAACAACTGGCCTTTTTTGGCGGCAGTATTACTAAGAAGGGGCGTTATATCATCATATACACCTTTAGCTAAATATTCATGCGATATCTCCCCATAATTTTCACCCAGTCTTACATAATCACTTAGCTTCTGGTTGTCTTTTGCTAGATGTGTTTCCACTGGAGCGTATAAGGCTTTCAGCTTATCTGTATATTTTTGTATTATGGCTCTATCTTTTTTAGTATAGCCAGCTGGAGGGTCTGTTTCTAGTTTCTTTATAACCAGTTCCATTTGCTTAATCTTATTTCTAAGTCCGTCAATAAGATAGTTTTTAGTTCTAGACTTAGCTTGTTGTTCTATCATCCATGTTTTATCATCCACTACTTGAAATTTCCTGAATGTTCTGAGCTCCTCTTCGGTCATTTCATGTTCTATTACCCAGCCCTTTTTCTTTTTAACCATATTTGGGATGTCTTTAGACAATGTATTAAACGGTATAATTGCCCTCGCCTCTGGACTGGACAATACATTAAAATAGTCAACATTAGCTAAAAGACCCAGTGTTTTACCCACCCCATATGGTATGACAATATTTACGTCCTTTAACAGGGCAATCTGGGCCTTTTCTTGCGGTGTTTTATTTTCCCTTTGTTCTAATATCCCACTCCATGTACCAGTTGCCATTAGACTTTCTTCTATGGTTCTCATATCACCACTATTCCATCCAATCAAATCCCTTAAATACATGTGATGTATATATAAACCGTACCACGTCCAATATGTTACATCGGGTATAAGCCCTACCCTGAGAAGATGTTTACCCATCTCCAACTGCATAACCTTCGCCTGTCTACCAAGTGTTAAAAATTCAGCTGGTAGCCCCGCATCCCTGGCTTTCTTTAATGCCACTTTATCATCTTCCCAGTATATACGTTCCAGTGCAGTCATTATTTTATTATATGCATTATTAAACTCTTTTCTGGTTGGATTTTCAAGCGTATAAGCTTCGTGTTTTTCTGTTTTACTAAGGAGTGTTATCTTTGACAACCCCAAGGCCTCTATATCCTTGCCTTTGGATTCTTTCTCTTTATTTAATATAAATAGTTCATTGGTTATAGCTAAATAATCTTCCCTTTCTTTATTTTCGTGACCAATTTTTCCAAGTTCCTCGTTTAAGGATTTTTCCTTAGCTTCCAACTCTTTTATTTCATTATCAATTATATCTTTCTTGTCAAAGCGTCCACTATATTCTTCATTTCTTGCCGCCATAGACATCTGACCGTATTTAATATTCTTATCATTATAATCACCATTTGTATAGCCAAAGAATACATTAATGACTGAGTCGGGTATTTTCTTCAGTAAAGGGGTGAGTCTGTTTTGTATAAAATTAAGACCTCTTTCTATTTTACCGTCCTTCATATGTCTAGCCGCTAATATGTGGTGGCTGCTATCCATATGCATGATAGGCTGTAAGAACTCCAAAATCTTCCTTGTTACGGGCCAACTATTCATCTTAGCTGCCACACGGGTATTATCAAGGTACATCTTTACTCGATTACCAATAACCCCTCGTACTTCCCCAGAAAGTGTCCCCCCCTTTTCTTTATCCTTCTCCATTTTACGTGCGGATTCTTGCATCCTTTTTGTTTCTGCCACATCTTCTTTAGCAATATCACTAAACTCATTAGCGAGGGCCTGTTCTTCTTTGGAAAAAAACAGTGGGCTTCCCACTTCCTTATGTATTTTATCAACTACTGGTTTTATAGGTGTTTCCCCCTCACGAATTGTTCTCACGTCACCCTCTTGTTGTAATATTGAATCTTGTTGTAATATTGAATGAAGTGACCTTAGATCAATGTTAGGATCCATTACACCAGTAGCCTCTTTAAACCTTTTATCAATAACATCCATCACACCCCTTAAGCCTTTTTTCTTCATTATCTTAATCAATATTTCTGCCAGCTCCCTTGCCATCCATTCCTCATTAGCAGCTATTCCACGTGTTAAACGATCCGTGATCCCCTTGACTTCCCCCCCTTGCTGGCTGTAGAGGTGGATGAGTTCGTGGATTGCTGTAGTGAAGTTTGCCCCATGCCTAAGTGTAATAACCGCCCGTCCTTGGGGGTTCTTCTCGTCAAAGAACGCTTGGTACGTTCCATCTTCGTAAAACTCTTCTCTGTTTTGTCTGGCACTTTCTATCTCCTCCTGGGTCATACCTGCTTCACTTAATACACGCCTTCCATATTCAGTGTCGAGATCAAGTGGTTCTGGTATGTCCTCAAAATTTCCTACTAGTTTGTAATTTTTAAGCCCTAGTTTGTTGCCAATCTCTAAAAGTACTGGACGCATAGCTTCAAATATCTCAGCATTCCATGATTGACCATTAACTATATCCTGTTTTATTCTTATATGATAATATATTTTGTCTATGGTGGTTTGTATAAAAGTATCCAAAGTATTTGCGTTATCTTTGGTTATACGATGCTGTGTATTTTCTAGGGCATTTAATGCACCTTTCATCTTCTCCGTATTAGCTTTACTTATACTTCCTGAAGTCTCTAACATATTATTTATGATATTAATAATATCATCAATAAGTTGTTTCTGATTTCTTGGTGTTTTTTTGAGATTGTTTTGCTCAACGGCCTTCTTTATAGCGTTTTTATATTTATGCAGCAGTTGTCTTTTTGGACTAAGGTCTTTTATTAACTTCCGTTGTTTTTCTTTAGATTCTATTACTTTACTCTTTGTTTTGTTTAGGTTTACTTTTTTAGCTTCGGGTTCAACTTTAGCCTCAGTTTTAGCATGGTCCTTCCCGAAGAGTTTGTTTTTATAAGAATTCCATTGACTTTCGGACATCAAACTAGGACTTTTCTTGCTTAGTTGTTCTTTCAACATCCTAAACTCTAACGGCAAGGCAGTTACTTCAGAGAGTTTCTCTTCTGATACTTCGTAAGCTTTACTATGAATTCCGCTCTCACGATAAACATATATAAGTTTTCCTTTACGGTTTTTTGCTATGAAAATTCTTTCATCCCTGAACCAGCTTATGGAAGGAGCGATAAGATGAGCGTTATTCGTGGTGCCCAATAAGTCAAGAACCCCAAAATTTTTAATTAGGTTTTCAATTCCATCTGGCTTTATTGTTACTGATTTTTGGCCCCTGATACCCACATCAGTCATCCAGTTGTCTCTTTTCTGTTTAAAATCTTTCATCTCTTGTACAACTTCGGTAATATATGCCGTATTTATATCAGTTCCTATATGACCAACAAAGGCTGCAACCTGCTTAGGGTCCCACCCTGCTGCTAATAATTCATATATAAACACATGGCGATATCCATGTTGGACAAAATTCTCTGACAGTTCGAGGTATTTTTCTAATTCATCCCTTTCTTCATTGGTAAGATTTTTTCTTCTTAAAAGCAGAAGAATAGATTTCTGATAACTAGCCTTTAGGTTTTTCTTCATAGCATCGGGCTTATATGACCTATCCCCACTCTTAAGTGCTTCATTAATAAGCCTTGCTTTGCCATCCTTTGAAACCGTAAAGTCTATAAAGAGTACATTAGGAGCTGCATCTGGTTTCCCCTGTAATTGGTTTTTCCTTGCAGGTTGTTTTTTACCAGCACCCTCAAGCGACTTTACATCTTTTCGTAAATCATTATCTATTGATAAAAGCCGACTCAGGGCATCATAATACATTTTCAGTGCCGCTTTAAGTTCTTTAAGATTTGATATTATTGCCTCTCTACCTTGTTGTCTTACACTCTTTGATGCTGCAATATCAATCTCAGCCTTATTACCAGCAATATTAGACACAAGACTCGCCCAGGTAGGATTGTTTTCAGCTGCTCTTATACCTGAGCCCGTGTATATCATCGAAGCTAAAAGGTCCCTGATTGCTAGAAAATGAGCACGGGCATTATTAATGGATTTGGTTTTTTCCCATGTTCTTCGAGTGGTCATGGTTTTAATAGCCAATATCTTACTTTGGTTTGATACACCAGTAGGATGAAGTCTTTTTCCAGCCACTTTAACCGTAGTCACAACCTGCACAATCGCCTTAAACGGCGGCTTTAGCAGGGTTGTATCTTTGTCTTCCCACCCAAGATGGACGTGAAAAAATTCAGCAATTTTAAAGAAGTGATTTTTTATAGTATCATTAGCTGGCAGCTTTAACTCACCATCAACCGTTCTTGTTCGATTAGCTATATACCAGTCCCTATGATATTGCAGAAATTTCTTCCAATCTTTTTTTGGTACTTGACCCCAAGGCTTAACATCTCCGTCCTCAGTAATCAATATATCTTTCATATTACTATCAGCCTCTAAGGATTGATGTAATAAATCCATAGCCATGGTGAATGCATGAACCTTGTCCAACCTCGGACCATCCTTACCTTCCTCCTTAAGAGATTCCATTCTCTCCTGCATTTGTATAAAAACGTAATCACTAAACAAATTATAATTTTCTCTTGTCATCCTCGTTCCAGCAGTAGTAGTTATAACCTTCGCTGGTGAAACCGCCACGCTTGTTCCTAATTCTTCATTGGATATTCTAATAAAATCCTTGATTATATTATTAATCTGGCTCTTGTTTACAGACCTTCCTGGCTGTTGCCCTTCTTTGTAAGGCGAAATTCCCCGTGATATAAATATACTGTCCTGTTCACTTATGATGTTTTCCCAATCGGAGTAGTTATCAATAAACGAATTATCTGCCAAAAAATATAAAGCTGACCCTAGTTCTAAAAACCCAGGGTGTTCAAGTCCAAGCACCTCACCGACCCTGATCCTGATTTTCATTATCCTAAGAGCATAGTCAGCAGCATTTCGAGCAGCTTCTTCTGCAGTAATAGCAGGTTTTTTATCATAAATAGGTACATGTAAACCACCATCTGTTATATTATATAGTAGTAAGTCCTGATCTATAAGAGCCTGCACCACCTTTTTAAACTCTATCGGCTTGTTCATAAAATGTCTGTAAAGTGCAGTCGCATATTTTTCTTGATGTCCATCTATAATATCCCCTTTTATTTCACCAAGAGATGGGTCAACCGTCTTCATCATATTTGCAATGCTGGCACGTCTTTTGTTTTTACCACCTAGTAAACTTGCCAAGAATATTTTATCGTATATTTGGGTATTACTCCACCCCGTAGACATTATATCTTCATCGTTACGGATTAATTCTACGTCATGGGCCATTTTATTTAGATCTTCAATCGTAAAGTCATTCTCCGCTGTTAAATATTTATGGACATCGAAAGTAAATTTTTTCTCTTTCCTCGTTATTTGTTTCTGGATAAGGTGATCCACTTCTACATCCACTCCTTCTTCTAATGTAGTCCTCGCATCTGGAAATTCTTTATCATAGTAAGATATTATATCCTTTCTTACATCAGCAGGTTCCCGTGCCTCCCCCTTCTTATTTTCTAGTTGTATTGAATGTTGTTTAGCAAGCAACATTTCCATTTCCCACCCTATATAATCAAGGAATGATGCCTCTGTATGTCCTTCAACCTTTGATGCTTCAGTTTGTATTATATCAGCCGCTAACTGTTGTTCGTTTTGTATACCACGCTTCTCAATCTTAGCAAGTGTCCAAATCATATACGACCGTACTGTTGCCTCAAACTCTTCTTCAGGTAAACCCTCAGCTATCTTTGCTATATAATCAACCCAGTTTCCTGTATTGATACCCTTACCTTCTAATGCCGCTGCTAATTCAGGAGTAGTATTAGATGCGTAAGAATCAAATGTTTTCTTCATCATCTTGGTTTCCAGCGCATATTTTTGTCTATCATCTTTTTCCTTCTGCTTTATTTGATAATGCTCTATAGACTTCCGTGCACGGGGATAGTTACCAACACCACTGGCACCAGCAAAGAGGAATGCTGCTACGGCAGCAGGCCCAAGAACACTGACAACTTCTGCTAATATTTCAGCTTCTGGCCTGATACCAGTCAGCTTTTCTGTAGTGGCTATACCAGCTTGCTGGGCAGCCTCAGTTCCCATCTCAACGCCTGCAACCCTTCCCATATTCAATATAAGATCTGTCAGCCATCCAGTAGTTGTTTTGGCTCCTATTTCGGCTGTAGACACCATGAATAGTTTTGCCAGATACTTGGTTCCGAAGTATTCACCAGTACCCTCAATAAGCCCCGTTATAAAAGGTGCCCATGATAGTGTTTTCCTGAGAGCATTTGCCCCTTTAAAATCCCCCTGGTCTTCCAACATACGTATTCTGTCCCAGGTAATTTCTTTAGTATGTTGTGCTGCTGAAAGCCCAAAGAACCCTCCTACTGATGCTGAAGTAACACGGTTTACCATGTGTTGTGCTGTCTTTAAATCTCTTCTGGCCATTCGCACCTTTGCTGCATTATCTACCTGCACTGAATGGTAAGCATCTTGCATAGCTTTTTTTTGTTTCTTGGCAATTTTTATATTCTTTGAAAGTTTAGTGCCAAGCCTTTGTGTTTGATATGATGCCTTTAGATTATGCACAGTTTTAAGTGTTTTCTGAACATGCTTTAATCTAAGCCCTATCGAAAGTAATATTCTTGCACCAGTAAGGCTGATACCACCAGGAACAGCTGATGTAGGTATTATTTTACCCGCTTCATAGAACCACCTGGTAAATTCATCATACTCAGGTTTTGACCCCCATAGATTCTTAGACTGTTTATTTGCCCATTCTGTCAGCGCATTGCCTGCTGGCCCTGCTCCTAAAAACTTCCATGCCTCGCCCGTCATACGGGGCAGTTCAGTTGTTATACCCTCTCCAAGGCCCCTGAGAAGTGCAGCTACTTTATTAGTAGATATTTCACCTTTTTCTTCTATTTTAAACTCTGTATATGACTGGATAGGGGTAAGTTTAGATGCTCCTCTTCCACCTTTAAAGGGACTCAACCCCCTCATTATACGATCTCTTGCAAACTTGTTAGCTTTATCTATAATATCTTTTGTTGGCTCTTTTCCGCTAAGTAGCCAGCTTAACTCATCTCCAGTTGTTTTTTCGGTAATTAGTGGCATACTCATCTGGATACCATTTATTCTTATATCAGAAAGCCATGAATAATCACGTACAAGATTGCCATCCCACCCCTTTTGATCGCCTAACCATCCCTGCTTCCGTGTTTTAATCCAATTACCATCTGTCGGATCGTACTCAGTACGTACATCTTTATCAGAAATCACGTATTCGCCCACGTCCCTTACAAGTGGTTTGTTTCTATCAAATAGAGGCGAGTACTGTTTATATATACCCTTCTTATCACGGGCCGCATCGCTTAATACATTCCCATAACGAATACTACCTTCAGGGGCCAATATTTTTCCTGTTCTTTGGTTTACGTCTCCCCGAATTAATTCCCCTGTTTTACTGTCCCTGTAATATTCAGGGGGGTCTGGGACCCTGGCAGGGGCCGATAACATTGGTTTATTGAAAATGTCCGCAGTTATCCCTAACTTATATAAACTCTTCTCATACGGACTAAGCTTGTCAAGCTCATCTCTGTCTATTGCACGTTGTATTATCTGTTGATAAGTTCTCATTTTGTAATATCCTTAAAAGAATCCTCCTACTGGGTGGGGGACTTTTTCCTCTTTTTTCCGAGCTTTTATTTCTTCATCCGTGTATTGTTCATATTCAGCCTTACCGCCTCCATATCCATCTAATATATTTTGAATGATTTGTGGCACCAAAGTATCTTCTTTATCAAAGGGTGTCACTTGTTGTCCCCCTCTCAACGCTTTTCCTGTCCGCTGCCCAGGAGTTCTTATAACTGTCTTACTTTTACCACCACTAGTGGGTGTCTTACTCATTATGTCTTGTATTATGGCGGCTTGTTCATTAATCTTTTCTCTCAAGTCATTAATCACCTCACCTTGAGGTGTTTTTCCTGTTAATGCCAGCTCCTCTTCTCTTAATCTTTTTTGATAGTTAATAACCATCATCTTACACCATTCTCTTCTAGCTGGTGCAGCCATCCCGCTTACTCCTCTTCCTCCTATTACTGTCTTTACCTGATGTTCTTTTTCGGTAGTATATGCGAATGCTATTTCAATCATACCATCATCTATATAGAGGGGTAAACCATTTTTATCCACATAGCTTTTATCCGTAAGTCTCCGATACATATCCCATGACGCAAAGTCTAGACCACCCTTTTGTTTAAAAAGAGCAACTATAGATTCTGGTTCTTGTATTCCTGCCTGGGTCCATTTTTCCTTGGCAGAACCAGATGTATTATTAAAAACTTTCTGTATCCTACGAGCATATCCATTCTGTTCGGGAGTATCTCCAGTTCCTCCGACTTGCAGAAGGTTCCACCTATTAGACAGATTCTGAAGTCTGTCTATATATACATCAGTATTCTCACGTACATCTCTATGGAGTATAGCTTCATTCACAAAATCTAAACTTTCTTGCAAGCTTGATTTTGTACCAACACCTGCCTCAAGTACATCCTTTAACCTCTCCAGGGTTCTTTCCTCTTTTGGTATATCCTTAAGCCACTTGTCTTTGAGAGGGTCTATAAAACCCTCTTTAAGATTTTGTCCTGCTATCTTACTTGATTCGTGTAAATTGCTCAAGACCCTTATAAAACTGGGCATATTAACAGCTCCTATCTCTAGACTCCCTAAAACATCCCTTAAGGAGTGCCCAGTAGCATTGGTATCAAATTGCTGAATTTGTTTAATCATACCCTGTAGTCGTTCCATGTCTGTTTTATATACCTTTCCCCCTGGTGATACGACTTCTACTGCACCAGTCTCGGAATTCATTTCAAGCCCGAAGGCTTTGACTGTCTCTTTGCTAAATATTGGTATATTTTCTTGTTCCGCTTGCTCTACCCGCTTTGCAAAAGCATTCTGCAGTTGGACAGTCTCCATGGTAATATCTTCCTTCTTTAGACTTTTTTTAGCCATAGTCAACATTTTTTCTTGATTCAGCAATGACTCCGCTGCGTGTGTTTTTGCAATTCCTTCGTCTACTATGTTATGCCTTTCGGTCTCCCTGTTTTGTTTTGCTGTTTCCGAAATAGTTCTATCCTGGTCAAGTTGATCTTGAATTTCTTGGTTCCATAGCCGACTAGATTCCTTATCTTTTGTAAAGTCCTCTCCGCTAGACCCACCACTAAGCACGTCAGATGCGAATTGTGCAAACCGTCCTAATTTAGTATCAGGACCCGTTGGTATGGTTTCAAAATCCACACTACCAGGATTTTTACTACCGTAAGTAGCTATGGCGGTAGCAGCCTCTGGTGAAGCGTCAGGATCACCACTGAGGCCCTTACTTATACTATCCATATATGCTTTTCTAGCATCCACATCAAGAGCATCTTTATTTGCTTCATCATACTCATTCATTATCCCTGCCAGCTGTATGCTCCTTTGTTTTTCTATCCTCAGCTTTTCATCTTCGTAAAACTTTTTACGCTCTTTATTGGTGGTAACTCCTTCAAAGAAGTCGCCTATTATATTAAATGTTCGAGGAACTACCCCCACTGGTGCACCTCCACCTCCACCTCCACGTCTTTGTGGTGCTGGCGCATTAAAATCAATAAATTTTGCCATTGTTACTTTCCCCCTCTAACCTTCATTAATTCAACGAATAAATCACCGTCAAACCTAGTTCCTATTATTAAAAATCCAGCATTAAGAGCCACCTTAATAGCCTTAATGTTTGTATTCTCTATTC
>Ga0208553_1000776_pt1 | contig 11301 bp, 6 predicted proteins | sample 6_EtaG_FD_184079 | JGI IMG/M metagenome (GOLD analysis project Ga0208553, IMG submission 184079) | Marine viral communities from the Subarctic Pacific Ocean - 6_ETSP_OMZ_AT15160 metaG (SPAdes) (version 2) | ecosystem: Environmental > Aquatic > Marine > Oceanic | place: Pacific Ocean | collected...
TCTTGCTTCGCATAGAAGAGCTATTGATGAAGCAATAGAATTAAATCATTCAAGTGATATTATATCATTAAGTGTTAACCGTTTAGTATCTGAAGTACATAAGGCAATAGATAAAAAGAACGATGGTGATATTGTAAAGTCACTTGCTGAAAAGATGCAATTCAATAAAGAATTAGCAGGGATGATTTCACCTCAGTTTGGCACTAGACCAATAAAAACAATATCATTTTCTGAGAATGGAATAATAGAAGGAGCTAATCAAGCTGAATTAATTATAGAGAATAAGTTTGAAGCTGACGGAGGATTCTCTCAGTTTCAAAAGATTTTATTAGGAGATGGAGAGGCTCCTATATTTATTTATAAAGTAGGTAGAGGCTCTGTATTTGGTGGTAGAGCATATGAAGACTTCTCTGATATTCCTGCTGGTGTTGAAGCTAAAGGCTCATTGTTTGATAAACCAGCTAGTGTTATTGATAGAGCTGAAGGTGGTGGATTTGGAAGAGGGTTTACAGGCACAAGAGCTACAGTTAGTTATTTAGACCAGATATATATAAGAACAGATAACATTGTAGACAAACCTGAAGTTGCTCAAAGATTTAAAAGAAAGTTTGATGAATGGTATGATGGCATAGAAGGTGAATTAAGAGGTTCTGATTTAACTAATTTTAAAAGAATGTTTAAAGAATGGAGAGATTTTGAATCACTTGGTCTTGATGCTCCAGTTGCTAGAGAAATCATTAAGAATATGTATTGGCATCATTTAACACCCGAAGGATATAAAGATTTAATTAGTTCAGCAAATAGTAGAACAGAATTAAATGAGAAAGCTGTTTCATTATTGAAGTACTTTAATAATATGTCTACATCTGGTGCGAAAGTAAGAGGTAGTGAGAGATTCTTAAAAACAATGCAAAGAGTTGCTGAATCTCAACAAAGAGATAATAACTTTTGGTGGGAAGCATATGGTGAACAATGGAGCGATGTAAGTACATCTATAGATAATTATGTTAACAGAGGCCATTTAAGAATTAAAAGTATTAAAGATGAATCTATTGCAGGTTTTGGAGCAAAAGAATTAGTAAGAAGTAATTTATTATCAAGAAGAAGCGAATTCGCAGAAGGTACTGAAGCTAGAAAGAATATAGATGAGATGCTCTCTAAACTTGATGCTGGTGATTTTTCAAGTCTTGAGTCAAGTGCTATTAATGCTCAGTCTTGGTTAGGTACAGACGCTGCTAATGTATCGTATTTACACAAAGGAAGATTACTCTCAGATAATATAGCAGGTGTTAAACCTGTAGGATGGTCACAAGCTCAGGATATATTATTAAAAACAAACTTTGTATATGACAAAGATATTGCTGACTTATTAGATGCAGCTGGTATAGATATACTTACAACAGAAAGCGCAGCTAAAAGATTTGGGCCTGGTCATACTGAATTAGTAGCTAGAGGTAGGGATGCCCAAGGTAATATTGTTTCAAGACCTATACAAGAAGGCGACTATAAAGGGTATAAAGAAGCATTCGAAGCATCATTACAATCATTACAACAGGCTCCTACTGGTGAATTAAAGATTGAAGACTTGTTCTTTGGCAAATCTAATGAAAGAAAGATGGCTAATGTTTCATATGGTGTCATTGATTTTGTAGACAAGATAGGGTATCATGCTTTTACTAAAGATTATATAGATTATTATGGCAGGTTAGATAATGCATTAGGTGATTTGCTGAAGATGAGAGACCCTAATGACATTACAAGAAATGAAGTTTTTATGAATACTCATAATATTGTAAGGGATAATGGAGAAATATTTAATGATGCTTCTTCTGGTTCATTAAGTAGATTAGTTGGCGCTGGTGTGGATATTCAATCAGTTCTTACAATGAGTGCAGCTGAAAGAATGGTTGTTAGAAGAATACTTGGTGAGATGGGTAAGGTAAAAACAGAGCATGGTTCTTATTCTGTACTTGTTCCTTATCTTGAAGGCTCTGTTCCTGTATATGGGAAAGTAGAAGGTGTTGATAGACAATTAATGTTTGGAGGTAAAAAACTATCTTCTTATGACGGTGATATAAGAATTGGTGACTGGGATAAAGTTAAATTTGTATTTGAATACAAAGACCCTTCAGGAGAAGGATGGGATTTCCAAGTAGGGACTAAGACAAAAGAAGGTAAAATAGAAATATTTGCTAATGACCCATATGTAGAAGGGAATATTGGTAAAACTAGAAGTGGTTTTGTAGAATCATTTATTAAAGAAGTACGTCAAAGACTAGACAGACAATATGGTCAAGGTAACGCTACATATAAGAATTTATATGATACACTTGAGGCAATGGGTGAAAAAACATCTGTTATTGGTGAGAAAATGAAAGGCAAGATACATTCATTAAGTCTTCGTATTCCTAATCTGGCAGGTGATATAGCAATTCATAAAGTAGAAGGATTCTTAGATATATCTTTAGGAAACTCTACTGGGATTAACCCATTTGATTTAGCAGTTGTACACCAAGCTGACTTCGATGTAGATGCTATATTTAATCATCATGATATGCCACGAGAATTAATTAATAGTGTTACAAGAAATGTTGCTAAGACTCCTGATGCTTTTCCATACGAATCTGATAAAATGGATGGATTAGATATATTTAATATGGGTAAGGAGATTAATACCGTTGGTAAAGGTCAAAAAGGTGATTCATTAGAAGAATACTATAATAACTTTAGAAATTCACAAAGGATATTTGGTTCTATTATGAACTTGTCTCCTGGATTGAGCGCTTTAAAAAGATTAGAGTTTTCATTTGCTGATGGTGAAATGATGGATTTAGAAAGCAATACATTTATACCTGTAAAGCAACGAATGAAGAATACACTACAAACTATCATTGATGCAACAAAAAGGTCTAATGTAGTATCAAGAGCTTCAACTGAAGATGTTACTAAGTTTATATTATTTGGCAGGAAATTTGATGGTTCTGAAAAGATAACAGAACGACTTGCTGAGTATCGTGAAACAAAAGATTTTCAAGATGGTGATATGAAATGGGATGGAATATTTGATTTAAGTAAATACAAAGGCAGTTCTAAAGAAGTAATGGAAGATGCTATTATAGAAGTAATTAATACTGTTAATACACAGAATAGAATGTTAACTGGTGTTAATGATGCTGCTGGTAGAAGAGCTCCTGATTTTAATCAAATGATGTATATAAGAAATAGACTTGAAAGATTTCTGCAGAATCCTAATAAAACTGTATTTAATAACTTATTATTTAAATATAGAGTATTAGATAAACAACGTAAAACTGATTTAGTCCCAGAATTAATAAATTTATTTTATGGCACAAAACAAGAAAGTTATGCAAATAAGAAAGAATTCTTAAAAGATTTATTTAAGAAAGGCAAGAAAGAGCAAGTTGTAGATATTGCTAGAAATAATATTTTATCATTGAGAAGAGAACCTGCTCAGGCTAAAGACGGTTCTAAGAATATGCATCTTACTGGAGTAGGTGGAATTATAGCTGATAAATTTGGTACACAGTTACACGATAATTCTAAAAGAGTAAAAGCAGCTTCAGCTACAGATACGAAATTCATACATGATTTTATAGATAAATTTGAAACTGCTAATATGTTATTAAGTGAAGAATCTCTTATAGATGTAAATGAGTTCACTAATACTGTAAATAATGTTGGTGGTCAAGAAATGTTTGGTAAATACGGAGATATGTTCTTTAGTGAAATGTCTCAGAGCTCACCTAATACATCAATGATTCAAAAATATTCAATTATGCATCATGTATTGCAACAAAGAGAATCATCGTTAAGACGATTTATTAGAAGCAATATGGGTTCTAAATTCAAATCAAATTCTGTAGCAAGAGCTCAGTATAAATTAAATGTAATTGGTTCCGCAATGGATTATTTCAATAAAAGAGAAGCTGAGCTTATTGACTCTATTAGACCTGAAGATGGTCCTTCTGCATTGAAAAATCATTTTCATTTTTTAGATTATGATTTAAGACAAAGAAAGTCAGGATATATGCATTTAAATAGAACAAATGAAATTCAATATATATATAGAGTTAATGAAAAAAATGCTCGCGTTAAATATGCTTTTGTAAGTTCTGTTGCTCCTTTGAGTGGTGGAAGAGCTGGTAAAAGATTTTTAAGGAAAGGTTCCGAATATGTTGTACTAAAGAATCCTGTACGATATGAATTAATGTCTAACAAGGAAGTTCAAGATGCATATGCATTATTAAAGACAACTGGTGAAGCAATTGCTGATAATATAGAAGGTATGAATCCTAATATGGTAGATGCTTTTTATGATAGACTTTCAAAATTAAAAAGAGATTTATATGAATTGAGTAACCAGACATTCAAAACTGTTAAAGGTTCTCAAGTATTTGCTCAGCGCAATTGGATGGATGCTAAATTACATGAAGATAAATTAATAAAAGATTTCTTTGACCAGACTCTTGATGGAACATCTCAAAGTCATGATGCATTATTTACAGCAGCTTCAATAGTTATGAAACCAACTGCAACATCAGGTCTTGTTAGATTGAAAGCTGGTAAAGATTTTATAGCATTACCTACATTTAAGATAAACAGAAGATTAGTTCTTGCTGTAGAAAGATACATACATAGTAGAGCAAATGAAGCAGGGATGAGAGATGTATATGATTCTATATTTGGTGAGTATGGGAGACATTATAGACGAGCTGTTAATAAGATTGCTCATCCTACAGAAGAATCAATGTATAGAAGTGATATGTATTTGAATGGCAATGTTCATGTTGATAGAAATCCATTGCTTGATTTTGTATATGATAAGCCAGGATTCTTGTATATGCCTAATGTTTTACAGAGAGTTCAGAAGCCTCTTAGAAGATACGGGGGCAGGTCTTATAGAGTTATGGATATGCATGGTAATATTCGTACAGTTACTAATTACGAAGGTGTAGGTAAGGGAGTAGAAACACTACATGAATATTATAGTAGTGAAAAGAATTATGAAGATACTATTAATTCAAGAGAGGTATGTCAATAATGAATCCTTGTGTAGGTAGAAGACAATCAGAAATAGAATCAGAAACAAAGCTACGGGCAATGAGAGATTTATTCGATGGCAAGTCTATAGATAATATAGATGGTAAAAATATGAAAGTAGATTCAGCTCTTGTTGAGTCGTATGGTACATCAGATACTTCATTTGGCGACAAAATGTTTAAAGAGATTGTTTGGAAAGCTACATATAAGCCTATAGAAGCAGCTGAGTCTTTTAAAGATGCTGATTGGAGAAGGATTTCAAAAGAAATAAAGAGAGAAGCGGAAGGATTAAGAAACCCTTCATTGTCATTCCTTGAGAAATATGGATATGTTAAACGTGGCGTAATGAGAAAGCATGCTGTTACTAATTGGTTTAACAGAGAAGTAAATGCAACATCTAATTATGAAAGAACAAAATATTCACAGTTTACTCATAGAAATAGAAATATAAGTAAGATATTACGACAAGAGACAATAAGAAGAGGTGGTCAAAATATATCATTCTTAGGTATTAAAGCTGAAAAGAAATTAGAGAAACTTGAAAATAAATTATTTGAAGTTCTCCATGATATAGCAAATGCTAAACAGAATAAGCAAGATACTCTTGATTTAGATAAGCAAGCGAATAGAGTTCGTGATGAGATACTTGATGTGTTAGAGAGTAAAGGTGGTGAAGTTCTCTGGGATTTTGTACAGTATATGAATAAAGCACCAGATAAAACAGGTGTAGTTAGAAAAGAAGATGGAACAGAGTATTCAAGAGCCATAACACAAGCTGGTACAGAAGCTAGAGAGATGCTTAATGAAATGGGAGGTGTATATGTCTCAGGTCTTAGAAAACATTCAGAAGTTGTTAATCTTGCATTTCTTAACTCACCTAAGATAACAAATAGAACTACTCCAATGGCTCAAAGAGTAATACAGTATCAAAAAAGAATTAATGAGCAAATCAAAGGTATAAAAGAAGGTATGGAGAAAGGCAATTACTTTCCTCATTATCTTATGGAAACAATGGTTCGCATAGAAAAAGAAATGGATATTGTTTATGAGAAAGAGAATTTGACATTACAAGATGCTAATGAACATTTAGGAACACTTCAAGATGTATTAGCTAAAATGAGAGATGAAATACATAGAAGTCCTATTTCTACTAAGCATAGACGACATTTAGCATATGATAATTGGATTAAGAACCCATTGTCAGTACTTAGAAAGTATGGTCTTGATGCGATGGCTTTTAATAAAGCTCAATATTTAAAATCTGCTTATGCTCAAACAATTCAACATATGCCAAGAGATGGTGAAGCTGCCAATGCTATGAATAAGTATGTGCAAGATGTATACACACTAGCTGATAAAGGATTCGTAGATAGGCCCGGTTGGGTTAATAAAACAGTAAGAGTATTAACTGGATTTGAGTTTTTATCTAAGATAGGTTTTGGTGTAGGTACAGCTGCAAGAAATACAATGTCTGGTCTCTACTTCATACAAGGTCTTGGCAACAGAAAGTTTGCTCATTATATGTCAGATTGGACTAACCCAATTAATTCAAAGATTATTAAAGAGATTGAAAGAGTTGAAAAAGAAAGTGGTTTTAAGTTTGAAGATATGGCTGAAGAACTATATACAGAAGGTCTAGTCCCAACTAAAGGTGTTAGAGGTTCTGATATAGATATGGTTGTAGATGAAAATGGCAAACCAAGTTTCAGATATAAAGAAGGCAAGGCTTGGAAAACATTAGATTCTAGTTTGTCATACGCAGCTGGTAAAGGTGCTATATTCCAAAGAGTTACAGAGAATATGCTTCGTAGACATATGTTTAGGTCATCATTCTTTACAAAGTATCAAGAATTACAAAATTCTGGTGTTAAAGACAAAAAAATATTAAGTGATAAATCTAAATCATTTGCACTTGATATGGTTAATAAATACGCATTTGAGTACGCAGCTCATCAGAAAGCACCTATAGCTGGAGGTGACCCCGGAGCATTAGGAGCTAGTGGTCAAGTTATATTCCAATTCTTTCATTATCCTATGTCTTTCTTACAGAGTCAATCAGAGATACTCAGGAACTCTAAAGATGCTGCTATTGCACGGCAATGGGATAATCCTGACTTACTTATACCTGTAAGGTTTGCAGGACTAGCCTTAATGACTGGTCTAATGTCTGGTGTATTTAATAGAGACTTAACAAGGTTAATGGAAAATGATTCAATAGATAGAATAAAAGAATTAATTAAAGTATTAAATGGTGAAGAAGAAGTAAAAGGTAGAGGTTATATTGGACCTGCTGTAGGTGATTTAATATTCTTCGCTACATTAAATGAAATAATAAAGCTACCTGACAATGTATTTGTTGATATGATTGCAGGATACAACAATGCTTATAAACTTACAGATGAGCAGAAAAGAGCTCGTCTATGGTCAGTATTGAATGTAGAAGCATCAAAGATAAAACATAAACATATACCTACATTACAAAGTGGTGGGAATGTTAGTATACTTATGCATGAGTTTGGTACATACCCAAGAGCATGGACAAGAGAATTACATAAGAAAATATGGGGTAAACAGTCTAAGCTTAATAAAGAACGTAAGAAACAACCTGTATATGTAAAACCACCTGAAGCTAGTGTTGTAGTTCCTAATTTTAATCCTACATCTCAGTTTAGTGATAGATATTCAGCAAGACGTAGGAGAGATATGTTGTCTTCATTGGATAATTTGCAGGCATAGGGTAGACAATGCTACCCCATGCTTACATTTGTTAATTAATAATACTTTTATCTAATGCAATACCTAATCTATATTTGAATAAACCAATTCCGAATTGCAATCTATTATCATCTTTATCTCTGTTTCTTTCTATATATAATACTAATGGGCTAGCTTTCAGTCTTATCATATATCCTGTATCAGTTTTTATTTCCATTATATTGAAATCTCTGTTACCTAATATTTTACTCATCTTTCCCTCTTTCTAAGCACCAAAGTGCTATTAAAGCAGCGTCACTAACAGCGTATGTTACTCTGTTCTCATTACTATATACGTCTTCAAATATTTCAGTTGCAATTTCTTTTATCTTTTTCTTTCTTTCTTGTTTTATTTTAGGCAAAGGCGCATAAGATTTCATCCACATTTGAGGAGTAACCTCTATTAATGGAATATTTAATGCACCTATTATGCCTAACCACATACCATAATTCATTCCAAATTTAAATGCAGCGCTTCTTGCGTCTGTGGGGAACGCATGAACCTTTTCTATTGCTACAAGTATTGGTAAATTGTCTACAAATGCACTATTTTTAGCAGTTCTTAATAATGATGCCATCTCTTGTGTTGTACTTGGACATTTATGCATTGAACACTCGTTATTTTTTGAGTGTATTGTAACTAAACCTCCAGATTTTCCAGGGTCAATACCAACAGCAATCATGACCAGCTTTTAGGTAATCCCATTCTTCCAGAAACCTTGTCCAATTTATCTTGGACTTTTTTTATAGCTTCTGTGAAATCATCTATTAGGTCATCAATTCTTTTATTTAATATTTCAATATCTTTATCTATTTTATTTCTATGAACAGCTGGAGCCATTCCAAGATTATCTACTTTCTTTACTTCTTTTTTTTTAACTACTTTCTTAGGCATACTATCTCCTTTGTTAATGGAAGGGGGCAGACACTAAATGAAACAATCCCACCCAGCAATCTTTAGCTGTATTCTTGTATAGCCGCGGCAATACAGTCAACTGTTTCTCTCCACCAGTATACGGCTTAAGCCTTGCATCTGCCCATCTTCTCTTTATTGTTTAAGAGTATCTTTTAATGCTTCTTCTTTAGTTGTATAGAATTTGCATCTATCACCATTGAATCCTACTTCTTCTGAAGTAACTTTACCATATCTTGTTTTAGCTGATATGATTTCTGATTGGTAAGGACTATATTCTTCATCATTGAATACATATCCATACCACACAAATAGAGCAGACTCAGCTGTTTGTTCAATTACTCCACTTTCAGAATAATCAGATAGCCTTGGTCTAGGTTCGTATCGTTTTTCAATATCTCTATTTAATTGACTTACTAACAATGCTGAACAATTTTCTTTCTTGCATATCCATTTGTAGTCTTGTACTATCTTTTCTATCTGGAACCTTCTTTCACTTGTATCCGGCATAGAAATTAGTTGAATGTAGTCATCAATTATTACATCCGGTTTATGCCTTGATATTTCAAGCATTGCTTCATCAAGTGTTTTAACATCATCAAACATAAGTAAATTATTTTTATACTTACTTTTTATTTTATCTATTGATTTATTGAATTCATCTGCAGTTCCATTCAGGTCACCTTTCCTAACTTTTGAGTATGAAAGATTATTTCCTTCCATTACAACAAGTTTTCTTATCATTTCAGGGTTTGACATTTCTCTATTAAATATTAATACTTTATTTCCTAGTTCAATTAAAGACCTTACTATGTTTACTACTAATGTAGTTTTACCATGCCCTGGTCTACCACCTAATACAGTAATTTCTTTTCTTGTCATACCTCCTGCTGGTATATCTAATGCAGGAATACCGAATTTAATAATATTATTGCCTGTATTTACAAGCTCTCTTGTTTCTTCTACAATGTCTTCAATATCATTTAATCTCGTAGGTTGTATGTTCTTTATTTCTTCAAGTAATCGTATATGTTCACCGAGTATTTCTTCCATTGATTGATGGTCATCTTGTAGCACTGTACTGTAAAGTTTATTTGCACTTGTGCTAACAGCTCTTCTAAGATACTTTTCCCATATAATTTTACTATATTTATCGACTAAAGCAGCTGAAGGTGATTCATCTGGTAGTCCTGATATATAATAAGATATTCCTTTATTATCTTCATAATCAGGGTTTAGTCTTTTAAACTTATCAATTACTGTAACTATATCAATTCCATCTCTGTCTCTATACAATCTATGCATTGCAATCCATATTTTTTTATTATCAGTTGAATAAAATGCTTCAGATTGTCTTATCCAATGCTTACATTTTTCAAATGTTTCACTGCCACCTTTTAAAACAGAGCCAAGAAGAGCTTTCTCAGCTTCTTCGCTATGAGGTTGTACTTTTAGACTCATTTAAGACCTCCTTACTTTTTTGTTTCCATTTATCTCTTTTATATTTAAGGAATTCACATCCTTCTTGAGGGTTGAATATTGTTGTAATTAACCTATTATCATCATCATCATAACTAGGGTCAATGATTGTAACAGGGCAATTAAATATATTCTTATCATCCAATCCTAGTTTATCAGCATAATTATCCATTATTTTAAACGATGCAACTTGCAAAGCGTGACTTATCAATCCTGATGCTGGGTCTTTTATAACTTGATAACCAGAGACATGAGTATGTCCACAAGTTAGTATATGGTCTTTCCATCCCATTTGAGCAGCTTTAGCTACACCATGAGCAGTATTCCACATACTATTTCCTTTCCAAGTATGTCTAGCATTTATTCTAATTTCTTTTCCATTTGGGAATATAAGATTCATTCTTGCTCCCCATCTTTCATACAATCCTTTATGGTCTCTCATTATAAATTCCAATGGGTCACCATCTCCACTCCATACATCATGGTTACCAGCGACTAAATATAACCAATTTACTTTATTTACGAAATATTCTGTTAATTTCCATGATTCTTTCGCTCCCATAGATTGCTGACCATATAAAACAGCCAACCTGCCAATCCAATTGTTTTGAATATCTCCAAGATTACCGCAATACATACCATCGGTGTCATTGAGAATATCCATGTAACGAATAATTTGTGATAAATCAGTTCCATCATCATCAACATGAGGGTCTCCAAAATGTGCAATACCTATAGGCCCATCTATATTAATAGCAATATCTACTAACTTTCTAGATTCTTTTGATTTTAATTTCTGTGTATATTGTTTCTTCCTAAATTCTATAATATCTTCTACAGGCATAAATTCTGGGTCACGGTCTGATACTGTAAAGGATGATTCTTCAATAATAGTGGGTTTTAATGTCTTTTTCCCACATGCATTACAGTGCCAACATTGTTTTTTAGAATCAGCATAATAAGAAAATCCATCTTTTCTCATAGCTCTTGCCCCACATTTAGGACATCCTATTATATTACCATTATCGTCCTTTCTAAAATCATCTACTATTTCATGATTAGGATTTGCCATTTCTTACCCCTATTTGTTTTTG
>Ga0208553_1000779_pt1 | contig 11285 bp, 12 predicted proteins | sample 6_EtaG_FD_184079 | JGI IMG/M metagenome (GOLD analysis project Ga0208553, IMG submission 184079) | Marine viral communities from the Subarctic Pacific Ocean - 6_ETSP_OMZ_AT15160 metaG (SPAdes) (version 2) | ecosystem: Environmental > Aquatic > Marine > Oceanic | place: Pacific Ocean | collected...
TTGATTTGTCTATACAGGCTTTAACATTATTACATAAACAGGGGAAAATACGATGAGTCAATATTCAATAGCGGTGTCTTGGTCTGGCAAGGATGCCTTAGCTGATTCAGATACTAATAAGATAATTAGCGGAGGGGATTTTAATACCGAGTTTTCGGCTGTCCAAACTGCTGTAAATTCTAAAGCGGACTTAAATGGAAGTGCCTCAGAATCTTTTAGTGCTACGACAGCAGCAGCAGGTACGAATACGACACAAGTAGCTACAACTGCTTTTGTTCTTAATCCAAAAAATATTACAGATGCCGTATATCCTGTTGGTGCTATCTTTACCACAGTAACAGCTTATGCCAATAGTGCAGCAGTTGTTACAGCAATAGGTGGAACGACTTGGGTAGCCTTTGGAGCAGGTAAGGTACTGGTAGGTTTAGATGCTGCTGATACAGACTTTGATACTTCTGGGTCAAGTACAGGTTCGGCTGGTTCAGGTGGTTCTAAGACACATACACTAACAGCATCAGAAATGAATCATTGGCACGGAATAGGAAATGGTCTTACTAATGATGACCAATATACAACAGGTAGAAGTTGGTCGGGAGGTGCTCAAGGTACTTCTGGTTCTCATTATGTGGCTGGTGAAGATGCAGCTGCTACGCCTAATAGTGGAGCTACCCTTACTGCTGGTTCTTTAGGAAGCACCGACCCTATACTTAATAGTCCAACTGGACATAACAACGTACAACCTTATATAACAGTATATTTTTGGAAACGCACAGCATAATAACAAGGAGATAGAGATATGGCATGGGCACAATTAATAGGAGCAGCATTAGGAGCTTACGGTAGCTACGCAGCAGCTCAGCAGAATGAAGAAGCACAAGAAGCTGCTATGGCAGCTGGAACAGGAGCTGTAAACCCTTGGGGAGTATATTCAGGAGTAGGTTATGCTAGACCTGATATTGAAGGAAAGGGATGGGATTTAGGTTTAACTGCTCCTTGGCAAGCTGAAGCGGATTATTTCTTAGGAGATGCTGCTGCTAATAAAGGCTGGCTATCTCAATATCAAGAAGGTGGACCTGCTGTTGCTGCTAATACTTTATTTGAACAAAGAGCTGAACCTCTGCGTAGACAGCAAGAAAGAGAGAAACAACTCTTTGAAGAACAAGCTCTTGCTAGAGGTATGCTACAAGCTGCACCTACAGATAGACTACAAGGAGAAATAGCACAAGGATGGGGTAATGTTTATAGTGATGTCTATAATAAATCCTTTATGGATGTTCAAAGTATTATTGATAGATATAGAGATAGAATTAGTGGTAGCGTAACTGCTGCTGGTTCAATATATGATAAGCCTCTAGAATATGCTACATCACTTGGTATGCCTCAAGGTGAGGTGTATTCTCCTACAGGAGTTACAGGGTTAGAAGCTTTAAGTGGAGCAGGTACTACAGGTTCAGCAGCTTATGGTAACTTCTTTACAAATTTAGGAACGGATATACAAGCAGGAAAATATCCTATAGGCTCTGGCTCTACAAGTGCAGGTACACATAAGCCTTTTAGACCGCCAGCTGGAGGAATGGTAGCAGGTCCTATGTTTAGTCAGGGTGGTTATAAATCGAGTTTATATGGATAGGAGATTAATATGGCACTAGGATACTCACAAGATATTATAGATAATGCAGGAGAAGCAGGAAGCATGTTTGGCTCTGCTATCATGGAAAGCATGGGTTATGAAAACGAGGGAAAAGCAGTAGATAGAATTATTAGAAATGCTGACTGGGATACTGATGAAGGTAAAGAGACAGCTTTAAATGCTGTTAGAAGTATATCTCCTAATGGTTATGCTGAGTTAGTTAAACAACTTAATGAGACAGCTAGAGCTGAAGCAGAGACTGCTAATATAGAGATGCAAATGCAGAACGCAGAGCTTTCTAGCATTAAAGCACTTAAGTCAGGTACATGGGCGACAGACTGGCAGTTAGATGCTGGACCTACTGGAGCAGCAGTAACACTTCAGAACTGGCTTAGAGCTAATGGTTATAAAAGTGAAGAAATAGCAGATATAACTACTACAGCTCAAGCAGCTACTTTCCTAAATGAAAAAATAGATACAGGAGCAAGTGGTACTATTAGAATTATGCAAGAATACATGAATAACTCTAGAAATATGTATATAGAGAATAAGATGTATCAGACTTATAATGAAAGACATGGTATTGAACAACCAAAGATTGATGCTACTGGTTTAGATGTAACTGCTACAGGTAATGATTTTGATGCTGCTTTAACTGATGCTGGTAATATTGATGGCAAGACTGCTAAAACTGTTACAGGTGGTAGACAATCATTTGCAGGTGTATTTCCTCACGATTTAACACTTAAACAGAAAGTTAAAAAAAGAAGTGATATTACACCAACAAATAGGTTTTCACATTTAAAATAGATAATGGCTATTCAACCCTATCAACAGTATAAAGACCAAGTAGCTGCTGAAGTAGCTTTAAACTTTCCTGAAGAGGTAAGACAGGATTTTGTTGGTGGTTTTACAGGTAATCATCAAAGTTTTGGCTCTTGGTTTACAGCAGGTCTTACTGGCTTAATAGGAAGTAAAGGGTTTAATGAAGAAACCCAGAAGAATTGGTATGTTCAAAGAAACTCTGTACAGTTCGGCAAGAAACAATTAGAATCTGTAATAAAAAGTTATGAAGATATAGCAAAATATAGAAACCTCACAGCTGAAGAATCAACTAGATATTCAGAAGCTAAAAGAAGAGATGATTTAATTACTAGAGATTTAAAGTTTGTCTTTGACAATAAAGGAGGTAATTTAGATGCTTCTATAGATGTTAAAGGACAAAGTTTTAATCAAAGATGGGGTGTAGAACCTGAGAATGAGGAGCTTTTAAAGAAATTAGTAGAACATTTTAAAGATAATCCTTCTTATATGGGAGGTGTCTTTACTGCTGAGATTCTTAAAGACTTACCTTTAAGTGTATTGGCTTGGTTAGGGTTATCAGCTAAAGGAGCTACAGGTTTTAAAGCTATTACTTCAGCTTTAAACAAATTGAATAATATTCAACCTAAAGTATTAAGAGGAATAACTAAATTAGGTACAGGAGTAGCTGGAGGTGCTGCTATAGGTGCAGGATATGAAACAGCTTTTACTGGTTTAGAACAGGGTGATGTTAAAAGTGGCAATGTAAAAGCAGGAGCAACTTTTGGAGCAGTCTTTGGTGTTTTGGCTGGTCTAGGTATAATGGGAAGGACAGCTAAGGATTTACAGAAACAAGAAAGTCTTAAGAAACCTCCAAAAGATACCCCAATAAGTAATGTTGATGAAGTAGTTGATAGAGTTCTCCCTAAAGAACAAGCTGAAAACCTAACTAAGCCATTATCAACTATGTTTAAAGAACATGATACTAAATTATTCCCAGAACTTAGAGATGGTAAAGATTATGAAGTAATTAGTGGTATAGGAAACGCTAAGAAAAGAGGTGTAGAAAACTTAAGTAAAGATAAAGCAGCACAATTAAGACAAGATTCTAAAGGTAAGAACTTTATTGTTCTCAATGAAAGATTAATAGATTCTTCAAGAGCTAACCTTAGAAAAGAAATGAAAACGAATAAAAATAAATTCTTCTCTGAGGATACAACTGCTAATGATATAGCTTATTTAAAATATAACAAAGATGCTTATAAAGCTTTTCTATTAGCACATGAGTTATCTCATTTAAAACAGAATAAAACATTAGCAGCTATGGGTAGAGACACTAAGTCTAAAACAAAAAAAGAACAGCTTGCTAAAGAAAGAAATGCTAATGATATGGCTATAGCTGAGATGAATCGTTCTTATAATGAAATAATAGAAACGCCTAGTGATAGAAGTGCTAGAGAGATTCTTCAAGACTTTGAAGGTAGAGCAAGAAGACCTGAAGAAGTACCTTTAGAAGCAACAGGTATACCTTCTAGAGCTGCTGACTATCTACAGGATAAACCTAAAGTTAAATATGCTGCTATTGCAGGAGCAGGAGCTTTAGCTTATGGTTTAACTGATAAAGAAGAAGGCGACCCAGTTAAGAATGTAGTAGCAGCTACACTAGCAGTAGGTGTTGGACCTAAGCTTTATAAAGCAGCAACGAGTAAGTCTTTAAATAAAACTGTTATGGAAGCTAAGAGAGAAGTAGCTCAGAATATTGAAGTCAATGCTAACCTAAGTAAACAATGGGAAGCTACTGGACAGATAGCTATAAACAAACTTACTAAAATGTTTGATACATCTCCTGAAGAGGGATGGAAAGTTATCAACACAATAGAAGGTAAGAAAAATATCTCTCTTACTCAAGCTCAAAAGGACCTTGTTGATGATATAGAAGGTATTTTAAAAGTTATAGGTAAAGAAGCTGAAGATGTTGAGTTAATAGGAGATTATAAAAAAGATGTACAATTAAAAATTAGAGGTAAGACTCAAAAAGCTCACGGTGCTCTTCTTAATTCTTATTTTCCTCATGTTTTCTATAATCCACATCTCTTAACTGAATTAGACTTGAATGAATTAGTGAGAATGTATGGAAAAATAGATGATAAGCATGCTCTAAAAAGAGATATGAAAGGTACTTTAGAAGAGATAACTGCTATGGTACAAAAAGGTGGTTTAACTAGCGGACTACAAGTTGTTTCTCCTGATGTAGCTTTAGGTGCTTATATACAAGGTATATCTAGAGCTATTGTAGGCAGACGATTACTGAATAGCATGAAAGATTTTGATTTGAGTCCTATAGGAGAGAAAGGTAAAAAGCTCCTACCTGCTGTTCTTTTAACAGAAGAGTTTGAGAAGCTAAAGAAAGCAGGACATTTCAATAAGCAGGATATAGTACATTATGAAACATTAAAACACCCTGCTTTAGAAGGTTATAAAGTACATACGACTGTTAAGAGTTCGATAGATGATTTCTTTGTTGTAGCCAGTAGAGAAGGTATTGTAGGCACAATGGAGAAAGTTCTTAGATTCAATAATCAGCTTAAGCGTATAGCTGTTCTTATGTCTATGTTTCATGGTTCTGCTTTAATAATGTCTGCTATATATTCTTTAGGAATGGGAGGTGCTATAAAAGGAATTGGAGGTAAAGGAAAAACATGGGGTATTAATCCTGTAACTAAAGAAAGAGAGCTGGTTGATTGGTCAAAATTAAAGCTAGGCACTAATGAATTTTCTAATTTAGCTAATGAATGGATAGGATGGGGATTACAGATTGTTAATGTTAAGAAACAGGAACTTGTATCTCCCGGTAAAGTAGACTTAGATGCTGTTCTCAATAGATTTGGACCAGCAGGTAAATTCATGATGAAGTCTTTTGATAAGATTGATTACTTTACTTGGGAATATTTCCATGATAGATTCAAGATAGCTGCTGCTATGAAACAGAAAGAAAAACTTATGTATGATTGGAAGCTTGATGGTGGTAAGTTTAAGCGTGCAAGAAATAATATATCTGAAGAGTTTGCCAGTAGAGAAGCTGCTGTTTTTGCTAATGCTGCTTTCGGTTCTTTAAACTGGAATAAATTTGCTACTGATTTATATAAATATGCTGCTGCTAATCCTAATAAAATAAGAGGTAAGGCTGCTAATCTTGCTGCTCAAGCACTACCAGTAAATAACAGAAGATGGTTAAATTTAGGACTCTTTGCTCCTGACTGGACTATAGCTAATATTATGATTATCGGTAAAACATTTACTGGTGCTTATAAGTATAGCAAGGGATTTCTTAAAGCTTTTCATAGGGGAGATTCTGTAGCTTGGCGGTCTAAAGAAGGGAAAGAGTTACTTAAGGCTTGGAATATGTATACAGCTTATCTAATGAGAGCAGGTATGTATACATCAGCTATGTGGTGGTTGATTACTAATAAGTTTTCTACTGAAGAACCTACACATGAAGGTTTATTTGACTTTTGGTTTGGTGAGCAGAGTGGTAAATTAGATTTAGGTGATGGACAGAGTGTAGTTATCTCTAAACAAATAGCTGAGCCTTTTCATTGGATTCAGCATCCAATGCACACTTTAATGAACAAAGGAGCTGTTGTTCCTAAGACATTATTAGAGGCTATGTTCAATAAACAATGGTTTTCTTTAAAGAAAGGATTACCATTAGGACCTAGGATAGTAGATGAAGATGGTACTAAACATTATGCTGAATGGCTTTTAGGTAAAGGATTACCTATTGTAACTAAACCTCTTATAGACGATGATTTAGAATGGTGGGAAAGAATTGAAAGAGTAATGACGGGATTCTTTGGATTCCCTCAGTTTGGCGACCCAGAGAAATAATTTAACAGGAGAGATATAATGGCAATAAACACCCCTAACGAAGAAGTATTAAAAGCATTTGAATTAGAAGGGTATCATTTTAATGATTATCTTAAATTTATGAAGAATAATTATCCTAATGTAGACCCTATAGCTTACTATACTAGCAAGGGAGAAACTATAATTAAAGGAGTTTATGATAATAGAGGTAAATTTGTCCCTGATAATTATGTAGAAGCAGAACCTTTTGATAATCAATCTGGTATGTTAGAATTTCTAGAAAGAACAAAAGAAGAAGAAGAAAAAGAATGGGTGAATCCCAGAGTAAAAGCAAGAGCTAAACTTCTAGAGAAAAAAGAAGCAGAATTAGAAGCAAAGAAAATGTCTGAACCTATTGATATAAGTTGGTATGATAGTTTAAGTGAGGAAGAGCAAAGAATTATTGATGAAGATATACCTCTTCAAACTGATTTCTTTGGAGGATTAGAAGGAGCTGTATTTGGAACAAACTTTGAAGAAGGACTACTAGCTAAGTCTGGTATTAATCCAACGATAGCTGCTATCGGTGCTACTATTGGAACTAAGAATCCTAAGCATCTTCTTAAAAAGAAAGGTATGTTAAAAACAGAAGCTAAACCAAAGATTAAAACAAAAGTACCAATTAAGCCAGTTAAGCCAGTTGAATCAATTAAAACAAAAGTACCAATTAAGCCAGTTGAATCAGCTGCAAGAGCATCTGTACTAAATAAAGCAGCTAAAGGTCGAACTTTAACAAGAAAAGAAAAGCTACTCTTAGCTTCTATTACAACTGCAGCTGGCACAGCAGCTATTACTAGTAGATTAGGAAATAGAGATATAGATGGTTCTTTAATACCTATTATAGTAGATGAACCTGAAACAACAACAGTACCTGAAACAACAACAGTACCTGAAACAACAACAGTACTTGAAACAACAGTACCTGAAGCTGAAGTTTCAGTAAATGCCAGACCGGGATGGTATCAAGGTAGTTCTAAAACAGATACAGATGATGGTAATTATTGGAGTGCAGATTTTGAAGATGAATATTGGAATACTCCTGCTGGAGTTCAAGAAGCTATTAATGTATGGGGAAGACCTATAGGTAGTAAACATAGTTGGGAAACTCCCTTAGGTACTAAATCACAATATGTAAATAAACAACAGCCAGACTGGAGCTGGATGAATCAATTTAACTAAAAGGTGACATTGGAGGTTTAGGAGGTAATCTTTCTTCTTCTTTATAATGTCCAACGCTTACTCCACCTTCGACTTTCTCAAAGCTAGAACCTAGTTCTCTTTTGTACACCTGTTCCATGAACTCCTCAGACTCATCATCATCATCAAATAATCTTATATATTCAGAATCCTTTGTGAAGTCTGTATCCCCAGTCATGTCTCCCATCCTGCACATAAAGTTTCGTATGATGGTGAGCAAGTCAACAGCCGTTTCTCTTCCATTATAGTTTCAAATTCACTACATCCTGCTAGTAAGGCTATTGTAATCTGTAATACTATTATCAATGCTATAGTTTGCATGTGTCATCCTCTAGGTTTCCTGTTGTAAACTGGTGTAATAGATTGTCATAGCTTCTGTTGTTACATCGTTTCGAGTATTGTTCGTAGGCATCTTCAAACTTTAGACTTAATCTCTTCGCTCTCCATGCGTAATCTTCTGATAGTCTTCTTACTAATTCTTGCCTACTTATTTCCATACTCTTCTCCTGATAATGTTACTATTACTAAATCTCTTTTCGCTCCACTCTCTCCAAAACTGACAGTAAAGCCTCTGACATAATCATAATTATCATCTTCTATTATCCCAGACTCAACCAAAGCATCCATTAGGAACTTATGTACAGGGAATATGTAATTATCTATGTCCTTCTTTCTATTTCCTTTAAAGAATAGTGTGTACTTAGGTGTTAGGCTCTTGAACTTAGGGAGCATTTTTACCCACTCTTCCACTTCTTTATGATAGGCATGCTTTACCTTGTTTAAACTTTGGTAGTGCATGTTTCTATAGACACTCATACTAAACGAATTAGTACGCTTTTTATCTCCTCTACCCTTACTATAGATAGGTAGATTGAGAGCTGCTTTATGTAGCATTTTCTCCTCCTAAGGGGAATAGAGGAACGATAGTTCCCTGATGCTACTCCCCTATGACTTTTTTATTAAGTACGCTGTATACCCCCTTCATGGCTCTCTAATCGGCTGTTTTACCCTAACCAACCAAAGAACATAGCTACTATTACAATCGCTAGGAATACTGTAAGCGACTTGTTCTTAAGAACTATATCAATATATTCTTGTAAATCTTTCATATACTCTCCTATTTAAAATAATTATAAACTTCAGCTACCTTTGGGTAATTAACTATATCAACTAAGAATCTAGGTCCAGTTGAGTAGGCAAATACCTTCATGTCAGGGAAGCAATGTTGCTTAAATACACAGTAGCTACATTCCATCGCAAGCTTTTTGTTACCTGATTTACCATCAGCAACTAACTCATAGCATTGCTCTGGTTTTTCCTCTCTTTCAACAACTTCTTTTAGATGCTCTATTCTTTTTTCTATAGGTTCATCATGTTTAAAGTCTTCAAAATGAGTACATAGGTGACCGTTGGTTTTGTCTATGACTAACCATCCACCATCCTGTACTTTGAGAGAAGCAGCGTATCCTCTTAGCTGGTCTATATAACCAAACGGGTCATCCCATCTCAAGCCACCTTCTTTGAATTTCTTGAATCCAAAAGGTGCTGCTGTTTTTACATCTATCAGTTTACCATCAATCAAGCAGTCCATGCTACCTTTTATTCCAGAAACTTCCGCAAGTGCTTGTTGATGAGTTACCGTGTGTCCTGAAAGTTTTACTAGAGCCAAGACAAGCTCTTCTGTAACATGTCCATAAAGGAATTTCATCAAGGTACTAGGCTTCATCTTCTCTTGAGCCATACCTCTGTACTTGTACCATAGGAATCTGTCCTTTCTACCTATATTGGACATGCGTAATTTACCACTTTCCTCCCTCGGTGTAAGTACATTCTCCCTTAAGATGTTCTTCATTGACTCCCCAAACTCCTCGATGATATTGTCTACATCCACACTATCATCAGCCTTACTAGTCGTCAATACACCATAGACATCTTCTATTAATGTATCTATCTTCTTCATGTAAGCCTCCTTAGCTTATTCTCTTCTCCATGTTTTAATTGCTCTTCTATTAGTTTATCTAAGTACCATCGTGCCTTTCTTAAATCATCTATCCCAGACTTTTCTTTATGTCTAACCAAGTATTTTACTATATTTCCCTCTAGAAAAGACATTGATTGGTCCAGAATAAAATCAGTAACTTCTATGTTACCCCTTTTATAGTAGTCAGGTGAAATAATATTCATTAGTGTGTCTCCCTCCATGTTGTACCTATTTTGTAATTACCATCTAGAGGACAGTTTAACTTGAAGTCCTCCCCTGCTTGTTTAATACAATGAACAGCTAAGTCACCAAAGGGTTCAGCTTGGTTCTCTTGTACTTCTACTTGTATCTCATCATGTATTTGTCCTAGTAGTCTATAGTTTATCTTCCATTTCTTACATGATTCAGTAAGTAATATGACTGCTCTCTTCATTACAACAGCTCCAGCACTCTGAAGCAAGGTGTTAAGTGCAGCGTGTGTACTTCTTACATGAAGTAATCTACCATCCAATCCTGTAAGGTAGCCACTCTCGGCAGCTGATATGACTTTATCCCTGAGTGTCTTAAGCGATGGTAGATTAGTTAGGAAATCTCTTTGTAATCTCCTACCTCTAGCATAGATGTCTTCATCTTTATTTTCCCTGCTTGGAGTTATTTGTCCTAGTTTGTGTGAGCCAGCTCCATAAAGAAAGGCATAGATAAATGTCTTGGCTTTATCTCTGCTATCTAAGTTAGCTGCTTTCTGATTAGCTGTATGTATATCTCCATTGATTACCTCATTGGTATAATCATTATCATTCATGTAGTGAGCTAGCATCCTTAGTTCTAGACCAGAAGCATCCATGCCTACCAGTTTGTATCCTTCTTCTACTGTAAACAATTCCCTACAGTCTTCACCATAGGGTGAGTGAGAAGCAGGTACTTGTGCTAGGTTAGGACTTGAGTGTGTCATCCTACCTGTCACAGCACCACAGGTATTTACCTTGCCTCTTATCCTGTCATCTTTATCAACTGCATCTATCCAACTGCTCACTAACCCCAGTCTCTTTTGCAGCATTAGGTACTTAGCTATGAGTTTCCCCTCTGGTATCTTTATTGTGTTCAGTACAGCTTCTGATACTATGATTGTACCTAGTTCAGTAAACTGTTTAGGTTTCCAGCCGAAGTGTTGTAGGTATCTAGCTATCTGTTGTCTACTCCCCAAGTTAAATTCGGGATACGCATAGTAGCCCCATTCATCTTCTTCTTTTAAGCCCTCGTCAACTCGCCAGTAAGCACCTTTAGCTAGCTGGTTTATGTAATTTATTGTCTTCCCTCCATCTTTCTTATGGGTTTGCTTTAGCTGCTTAAGTGGCATCCATACAGATAGTGGTGTGAATACCTTGCGTACTTCATCTTCAGCTATGAACATCTCTTGTTTGAGTAGAGCAAGTAAACTGCTAGCTTTTCTTATGTCGAACTTCCAGCCATTGAGTGTCTGTTGGTGTGTAATCTCAGCTATCTCATGTTCTAATGATAGAGCTGTCTCAGACATATTCTTAGAAGACATTAACCTATACAGTTTATCTAGAATCTCTACATCCCTGATACAATATTCCTTCATCTCTTGTGAGTAGTGAGTCCAGTCTGAAAACTCACCTTTAGGGTAGTTAAATCTTATACCCCAAGAAGCTAAAGAGTGTCCTTTTTCCCTGCTAGGATTATCCAGACGACTCATGATGAGGGTGTCTTCTATATCTCCCCACCAATCGAATCCTAGGAGCTTCTTCA
>Ga0208553_1000785_pt1 | contig 11255 bp, 21 predicted proteins | sample 6_EtaG_FD_184079 | JGI IMG/M metagenome (GOLD analysis project Ga0208553, IMG submission 184079) | Marine viral communities from the Subarctic Pacific Ocean - 6_ETSP_OMZ_AT15160 metaG (SPAdes) (version 2) | ecosystem: Environmental > Aquatic > Marine > Oceanic | place: Pacific Ocean | collected...
TGATAGGTTTTTATACGAACTTGATGCGCCTCAAATAACTGCTATTTATCTTGTTGGGTCGCGCGCCGACAATACACAACGCAAAGACTCTGATTGGGATTTTCTTGTTTTTGGAGACGGGTTTGACGAAGTTGAGGACGAAAAAAATTACAGAGCAGAGGAAGGAAACCCTTTTCCCGGACTGGATATTGATGTTGCGTACGCCGACAGACATACTAGCATAGACATCATTTTCTCAAGTTCTCCCCCTTCACCGGAACAGGCGTCGATAAAGGTATATCCGCGATGAAACTCCTATTTGAAAATTGGCGCCGATATTTGAATGAAGAAGAACAGACGCAGAAATGTGTTACTGTTGGTTCTTTAATGGGCACTATAGATAAAATGCAAGATGCTGAGAAGCGCGGCGAAGATGTTGAGAGATTAAAAGGATGGGGGGTGGACTTAGCCAAGAAGATGGTTGGATGGATACCCGTTATTGGGGATTTTATTTCTGCTGGATTAGATATACACGATGTACTTTTAAAAGTAAAGCATGAATTTGCTGACTCAGAGGTTCAATATGATCAAGTAGCAGATTATCCAATACTTGGGCATCTTAAAATTGATCCAGAATTGGTCAAAGTTCTAGAAGATGATATATTGAAACAACTAGATGAGATGTACGAAACTCAGATTCTCAGTAAAGTGGGGGCGAATACCTGTATCAACCAGATTCCCACTATCAACGATTTTATAAGAAAGTCAATTGCGACTGAAACCGAAAACCATGTCGTCATACGAGATGAAACTTCGTGAAACTCCTACTTGAAAATTGGCGAAAGTATATAACAGAAGATTGGCGTGATACATCGTGGGAAACCGATGACGACAAGGTTACAATCGGAGATGTGGTTGATTACCTAGGAGATGAGACTGTTGATATTAATGTTGGCGAATTGATAGAGCAATTGCCTACGTTGCCAATTGGTGGCGGCGATATCGGCGAAGCTCTTGATAGAATGTCCACAGCTAGTTTGGAGTATCCAATTATTATAGTAAAGAATAAGAATCAATATCAATTTGTCTTAGATGGGAATCACAGACTTGGAAAAGCATATGTTTGCGGCGGCAAAGAAGCGGTTATCAAAGCAAAAATCTTAGATTTAGACGACCCAGAACCCAAGGACCCCGAAACTCTAGAGAAGTTTAAGAAAATGTTTGGAGGTGCAGGATGAAACTCCTACTTGAAAATTGGCGAAAATTCGTTAATGAAGAGTACGAGCCCATCACAACCCTTCGCATCTTCGACTTCGATGAAACAATAGCCCATACGAGGTCAGAAACGCGTGTTAAAGCCCCCGACGGCTCCGAAGCGACCCTGAGTGACCAGCAGGAGTTTGAAGCCTATATGAACGCAGCTGCGGCGAAGGAAGGAATAGAAGCTTTTGATGCTGTGGATGCTTTGATGGAGCTTGGATATGACATTGACTTAAGTGATTTTTCAATTGTTAAAGATCCAGAAGAAATTACGATCATCACCGATATTATGCGCGAGTTTCCGGCGGATTCCAAGACATACATTATGACCGCTCGTAGGGGCAAATCTCTGGGGCCCATTTTGGACTATCTTGAGGAAATAGGAATTGATTCCAACGAAGTTCGCCCTATTGCAACGCAAGGCGACTCTAAGGGTAATACGATTGCACACATGATTGGACAAAAGATTATGTCGGATGGCAAATCGAACATCAATCGCGTTGAATATTACGAAGATTCTCAAAAAAATATTGATGATGTTTTAAGGAAAGTTTGTGAGAACCCAGATTTAGACGAGATTAAACCAATAGATTTTGAGTTAATCATTAACAAAGTTATCAATAATGAAGGGCACTACAACATTCAGCGGATTGAATGTAATCCTCCTCACTAATTAAGAACGGTGGAGGAAACAAAAATGAGTGACTCAAATGGGTGGGAAACATATTCTAAGTTGGTATTACAACAACTTGAAACGCTTGCAAGTGGAATCGAGGCCCTGGCATATGAATTGCAGGATGTAAAGGGGCAATTAACCGAATTAAAGGCCAAAGAGGATCGCGTGCAAGATCTAAAAGCATGGAAAGAAAAAATGGACGATGTGGCATCACCGCCGCAACTTAAAAATGCATTAACTGAGATAAGCGATCTTAAGATATTTAAGACCAAGGCTGTGACCATTTTTATGGTGGTGCAAGCAGTTGTTGGTTTCGTTCTCGCCTATGCTCATATATTATAGTTGCACATTTTATTCAAGATGTTATACTATCACTATGTGGAAATTTCGTGCTGGAGATTTGGTGGCAAAAACGCACCCCAATCACCACAAGCCGCTACAAGTCGGCATAGTTATAAGTGACGACAAGAATACTTTTCTCATTAAATGGCTCTCATTTAATAAGGATTTTTTTATGGAAAAAGAAGGGGATATTTTTCAAGAACTCAATAAATCCTTTCTTTTAAATACTGTTCAGGTTCATCGCCAAAATACGATTCCCTCTTTGGTTCTTTTGAATTCTAATTACATTAATGAGCAATGATGAATTCGAGAACTCAAAAGATAGAATCCGGAGAATTGTTAAACAATTTGCCGGGTCGGTATCTGAAGGTGATGACTTCGAGTTGGTTCCTCAATATGGTATTAAAGGCTCTGGGGATATTCATTGTTTCTATCCCAACAAGCGAATATTCATTAAAATTGCTCGAGGAACCAAAATCTTTATAATAGAAGAAAAAGTAAATGAGCAGGGAAGAGTATTGATTTATACTTTTAATGGTGAAATTGTAGAAATAGATCCAGAAGAATTAGAATATATAGGATTTGATTAATGTTATTTAAATTTGGTAAATTTTGGAAAGGATTGCTGTTTATAGTTGGCACTTGGATTTTTTACGGGTGCTTTGGTTTCGAAATGACTGTTATTAGCCTGTTAGGGCTTTTGATGATCCGAAGCTTCAAATCAGACAGCATATTACTTTAAAACGAAAAAAAAGAGGACCAGAAGGGGCTCCATGAGAGAATTGTGTGTCGAAGTGGTGAATATCTCCACACGAGACGTACGGGTTATTAATTTAGAAGAGAAAAAAGTGTTTTTTGATGAGCAAAGCAATACTTTTCAAGAAGTAAAAACAAAAGAATCTTCTAATTATGACAATGACAACCCCAAAAAGAAAACGAAAGTATTATCAGAAAGCATCCAGTGATGACGCAGCAACAATTTCAAAATATAAAATGTTCCTGGTTCGATATCACGATGACGAAAGCAATGCAGTCCAGCACGAAGGCCCGTATCCCGAAGAAGAAGATGCGATTAAGGTTTTGAATTCATACTTAAGACAAGGAATATGTTCGTGGCTGGTTTCGTATAATGAATGATGAGCAAGAGGCATTTGGGACTCTTTTATCTCAAGATTTTAAAATAGGCGACATCGTAGAGTGGGCAACATGGTCCTCCGAGGCAGGATATTGGGTACCTCATTACGGTGTATTGGTAAGTTTAAAAAATGAAATACGCTCGAACCGGCCCGTTTCTATATCCAAAGTAGTACCTCTAAACGACAATTCACACGAACTGGAATTCTTCACATTAAGTTTAAAACTAGTTTCCCACTCTGAAGAAGAGGTTACTTAGATTTACTAACTATTTAAATATAGACGTAACAAAAAGGTTTTAACTTGTGATTGATATTCTGATGCCATTAATTAAACAGTTCATGCCATTTGCGCAGAAACAAATCGGCTTTAAAAAGCCCCCCAAGTTGTTTCTAAAGCAAGATGCAGAAAATGCTGAAAATCCTTTGGGGAAGACTGCTCACTATGATCCACAAGAACAATCCGTAACACTCTATATTTCAGGACGCCACCCCAAAGATATTTTACGTTCTTTGGGCCACGAGTTGGTTCACCATAAACAAAATTGTGATGGTCAATTTGATGATGCCGGCGAGATGGGCGAAGGCTATGCGCAAAACAACCCACACCTACGGGCAATGGAGTTTGAAGCCAACAGCTTGGGAAGCATGTGTCTTCGGGATTTTGAGGACGGTTTACGAGAAAGAAAGACTATTTACTACGAACATCTACAAAAGGGAGAAAATACGATGTCAACTAAAGATTGGAAAAATAATGAATTAAACACACTTTTAACGGAGGCGTGGGGATTCAAATTTAATACTCTACAAGAGTTTGATGAGTTTAATGGAACCGGAGAGATTCAAGAAGAAGCCGAAGAAGAACTTGAAGAGACAAATGCGTGGGACGAGTTGAAGAAGGGTGATGAAGCTGATGTGAACGAAGCTAGCAGGACTGATCGACCTGATCGAGTTGCTGGCCGAGATACTGGAGGCCGACGCCTCGATGAGGACGATTTAGAAGAAATTACAGGAGTAGGCGGCGGAGCAGCAGATCCTCGCGCGCGTCGGAAGCCGCATGGTACGGGTCAGCGCGTCGAAGACGAGCCAGAAGAAGAGAAAGAAGACGAGAAGAAGGAAAAAGAGGTCGCAGCCGAGGGACTTGGTTCTGATCCACAACAGCAGTTAAGAGAAGCCATCGGCAAGATGCTTCGCAAGCACCTATAATCTATAAGGGGATTTTCCATGAACGGTAAATCTAAAAATTGAGCTTCGAATTGAACTTAAAAAGCTTAAAAAGAAGCTTGTACTCGATTTATTATGGATCCAACAACTGGGAGATGAAGAAATGTCTTTAGACTCAACATGGCAGAACTTTCTTAGTGAAAGCTTAGACGAAAAAACAATCTTTACTTATATTCAGGGTCTCGAAGAGGTAATTTCCAATCTTAAGCCTCGAACGATGACCGAAAAAAGGAGAATGTCTTTAGCTAAGCAGCACTTACGCGAAGTGAGGCGCTGTGCACGGAAGATGCAGAACGAAATGCATGTGCTGGAAGAACGAGTCAATATCTTAGAAGAATCGAAGGGTGATGATTAATGGGTGGTGTTGCGGGCCATATGGCTCACTTATCAGAGGATCTCGATCTTACATTCAATGAGATTGTTGACATCCTTGGCAAAGTGGCTAACGCCGAGATTGAAAATGTAACCGAAAAGGTTGACGGACAAAATCTATTTTTGACAGTTGACAATACCGGTAATGTAAGAACCGCACGTAATAATACCGATATTAAAAAAGGCGGCATGTCTACTGAGGAGTATATCTCTAAGTGGCGTGGACACCCTGCTGAATCAGCATTTACTAATGGGTTCAAGGCGATTACAGCAGCACTTAAGACGCTAACGCCGGATGCTCTTCAGGATCTATTCGGCGGTGGTGAAAGATACGTGAACATGGAAATCATGTATCCCAAGAATCCTAACATCATTCACTATTCTGCCCCACATGTCGTTTTGCATGGCCTTAAATATTTCGGGTCTCACGAAGGTGAGGAACAACAACAGTTGGCCAATGAAGCATTCATCGCACTGGCTCAAGCGGTCGATGGTGCAGAACAAGAAATTGGTGAAGAACTTTGGACCACGCACGGACCCAAAATTGTTGAATTGCAGGCTCTTGCCGATGGTACTGCTCTCGCAGAAGTAACTCAAAAGATTGAAGAGTTTGCCTCACCCGTTGGGATGGATGCAAAGCTTGAAGACATTGTAAGTCTCTATCTGCGTCAATTTGCCGAAAATGAAGGTCTTCCCGACGATGTGATTGATGATTTAATCCTTTTATCAATTCACCCAGATGAGGCCAAGGATAAAGGCATCACAGTCGGCTCCATCAAAAAAGATGTCCCAAAAGAACTACGGCACGTGGTTTCTACAGTTGGCACAAAAACCAACTCTCGAAAGATTCATACCTCCATCTTGCAGCCTATCGAAAAAGCCATTAGCGATTTTGCTATTGAGGTATTGCGCGGCGTTAAGAGTTATTTTGTTGACAGCAACGAAAAAGAAGTACGACGCATGCGAAACGAATTGGAAACATCCATTCAATATCTTAAAGGATTGCAAGCTACCGGTGACGAGAAGATGGGTGAACTAGTTGACAAACAATTATCCAAACTTGGGAACGTTGAAAACGTTGCTTCCTCAATGGAAGGCATTGTATTTGAATATCCTCCAGGCTCAGGAAAAATCTATAAATTAACAGGCGCTTTCGCCATGGCAAATCAAATTATTGGGCGCGCTAGACGCTCAGGAATGAACGAAGGGTTGTCTCAGCTTTTCACAATCGTTATATCAAAAGATCGCGAGATCACAAAGACACTAAAAGAGTGGTTAACAGAAGCTTCCGAATCAGGACACAAGTTTCAAAGGCTCCCTAAAATGGTCTACAAGGACGTTTTAGCTGGAACACCCATCGTAGATATCGTGGTGCAGGAAAACGCAGAGAGAACCATCTACAACGCTGTTATGGGTTATGTAAATGGCTTGCAAGAAGAAGATGAATTTGAGATAGATATTGTCGATGATGAACAAGATGATCCTGTTGTGGATGCAGACTTTCCGAAGACGGTTGCTATCGTTCCGGGAGCATTTAAGCCCCCACATCGTGGCCACGCTGATATGGTAAGAAGATATGCTACTGGTGATGGGGTGCGCAAAGCAGATAAAGTATATGTTGTTATATCAGCGCCGATGAACGCACAGCGAACGTTCCGAACCCGGGTCGACGGCAAATTAGTTGAGATCCCCATCGACGCGAACAATGCAATTGCCCTCTGGAAAAAGCTTTTTCCAGAGGTAGCAAACCTTCCGGAAGTTGAGTTTGAAATAGCCCCCTCAGATATGCGTTCACCCATTACTGTAGCATTTAAATATATAAGCTCTGAGAGTCCTCTACCTCTTAATGACGGAGATAGTGTGATATTAGGGGCGAGTGATAAGCTGGATACCAAAGAAGAGCCCGATTGGAGACGCTGGGATAATATTAATAAAGAAAAACACGTCAAGCCTGGAATAGAACTTCTATCCGGTGAAGAATATGCGGTTCCAGCGCTTGAAAGATCAGATAGTGAAGGATTTAGCGCCTCAACAATGAGGGATTTAATATCAGATTTGATAGAGAACCCGTCTAATAGAGAAGCGTACGCAGAATTAGCTGAGTTTGTACCGGTAGATAAATTTCCTGCACTCTTTGATGAATTAGGTGTTCCCGCCCCTGCGTCACTTGATGAGACATCGGGCGCCGGCGCTGTGGCGGGCCCCGCCGCCCCTTTAAGATCTACATCGGTTAGTCGAGGCCCACTTACGCCTACTCCCAAGAAAAAGAAGAAGAAAAGTAAACAAAAAGAATATATTGATTTAAGTTTGATTGATGAGGTTATGAAACTAATTATAGAAAGAGGCATTGCACAATGAACCAAAAAGAAGAGAAAGTTCTTAGAGAGAATATAAGACATTTAATCCAACATGTCAAGCAAAAAAGATCCGGAGAAGAAGAAGAGCTTCGCTCTATAATCCGGGCCTTTTGTGATGACGAATTACAGAAGCTAACTGAGCGTCAAGTGCCGGACAATTCCCCGACACCCAACAAGTCAACAGGGATCAACGTTCTTGAAGATCTCCTTAAGAAGATTATACCAATTTTGGAGATGGATTACAAGCTCTTAACGACTGATCCCCAACAAAGAGAGTCATTTCGCGCACATATAATTAATGCGGTTATCTCCACCCTCACCCCTGTCGAGGTCAACGTTCGCGCGGGCGACGAATCTGCTGAAGATCACCAAGCCGGCGATTTAGAGGAAGAAGTCAACATTGAAGTTGGCGGCGAAGATGATGACAAATTCATCGATATTCGAACTGATTCTGAAAAGAAAGAACAAGAAGAGCCGGATGATCCTCGTGAAGAATTTGGAAGTGGCTTAGAGTCCCACGATGAAACTGGCCGCAACATGGCCTATCAAACATTTAAGAAGCTAGATACCAACATTATCGATTCATATGAGTTACTTTCCGATACAGAAGATCAAGAACTGTTCTATGATTACTTGATTGCAAATCTTAAACTCTACTTCGACAAGTTCGAAGGCGAATTGGATGATACTGTAGAAGAGCCAACCAACCAAGCCTATGATATGGCCAAATCTGATCAGGGTGAGGAGATGGGACTTGGTGGTGGAGAAGAAGAGCCTTTAGAACTAGAGTTGTAAGTGGATAAAACTGAAGAAGCTGAAGAAGCTAAATTCTATTTAAAAGATAATGATACTGAAGTGATTAACGTGTTCTTTTCTCGCGAAGATTTTATTGAACACTTATCATCGATGGTGTTAATATATAATAAAGATGTGTTCGTGAAGACACGAAAGGAGAAGGAATAAAATGGCGGATAAGATGTATAACGTATTAGCATACACCATCGGTCCGGGCATCAATTACGGGGCGAAGATTAAAGCCGAGGCGGCCCTGGCCGAGGATCTTACGGTACCGGCTGAGGATAAGAATAAGATGCCAGATAGCGGGCGGTCGGCGCTGGAGGGGACTATCGTGAGTTGCAACGGCGGCGGGCTACTCTTAGCAGCCACGATCAAGGCGCTTATTGAAGAAGAATTGAAAAATTATGGCTTGATCCCGGAGGAGGACCCGGAGGAGGATGAATAATGAAAAATATTCCCAAAAAAAACTTGACAACAACAAATAAGAGCGTTATACTAAAGTTGTGTCAGCGGGGCCAACTAACTGACAGTATATTAGTTGATATTAATAATCTATCATTAGAAGATCTAATAGCTATAAAGTTAGAACTATCAGCTAACAATCTTAATAATAGATTATATGGTTTTGATATCTGGAGAAACACAAATGCAATTGTTAAAGAAGCATTACTTAAGTTTGCTGTATCAACCACCAAATCCAAAAAGGATGCTGCAAGATTTTTAGGACTTACTTATCTCGAATTCAAACGAGTAATGTCTAAATACAAAGTAAATAATTATTTTTCAGAGGATATTTGAAAACTCAAATTCATTCGGTGTAAACTATATTAAGTAACGGAGGCTCCATATCTATTATGAGCCACCAAACCAGCGAGGTTAAACCAAATAAACTATAGGTCAGCCGTGGTGAGCAAAAGATCCACAACCGAATGAGATTTTTTCCAAAAAAGGCTATTTATTTGCAGAGGTATACATGAAAACACTATTTTTTATGCTCGGAATGTTAACTGCATGCGAGCCTACGGATGTAAAAATTAAAGATGAGCCCATTGATCCTGTAATTGGCGCTGAAGACCACACAGGTTCTCATGGAACTCTTGAAGAAGAACTGGATCCTGTAGGGGTTATCGCTGCCGCTGATTGTCAACATATCGATCTGGGAGATAAAGCATGCAATTTTAGACTTGCAGACCAAGATGGGGAAACCTGGGATCTATATTCTCATACAGGAGATGTGATTGTTTTAGATTTCTCCACAGTTTGGTGTCCGCCGTGTCAAGCGGCCGGCTATTATATGCAAGCACTACAGGACGACTATAGTGCCGACGGCGTTCATGTTGTAACTATTTTGATTGACGGCGCCGACGGAGGTGTGGCTCCTACCGAAACTGAGATTAATGAGTGGGTAACCAGTCACAATATTACGAGTGCGCCAGTATTGCAGGGCTCGCGAGATAAAATGTTAGATCCTACGGCCATCGAAGGTTATTCTCTGGGTGCATTTCCTACATATATTTATATTGGAAGAGATATGAAATTCTATGCCGGACATGCGGGATTTAGTGATGAATACGTTAGACAAAAAATTGAGGAAGGTTTATAATGTGGAAAATATATAAGTGGAATGGACACTATATACAAGGAGATTTTGTAAGTAAACATACCAGTGAAGATGCTGCTCTTAAAAAGGCGGCAAAAGAAATTGGATTTACGTTTGCTGAAAAATCAAAAATAGGAAAGGAAACTTTAATCTGGTTAGATGATGCCAATCATAATCCGCTTGGTGTTATTACAAAAAAAACGAGGGGGTGATACAGGTTTCGACGGGGTATTGAAAAAGTCGAGTGCAAGCAGGTTAGATACGACCTTAACAGTTCAAAAACAATAGTTGCAAATAACAACACACACTTCGAATCTGTCCGCTTAGCGGCATAATCGGGAGGCTGCTCAAAGCCTTCTATCCAATTTGAGCAAAACAACAGACAAGTTGTAAAAATCAAACCACCCATCGCAACAGGGTAGTAAGCGATGTGGAACAAACTACCTCCACTTGGCAGTATGTGGAGTATAACTGTCTAAGCTTGTGAATGACTTAACTTTGGACGTATTGCGGACGCGGGTTCAATTCCCGCCACCTCCACCATTTATTATTATGTTTAGTTGGTTTAAGAAGAAAAAAGAGGTACCCGAGAACCTCTTTTTAGAAAGAGAAGCTCGTGATGCCATAGAGGAATCTTTGTGGGAAATCAAGGAAGAATACGATTTACCTACAGAAGAAGTTTTCAACATGGTACAATCAAAACGAAAGAATCTTGACTATATGCGCAAGAATCTATCAGAAAAAAACAAATAAGGAGAATATATGTTTAAAAGTGTTAAGGAATATGTTGACTTGCTTCATAAGTTCATTCAACATGGAACGGATTCGGATATCTCACTATCGACATGTGTGCCTGGAAAGATGGACACATCCGATGGGGACAATTTGGACACCCTTAAGGTTACTGAACTCAGGGCCCTTGCTAAGCAAAAGGGCCTCAAGGGTTACACTGGATTAAGAAAAGCCGAATTAGTAGAAATGCTTCAACAAAATTAAATTTGTTTAATATGTACTAATGTACAAGAAAAACAAGGAGTTTGGAGGTTTTTGTGTTTAAAAAAGCGCTTTTTGTGTTCATGATGGCTGGGTGTCTTAAGCATGCAGCCCCTGAACTATCCGGAAAGGCCGGCATATATGGATTTGCGGGTGAGAATTTTTTCTCAACCAACAGCCCATGTCTGGATGGGGTTATAGTAGGGATAGATCACAGTTGTGCTGTTCCGATGGAAATTGAAGAAGGGTATCCATATATAATGATACAATGCACCCAGGTGCGACCCGAAGCAAATCCATGGAATAAATACAGCATTTTGGCCATAACTAATCCAGCCATAGAAGATCCGCCGCATGCAACAATGCTGTGTGTGGATCCATACGCAAGGGTTTACGTGCAGAAACGTCCGTAAATAAGAGAGTGGAAATAAGGATAGCATTTTATAAAGGACAAGGCAATTTTTTAAATAAGATTGTTCGTTGGTGGACTAAAAGTATTTATAGTCATGCCGAATTGGTGC
>Ga0208553_1000791_pt1 | contig 11186 bp, 8 predicted proteins | sample 6_EtaG_FD_184079 | JGI IMG/M metagenome (GOLD analysis project Ga0208553, IMG submission 184079) | Marine viral communities from the Subarctic Pacific Ocean - 6_ETSP_OMZ_AT15160 metaG (SPAdes) (version 2) | ecosystem: Environmental > Aquatic > Marine > Oceanic | place: Pacific Ocean | collected...
ATCGGCTGAGAAGGCCACTGCAAAGCCACCAAGAAAGGTCTCCTTCCACTGATCGCCAACGCCGGTCAGCGCTTTCACCATATTCCTGGTGTGTGCACCGACAGCTTCAGATGCTCGAACAGCCTCTCTCTGAAGTTGGAGGCTCTTTTTTAGGTTTTCATACCTTTCCGCATCTTTCTTAATAAGCTCGTCGACACTTTCACCCGCCTTTGTTAATAGTGCAATTTCCTCTGTTCTGGCCTTAAGGAGTTGTTCACTAAGTTCAAGTTGGGTGCGAGCCTCTTCCTTCGCCAAGAAGGCCTGCCTCAAACCCTCACCGGCAGCCTCGGCGGCCTTCTTCTGAGCTTTAATAGACTCCAGTTGAAGTCGAAGCTCTTCGGCTCTCTCTATATTCGTTTTGGTAAGTTCCTTGACCTTCTCTTCAAGCGATTTAGTACCAGTCGGGTCATTACCCCCTGGATCGTCGATATCAGCCATAAACTAGTCTCCTACTTGAAGGGCCACTTTAAGCCTGTGGATCTCTCAAAATCCTTCACAGCCTTGTCTAGCTTGTACTTACTTGAATATGTCGATTGATGGCCTAGGCCATGGCGGTTAAAATCAGACATATACCTTCTTTCGCCGTCGAGGGCTCTGACAAACTTTTTGACATCGGCATCTCGGCCGCGGACACTAACCGGGACTTCATATCCCTGCGTTATCGTCTTGAGCAGCATACCAACTGCTGCCCCAAATTGGCCTAAGTAATCTTCATTAATTTCGCCTTTCCTCGCGGCGTTTAAATCAATTTCGATTGGCGCCAAGTCGTCATTAATATCATCCATAAGTACAGATCTCCAAAAACGCCTTATACACAAAGCGTCGAAATAATTAGTATTTATAAAAATAAATGCAAAAGATGGTCGGCCGTAAGAGATAAAATCATTTATCTGCTGCGTGATTTACTTATTGCTTCCTTGTCTCGATCGTTTTCGTCCTGGATTTGTTGTCGCAACCTTTCCAAAAACCATCTACGAATAACGACAGGAAGGTTATACGCTTCGGTAAAATCCCAATTGCCGTGGTATTTTAAAAGAAAGAATTCCTCATAAACGCTCCTGATGTAATCGTCATTTAACCCAAAAAAAGTCCGCTGTGAACGGAACCTCCATCTGTTGTTCCAGTTCACAACTGGAACATTCGAAGGTCTGGGTTAGATCAACGTTTGGAACAATTGCTTGATAGTGGAATCTCAGGAAACGAGAGTCGTAGGCCGGCATATTTTCAATAAAAGAGTTAATAATATCCTTACCAGTTTCACCATTCACTGAAACAACGAACTGCTTAAACTGATCGGTAAGTAACGACTCTTCCAAATTGTGCTTTTTTCTAGAAGAGGCAACCTTGGACAAGTTCGCCTCGTCGCGTCCTGTGAGAAGCTTCGTTTCAACGTCCAAGCCCATCTTGGGGATACGAATAACGAACGTACCGTCGTTCGTTCTCGTAATGTCGCTAGATTCTTCATCCGCAGGATAGGTGACCTCCGCTCGGCCCAGGTCGAAAGTGTACTCGACATACTGCCCGCAAGAAGGACAATTTATGTTAGTTGTATATTCTGAACCATAACCGGTGGCCCGGGCGGCAATAAGAATTGCATTTCTATCGCCGAGTAATAGCTCGGCTGGTTTGATCGTCTTATTAACAATGATGTTCTGAAGCAACCTTTCAATTGCCAGGCCCTTCTTCAGCAAGGTTCGAGAAGTCAGGATGTCCTCATCCTTCGCCGTCATAAAACGAATCTCGATTGTGTCCTGCATATGCAGGGGGTGACCTTGTGAATAAAACTCGCCCCTCGAAGGAAGATCGACAAATTCTGTTGGTGTTACGAACGAAAGGGGGTCTGTTGCCGGGGCCTCCGGCACAGGTGTAGAAGCCGGCTCTGCATCTCCAGAAGAGACGCGGGCTTCATTATTACGTGGACTCATTATTAACCTCGGGTGTCACTAATAATTATAATGAAAGGACTAAAATATGTTAAGTACTTTGTTAGCGACGGGATCAGGCTTTGGGCACCCTATTTCGCAGCAAGGCGGCCCCGCCGGCGGTGGTGGCCTCATACTCGGCCCAATCGTACTTAACGGTGACCTCGGCATTAATAAACTCCTCAGATTCGTAGCTTAACTCACTGTGAGTCACAGACTTAACCCAAGCATTAGTCAGTTTCCAACTCCCCAAGAGCGAACCAGGGTGATTGGCGCCGAGGGAACCGGGAGATTCGTTTGATTCTCCATATACTTCTAAAGTCATATTTCCAAATGCGTCCATCGACCTAGCCTTCGAAGGCGTATCAGTGATCGTCTCATCACTCGTATCATTCGGGAATGTATATCCAGACTTCCTCAAAAGCGTTTGAAACTTCTCAACGGCATCAGGCTGTACTGGATCAATAAGGGTGAAACTGACGTCTGACCAGGTGACTCGGCCTGGATAATAGAACTTATGATTAATGAACTGGTGTTCTTGTTCAGAGATTTCAAAGTTCGGCTGAGACACCTTTGTTATGGCCCAGGTGGGTACAAGATCCCCGCCGAGTCTCAGCAGCCACCTAAACGATCTCTTTGGATCTACGTTGGGTTGGGCCCAAATGTTACCTGTTGCCATTTATAATCTCTCCTCTTGTAGATTCTTATTAACTAGTCTTGGCATTTCTTTTTCCACTCTAATCATCAAAAGAGGCCCCACTTCTCGTTATAATGAAGTCGAGAGCGATGAACTCGATGGCTCGTGCTGGCTTCAAGAACACCTTGGCGTATAGAGTGTTTCTATCGACCAAGTCTGGTGTGGTCGTTGTCTCGTCCAGCACGACCTTGTAGTCAGTTAAGCCGCCGCCAATCTTAACGCTCTCTAGGAGGTTGTTGGCCCTGTCGGAGAAATCAACCCAAGTCGCTCTAACATTCTGCTCGAACAAGATGCTAGAAGCAATCTTACTGATCTCTCTCTTGAGGAAGATAAGCAACCTTCTGACGTTAATTCTATCTAGAGCAGAAGCCTTGATTTGTAGGGTCTTCTGTCCGAAGATCACGATACCCTCAGCAGGGAACTTCGCAATCGGGTTGACGTTAACCTCATAGAGGTTATCGCGGTCTCTTGCGGTAAGATGACCGTCAGTGTTGATGACTGTCAGGCCAGAAGAGCCCTGCGTTAGGCCGCCTCTGTTAAAGCCAGCGGGAGCGAACCACAGAGCCGACTCTGTCTCAGAGCTGGCAAATGTGCCGAGCGCTGCAATCGAAGGTGGAATCCACAAGACAGCCTCGGAGTTGTTGTCGCGGATTTGCACCCAGGGGTAGTAAGCGCAACCATAACTTGAGTTAAGCTTCCTGGCCTTCATACCATCCGCTCCATCGATAACGGTTGTCACATTTCCGATTCTATCGGCGCGGGCATCACTGGTCTCTGCACGAGGGGTATACCCGCCGACGAGGTCAATGATGGCTAGTGAGTCGCCGCGGCCTTCGCAGACCTCAACCATGTGCTTTGTGAGGCTGGGCGTATCAATCCCCGGGGCAACGAGCAGATTCATCTCCAGGCTTTCTGGATCTGCGACGCTGTCAATGGCGCGCCGTATCGAGTTATACTCGTAAGCAGTCGTCTCCGAAGCGCCGATTGAAGCGTTGTTGAAGGGGTCAATCTCGTGGACATCCACACCGTCGGACCCACCGAATAGGGGCATTGTGAACTTGTTAATACCCATGTCCAGTGTGGTCTTCCAGTTGTCAGCGCTTGCCGAAACAGCACTCAAGGAAACCCCGTCCCTTCTGGATCCGCTAATCCAAAGCGCATCAGTTAACTTATCATATGTTCCGTCCCAACCCGCCTGAGCCCGCACGTCATCCAAACTGAATACGAACGAAGTTTCGGTACTATCGGCTGACGCGGCGGTGAATGAGTCAACGCCAGTTGGCTTTTGACGAACCAAATCTACATACCCGCTGTCATACCCAAGGGTCGCGCCGGGCTCGCTGGTGGTGCCGCCATTCGTTTGAAGTCCGAAATAGGAGTTCCTGATGTCGTTGGGGCTGGCGGTGCCATACCCAGCGGAGGCGCTAATCCTTATCCAATCAACCAAACTTGGGAACACGGTGGGCAACTTAAGTTGGGCAGTGCTTCCAGTCTGTGAGATAAACACCGACCCGATCTCCGGGTCGGCGTGCGGGCCAAACGGAATACTTGCTGTTCCAGCAGTGATAAACGTGAGGGCCTGGGGATCGAAGGCCGTGGCGCCAGTGTTGGTGGCTAGCACTGCACTCTTATATCTTGGAGGGCCGAAGAACCCAAAAGGAAGCAACATTGGGTCAGCATCACCCTCCTCAACAGTGGAGTGCACCTCTACAGTGATGTATCTTGAGCGATTGGGGTAGTTGCCAACCTCAGTGAACCTTCTCTTATCGTAGTCCCAAACAATGTCCTTATCTCCGATTACTCTACCAATGTAGTTCGTAGAGTTTGGATTTAGATCTAGGTTACCAAAGGATTCAAGAACTTCCACTTCCTGATCGTTGTCAGATACACGGCGGACTTCCACAGTGAACGAACCGTATGGCTCCAACTCCGTATCGAGATTGTACCTGATATTCTTGATGGAAACTTTAACACTTGCCTGGTCCCACTCGCCACCAGATGGACGGCTCTTGATTTTAAAGAGCTTTTGCATCTTATCTGGTTGATAGGCGTCCGAGTCGTCGCTAGTGTCCTGCGAGACGACCCAACCACTCTGAGCTTGGGTGACTTCGTTCTGGAAGGTTGCTCCATCGTTTGTGCCATCTGCAAGAGCCAAGATGGCACCAACCAGGGTGCCATTTGACTGTGACAGGGTGGTGGACCGAAGGACGTTGGACTCGAAAGTCTCACCAAGCCAATACCTTTTTTGATTGGCCGCCGTTGTGACTGTGGTGTTTGTCACAGTCGGGTTTGTATTAAAGACAGAGCGGATGAAGGAGCCATTCTGCTTATTGAAGCCAAAAGACTTAGTCTCGGTTACAATGCCGGCATTGTCCCGGATGGACACCTTCCATTGACCTCCAGAGGTCTGGTTGCCGGTTGAGACGATTAAGTCGCCGGCAGAGGAAGTAACAACGCCCTCCAGCGCGGGGTCGGTGGCGATACCGGCAGTCGATGTTGTTCCGCTCAGGGTTAACGCACCCTGCTCCAAATACCACACAGCAGCAAGGGTGCCCGTGCTGGCAGTGTCATCAGGGTTTGTGCTACCAGAATTCCAGATGAAGAGTCCGTAGGCGCCGCCGTTCTCACTAATATCGGGATTTGGCGTTTTTGCCGTCTTCCAACCGGCTTTAGCTGCGGTTGTCCCATCGTTGCTAGGATTCTGGGCGCCTGCAAGGCGGACGATGGTGCAAGGAGAGTTGTTCGTTAGCCACGCTTGCGCGGCGAAGGAAGCATAGGTCGGAGCCGTTCCGGCCTCGGGAGATCGCCAAACGTCACCTTTGGTTTCAATACCAGCGACGGGCGTACCAAAGACCTCAACAAACTCTGAATAAGAACTGACCTTCGTGGGTACGAAGGAGGGTCCCTTTCGCGTCCTTCCAATGATTACAGGGCCAACGGCACCAGGCTCATCGGGCAGAACCGACTCGTCTACTTCACGGAGAAAAATTCCAGGGGATATAAACTTAAACTTTCTTGCCATGCTAATAAACTCTCCTTACATAAGTGTATTTTCTTCTATAAATAGTGTGGGCTACTGTGAAAAGAAGAAAATTAATCCCGATAAAATCCTCTCTTATCAATATGATCGGGGATCTCACCAACGATCACTCTCTCGCGTGGGATCTTAACCTCGACAGCGTTTTCGCGCCTCACTATCCTCGGTTGCTCCTGGTTAGTGTCAGCCCCGATAACATACCCCAAGACATTGATAGTTATCTTAGTCTGGTACTGTCTCTCTTCCTCATCCAGTGAAGAAACATTGTTCTCCTGGGCGTAATCTTCTTGTATAAATGCTTCAAAACCGTGGCCTTCGTTGTAAACATGAAAGTAATTTAGGCTCCCAGTCTTGACTAAAAATGGGGCTATAATCTCATTCATTTGCTGCTGGTACTCTGTCCTGACATAAATGTCGTACTGCATATCCAGATAAACAGGTACCGGAATTGTAATGGTTTCGTAAACAACTTTCTTATTTTTACGAGGAAAGTTTCTCTGATTAATGCCAGAATCCGGGCGGGCTAGCGTACCCCTTCTTTTGTAGGCGTCGGCATTTGCGAAATTGGAAGTCTTTTCTTGATTGATTTGTCTCGCAATTGTTATAGAGCCGCCGCGGATATCATCAACAGCAAAGGAGTTAAAAATTGCGCCTTTCTTACTAAGACTCTTTACGACACTTGTTCTTTCAACAGTTATTAGGGGGAAAATAAGAGTACCATCCTGGTCTCTCAATCCTTTATCTTTCTTGATTTGATAGGCCCTTTCTGCAGAAACCCACAACACTGGGACTTTTTTGAATCCTGTATTGCCTTTTGCGGAAACATTCATCTCTTCGTCTATCCACCTAAACATCGCCGTATCAACTGTTTCTAAGGTAGATTCCTGAAATGGTATCACTTCCTTGATAACGGAGGTGTCTTCTGCATCAGTGTAAGAATAATCTTTCTGGCGCCTGTTGCGTGTAGAGAAGTAACTTGGCTTCTTACTTGGCATTGAATACCTCCTCTCTGGCTCTTATACATTTTGCGCTTATTTCAAGCTTGTGGCTTTCTTGTCCGAACAGAAGCCTAGGTTCATTAAGGGTGGCAATCTCATAATAAAGTTTATCAAACTGGATGAAGTCGCCCTCTCTCACAAAAAGATCCTGGTCCTCGGTCAACCTTCTTTTGTGGAAGTGTACGGTCAAAGAAGACCTCTTATCAATACCATAACGGCCGGTCTGTGTGGTCTGCCCCTCCCAGTCAACAAGGACGTATACGCGAACAGGAGGCAGAAAAGTCTTCCTTATTGCCTCGCCATACAGGGAATGGAAATTTGTGCGAGATAAGTCAATAGGAAAATAAAGAATGGGTTGTCCAATGACCCTCTCAATAAGCTCATCATTGACTTGCTTTACTAAATCTCTTTCCTTCTTTCCTAAGAAGAGGGGAGGCGGAGGATTACCAGGCTGTGACCATTCATTTGCCATTCTCTATTACCCCGCGTATATTGAAAGAACTGGTATGTCTTTGTTAATTGTTAACGTGTTTTCCGAAATCGCTGCAGTATCTTCCACAATCTGCTTGTAAGTCATTTCGTCGAGCGTTGCCTTTAACTCGTCCCTTAACGCCGACTGCTCCTCTTTGGCCTGGGTTATTAGCGCATCAGCATTGAGAGTGACCGACTCCCCGGGGATAGGTATCGTTGTAAACTTTCCGCGAATTTGTCCCAAGGTTTCTTTCGAAAGCGCGAGGGCGAACCTTCGAATCCATTGTTTTCCAATGCTATTGATACTATTATAGGGGATGTTCTCAAAGGGCAACGTATTCATATTGTTGATGCCCTCTGTCCCGTCATCAACGCCCGCATCAGAATCCCACGGATCCTGTGGGATTACAAAGTCTATCCACATCGTGCTGAACCCAGGATCGCCTTCGGGGGGAGGCGGATAAATTCTTATTTTATTGTTTGAAATCTCATATGAATAGTGGGAAATTCTAGTATAAATCGCATCCTCATACGCCATTGCCTGTTGCTTGTTTTGCCAAACAGGAACAACTTGGAATGTAGAATCGTCGGCATATTGTCCATAGGTGGTGAGACTACCCAAGACATTGATACCGCCATAATAGCCAAAGAACCTCCACATTGCGCGGGCCGTCTTGTAGTAAACCCTTTTAATTAAAATCTTACTGTTTCCAACCAGGCCGGCAAACTTAACTGTATTACCCGTTCCGTTGTCTTCGTTTGCGTTGGAACTTCCTGAAATAATTGTCTGCAAATCGTAGTCCTGATTCCCACTGGAAACATCAAAAGAGGCAGAATAAAGCGTGTCGCTGGGACCTAAGCCTACTTGGGCTATCGAAGTGTCGGAAACTCTCTGGGCATATCCAAACTTGAATTTAGGATATCTAAGTTCTAAATTAGAGCCAGAAAGGGCATGACCGGATTCTAACTGACCGTCTTGATCGAAGGAGCCAGTTGGAGAACCAAGCAAGCTACCAATGGAATTCTTGGCCTGGTGAATGTTGACAATGTAGGAATACTCTAGTACTGCCTCTTCGTAAGCGGCATAAACTTGTGAGGTTTTTAACTCAATGTCTAGTACTTCGCCACCAAGCTTGCTGTAGGTGTACGCCACCTGATCAACAGCGCCAGATACGAAAGCGTTGGACGCATATATCCCAAAAGGCAGGCCGGCCGAGACATCCGCGTGGGAGCCAGTGGATGTCAGAATAGACCTGCTTATTTGACTACTTGGTCTTAATGTCGGTATGGCCATACATAAAAACTCCTATGACTAGTGGTAAGTAGTTTCCAATGGTCATAATAACTCTTTTAATAAAAAAAGCCCCGCTCTCAGTTAAGAGAACGGGGCTTCTGTTTTGCTTTTTAAGCTACCGGTTTATCAACCGCCAGACTCACCAAGCAATCCACGAACGACAACCAGACCGTACATATCGGGTCGGACCATCTTCTTGGCGTAGCGGGTCATAACACCCTTACGAGGCACGAAGTCCTCAACACCGAAGATCGTGGGAGTCACCTGGAGAGGTACGTAAGGTGAGTACACATAGCCACTTTCAAGGAAGCTATTGCCCTTACGGCCAACCAGGACGACGTTGCGTGGGAAGTAAGGGTCAACCATAACATCCCACTTCTTCGAGAGGTTACCAACCTTCACCGCACCGACAGTACCGCGATCGGAATCGACGGTCACATTGGCACGATAACCAGCGGTCATCTCAAGAATAGAAGCAACCTCGGGGGAACAAACAATGAAGTTCGCGCCGCCTCGGAGCGTCTTGCGGTGAATCTGAGCCGAGACGTCGTTGACTGTCTCGATCAGAGTCTCATACCACTCGCTAACTGTACCCGTGAAGTCGGGAGCGAGGGCACTGGCACCAACCTCAGCACCTGTCTCGCGGTTAACGAACAGGCCGGGGGAGCGGCTCCAGTAGTAGGTTGCCGCGCGGGCACCCTTGATGAGATCCTCAAGGATCTCGCGGTCAATCTCAAGAGCAATCTGCTCAGAGAGAATCGACGTAAGCTCAACCTCAGCGTCGAGGTTGTGGTAGGCGTTGAGGTCCTGACCTAATTCAGGAGTCCACTTGGCCTTGAGCTTCTTGGTGACAGCGGTGACGCTCACGGAATCGACCTTGATGTCGATCTCGGGAATGTCCTCGTTGTTTTCTAGTTGCCACGCAGTTGTGCCGGCAACGGCGCCGATGACGGCGTCGCGACCCTGACCGCTAGCATTGACGAAGTTGTCGTCAATGACGAAGCGACTGTCGTAGATCGAAGCGGTAAGACAACCCAGCAAGCTTGTGGGTATGCCGGCGTCGGTTGCGAGTCCGTCGTCGAGTGTTGAAGTACCCGTAGCCTGAAGGACAAACTTCAGCCTGAGGTTTGACGCGCTGGGGTCACTACCGGTAGAACCGGATGCCAGAGTCGTCAAGCGGCGGACTAAACGTCCGGGAGCAAGAGTGCTGTTATTCCAGTTGATTGCAACCAAATCCTTGAGATTTAGCTGTGCAAGGTCGGAAGAACCTGTGGTCTCGAACACAACAACAACAGAGCCAGAAAGGTCTGGATCAAACTGAGTCAATTCGTTCAGAGTATCCTCTTGGGCTTGCGTGATGGTTGTTCCTGCGGGGGCGGCTTCACCGTCCCCGATAGTGCCAGAGGCAACTACGACAACAGCAGAACCCCAGGCGGCGGAGCCAGTTGGAGAAGCATAACCATTGTTGAGGTTATAAAAGCTGCTCTCAGCATTGGCGCCAGTGAGATCGATACCACCAGTAATCTGGTGACCAACCACACCACCACCGTAGACCGAGTCATTGGCGGTGATTCCAGCAGCAGCGCGATCGCTGTTAAACTGGAAGTCCAGGAAGAAAATGAGACCTGATGGCAGGCTCATTGGTTGTACGGAAACTAGTTCATTAGCAACTAGTCCACCGAAAACACGACGCACGATGGGGAAGGCGACGGCTGCAAAGCCCTCGACATCACCTGCGGCCATGGTTGAAGCCTCTCGGAGAAGCTCCTTTGCTTGATTCTCAAGCAGAACGGACATGCCGTCCTTTTGGCGTTCATTGCCCATGCCTTCTAAAAGACCGGTACGCTCCCACTTATCGCGAAGAGCAGCACCATCCTTAGAGAGATCACGGTTAACAATGCCTTCTGTTAATTTGTTTAGAATAGACATTTTAAATTATCTCCTTTTTGATTTTATTAAAGTCCTGCTAACTTTTTCATCCTCGAATACGCAGCCTCAGAATAGTTGTTAGTTTCTCTTTTCTGTGACCGAATAACAGAGGATCTCTTCGTCACCACTTCGCTTAGCGTTTCTGGCTTTCTCTTTGAGGGGGAAGCGCTCACCGTGCTCTGAAGGGTATCATATATAACCTTCGCTTCTTGTACCGTCGTCGCACCAGACAAAGACTCGACAATTTGATCTCGTTGTCGCTCATTCAGGGAGCTGTTTGTCAAAATACGATTAGTGTATAGAAGCTTAGCGTTAGAAAGATTAACTTCTTCAAGTTTCTCTTTCAATTTTAAAACTGCAGTCATCGCCTTATCGTTATTTTCAGATAGGGCAATAACTTTCTCCGTTAACTCTTCATTCTCCTTATTAAGGAGTTCAAGAGCTTCATCTTGACGCTTGATCTGCAACCTTGGGTCGTTGATCATATTATCAGCATCATGATTCTCGTCTGCTTCGGTTGCCTCGGCCTGATCAATTGCTAAGTGAATATCAGCAATGGGCCGTTCCATCCAACCAGATTTTTGTGGGTCCATATCCACAACTAGTTTTTCAATTATTTTGTTTACAAGGTCATCTGAGATGTCGTCATCTTCGTCGTCACCCTCGGTTAACTCCTCAGTTGTTTCCTCAGTTGTTTCCTCAGTTGCTTCCTCAGGATCCTCGTCGGTTTCAGCATCAGACTCAGCAAGAATTTGCTGCTCCAACATGTCAAAATCGATCTCGATTTCTTCTCCTAGGG
>Ga0208553_1000793_pt1 | contig 11182 bp, 11 predicted proteins | sample 6_EtaG_FD_184079 | JGI IMG/M metagenome (GOLD analysis project Ga0208553, IMG submission 184079) | Marine viral communities from the Subarctic Pacific Ocean - 6_ETSP_OMZ_AT15160 metaG (SPAdes) (version 2) | ecosystem: Environmental > Aquatic > Marine > Oceanic | place: Pacific Ocean | collected...
AAATCAACAAACGTTTGATCAAACAAATCTCTTAACCTCGCCTTTAGAAGCTTACTATCTGCAATCTTTCCAGCGGTCTTTATATCTGAAATTAAATTTAATTTTTCATCACCAAGTAATGCAGTTATACTATTATAATATTTCTTTTTACGAACAAACGGAAGAAAATTTGAAGTAACATCAGTTACAAATTCCTGAAAAGATCCACGTACTATATTTTTAGTATCTGCAAAATCTATCATTCTTCTCGACATCTCTACACCTTCTGATCCCCATTTAGAAATATTACTAATTGGATGAAATCCAAATTTTTTAAATGCAGCACCTATACCAGAAAATTCTCTTGATTTTTCAATAAAGTTATCTGGTAATTCAAAAGGTAAGACAGAATCAATGGTAGATATTTTTATATCTCTAAATCTTGATCGTGGATCTATCATTTCTTTATATGTTTTCAATTGTTCCATAGACATATTATCTGTATTGCCATATGTATTTTTAAATGCACCTTTTCTAAGTGCATTAGATTCTCTACGTGTAAGACCGAGTTTACCTTCAAGTTTATCAACTGAACGTACAAGCTTTTGGTGCTCTACGTAATCATCTTTCCATCGTCTTTTTAAGACAGTACCAGGCTTTAAAGTGTTGGGACTTTTTTCAAGATATCTTTTAGAAAACTTTTTTATATTAGGTAGAACGTTTCTATAATCTTTAAAAAACTTATTTAAAACTGCCTGTTTTGTTGGACCTGTAATAACAACATCGGTTCCTTTCATACCATCTTTAGGATCAGTTAAATATCTATATACTAATTGATGATCGCCTTTTTTATTTTTAGTAACTTTTTCAAACTGAACAGTAACATTCTTTCTTGTTTTATGAGTAAATCTACGTCTTAAAAATTCAGGTCTTTTAGTAGATATATATAATTTAATTTTATCTAATGTGTTATCACTCATAGCCTGAGTAATACTTTTTTGTACTTTTTTATCACTAATAACAGATCCAAGCCCTTCACGTATAGCGTGTTTAATACGCATATTATCAGCACCAACTCCTATATAATGAGCTGCGGTAAAAATTGCGCCATCTATAAGATTTTCACTAAGCGTACGTTCACCTTCTCCATACATTCCAATACCCATCTGACTTGCTCCTATACCAGCTCCAAAAACAATTGCACTTTCAAGAGCCCTACCACTCGCACCGCTTGTAAGAGATAAGCTACCTATCATACCAGCTCCAAGTACACGTGGCATACCACCTGCTGTCATTAATAAAGCATCCAAACTTGGTTTCCAAATACGATCAGCTATAATCAAATCTCCCATCTCATCACGTATTGGTATTGTTTTTTGAAAAGCCCAATGACTTCCTGCTAAATTTGTAAGCCCAAGCTGAACAGCATTAGCCGCACGTATTGCCATATCATCTCCACTTGCTTTTACAAAATCTACATTTGCAAGAAATTTTCCAATACCATAATCATCAGCACCAATTTTAGTAATAAATCTTTTATAATGTTTTTGCCTACCAAGTAGTGAGCTATTCTCCAGTATACCAGCTTTAGACAATGATAAATCTAATTGTTCTTGTAATCTTTTAGCTTTTCCATTTAGAATTGTTTTACTACGTAAAGTTTTAGCACCTTTTGCTCTTTTATTCATAAGAATAACGTCATCCCAAAGTTTACTTGCTTTACGTAATTGCATAGCTACTTTTGGTCCTGTACCTACTATCTTTAAACCACTTAATAATCCTGCACCAGTAAGCCAAGATGCTCCATAGCCAAGTATAGTTCCAGATAATTCTGCTACAGTTTCAGAAGTAGTATCAGGCTTTTGTACGTTAGAAGATAAATCTAAAGGAACTGGAGCAAATCCTTCCATAAATTTTCTCATAAAACGAGGAATTATTCTTGGATCGGTTTTTATATCTTCGTAACGATTTTTATTATACCATGAATTTTTTTCTATATCAGATAGGGAATTTGTATATAAACTAATACCATCATTTTTTAATGTATCTACCCTTTCATTTGAAAAACTAAATGAACTAAAATCAATATCATCTTCATCTACCTCTTGGTCTACCTGTGGAACTTCATCTATAAAATCAAAATCAGAAAATAAATCTTCTTCTTCAGGTCCTTGTTCTATAAAACTAAAATCAGAAAATAGATCTAAAGTATCTTGAGGTTGAGACGAAGTACCGACCAATGGCTGTGATCGCGACATATTAATTTATATTAATAGGGGGAGGGGAAAAAATAGTACTTGGCGGAGACACAGAAGCTTCACCTTTTAATCTTTTAAAATAATTAAATTTATCTTCTAATAATTTTATAACAGCAGGATCGTTTAATGATATTTCCATCTGTCCACTTTCATTTCTTACACCACCTGCGTTTCTCCATATCTTTGAGAGTTCAGTTTGAAATTTATGTAATTCTCTACTATCAAGAACAGACTGTACTTCTTGAAAAGAAATCTTGGGAACAACATCTTCATCAACCTTAGGAGGTATAACATCATCATCAACATCAACCTTAGGTCCAGGCGGTCCTTTCACAGTAATTTCTTTACGTGTTACTTCAACATTATCTTTATTATAACCAACTTCAAATATTTTATCTCCAATTTTAAGTCGTCCTGTTTGTATAACAGCTTTATCTTTTACTTCTTCTGCTGGTGGGGCACCCATCTTTAAACGTTCATTCTCCTTCATAAATTTATGTATTAAACCTTCTTCTACTAATTCACCATCTTCATTGTATTTACCTGCTATCACTTCTCTTCTTGCATCTGTAGTTTTGATCTCTGCATATTCCCTAACTAAATTAGTAATTGTAGAATTATTACCACGAATTTCACCTTGATTCATTATAACTTGATCTTTTAAATTTTTTACATAATTAGGATTAGCAGAAGGGTTATTATGCATTATCATAGCAGTAAGCATATTATCACCTTCTTCAGGATCTGCAGCGAGAAGCTTTTGATAATCATTTTCTCCTAATTTAAAAACTTTTTTAGCTAAAGTTTCATCTTTTATTAAGTCATACCATGATCTATGATCGTTATATTCTTTAAACTTTAATAATGCCTGTGGATTCGGTGGGGCATTAAATGCTTTATCTGGATTTTGAAAAGCACTATATCTATCAAGCATTTGAGAACCAGTAACATATCCAATTGGTTCAACGTTTTTATTATTAGGATCTAAATAGATTGGTTCATTTATTTTAAGTATATCAGTAACATCTAAACCTGTAATTTTACCTTCAAAACTTTTTGCCCAATCATATTCTTTTTTTACCTCATCATACCTAATTTTCAATCTACTCTTTTCTGCTCTACCGCGTGGTGTATCAGGATGACCAGAATCTTCGCTATTTAATATTTTTCCTACAGCTTCAAAACCCATTTCCTTAATATGTTCATTTGCTTCGTTTATATCATATACTTCTTTTTCGAAATCAAGTTTATCTACATTTAAATTAAGAGTATCCTGAGCTATAGCCCCTTGTATAGCTTGACCTTGAAATTTATAGTCTAATTCTTTAGATTTTAAAAACTGATCTCCAGCACCTTCCATAAGATTACCTATAGCTTCAGCAAAATAAACTCCAGCTGAAGGTCCGGGCTGGACGTCAGGAAGATTAGCATAATCAAGTAACGTATTAGGATTGCGACTTAAAGATCTACGTAATACTTCTGTATCAAATTGATTAGCCACTTTGCCATCCGTTCATTGGATCAAAATAATATATTACATTTTCAAAAGTATAAGATTCACCGGGAGATGGATTCTCTGGAGGATTCCAACTTGGATTACCTGTAACAGCTGGAGGAGTTGGTAACGTTTCTGGATCTGGGAATACTGTACCGGGTGGTAGTTCAGAAAGATCACGCTTTGTTCCGGGTTCACCGGGTAATTCACTCGATCCACCAGACGCTCCAGTTTCAAATATATTCATACCTAAAGGTGCTTGTGCACTGTATGCTTCAAGTAATGAAGCTAATTGTTCTTGATATCCCGTACGTTCTTCTCTTATACCGCCTACAAGATCAAGTAATGCACCTTGAAAAGCTTGACCGTAAGATTTTCTAAGTTCACCACCAGCGCTTGCCATTTGAGCTTGACCTGCTCCGCCACCAGCAAAACCACTCTTTGCTTGAGCTTCACGCATACCTCTTCCAACTCCTGCAAGCTGACCAACGCTACTCTGATAAGCGGATTGAGCACCCTGTGAAAATTGAGTTCTCATTTCCTGTTCTGCGTAAGGATCGTATTCGGGAATTAATTCTCCATATGTACGTCCAGTTTTTGGATCTTTAGTAGTTAAAAATTCGTGCGATGGAGTAAGACCTATATCTTTGTAAGCCTGACCTGACGTATAGGGATCTTGAAATTCACTATAATATTCGTATGGATTAACAGTTGTCGGCATATCTAATACGTAGTTCCTTGTATTGATTTATAAAAAGGACTTGTAAAAAATTTACTATCAAAAGATTTTTTTCTACCAGAAGATTTTTTTGGTTTAAATTGAAATTTAGGAACTCTTAAGTTGGGAAACTTAATACTTGAATCAACAGTACCTCTAAATTTATTACTTAAAGGATCAACGATATATTTACTTAAAGGTTCACCAAAAACTTGTTGCTCATACGGACTTACACCACCAGCTAAACTACCATAAGACGGTGTTGCCATTTTTCTTGATTCATATAAATATCTTTCCATTGCTGAAGCTTTTTCACCGGGAGGAGGACCATAAGCCACAACTGGTTTTGTTAAGAGTCCTTGTACACCAGATCCTCCGGCTTCCTGACCTACTTTCTCATATGTTCCAATATCTGCGGTTAATCCACCAGCACCAGCACTATCTACACCAGCTCCAGCTGGGGTATACGGTGTACCGCCAAACGTTCCAGCTTGACCAGCACTAACAAATGAAGATAAAATACTTTTACCAATATCAAATACGTCTTGTTCATATTGAGCTCCAAATGCAGATTCTTGTGCACTTTTATATTGCTCGGCTCCTCTTGTTGTATCACTTGCTTCTCTACCTACAAATAAAAGATCTGATAATGATTCAGCAGCTTGAGTTTTTATTCCACCAGCTCCCTTGACTTGAGTCTTTGACATATAACCTTCACCAGCTCCGCCTCCACCAGTTATAGCAAGTCCAACACCAGCTATCACAGGATTCATAGTAAGTGCTCCTAAAGTAGTAATACCTTCACCAATTTGTCTAAGTATCTTCCATCTGCCTTTTTGTTTTGTTCTTCTTTCTTGAGTTTTAGAATAGTCTCCTAAATCAGATTCAAGTTTTTTAATTGCCTCTTGAAGTCTGCTACGTTCTGATCTGCCTATTGCAGCACTTGCCCCTATTGAACGTGCAAGATTACTTACCGTACTTAGTCTCGATGATCTTTGAAGATTAGGATTTGAAGTTGCCATATTAAATATATTGGTTTTTTACGTATAAAATATACACTTATATGTTCCTAAATATCATTAGAAATCTTATATAGCCGTTATTAAGTGTCCACTCCATGATGACCAAAGCTCTGAAGATTGATCATATGTTCTTTGAGCTTCCCCTGAATCGTGATAAAGACCTACTTCCATAAAGTCTCCAGTATCCAGTTTAACATCAGCACTTATCTGACCCATTTGAAACTTATCATCCAAATCAGAAGTAACTGTATATAAAGAAGCGTCTGTTCTATCTCCAGCTGATATAGTTGTGGTTCCACCATTTTTTACAAGATATATATCCCTTCTTTCACCAGCATCCCAATCGCCAGCATTACTATCATCCCATAAAACTTTAGCATTAAAATGATATATTCCTGCTACTGGAGCTGTAAACTTATAAGCACTAACATCATAATTACCTCCGATATCATATGCGATTTTATCAAACGTTACTCTTGTCATTGTAGTGTTGTTTATAGTTTGCTGATCACCTGTGGTAGTTGAATAAGCTTTAAATGCTGGATAATGTTGATTTCTTAAAAAACCATTATATACAACATCATTTTTAACCACTATATTTTTATCTACATATTGAATACCATCATAAGACATATAAGATTTCCATAGTTTACCATATTTTTTTCTATGGATAGCAAGTTGACCATTATTTCCTTTTTCAATAGCTATTTGCCCATCAGACATACCGCCTACAGACGGATTACCATGAAACTCTAAGTTATCCTGTTTTATATTTAATGCTTTTCGTATTTTTCTTTCAATAGCCACTACGACACCATTTTACTTCTAATAACTCTATATTCTATAGTCATATCATTTATTTCAAACGTACCGCTACTTGCTAAAGTAAATTTAATCTGAATACTTTGACAGGAAATTGGAGAAATTGGTTTAAATGTAGCAATGTCCCAATCAGCTCCAGAATTTGCTGTACTTTCTAAATAATCAGCTCCACCAGAATCACCCTGTGGACTTGTTACTTTAAAATTAGTATAACTTTTTGTTCCATCTACTGCGTAAGATAATGGACGATTTTGTTCTACGCTCGATCTATACGTCATTCTAATTGAATATATTTTTTTAATAGTACCAGGTGATTTAAAATCAATATCTTTAGTAACAAAATGCTGGTCATCACAAGCACTTGAAATTGGTAGATATTTAAAAAAATTAACATCAGAATCTGCAGCTGGAGTATTTACACCAAATATTAAATTACCATTCCAATCAGTAGCAAAATTTGTACAATGTTCACTATGATTTAACATTTTTGTAGTAAATATCCATCCAGCTGAATCAAAATCATATATATAACAATAATTACCATTTACAGAACTATCTGAAGGCGATCTTATAACTATTAAAGAATTACTAATTCCATCATAACCAACCAATGGATCTTTTACATTAGCGCTACCTTTAGCTATTTCAAACCAAGGAATAGAAGTACTTACTAATCCAGTTTCTGTTTCCCCAGAAAAATCTCCCGGACTCAATCCAGTAGTAAAAGTTGATTGAGTAACTGCGATTTTCTTTTCAATTAAATTAATAACCTTACTTCCATCATATAGAAAACAACCAGCTTCATTTACCCAAGCTACTCCAAACTCTGTACGAGTTACACTATAAGAAAAACTAACTCCGTGATATTTTATAGTATCTTCAAGATACCAACCAGAAGGACTTGGACTTGATATATTAATTATATGTACAAGATTATGTTTAAAAGCAAGTAATCTATCAGCAAAAGCTTCAAGAGCAGTGTATTCACCATAATCACCTTTAGATACATCTATAAAATTATGAGGTAAAAACGTATCAAACTTATTTACTTCACTATACATTATTCTATCGCCAAAACGTTCAATATCTCCAGTAGTTCCAAATGTTCTTACGTTAGCTATGAAAGTTCTACGTCCAGCTACTATAGAAGTTTTATACGATTCTCCAAGTCTTCCAATAGAAACGTATTTAACATCAGGAGAAAATCCATTAATAGTAGTATATGTATCAATATTTGGACTTAGCGCATTACCAGTAGCATCGCCAATAACATAATAACCATCATCAGCTTCATACGTCCAATTATTATGATCTCCATCAAGAGAAGTCCTAATTCCTTTTACTATATCAATATCAACTAATAATGTTAAATCATCATCTGTATTTTGTTTTCTTATATACACTCTTGCGCCAGAAATTCTACCACTATAGGCTATATCAGAATAAACAGAAACACGTAAAGATTTTCCACCAGCAGTTGTATGTGTTCCAACATCAAGATTAGTAGTATCATCGCCATCTCCCATTTTAACTGGTAGCGATTCTTGATTACCATCGTAAACAAAACTTTGATAAAATTCATACGTTGCAGCTTCCCAATTACCATCTGCTGTACCATCGCTAACACCTATATTAAATCCAATTCCTCTTTCTATTATAGGAGTGTCTTCATCTGCATAACTATCTGGAGCAGTACCGCTTAAATTTCCACCGTAAGCTCTACTATATTCTATTGGTACACCAGAAGCTCCTGAAGTTTTGGTACAATGCATAAATTCTTTTGGCGCAACTCCATAATCTTCATCTATAGTAATTACTTCACCTAAAGTACTTTGATCTAACACGGCATTATCGGCAGCATCCTGAAAATTAAAAGATGTATCTGTAAGATTTGCGGCTATAGTACCAGTATCATTTACTTCTAAAGGACTATCTGAATTTCCTGCATTTAATTTTTTAGTACAAACTCCTCTATGCTCACTATAAAAATTAGTATTTGTTGAATCTCCTCCTGTTGCTGTACTACTATGTTCATCATCTGGTAGAGTTGGATTAGTACCTCCCGATTCTCCAACGTTAGCAGAATTAACATAACAATAAGAAACGCTTCCAGCCATCTTTGGGCTTCTTAATAAGTTAGAATGTTCTTGCCATTCTGCAAATACAGGACTATATCCTAATTCTGAACCAGAAGCATCTGCATTTGCATATGCAAACTGATGTCTTTGTATGTAACCATACCATTTTATATAAGAAGAATCCTGCTCATTTATATTACAAACACGTAATGCTTCGTCTGCAAAATGAAAAATATACTTAGCATCACCACCGGATATTGTTGGTTGTATAGCAGATTCAAGCCATCCAGACGTAGTAAAATCCTTAGCAGTATAATCTGTAGTTGCGTTATTAGACCAAACGTGTATATTATCAGCACTGTCTACGTCACCAAGAGCTATAAGTTTATCACCAGTAGCACGTATAACGTCTATTTGTAGATCTCTATTAGTATTAGAAGTTTCTCCTACTACCGTATTACCTTTTAATATGTAATATACGTTGGTACTATCAATATTAATATCTGATACAAAAAATATTCCATTATTACTTAATGTGCCACTAATCCTAATAGTATCTCCTACTTTTATACGAGAACTACTATTTATATCAGTATGAGTACTGGATTCTCCAGCGGTTAATAACATATAACTTTCGGTTGGTGCAGCCACTATTATTCTCCTAAGCTTAGTTCAGGATCTCCCCTGCCTGAACCAGCTGGTGTACTATCAATTTTTACAAAACTAATATTACCATTACCAGTACCTATAGCTAAAGCGCTACCGCCAGTTTCATCTAAAATAATAGTTTCATCAGGTTTATTACTATGATCAGATTCAAAATAAAATAATCCATATCCACCGCCACCATTAAGATTAGCTACTACTTCAGGTATATATTGAGATAAAGTTGTAGATCCATCTTGATCTTTTGAATGAGCATAAAATTTACCTATTGTTTTTATTTTACCAAGAGCATCAATAGACATATTATCTATAGCACATAATTGATTGTCTTCAATGTCGCGTGGATCTTTCTTATTATTTATACCACCTGAGAAATCATTTATTACGTATAACTGTTTAGGCATAATTATACCTGTATTGCTCTTCTATACCAGCCATACCAGTACTTTTCAAGTGTTGGTCTACGTTTTACAAGACTTGCGTAGTATTTAACACGATAACTACGTAAACGTTCAGGTTCTAACCTTGATTTCTTTGCATTACTTATTGTTTGAGGTCCTACTTTTCCATCGACTGCGGTAGGTACGCCTTTAGCACTAATAGCCTCTTGTAGTATTTTACCAGCTCTGCTGCGCCCCATATTAACCACCATATCAAAATAAATAAGACGTAATGACTCTGGTATTTTTTCTACTTTTGCTTTATTCCAATAATCTTTACGATATATATCCTTAGCACCATCTTCTGTTAGTGCTTTAATATTTACGTTAGGGTAGGCACGCTTGCTTATTCCGTAACGAGTTTCTCCTCCCGGATCATCTTTATCGTTAGAATATCCACCTTCGTGCTCAAGAATAACGTGCACGGCTTGGTCAAAATTCAAACTACTTTCCTTTAAATACGCCTTGGAGCAAGTCAGTAACAACGTCAACGACACGCTCAAAAAATATTTGCTCTTTTTCTTCAGATACGAAAGGGATATCAATTTTCTCATTAATTTTTGAAGCTATTTCTTTTTCAAATTCTTCAGATCCAAGAAAACCCATAGCTTCATCTTTCATTTTATCAGCTTGAGCTTCTGCCATATCCATTAACATTTTTTTAAAATCCATTATTCTTTCCTTATTTTTTTTATTTTATAACTTAAATATATAATGCTCATAACTGCAACTATACATTGCAAGGCAACAGATAGAGTGCTAAGTGATAAAAAATAATTACCCAAACTTATTCCTGCCACTTTTAATGAATCGCTACCAACCATCTCATCCGTTCCTTCCATTCATTCTGCTTAAAGCTCCATCCATTCTATTTAAAATATCACTCATGTCATCAATTTCTTTTACTAAATTTTCATGTCTTCTATCTCTTGTTTCGTCAGATCTATTCCAACGTTCAATTAATTTTATTACCATACCTTCCATATTTTCTAATGTTTCAGACTGTCCTTTATTCTCTATCTTTAAATCTTCTAATGCCTGTCCTTGTATTCTTCTATCTTTTACATTATTATAAATCATAAATACAAATAATGCACCAACAACGCCTATCATTCCAGCTTCACTATATATCTGTAAAAAATCTACCATTATCACACCCTGTAATATTTAATTAAAATTTAAAGTTTATTTAACACCATCATTAGAATACATAAAAGTATTATATATGTTGACAAAGCTAATAATTCTTTTTTATTCATACAACCATCCATATAGCCAAACCAACCTCTACAATTAAATCAGATAATGTATTATTTATCCATTTTCGTTTTGAACCCCAAGGTTCCCAGTTTTCAACAAAATATTCAGCTACTTCCCATAATAAACCTATTAATAATACAGTCATTACAGCTTCATAACTATTTGCTCCACACCATAAGGCTACCTTACAGATAAAAGCTCCAGCTGCCATATGGACCGCTGTCCAATGATCAAGCCAACCATTAACCTTAAGGTAGCCAAATAATTTATGATGACAGTTAAGCTTCAACTACTTCAGCACTCTCAACTTCTACTTTATCATCTTGTTTTAAACTGTTTCTAAACATATCTACAAAAGCATTTCTATTAACTTGTAATTGTTCACCTATAAATAAATTAGTATTTAATTTTCTACTAATATCTGTAAGATGATTAATGATTTGC
>Ga0208553_1000794_pt1 | contig 11180 bp, 8 predicted proteins | sample 6_EtaG_FD_184079 | JGI IMG/M metagenome (GOLD analysis project Ga0208553, IMG submission 184079) | Marine viral communities from the Subarctic Pacific Ocean - 6_ETSP_OMZ_AT15160 metaG (SPAdes) (version 2) | ecosystem: Environmental > Aquatic > Marine > Oceanic | place: Pacific Ocean | collected...
GAGTTGAAGGACAGCAAATAGTAATTCTTACAAAATTTGTGAAAAAACAGAATTAGATAACTTTACTATACTTAGATGAAAAGCTATAGTTGAAGTTCACTTCACATACACTGTCTTCGTATTTACAAACTCCCGAATTCCGTATAGTCCTAACTCTCTTCCGTAACCTGATTGTTTGATGCCACCGAAAGGTAACCTTGGATCAGATTTAACGAAGTCATTTACAAAACAGCATCCTGCTTCCAATTGCTCAGCGGCTATTTTCTCTGCTTTTTCTACATCTGAAGAGTAAATTGAAGCTCCCAATCCGTAAATAGAATCGTTCGCCACTTTTATAGCCTCTGCTTCGTCCTGAACTTTGATGATCGAGGCAACAGGTCCGAATAACTCCTCATCGTAAGCAGGCATTCCTTTTGTCACATTTTCAAGAATGGTAACCGGATAATACGAGCCTGCCGCTCCCGGTTTTTCTCCACCAAGCGTACAATCTGCTCCTGCTTCAATACTCTTTTGAACCTGATCGTGTAAACCATCTCTCAGATCTTCTCTAGCCATTGGGCCGATATCAGTAGCTTCATCAAAAGGATCGCCCACTTTCTTAGTTTCCATCAGTTTTTTGAATTCCGATACAAACTCATCATATACTTCTTCAACTACAACGAACCTTTTAGCTGCAATACAACTTTGCCCGCTGTTTAATAGTCTTGAATTCACGCAACTTTCCGCCGCTTGTTTGATATCAGCATCGGCTAGGATTATGGAAGGATCACTTCCTCCGAGTTCCAATACTGTTTTCTTTAGCGCTTCACCGGCTTGCGAAGCGACAATTTTCCCAGCTCTGGTGCTTCCCGTTAATGTCACCGCTGCAATTCCATCATGCTGAACTACTGGTTTCATATTTTCACTTTGGACCAGAATTGTGCGAAACAGATCAGAAGATATACCTGATCCATGGATGATCTTTTCAATCTCCAGTGCACAACCTGTTACATTTTCGGAATGACTCAGAATTACTGCATTACCCGCCATCAACGCCGGAGCTGCAAACCTGAACAACTGCCAGAAAGGAAAATTCCACGGCATAATTGAAAGCACTGTTCCCAGAGGATTGAAAGTCACATAGCTTTTTGATGCGTCTGTTTCAACAGCATCATCCGCAAGAAATTCCTCTGCATTCTCTGCATAATATTCACAAACCCATGCGCATTTTTCTATCTCACCAACTGACTCAGAAAAAGGCTTCCCCATCTCTTTAGACATCAATTTTCCCAGCCTGTCCTTATTCTCTTTCAGTAATTCACTGATCTTATACAGGTTTACAGAGCGACTTGTAAAACTCTTTACTTTCCACTGTTTTTGAGCAATGTTTGCCCTGTAAATGATTCCGGAAACTTCTTCAAAACTCATTTCCGAATATTCTTTAATTACTTTTCCGGTCGCAGGATTGATGGTCTTCATTTTAACAGTGCTCAGTTTTTAGTGTTAAGTGTTTAGTTTCTGTTCAAACTAAACACTTAACACTTGTCACTAATAACTAATTCCTGTCGCTTTTCATCTTGTACTCGAATTTCTTTTCGTTCACAACATTCTCAGATTCGGTTGAAGGATCCGGGTAATAATCGTCAGAATAAGTGGTAGTTAATTTGGTGACTTTCTCCTGAATAAGCGTTTGAGAAGCTATTAATCTCTTCTTCTCTTCTTGGGATTCCGATCTGCCAATTCTCTCTGATAGTTCAGCTCGTTTCCGGTTTAAAAAAGCTAGTTCAAGTGTTTTAATCGTACTTTTTGCTGTTCTGTAGGGATTCTTATCTTTTTCGTACTTCAAACCAACTTTTTCCTGATGACGATCGCTTGGGGCATATTGTTCAAGTAGCACATCGCTTACCAATCTTGGGAACGGATCTTTTTTACTCAAATAATAATTCACAGATATCTCTTGTTTCTCTTTAAATCGATTTAGAATATCTAGATAAAACATTTTCAGCTCTTCATCTTCAAACACTTTATCGTTCGTGAAAGAACATATGTATTCAACCATATCACGGCCGTAAGTGATCATTAACCGGATAAGTTCTTTTTCAGATTCAACTTTTTTTGAACTACTAACATCAGAAACTGAACTAGATGATTTTAATTTGTTTTCACTAGATGAGATATCGGAATTTAAATCTTGATTGTTTTTCTCTTGTAACTCTCTTCTTTCTATTTTGACATTATCCTTTAATTCATTTCCTAGTTTTTCAATTCTAATTCTATTAACTCTTTCAAAAAGATCTCTATCATATTTTTTTTGAAACTTCTGAGAAATTCGATGTAAATGTTGGACATGAGACTGTCTAATAATTTCGTCTGGAATACCCGCAATTGAGTATAAAATATTGTCCAATATCTTTGGAAACTCATCTGGATCCGTCAAGAGCTGCTGTTCATCGGCTTTATCAAAAATAAAGTCTACAAAATTCTTCTCGTTCTTATTTTTGAAAGTAATAAACGATTCCTTCCCAAATTGCTTAACAAATGAATCGGGATCTTGACCATCATCTAACTTCAGTAATTTAACCTCCATTTCCTGCTCTAAAGCAATATCAATACCTCTACGCATCGCTTTTTGCCCCGCATCATCAGAGTCATAAATCATTATAATTTTATCAGCATAACGCTTCAAAATTTTCATCTGTCCAGGAGTTAAAGCTGTTCCCGAACTTGCCACCACATTTTTAATACCGTGTTCATTCAATGTGATCACATCCGTATATCCTTCAACCAGAATCACTTCTTTATTCTTACGGATCTCATTCTTTGCAAAGTTAACCCCGTATACAACTTCACTTTTATTGTACACTTTGGTCTGTGCAGAATTGATGTACTTCGCTGTTTTTTCGTTTCCAAGTACTCTTCCGGCAAAGGCGATCACTTTTCCTGTGGTTCCAAAGATGGGAAACATCAATCGTCCACGAAATGTATCGTAAAAACCTTCTCCCCTTTGACTAGGCTTGATCAGATCTGCTTCAACTAAATATTCTTCTGAAATTCCTGCATTCATAGCAGCTTTGTAAAGATCACTCCCACCGGTTGGAGCATAACCCAATCCATACTTTTTGAACACTTCCCGATTATAACCACGGTTATCCAGATACTTTAATGCTTTCTCTGCATCCGGGTTTTCGATCAGATTTCTGTAGAAATAGATTCCTGCAAACTTCAGCGCGTGATAAATTCCTTCTTTCTGCTGAAGACTCTCCGACGGCTCAGAACTTTCTTCTTCGGGGATAAAAACACCGTAACGATCTGCAAGCTGACGAACGGCTTCTGTAAAACCGATCCCATCCTGATCCATCACAAACTTGAAAACATCGCCCGATTCTCCACATCCAAAGCATTTAAAAATGCCTAATCTCGGCGTCACATTAAAAGATGGGGTCTTTTCATCATGATAAGGGCACAACCCTGTAAAACCACTGCCTGAGCGCTTCAGCTTCACATAGTCGCCCACAACCTCCACTATATCAGCGGCGTCACGAACTTCCTCTTTTTTGTCGTCGGTTATCATGATTCAATTATACGGATTTTGAAATTCAGTTATTGAATAATGGTTATTAGTATTCAACCTTTATCCAATATCTAATAACCATTAACTATCCTTAAAAGCGCTTTCCATTGCCATGCAATGGTGGTATATTCAAGCGCACAAAAATTTGAACGTTAAAGAACAAAAATGAGCGTATTAGTAGGAAATGATACCCGACTGATTGTACAGGGTTTTACCGGAAGTGAAGGAAGTTTTCATGCAGGTCAAATGATCGAGTACGGAACAAATGTTGTAGGCGGAGTTACTCCGGGAAAAGGCGGACAAACTCACTTAGATCGTCCGGTTTTTAATACAGTTGCTGAAGCTGTTGAAGAAGTTCAGGCAAATACATCCATCATTTTTGTTCCCCCTGCATTTGCAGGCGATGCTATTACTGAAGCAGCTTTTGCCGGCATCAAAGTGATCATTTGTATTACGGAAGGAATTCCTGTTAAAGACATGATCGTAGCTAAGCAAGTTGTTAAAAATCATGGAGCGGTACTGGTTGGACCAAATTGCCCGGGATTAATAACTCCGGGAGAAGCAAAAGTGGGAATTATGCCGGGAAGTATTTTCTCAAAAGGAACTGTTGGTTTGATTTCCAGATCAGGAACCTTGACTTACGAAGCTGTTGATCAGTTGACCAAAGAAGGATTGGGTCAAAGCACAGCAATCGGAATTGGTGGAGATCCTGTTATCGGAACTACTCACCTTGACGCTGTTAAAATGCTTCAGGAAGATCCTGATACAGAAGCAATTGTATTGATCGGTGAGATTGGTGGTTCTGCTGAAGAAGAAGCTGCTGAATATATTGCAAAGCATGTCGACAAACCTGTTGTGGCGTTTATTGCGGGATCAACAGCGCCTCCGGGCCGACGTATGGGACATGCGGGTGCGATCATTTCCGGTGGTAAAGGAACTGCTCAGGAAAAGAAAAAAGCACTTGCTGCTGCGGGTATTACTGTTGTTGACAGTCCTGCAGAAATTGGCATTACGCTAAAGAAAATGCTGGAAACTGCTTAAGATTGGATTATAATGAATAATTCAATGGGTCATCTCACGGCGAATGCCTGAGATATGGATAGCTTTTAAAGTTTAGTAGTTTTAAAAGAAACCCAGATTCCTGCCTTCGCAGGAATGACATTACTTAGAGTTTCTAAGGAAGAATTTCAAACCTCCGCTCGAAAGAGTTGGAGGTTTTTTATTGTAGTAAACTGTTAAAAAAAGTTACCACCCTCTTCCCTTACTCTTTTCTTGGATATATTCTCGCCAACTAATTTATTAATCTTAATGAGGGTGAAAGTGAAAAGAACACTTAAACTAATTATGGCTGTTTTTGTGCTAACGAGTACAATGGCAGTTGCACAAACTACTGAAGAAGTAGTTGATATGATCGTAAAAGAAGCTAATGAAAATTCTCAACTGGAGAAGTTGGCTCACGAATTACTGGATGTTATCGGACCACGTTTGGTTGGTACTCCGCAACAATTGAAAGCTCACAACTGGGCAGTCGACACATTTAATGAATGGGGAATTGAAGCAGAGAAGCAACAATTCGGAGAATGGCGTGGATGGGAGCGCGGAATTACTCATGTAGATCTTACACATCCTCGTACTGTAAGTATGGAAGGAATGATCTTAGCCTGGAGCCCCGGAACAAAAAAGAACGGCGTTGAAGCTGAAACAGTAATTATTCCTGAAGTTGAAAATAAGGAAGAATTTGAAGCTTGGTTGAAAAATGCTAAAGGTAAATATGTATTGGTTTCAATGCATCAGCCAACTGGACGCCCTGACTATAACTGGGAAGAATTTGCTACAGAAGAATCATTCGAGAAAATGAAAGAAGAGCGTAATGCTGAAGCCAGAGCGTGGAGAGAACGAATCAACAACACGGGATACAACTCACGAACCATTATTGCAGCTCTTGAAGAAGCAGGAGCAGTTGGAATCATTCAGTCCAGATGGTCATCAGGATTTGGTGTAAATAAAATATTTAGTTCTTCAACCAAGAAGATCCCAACAGTAGATCTTTCCCTTGAAGATTATGGATTGCTTTACCGCTTAACTGAATATGGTGATAAGCCAAAAATTCATGTAAAAGCCACTTCTAAAGATCTTGGTAAAGTTGAAACTTTTAATACCATCGCAACTATTCCCGGAACTGAAAAACCGGATGAGTACATTGTTCTTTCTGCTCATTTCGATTCATGGGATGGTGGAACCGGAGCTACGGATAACGGTACAGGTTCTATCACCATGATGGAAGCAGCTCGTATTTTGAAAAAAGTATATCCAAATCCAAAGAGAACCATTATTGTGGGACTCTGGGGAAGTGAAGAGCAAGGTTTGAATGGCTCAAGAGCTTTTGTTGAAGATAATCCTGAAGTTGTTGAAAACTTACAAGCACTTTTCAATCAGGATAACGGAACCGGACGTGTAGTAAGACTTTCTGGTCAGGGATTTCTGCATTCTTATGAATTCTTAGGTCGTTGGTTGGAAGCAGTACCAAATGACATCAGCAGACATATTGAGACAACTTTCCCGGGAACCCCGGGTGGTGGTGGCTCTGACTACGCTTCTTTTGTTGCGGCAGGCGCTCCCGGATTTTCTCTTAGCTCATTAAGCTGGAGTTACTGGAACTACACTTGGCACACAAATCGTGATACGTACGATAAGATCGTTTTTGATGATGTTCGTAACAATGCCATTCTAACTGCTGTGTTAACTTATATGGCTAGCGAAGATCCTGAAACCTTCCCAAGAGACAGAGCAGTTCTTCCTATCAACCGAAGAACAGGCGAGCAAATGACTTGGCCGACTCCAAGATCAGCAAATAGAGACGGTGGTAACTGATCTCTGATCGTCTGATTTAATTTCGTTTTATTTAAAAAGCCTTCTTTTTGAGAAGGCTTTTTTTATTTTGTAAACTATTTATTAAACCATTTGCTATGTCGTATAAAATTCCTCCTAAAACTTCCATTGGACATGTTCATTTGAAAGTTTCTGATCTTGACCGTTCTCTTGAGTTTTATTGCGGGTTGTTAGGTTTTGAACTCATGACCACCTACGGAGATCAGGCTGCTTTTATTTCAGCTGGTGGATATCATCATCATATCGGTTTGAATACCTGGTTCAGTAAAAACGCAGAAGCTGCTCCTAAAAATAGCCCTGGATTATTTCATACTGCAGTTCTATATCCTTCTAAAAAAGATCTGGCTGAAATTTTTCAACGACTGCAAGATAAAAAGTACCCGATTACAGGAGCCTCTGATCATGGTGTTTCGGAAGCTCTCTACCTCGATGACCCTGATGGGAATGGCGTTGAATTATATTGGGACAGACCTAAAGAACTGTGGCCTAAAAAAGAAGACGGTTCAGTTGATATGTTCACAAAACCATTGGATATCAGAAGCTTACTTGCGGAACTGGATTAGGCAGGGCTTCCGGCTCAGTTTCCTGCCCCACCACCGGGCGTGAACGCCCTACTAGCTTACATTTCGTTCTGTGGCTTACGATTTACCCGCCTTCAATCGCTCCGGGATAAATCCCTCGCTGGTGTACCTGAGTAAATCTAACTCACCACCAACGTTCCCAATCGAGTTCACCAGAGAGGACTCTCTTGAAATTAATTAACCCAATATCCAACGTTGAACAAGGAACACCCAACATCCAGTTACGAACATCACATGAATGACAATGGACATTGGATGTTCAGTATTGGGTGTTGGTTTATTGCCTGCACGCCGGGCGTGAACGCCCTTCTAGCTTACATTTCGTTGCGTGATTTTAAACAAGCAGATCCTTCAGGTTCTGCGACTTACAATTTACCTACCTATTCGCGGCGGGATAAATCCCTGGCTGATGTACCTGAGTAAATCTAAATCTTTTTGAACGTTCAGCATCAAGTTCACCAGAGAGGGCTTTAGTCCGAACAACAACAGAGCTCCGTTTGCAGACCCACCCCCGTCCCCTCCCTAAGATTAGGGAGGGGCGCTCCTTAATTACAGGAAAATTCAGATAAGCTAGAAATAATCTTCAAAAGTAAAGTCATCTCGCGGCGTATGCCCGAGATCTGGATTGATTTAAAAGGACACAACCTTAATAACGATCCAGATTCCTGCCTTCGCAGGACTGACTATTTAAAGGTCATCCTGTCCGCCAGCTGGCGGATCAGGATCTTTGTGAGGACTGGTTTTTTTCTGGGCTTCCGGCTCAGTTTCCTGCCCCACCACCGGGCGTGAACGCCCTACTAGCTTAAGCTTTCGTTCCGTGATTTTAAACCAGCAGATCCTTCAGGTTCTGCGACTTTCGATTTACCCGCCTTCAATCGCTCCGGGATAAATCCCTGGCTAGTGTACCTGAGTAAATCTCAATCATTTTGAACATTCAGCATCAAGTTCACCAGAGAGGACTCTCTTGATATTAATTAACCCAATATCCAACGTTGAACAAGGAACACCCAACATTCAGTTACGAACAACACATGAGCGACAATGGACATTGGATGTTCAGTATTGGATGTTGATTTATTGCCTGCACGCCGGGCGTGAACGCCCTACTAGCATACATTTCGTTGCGTGATTTTAAACCAGCAGATCCTTCAGGTTCTGCGGTTTATTGTATTCGACAGTTCCAAAACAAAAAAAGGTTCCGACGCAGAGCATCGGAACCAGATGTAAATCAGTGAATATCTGCCCTGCTAAAAAGTGGGCAGTGATTCGGAGATCACTTCGCTACGCTCGTGAATGAGCATGATCTTGTTTATACGTCTTCGCTTTCGCTGTTACGGCCTTTAAGCTTTTTGTAAGCATACGCTCCGCCTGCAGCTGCAAGTAAGCCTAGCCCGCCGTCAATCGGAGCTTGAGCAGGATCGCTCGGTAAGCCCGGTTGCGCCATAGCAAGTGAGGTTAGTATTAATGCGATTGTGAGTGTAAGTAGTATTAGAAGAAAATTTTTCATAGTAGTTTAATTTCGGGCTATCAGCTATTAGCTATTAGCTATTAGTTTCCCGTCGGGCACTAAAAGCTAACGGCTAAGCGCTCATAGCTAATTACTTAATTAATGTCATTTGTCTGGTTAGAACTTGTCCCGGAGCCGTTAAGCGGTAGTAGTAAATTCCACTTGCTACGCCTGTTGCGTTCCAGGTTATCTGATAGCTTCCTGCGCTCTTCGTCGTATTTAATAGCTCAGCTACCTTCTGTCCCATTACGTTATACACAGTAATGTTCACCGGACCGGCTTTGCCCACGGAATAATTGATATTCGTAGTTGGGTTAAACGGATTCGGATAATTCTGACCTAGCGTAAATTCTGTTGGAGCATCGATCTCATCATCAATACTTACCGAAGTACTTGGTGTAAGTGTGATTCCAAAACGGGATGACTCATTTGTTGACTTGGATTTCACAACAGATACCGGTGACAGCATAGAGTACATCGTTTTAGGCTTCACTTTTCCTTTAGCTTCCTCAGCTATGAACGTGTACGAACTTTCTGTACGTACATTTGTGGTGATTCCGGTTTTGTAATCCGTTAGCGTGATCTCCCAATGCTCCGGCAGATTCTTTAGTTCCGGCCAGGTTAGTGTGATCTCACCGCCTTTTGGAATCCAGCCTTCTTCAGCTGTTGTAAATGCTTCCACATCCATAGGAATGGTAACTTCCTCATTCAGCTCCGACGGCAAGTTGTTAATGCTTAATTGCTCATCACCAACTACTGTGCTGATAGATAAAAACTCTTTAAAATCTAGTGGATCTAAACGGAGGCCGTCGAAGTTGTCTTTTCCTATCTCGCCTGTGCTCGTAAATGAGAAATGTGCATTTGCAGACAACTCTTCCATTTCTGCCGTCAGCTTGATAGTTGAAGGTTTAACATCCTTACGGAAGGTTCCGCCTGTACTCTTATCAGCTTCTTGAATGGTTAATGATGGCGTTGGAGAGCCTGACGTGTTTTGTACCCAAAATCCCTGATAGGTAGCGATCAAACCATCGGTAAGATCACCGGTTGTTCCATTCCAGGTATCATAACCGGAATCTGCATTATCATACACATACACCGTTCCGGTAACATCAGTGCGAGATATTAAATCCCAATCGATAGTAGAAGCATATGGGTTACCCACTAACGTAAACGCATCGCCTTCGGTATTTAACGTTGGAGAAACATCTCCACTGTTTTCTGTTCCTGAAAGAGATAATGTTTTTGGGAAACCGGCATCTGCTCCTGAATTGGTGTAATCGTCATCACTATATACAAAGGTGATAAACCCGGTTCCGGCAGTCATTGTTGCACCAAGATCGGTAGCAGCAGCAAAATTATCTGTACTGGTGTTATATAATTGAACACTGGCCGTTCCGTTCGATACATCAGCGCCGGCACCGATTCCTTGTGTCCAAAGATCGCCTAATAAATCATCGTACGTATTATTTGAAGTCGGGGTTGATAACATTCTCCAGCCTTCGGTACCAGTTATTGCAAATGAAGGATTTGAACTTACAGTATATGATGCGCTTGGAAATGTAAGATTAGCACTTCCACTAGTATTAAAATTTGCAGAATTTGCTGTAGCAACATTAAGTTCAGACTTCGTGCCTGAAGTTATACTTTCATCGTATACAGCATTATCAACGTGAGGACTAATGGATAATGCGTTCACACCTTCACGTAAGTTTGGTGGAATTGCTGAATTATTGGAACTTGATGCTGTGGAAACAAAGCCACCATTCAAGTCGAGTATGCTTACAAAATTTGTATCAGCTCCATTAACTTGATAAACTACAATTTGATCTCCACTGGCTGATAAATTTAAACCTGCATCTTCTTCACTGAATCCATTTACTGGTAATGAAAGATTTGCACCCCATGAAATAATAGTTCCAGCAGAAATAGTACCAGAAGCAGTGTATTTTATTATACCCTCAGTTTCACGAAATGTACCATTACTAAAAACACCGTTATCTGTAAATAAAAACTCTGTTGTCGCTTCCAAGTCTTTAAGTATTAAAAAGCTGACTGAGTCTGGAGTATCAGCCTGAAGACCTATAATTGAAATATCTCCAGGTTCCAATATTGTCTGCCCAAAACTCATCCCTGCCATCAGCATACAGAGTCCGAACGTTAATAAAATGCGTTTCATAAAATTCCCTTTTTGTGAAAGTTTTTAAGTTGAGAAAGGTTACCAAAACCTTCTCAGCACTTCAAGTTTGCAGTATTAACAAACTGTTAGCTTATCTTAAATAAAAAAATCAGTAGAATTTAACAAGTACTGTTTTTATGTGATATGAGCATATCTATATACTTTTCATTCCGTCGGAAAATTTAATGTGCACATTGCATTTTTCAGCTTTGACCTTAAAGATTGGAGGTCAATTATTTGACATCTTCTCTAAACCTCGAAATACCTTCCCTTCTTTAATTGACCAAATCTGCTTCACCACCAACCATTAGAATCAAGTTCATTAGTGAGGACTTTAGTCCGAACAATAAAAGAGCTCCGTGTGCTGACCCACCCCCGTCCCCTCCCTAATTTTAGGGAGGGGCGCTCAATACGAAAATGTGGTGATAGATCGGTAAGGCCCGAACAAAAAAAGGTTCCGACGCAGAGCACCGGAAC
>Ga0208553_1000795_pt1 | contig 11173 bp, 5 predicted proteins | sample 6_EtaG_FD_184079 | JGI IMG/M metagenome (GOLD analysis project Ga0208553, IMG submission 184079) | Marine viral communities from the Subarctic Pacific Ocean - 6_ETSP_OMZ_AT15160 metaG (SPAdes) (version 2) | ecosystem: Environmental > Aquatic > Marine > Oceanic | place: Pacific Ocean | collected...
TCTGACATGTAAGTGCCCGAATATACAAAATCTTCTATTTGCCCTCCGGAAGGATGCAAAATAAATTGGTCCGTAGCAGGATCAAAAGTAAAACCAAAATAAACGCTGCTGCTTTCGGTAAACCCAGAAGGGATCGCTACTTCTAGTATAGATGATTGCCCCGAATGAAAGCCCGGAGGCAGACTTTGAGAAGGATCAAGTGTTAAAGTGTGAGTTTTCCACTGAATACCTTTTCCGGTTGAAACATCGGACCCCGGATCGATTTCAGTATAAGCTGCGAATATAGGCACTCCATCTCGCCCACTGTAGGCAGGGCTTAAAAGAGAGCTGTTAATCTCAATAAAACGCTGATCTAATTTTCCCGTCCCAGTTCCGTGGACAATATCCATGATTCCGGGCAATGAGGGAGTAGTGGCAGTAAAACTGGTTAGACGCTCCGCAAATTTTCCACTTTCTTCTGCTTTTATTTCGTAGCTAACATTGGCGTTTAATTCTTTGTTCCACTTAATTAAAGCTTGCGATCTTATAATTTGATCGCACGGCGTTTCAGAAACAAGAATCATTCCACTGATGCCAGAAGGCACCTGAGAATACATTAAAGGGTCAATTGTAAAGGGACTAATAGAAGAAGGATATAAAAAACCACTTCCCGTTCCAAATACATCTTCTGCAATTAATTTGTAAAAAAGACCTGAAGAGGAAGGCGGCGTCACAGTGACGCTGCTATCGGCTCCCATCCACAAAGAAAAATCATAAGTGGCTATACCCGACCCCGTTGGCACCGTATTAAAACCAGAATGAATACCTGCATAAATATTGATACCCCTAACTCCTGTTGTCTTGGTTATATACGGTGTAAATGTTATATCTTGTGATATATCAGCAGTTAAGTCGGTAATATGAGGGCCAGCATTTGCTAAATAATATTCCCCAGTGTGTTGGCGCCCGTAATAATCGTTGGATACCACCTTAACGCGCATTTTACGCGGATCTTTACCAACACCATGGGCGGCAGTATAGGCTGGATCCCCCTCTGTTCGAGCAAATAAGTTTTTAACCTTGTCAACATCAAGATTAAGGGTGACTCCTTTGTAGCCCGTAACAACTTCTTGAACCAACATTCCAGTTTCATCCAATAAAGATACATCAAAACCTCGAAATAACAAAGAGGCATTGAGCTGCTCAGGGGTAAATGGTCGTTCGGTCTGAGGGTCAATAAGACTCCATGCAATTTGAGGGGTTGCAGAAAAAAACTGGCCACTAGCCGCGGTCGCATAATACGAAATACCCGATTCCCCCGAAAAGGGGGTTAAAGAAGTATTATAAGGAAACGGTTCTAGAAGAGGAGTACCTGTCGCATCATTACTTATATAAAAACCTGATACCTTTAAGGGTTTCTCGTAATCTACAGGTTTATTTTTAAAAGTATAAGGCATTAAGGTTCTCCTCCGTCGGCCGCTACCCTATAACTCCCCTCTCTTATCCATGTTCCGTAATTCATCTGATAATCAAGCTCCCAAACCAATTCCATTGCATCTGCCGGAAAATCAGCCGACGCCTTATAGCGTCCGGCAGTACCACCCACTATAACCTCTTTGATTCGCTCTCCGTCCGCATAAAAACGAACTCTCCATTCTAGAACAAAATGAGCCCGGGCCAAGTCGCTGTCCAAGCCGCCCAGCCCCTCATTCCACTCATTAACGCGCTCGACAATACCATCAAAAGTGACTGTCACAGGTCTAGTTTGATTTAGCTCTCCCTCTGTATCCGTTGCATCGTCCCCGGAGTGCACACCGCCGTCATCAGAACCATCGTCTTTTACATCCCCCTCTTTTTTTCCAGCGTCATTTACATCTCCAGCTTCCCCCTCACACGGAATCCCCTCTACAGAGATGTAAGGGCTATCTGGTGCCTCCACATTTAGTTGGGGTTCGCACTGTTGGGTGGCTATTATGTTTTTTCCCCGATCAATGGCCGCAAACTTAGATCCTGCGTACATCATGGCGATTATCCCGTATTCCCCAGAAGTTTCTTCTGTGACGCTTAGCACCCTATACTCTACCTCTTTAATCTTTAACGAAGAAGAGGTATTCTGAGCCGACCAAATAGTTCCCACGCCCACACTATCAAACCCTTCTGCGCTCGTAACGGTAATCAAGTCGTTTTGAACTCCTCCCGCGCTATCACTGGCGCCCATTGCGGAAACGGTGAATTGTTTTATTTGGGCTGATCGAGTTGCATCTATCTCGGCTGTAGTAATGCCGCTTCCATCTTTATCCCTTACTTTGGCGTCAGCTTCCTTGTTTAGCGCACTAACAGTTGTAGATGGGCGTGGAACCACTAGGGTTATTTTTTGTCCTACTATATTTTCTTCAATACCCTTATCTAGGGTCAGTTGGAAGTTGGTTGGGTCAATGGACTTAATGCGCCCTCCGTATCTTTTTGTTGTCTTTAAAGAGTCTTGTATTTTAATTACGTCACCGGGCCTCAGATAAGTGCTTTCGATGCCCGCTTTAAACTGAACCAAATCTGTCTCGAGTTGATTAGTATATAAAAACCACTGGCCAAGCCTATAAGCCTGTCCTTGCGAAGTTGTCCCAAGGGCAACAATTTTTTTCTCCAGAAAACCATATTCGCGTAACCCCGCACTGTCTTCAATATAAGCCACTTTAGGTTTAAAATTATCATTTTGATCATTATAACGCACCACCACAGAGGTGAACCTAGTGGTTTTTGCACTCCCTGTGTAAGTGAAAACACCCTCTTTAACATTAGCATTAGTGAATACCATGACAGCCTCCCGCGCCTGATCATTAGAGATGAACACTGAACCATTATTCCAATATACCATCCCCCTAAAAATAGCCGCCAAATCATTTAAGCAATTATAAGCGTCTTGCTCCCGATCCAAATAAACATTAGCAGCAAAACGGGGCTCCAAAACAGGTTTTATTAACCCTGTTTCTGATACCGCGCTGCCTGATCTTACTTGTGTGCCTAATGAAAAACCAAGAGAATACTCCTTAAGAAAAGCACTTTTTTGACTAAGAGGAACCCCTCTATTATCTGTTAAATATTTAACAATCCACTCACGTTCGGTCAATTGATGGGGAACGCCCGGATTGGCATTATAATTTATCCACGCTTGTCTCAACCCATAAAAACGCTCAAATATAAATTCGGGATTAATAATCTTATGTATTGAAAATTGAAACTCTTTGGTTACATCATCATAGGAACGAGACCCTATACGACGTTGATACCCTCGAGTTATATCTGCGCCATCACCATCTTTTAGCTTATAAAAAGAAACTCGTTCGCCACTAGGGAACATCTCCTTTAATTTTTCAAACCCCAGCGAAGGCTCTGCGCTGTCATCAATCTTAACCATGGCGCTGTTGCTATCGATAGTAAAAATAAGAGGAGCTTTACGAGGAGTAAACCCAGTTTCTACAAGCTCGTCGCAGTATTTGGCGATAGAATACAAATTCCATTTATCCACGATCTGAGACCCTACCCCGTGTTTAGCGAGGCCATAACGCTTGCTGGTCAACATATCATAAAACACCCACGCGGGATTATTGCTCCATTTCTTGAATCTAGCAAACTGGCCTGTCCAGTTTCCTGAATATTCCCGACTTTCAGGATCATAATTAACAGGAAGTCCCATCTTCACTAATTTCACATCATAAGTTCTTTTAGGAATACGAGAAAAAGCACGGGCATCCACAATATTTCCAACGATAGCCGAATGAGGGTATATTAACGGAGCGTTTACAATTTCCGTTATATTTCCCACCCCACATACCCTGAAATTACCCCCCATAGCCACAGCATAAGGATGGGGCTCTTCATGAATGGCCGCTATAGTTATGCGCCTATCCTTACCGTGCATCGGTACGGGAAGCGGGAGCACGTAAGATCTGGCGTACCTCGATGTTGCTACCCCCGTTATGGGCACGAAAACATAAAAAACACTACCGTCATCCCCAAGCAGGCGCCGATCATCCTCGTATCCAATTCGTATGCCAAAGAAAGCACTGTTATTAAAAGGCACTTTCCCACTTGTGGACTTGGGATTCGCGTAACGCATATATAGCTGATCCACATACATCGCGATATCTACATCAGTTACATTATCATTGGTTACAGTGTGATGAAAAACAATAGGGCTATAACTGGAATCTAACGCCCTATCAAGTCTCTCCACCATCTTCTCGTTAGTCCCAGTTCTATCGGCATATATCGAAGCCCTATTGGCGTCGGTGCCATACAGTACCCATGTGGGCCCAGAAATCGACATGGCGTCATTCGGAGTTTGATATTTATCATAAAAAGGATTTCCTTTATAAGTAGGACTGTTATCATTAACAAGGATATTTGCCGCTGGAAGATAAAACTTTGCTGCATACGTTTTAGTTCCTGAGCTTGTCCCTGCTGCTGTTTCGTTAAATTGTCTGCGATTTAAACCAGCGAGCTTCAGATTTGTATTAAAAGTCTGAGAAGAACATGAGAAAGAAATAGCTTTGGAGGCACCATGGCCCATTACCCCTTGGTCGCCGGTTCCATATTTTATTTCCGTACGCACTCGCTGGTAATTATAAGATTCACCTTTACTGTTTTTAACCGGCACATCGTTAAAATATATCCCTTTGCCCATATTTTCATTTAGATCTGCTCGATTAGAGAGGTGTATCAAATCTCCACGACGATCACAAAACCCCGCAATAGGACCTTCGGATATAAGATCAATCGTTTTGTAGATCCCCACTGACTCCAACTTATCAATAGAGTCATAACCCTCCTGATCAAACCCTTTAGTATCTACGTCCGTAATAAAAGGAAGTATATCTGGCCGGGTTAAACCCTTTACTTCATCATAAACCTCTTTGTTGTTTTTACGCCCTTTTGAAGTTGAGGCCGAATAAGTGGAAGCCTGATCGGTGTTCTCTCCGCCCCCTTCCTCTCCCCCCTCTTCTGCTTCTTTTTCGGGATCAGGCGCATTCTCGTCTGATCTATCATCAGGGACTAGAGGGAAAGTTACCACTACCTCTCCTTCCTCAGGGGCACCAGTGCCTGAGGTCCCTGTGTCTTCGTTGGGTTCCGGGAGTACTACCCCTCTCTCACCCCCCTCATCCACAACCTCAGTTATTTTTTCAGGAAGTTTCCCTTCCACACCCTCGTCCGCATTCCCGTCGCCGTCTCCGTTATTTGTCGCGCCAGCATAACCAGCCAATCCAGACGTACCGGCTGTACCGCCCTGTCCACCTTCAAAATAGTTGTCGTGATGAGACATATAAGTTTATTTACTTTTGTTAAATATGGCGGTTCCCTCCCCCCGTAGAACCCCCCGAATGAACGATTTCAGGGGATATGGCGGTTCCCTCCCCCCGTAGAACCCCCCGAATGAACGATTTCAGGGGGAGTATTTTCTATCGTTCCCCCCAGAAGATTAGCCAAGTCATTATGTTCCCATACATATTTGTCCACGTTAGTCAAACCTACCGAAATTACCGTACTCCCCACCTTGATCCTTCCATACCCCACAGGAACCACCTGTCCTTGCTGCGAAACGTTTTCAGGAGAAGAAAATATAAAAGAAGTGGTATTAACCGCCGCAGGATCATCTGTTTTTAAAAGTTTAGCTAACAACAAACTCAACCCAAAAGAAATAGCAGTGGAAATAATCGCAGATATAACAAATTCCAAAATTATAGCTGCTGTTCCCTTCACGCCAATAGCAGCAACAATAGCTCCCGCGACGGGTCCGCCTCCCGCTAACAAAGGAATGATTCTAACGTGTTTATTTTCAATGTTCTGAAACATAAACTTTTCAGCATCCACTCTCTCATCGTCAACGAAGATAGCCCAATACTGCTTGCGACGAGCATTAAAATAATTCCGCAGCTTGTTGGTGTTTGCCTCTATAGCATTAAACAGCTCCATAAAATTTCTAACCTTAAGTGTCCAAGAAGACCCTACAACTTCAGCTAAATGTCCTTCTATGGAAATTTCTGTCATATTATTTTCGCTGGGATTGCATGGGCCCTGTGGTAGCACCTCCTACATGAACGATTTCAGGGGGAGTATTGTCTATCGTTCCCCCCAGAAGATTAGCCAAGTCATTATGTTCCCATACGTACTTGTCTACATTAGTCAAACCTACCGAAATAACCTTGCTTCCTGCCAACAAACGCCCATACCCCACAGGCACCACTTGCCCTTGTTGAGCAACATTTTCAGGTCCCGAAAAAACATAACTGGTGGTTCCGGGGCCCCCTTCTGCCTCCTCATCTTCTGCTAATAGCATAGAAATTAAACTATAAATACCATAAATAATCAAAGCAACTGCTGCCACTATCACGATGGTAGCTATAACCCCCGCCGCAGCATAAGAGCCCCCAACGATGCCTATTTTCAATATCGCAGAAAAAACCGCATACCACGCAGTAACAAGTGCGCCTGCCAAAACGGGGATAACTAACAAGCTTTTCTTAATTTTTTTAAAAAAACATCCAGAACTTTCTAGGGGGACCCCATCCGCTACCAACACATAACCTTTTGAAGAGCCTAAGGCGCGCTGAAAAACATCTCCTGCATTGGCCCTAATAGCCTTAATAGCCTCTCCAACCGTAGCAACATGCAGTTTCCACTTAGGGCCTAATGCTTGCCCAGCGCGACCTTCAATAGAAACGGATATCATACCTACATTATACACTTTTAAATAGAAAAATAAATGGTTTCTTCATTTTTAGGATCGTATATAGCAAACCTATCTTCTAATGGAGAAAAAATCAAAAAAGAAATCAAAGCATTATTCGCCAACTCAATGTCCGCTGAACTTGGCTTACATGAAGTCCCGGGGTGAGAATGAAAGCAAAAATCTATTTTTTTATCCTGCGACACCTCCAGATATTTAACCGGATCAATATAAAAAGTCTTCATAGGTAAAGGCGACGAGTTTTTAACAAAAAATAAAGAGTTATGAGAAATTAAACCGCATATCTCTCTTTTATAAAAAGAAGAAATACGTTTAATATAATCCAAAAAATCTAACTTAATTGGTATATCTGTATGCTTCAATAGACGGAAACCCTCCAAAAGGAATGCCCCCTTTCCAATCCCCGAACCTCATTTTGCATGCGTGGAGAGCTTTGCTACATTGATCTTCTACCCAGTATTCTTTCTTAAAGCGAGGGTCTTGGGTTGAAGAATGGTCTTGAATACACACAAAAAGACTCACCGTTTGATCTGGCTGAATTGGCCCTACCTGTGTAGACTCTTTGGGGTCTATCGCAACAACATCTCCCTTAACATAACCTACAATTCCTGTAGCATCAGCAGGTACACTTGTTCCTGATGTTAAATTTAAATCTCCCGTAATACTCGTGCGCGTTGTTCCCTCGCTTCCAGCGGTAACATCAGACCCCCAAACACTGGTGGTTCCTGATAATTTTTGAGCTGTAGTTGGAGCATCAGCGTCCAACGTAAAGGTTCTACTTCCGCTGAATGTAATAATTTCTCCGCTCTCAAGAGCACCATTGACGGGAAGAACATCAAGGGAGGTGGCCCCATTTGAGGCGGCCGCGGACAAGGTAACCGTCACCGTTCTTTTTGCTTGGGTAGTTAATACCAATGTACCGATTTGGTCCCCTCCGCTATTGGATAATGTAAGTGTCCTGTTGGGATCAATTATCCCAGAAATAGAAGCTACAGAAAGAGTCACTGGCTGGGTAAAGCCCGCACTAAGCACGGTATCCAACGCTACAGAAATATAGGTAGGATTATAATGATAGGCCCACCTTAACCCACTCAGCCCCCAATCATTTCTGGGGTCATCAAACCTTTTGTCTTTACTGTCCGCAATAGGAATGCCCCCTATAGCCCTGTCTAATTCGCTAGTGTTACTGGCCTTGACAAAAAAATCAACTGACTCTATATTTTCATTATTTAAATCTCTTAAGGCGGTGGTGGGGCCTGTGTATGAGGGGCGCGAACCGTATTTGCATCCAATACCGCGATAGTTCCATGGGCAGTAATTCGCAATCATAATACGTGCTGGCAATTTGTAGGATTCGACCTCTAAAGGGGAAATTAATTCAAATTCAACAAAATATTTGTTTTCAGATACCTTTCTGTTAAACACATATACATCATCATCAAACTTGGATTCAGGATCTGGATTGGCAAAAGGATTGGTATTATCAGGAAAATTAACAGCGTCTATAAATTTTAAAAAAATTCTTATTCTTTTAAAAATATTTCCCACCATATCTTTTTCTCTTTTGATAAGGTCAGAAATTAAGCCGTCGGGATTGGCTACTACCAAACGAGGGCGAGGCAATGAACCGTCCCCTTTGGATTCAAAACCATCAGCCTCGATAGGCAAGCAATAATAAGTTATACCATTTAATACTATATCTTTATCGACCAACTTTCCCGCATGAAAACGCTTAATGCCCAAGTTGGACCCCGTATCAATCTCATATAATTCTATAAGGGTATCCGGAAGTAAATCTGTTATGCTCTTGTTGTGTGCTTCTGTAGACATTTTTATGAGTTAAAGAGTACGCGCCCCGCCAAACCATTGCTGTCACTCTTAAGATTTGTAAAATCAATAGAGGTTTCACTCGTAGTTGTTGCGCTTTTGGTTCGTAGATATTTATTCATTAAATTTCCATACACCACCCGGCGCTGTTGCCCCGTCAACCCTTTATTGTAAAGCAGAACAGCGGCTATTCCACCCCTAAAGCCTTTAGTGGCAGACGTGGCCCCGATCAAGACATCTCCAGATGCATTAAAATTAAACTTAGAGGCTTTAAAAACACCGTAACCTACGGTAATCCCATTGTTTTTAGCTGTTACTCGCATATTTCCCTTATAAGCCTCCCCTTTAAGATGGTAAATCCACGAACGACCCGGGGCTATAACCGGATCTCGCACAATTGTTCTTGTCCAATCAGCAAAAGATAAAGAGTGTTTGGGGCCAAGTCCGGTATTATCATGCACCTGACCATCCTCGCGCCCATAAAAAGCATTGGACAGAGATGTGGTCTTGGGTGAAAAGGCGCACCATCCTGTTTGATGATAGTTATCTATACCCGGTGTATTTTCAGAATAATCGGTTTCAATAGAACATGTGAAATTAGAAGTTCCATCCAACCAACGATTAGGGTAAACAACATAAAAAATCTCAAACCCTGACGCCAAAGAAGACAAACGATAAAATCCCCGGTCATCATCCTTTAGCTTAGCCTTATAAAGTTTTCCTGTCAAACTAGTAAGGGGGGTGCCCGTATAATCCGCCGCTGCCGTCAACTGGAAAGAGGCTCCCCTTGGAAATCTGAAAGTTGTGCCATTAGCAATAGAAAAAGATATAGCATCTATCGTAATAGCCTGTGCTGTGGCGCTTGGCAAATATTCCAGACCGTTATTATTGATACGCACATCCCCCGCATAACTGGAATTGGCTGTGGCGTTATAAAGATTCATATAATCAACATGAGACGTGGATGGGGCAGAAAAATAAATGTATTTTTGATTGTTGAAATAGGTGTGCTTGACGGTCGCATCCGTACTCCCCGGAATGGAGGTATCGGTCTTATTAGCGTTTTGGAATGTTGGTTGGTTATTGGCAGTGTCCTGAGTTAAATAAACATTAGAATCATTTTTAGAATACCACCTCACTACACTGTCATCGCTAGCTGTAACAACAACGCCCCCTACCTCATTGTCGACGACCGCGGCACCAGTTAGCCCAGTGGTAGATACTATAGAGGTTGCGTTTACGGCCGCTGTGCTGGTTAGGGCAAAAGTTGCCCCGTTGGCGAAAGTTAAGGTGGTGCCGCTAGTTATTTCTACAGGTAATTTGTCCACAGTCATCGTATTGGTGCCCGCTGCGTAACCAGCCGCATTATTAATGACCGCCACCTTGTCGGACTGAAAAACATTATGACTAGCATCAAAATGGGCCACAAGTCCGGGGATATCGTTGGGAGTGCTTGCGGACGGCGTTAATACCAAAAGTTTTGCGCGATAATTAGCTTGAGTATAATTGGTATTCAGACCTCCCCCTGAAGCCGCAACTACAGAAATGGCTTGGCCCGCCGACCCTCCGGTTTTTCCGTCTCCTCCCGAAGGGGGCAAATGAAAAGGATAGCCAGTGGTTTCCTTGTTAAAAATTTCTCCATCTTGACCATCGAGACCGTAATCGCCCCCATCCCCTCCCCACGAGTTGTTCTTTCCTCCTGCACGCATAGAGCCACCTGCGACCACCCCTTGGAAGGATCCTTTACCAAAAAAATTATATCCTCCCATCGTAGAGGGAGGCACGGTAGATCCATCCTTGTTGTACTGAGTACCTCCTTGCGAGTTCATAAAACCAGCGCCTCCTCCTCCGGCTCCAGCCTTATGCTGTCCCTGAAAATTGCTAGCTCTAAATATAACTTGGCCACCCGCTCCCGTCTCCACGCCCCATTTGGTCTTCATAGTTGCCGTTGGTTTAACCAAAATACTACCATCAGTATTGGAAATTTGGATTGTATTATTTATTGTCCAAACTTTTGTATAGTCATTCCCTCGCCCCTCCCCCAATGTTGAGTTTGTTGCTCCGGGATCCGGCTTACTCCCACCTTGGTGTTGTCCCGGCGATAAATAACCAAACAATTTTTCAGCCAAAAACCTATCTCCTCCTCCTCCGCCTCCTCCACCGGCATAAATCAACGAGTTATAGTCTTTACGTATAGAAAACTGTGCAATATCTGGATGGGAAACATAAAGAGCGTCTCCACCGTCTCCTCCCGCTGTCGAATCCTGTTTGTTGCCTATTGTTAGGTGTAAAGTAAAAAGAGATTGAGAGCCCCCTTCTGGGGTGGTTCCCGCAGTAGGCAGCTCGCTTTTTACTATTGTATAGCCACCGTCTCCGCCGTCTCCCCCTTGTCCAACTATAGCCGACCGATTTTGCATCACCAACACTGAAGGGGTTTCCCTGATTGGTTTGGAGGCATGAGTCGGGCTTATTCCAGTTAACAATTGATCGCCTGTTTCTACAGCCGGACCTCCTGTTTTGTTTGAGCCAATAACGTATCCGGGCCTTAATATAAATTTAACTCCTGTAAAATTATCCGCATAAGCCCCCGTGTTGGCCACATCCAATGCGGTTAAACCACCCCCT
>Ga0208553_1000797_pt1 | contig 11168 bp, 3 predicted proteins | sample 6_EtaG_FD_184079 | JGI IMG/M metagenome (GOLD analysis project Ga0208553, IMG submission 184079) | Marine viral communities from the Subarctic Pacific Ocean - 6_ETSP_OMZ_AT15160 metaG (SPAdes) (version 2) | ecosystem: Environmental > Aquatic > Marine > Oceanic | place: Pacific Ocean | collected...
AAGTGCGGACAGGCTTAAGAATCCTGCTCATGATAGAGATGACATTGATGTTGAGGCATTTGCACAGCTGTCAATGCAGAATATGGTACTGCCCGTTGAGATTACCAAGGAAGGTGGGTTTAATTAGCACCTTTAAACCAGCCTGTTACCGTCAGTACCAGTGCAAATATAAATACTGGTATTATGACGACACCTAGTAATAGTATATCACGTATTCTAGTTTTCATCTATTATAAACACCCCTTCCAACATATCCCACATCTGCTTTAGTAATACGCCTTATTTCTTTATTAAATCTCTTTCTTATTTTTATTATTTTATTTCTATCTTTAACAGGATGTAATGTACGCAACTTTCTGCTAAGTTCCTTCATGTAAAATGCCTTTTTTGCCTTAAAGGTAGCGATTGTCTGTGGTCCCCACGTTATATGAGGGTTGATACCAAGTATTCTTAATAGTTGTTCACGTCCCATTCTTCTGTTCCATTTATCACGAAGATCTTCATTATGTAATTTTGCCCACTCCACATCAAAGATGCGGACTAAAGCACCCCTTTTATGTGCTTCAGGAACCATAAAGTTTTCTATTGCACCAGGAGTTACTATGTTGTGTGTCCATGAAAGTATTTTAATAAACTGCTCTATCGGTGAGTCCAATTTATTAAATATTGGTTGCTTAGTAAATGGATCTGTTGGTGGTTTATCTCTTGTTCCAGAATTTAATGCATACCAGGCAGTAAGGAATGGGTTACTTATTCCTGCATTTTTAAATGCTTCTGCAACTTCAACCTTTGATAAATCCTTAAGGGTGGCATACCACGTTCCAAACGGCATAAAGTATAAGCCGTCAAACCACATTACCTTACCATCTTTAGACTTCCACGGCAGCGGTATAAAGGTATTGTTTTCCAGTATAAAATCAGGTAATTGTTTAAGCATTTTCTTCCATTCTTCATCGTCCATACCAAGAAGTGACTGGGAAAGTGTTTGGGCAATCCCCTGAAACCCCCAACTTGTTGTTCCCACACCAAGAAACCCAACCCATTTCATTAATATCCACGGTCTATGAGCTAGTGTTTCTAATATCATGGGCAATATTTTATACTGATAAGTTACAAATGGTGAGACTTGTTGTCTTAAATGTTTAATACTTCTACTTGCCTGGGAATAATCCATCCCCCATCTAGATGCTATTACTGCAGCCTCATATGGGTTTACTGGCTTACCTGATAAGGCAAGTCCAACCCTGTTTATATGCCCCTTCTCTCTTAATTGTCTGTATATTGCGAGCTTTGCTACCTCATCTATCTTGCCATATAGATGGGTTGATTTAGATACCCAGTTCATAAGCTTAAACCAAGTTGTATGTGCCTCTGCTTTCTTGAAGTGATCAAGTGCTTCTTGGGCTTCTGCTTTCATCATATTACCCCTGAATAGACCAATATCACGGGCTTCTTGCCACCATTTATCTCTTGTTGCTGCACTCGTCAGTGCCTTCATAAAATCAAGCAGACAATGAGGGAGAGGGCGGCCCCTCATATTATTTTGAAGTATATTAGAAATCAGGTTTCTAAACATCGTAGGTGGGTTAATAGCTACTTTACCTGCCTTAAATGCCATAGTAACCTGAGCATTCCACTTCATTATCTGCATATACACTTCCCCCTGATGAGCTTCAGGGCTAATAAGGGGTGTTAAGTCATCATATACAGCCTTATTGAGATATTCATTTGATATATCCCCGTATTTATCCCCCACTCTCACATAATTCTTACGGAGGTCTTCTTTAAAATTTACATCTAAATATTCTTTTACTGGGGCAAAGGCAGCTTTCAGTTCATTTAGATACACCAGGTGTTGTTTCCTGTCAGCCGCAGAAAAACCAGCAATCGTTTTATCTTTTTCAAGCTTCTTTATAACCCCTTCCATCATACTTATTTCATCTGCCAACTCATCAATATGAAAGTGATACACCCTTTCTTTGTTTTTAATACGTATAAACCATACCTTGTCAACCTTTTCATTTGTCAGTTCATCTAAACGTTCGCTTTTAAACGTCTCAGTAGTTCGTACGTCAGGTATTTTATACTCTATTACCCATCCTTTTTCGGTTTTTACAGGGCCTTTCATTTTATTAAAAGGTACAATAACCCCCATCTTTGGGTCTTTTAATAGGTTAAAATATTTATCATTCGCTAATACACTTATTGTTTCTGCAAATCCAATGGGTATAACAGTTCTTATATCTTTTATATGAGCAATCTGCTGCTTTTCTATTTGTGATAAATTTTCCCTATGTTCCAGCATACCGCTGTGTGTGCCAACTCCTGCCAAACGTTCCATCTTTGCTCCAGCTTCGGCCTTCATATATGCACTTCCAAACGGCTTATAATCTACCAAGTTTCTCAGGTACATATAATGTATATATCTACCATACCATTTCCAATAGGAGTTTCTGTCTATATGCCCGTGTTTTAAAAGTTCCTTACCCATTTGTAATTGTAGTTTCTTCATTTCTTGGGCAATTTTTTTAAGGTTATTCGGCATCCCAGCACCTATAGCCGACTTTATAGTGTGTATTTCATCATATGCCCAGTATGCCTTTTCCATCAGTTTGAATACCTTCTCTCCTGCAGCAATTACCTGTTCATGAGTGGGGTTGTTTTTAAGAGTAACAGCTTGATGGTCTGCTGCCTCTGGGAATATATTCACCTCCTCCAGTTTTAATTTACCTATGTCTTTTTTAAAGCCCTCTATTTTAATCTCCATTGTTCCTCTTTTGGTGTGGTAATTTTTATCACCCTTATCAAGTTCCTTTATTCCACTCTTAAGCTCCTCTATTTTTATTTCATATCTCTTTTTATCATTAAACTGCTTATTTAACTCAACCATCCTCACCTCTAACGCTTGCATCATTCTTCTAAACCACGGATTATCAAACTTACCGTCCACATAATCAAAGAAGACTGATACTTTATCGGCTGCAACTACTTTCAAAACTTTAGTAAGCCTATTGGTCATCTCCGTCCCCCTTGCCAGTATTCCTGACTTCGCCATCCTAGCCGCCTCAACCATCATTGATTCTCTCTGGGCTCCAAGTGGTAGTAAGAAATCTATAACCGCCTTTATTTTAGGGTAATTCCTGAGCTTACTTGCCCAACTAGCGTTTTTTAGAAACTCTTCCTCTGTTACCGCCATACCATTCTTTCCTTGGTATGAGCTTTCAATCGCATTGTGCAGGTCTTGGTGGTTTTGAGGCGATCCTTCAAGGACGGCCATAAACTCATTTGCCTTGCCTGTGTCTTTATCCATAGTAACGGGTAGGCCAGCAAACCTGTACACCAGTTGTGCTAATTGAGGGACCAAGGCCTCTTCTATGGTTACACCATCCTTTTTATTCTCTTCAGCTATAAACATCGGCCTTGATATATAATAGTTTATATTTACCTTACCAGTAGCCTTTCCAAGTTTCTTAATACCCGAAAGGACACCCTTACTCTTTATCTCTCTACCCCATTTTATTGCAAGTTCCCTTGCCATCCATTCCTCGTTAGCAACCTCCCCCCGTGCTAAACGATCCGTGATCCCTTTGACTTCCCCACCTTGTTGGATGAAGGCGTGGGCGATTTCGTGGAGTACTGTACTAATATCGGCCCCGTGTCCGAGGGTGATAACGACCCGCCCTTCGTTCTTTCCCTTAAAGATACATTGGTATACACCACATCTGTAGATTTCTGCTCCTCTTTTTTTGGCTTCTTCAATTCTATTCTCCTCCCAACCCTGGTCCCTTAACATTTGTTGTCCTTCCTTGCTGTTAATATTAATAAGTCCAACTAATGGAGACTTAGGGTCAAAAATTAATTTGACGTTTTCAATTCCCAACACTTTCATAAGTGCTTCAAATTTAGGTCTATCAAGCTCAAATAATTCCTTATTATATACACCATCGTGCAGTATGTCACGTAATTCTCTTAACTGATTTAAATATCTACTACTAACATGGTCACGAACCATATTTAATAACTCAAGAGATGCAATATCTATCGGACCTTTAAACGATCGTAGATTTTCCACTACAATATCAAGATCTTTGCTTATTTGTTCAAGGTCGGGGGTTTTATCATCAAATTTCTTTAAAATATTACTAATATTTTTAAACAAACCAGAAGGTATTATATGTTTTTCCCCCTTCTTCACCTTCTTGTTCTGCTGTTTTAGTTTTATAGCTATAATACTATTTATGTTCTTGATAAATTTCGCTAGTATTGATTGGCGCCCACCCCCCGTCTTCTTCTCATCCGCTAATATTTCTGCTTTTGTCTTCTTCTTAGCTGGTGTCTTCTTAGCTGGTGTCTTCTTAGCTGGTGTCTTCTTAGCTGGTGTCTTCTTGGTTGACTTTGCCTTCTTAACTACTCCAGTTGCTTCAGTTTCTTTAACTTCGATTGTTGTTTTATTACCTTCAAGCTGTTCAAGAAGTAGTTTAAACTCCAGTGGTGAAGAGGTTACCCTGTCTAAATCTTTTGGTTCTATTTCATAAAGTTTACCTCCCTTATCCCAGACATATGCAAGTGTGTCATCTTCTTTTTGTATAATAAAAACCTTCTCACGTATAAAACTAGACACTTCTGGGGCTATAAACGTATGTTGTCCCTTGGGTAAAAAAATGTTTATATTATTATCTTCTATCCATTTCTTGATACCTTTTTCCTTTGGGTATTTAACAGTAAGGGCCCCCCCTTTTTTATACGTAAGATCTTGTAAAAGACTATCTCTCTGCCCTTGTATAATGATTTTTATTGCGGCTGTTTGTTGTCTGTAAGCTGTATTTTGTTTCGCACTTACCCATCTAAAAAGATAAGCTCTTTCATCTTCCGAAAGATCTTTACGTAAATTAAACACAAATACAAGGCCATGGCGATAAGTATGCTGCTTGAACATCTCTTCCCCATGTTTCTTTTTTTCCTCCAACTGCATTCTTTCCTCTGAAGTTAAATCATCCCTAAGTAGTAACCTATCTATAGATTTTAGGTAATAATCTTTAAACAAGGTAAACGTGACACCAGGAGGAAGGAGCTCTTTAACGGTAACCTTATTATTAACATCTATCCTGACGTGGCTAAACAAAAAAGCGTCTTCTTTTATATCCACTGGTACATCCCAAAATGCTTTTGCTGCCTTCCTATAGCCACTTAATATACTGGCAAACGCATCTATTCCAAATACCAAATCAATCGTTGTTACTCCCCCAGCCGTTTTTGATTTATAAACAGTTATCTTTCCTGGTTCTGAGACGGAACTCTGCCTCAGCCATTTTATTTCTGCGGGCTTTATACCTGCATAGCGATACAAGGCAAAAACAAGAAGGTCCCTGTTTGTGTTATAATAGGTTACCCTATTTCTTAAAGTGTTTTCTTTTTCAAATGCTTCTTTTGCATTAGCGGCTCTATCTAAAAAGAATTGCAGTTGTAATGCAGTGGCTGCTTGATGTGGTGAAGATTTTCCTACGGCACGTTTTACCTGGCTGTCAAATATTTTCTTAACTCCAGGACCAGACATGGTGGTCTTTACTACTGGCCACCCTAGACTTCGATTAAAAAAATGACCAATAGCATAAGAAGCCTTTTTACTTGAATCGTTTGAAAGCCCATCTGCCGCTAAGTACGTGGTCCAGGTTTTGCCAAATTTCTCCCATTTATCTGAAGCAATATCTGTGAATTTTCTAAGCGTACCATCATTGTCAAGTAATATATCTCTCATCTCAGTGTTTTTTTCTAAAAACCCATGTAACCTTAATAACGTCTTAGTAAAAGGTCTCCATGGTTCTTTACTTGCTTCGAGTGCATTGATCTTACTCTCTATTTTACTCCAGAACGCACTAAATAACGGATAGGTATCTTTACTTCTAGCCACCTTCGCAGATGTTGAACTACGCTTGGATTTGCTTGCAACGGGAACTGTTTCAATGCCTAATATTTTGGAAATTCCTTTAACTAATTCATCCCTGGGTATAACACTTTCTATTTCATTTACTTCCTTGTTTATCTGCTTCTCTTTATAGTAATCTGGTATATTATCAAAATTCTCCCCCTTGCGTAGGCTATCCTCCATTGGCCACATGTATCTATATAAGTCTTCATAGTTACGGACAAACCTTAGATCCTCCAATAAGTACAGAGCATTTTTTAACATTATAGTCATGGGCTTATTATCTTTATTAAGCAGATTCATTTTTTTGCTAATCCACTCCCTGATTTCCGTTGTTTTTCTATAAAGATTTACCAGGGCTTCCGTTGGACGACCATTCTCATCTATTAACGTACTCATTGGTATTACAGGTTCCACGTTACGCCTAAGTGGAACGTGCAGGGAACCATCGCTTTTGTTAATTACTAAATCCTCATTTTTAACGAGGGTGTTTATATATTCCCTGAGATTATTAACAGTGCTAACGGAGCCAGTTAAAAAGTGATTAAGAATTTCCTCTGTTGTTGAATCTTTTGCCCCAGGAACACCTTTCTTTTCCATTTCCCCTCTAACAAGAACAAGAATTTTACTCCGTGTAGGTGGTCTTAACATATCTAATACAAACACATGATGGTGGAGTGATTCATTAGACATATCTTCTGCCCTTTTTTCTTCTACACCAAGAATTTTAGCAAATTTTATTAGGCTATCACGGTCATATGAAGGATTTGCAGGATCATATTCCCGTTCTAAAAACAATCTAACGTCAGGTCGTTCGGACACCTCCACCCCATCAAATCTATCGCTAATGGTTTGTGCCGCATTATCTTTTTGATTATCTTCAAGTTCTTGGCTAGTATTATTTAGCCCTTCAATAAGAATATTAGGGTGGTCACTTATATATTTATTTCTTATATCATCTGTAATCTCCTTATCACTTCGGACAGTACCATCCTCGTTTTCTATTGCAATTCCATGTTGTTTAGCTATTATCATCTTCAGTTCAGGCCCAAGGAAGTCAAATATGGGTATAAACTTTTCCTTTCTTGCAACTAGTAAAGGCTCAAGTATTTCATCAATTACTATACGTCTTGCCAACTCCTTCGGATTGGTTATTTCTAGCTTGGTTAATTTTGCAAGCATCATAACCATATACCCTCTTTGAACCGCTTCTTTTATATCTACAGGTGCTCCTCTAAGTAATATATCTACATGCTCTTCGTAACTTTCTGCCCTAATACCCCTCTCCTCTAATGCTGCACCTAGTTCTTGTGTAGAAAGACCATTGTATTTTTCAAATGTTTGTTTATATGCTTCCTGCTCATCCTTGGAGTCCCTGTATTCTTTTAATTCTTCCTGTCTTTCTTTATGCCGCTTTATGGCTTCACGTGCACGGGGGTAAGTGGAAAGACCACCGACACCACCCATGAGAAGTGCTGCTACACCAGCAGGCCCAAGAACACTAACAACTTCTGCCCATATCTGTGCCTCTGGTCTGATATCAGTCAGCTTTTCTGTAGTGGCTATACCAAATTGCTGACCAGCCTCGGTTCCCATTTCAACGCCCATAACCTTTCCAATTTTTAACAAATGCCCTGTTAGCCACCCATGAGATGTCTTCGCAAGTATCTCACCTTCTGGTACCATAAATAACCTTGCTAGATATCTGGTTCCAAAGTATTCGCCAGTACCCTCAATAAGCCCTGTCAGGAAAGGTGCCCACCATAATGTACGTCTAATAGCCCTTGCACCTGCAAAATCTCCCTGTTCCTCAAGCATCTGTATCCTGTCCCAAGCAGTTTCTTTAGTGGTCTGTGCTGTTGATAATCCGAAAAATCCCGCTACTGATGCTTGGGTAATACGATTTACTAATTGCTGGGCCGTCTTCAGTTCTCTTCTGGCGACAGTTCTCGTAGCAACTAACGGCTTTATTATTTTTACTTGTGATGCCTTTATAGCAGCTTTCCCTACAGCTGTTCCCTCGCCTATCAGTGCTGCCTGATACCTAGCATTTGCTTCAAATATAGCCTTACTTGCCTTTTCAACTTGGGTCAGCCTAAGACCCACTTTAAGTAATATTCTTGCACCCGTCATACTTAAGCCCATAGGAGTGCCTGACGTAGGTAATATTATACCCGCCTCGTAGAACCACCTTGTAAATTCATCATAATCAGGTTTTGGTCCCCATAGTTTTTCAGCTCCAGCTTCTGCCCAGTTAGTCAAAATATTTCCTACCTCTTTCATACCTAAATATTTAAGCATCTGGCCCGTCATACGAGGAAGCTCGACTGTAAAACCTTCTCCAATACCCCTGAGAAGAGCGCCTGTTTTACTGGTATATTTTTCATTTTTAATACCTTCAGGGCTATTCATATACGCATACGCTTTAATTGGAGACATCCCTCCAGCTCCAAACCCTCCTTTAAAAGGGCTCCTCCCTTTTAAAATCTCCGATCGTGCAAAACGTTGAGCGTCCTCTATTATCTTTCTTGTCAATGGGTTGTCTGGTTCCCTTTCCACTCCTCCACTGAGTAACCAGTCTATTTCTTTCTGGGTTGAATGAGGGGTAATTAATGGGTATGTTTGACTTATTCCGTTTACATATAAGTTTTCATCCCATTCATAATCAGCAACCTTGCGATCACTGCCATCAGTCATATCAAGCCAACCCTTATGGCCTTTTTTCTTTGTTATTAATGCCCTGCCGCTTGTGATATCATACTCAATCCGTTCCTCTCCCCTAGACCCAGCAGGACGTGCATAATAATCCATTACAGGGGTTTTATCTATACGAAACCGCCTGCTTTCAAACATCTGCAGTCCTGGGTCCTGACTTACCTGTGCTTCCACTGCTCGAAACATGTCGCTATGAGGTCCCCATTTACTGGGCCTTATCAGCCCTGTATCTTTGTCAACATATAAATCAAACGGGGTACCTTTCCTGTCCACCTCTGGAACAGGAACATCCACCTTTTCTTGGAGTCGTGGAGGCAAGTTATAAACCCCAAGAGCTAGACCTCTTTTATAATAACCCAGCTCTTCTTCATCAAGTTCATGAAGTTTATCCCTGCCTATTGCATTTTTAATAATTTCATCAAATGTAGCCATCTATCTTAATTACCTCCTACCTGGTACGGGTATCGTTTCTCTTAGGGTATTAATACGATTCTCCCATGCCTCCTCAGCCTTATCAGGGTCACCTCCTTGTTTATTCCACCATTTTATCCAGTCGGCTTTATCTGTCTCTGTGTATTCCTTTCTCCACTGCAATGGAAACTTTGAATCTGGTCCAAGCCAAGGCAAGTGATCCAACGGTTTACCTTCTCTCGCCTTAATTTCTGCTAGTTTTTTCCGCTCTTCCATTGATATATCTAGTCTTGGGGTGGCGGTGGGGTCCTTTTCTCTATTTAAATCTTCTCTTAATGCATCCATTTCTTTCTCTAGTTCTTCCTTTTTTGTATCATATATGCCTTTGTAATGTTGTTTTACAGATGCCTCCTGCTTTTGTATATCAACTATATCCCCTCCAGTAAGCCTTTTTACCAGATTCTGCATAGTCGTTAAGATTTCAACTTCGTCAATCGCCCCTAAAATACTTGTCACATTTTGTTGACCAAATTCTAGAAAAGCCTTAAGGTGGTCCTGATTCATAAACCTGAAAGCACACTGCTGTAATATGAACTTAGTAGGATGGTTGGGGTTGGGGACTGTTTTGCCTTGATCCTCATCCCATATCTGGGGGTTCATTATGTTAAACTGTGTATTTGGGTTTCTTAAGTCCAAAAGCAACTCGTCTTTTAATATACGAAGTAAAGCATTAGGTTCGGCTGTTGCAACGTGTCCAAAGATGCTAGATGCAGTAGCATCAGGGTTATCACTTTTATACCTCGTTGCTGCGCTTTTTGCTACTCCCCTATCAGTATTAGGATTATTACTTGTCTGTATATTTACCCCGCTAAACCGTGAATACAAATTTGTTAACACTGTCCGTGTTTCAAGAAGTTTATTATGGTATAGTTCTAGTGCCCTTTTACGATCTATGATCTTTTTATCACTATCGCTTGCGCCTCTGTACACCTGTTCAACGGTACGATTTTCATTACCAGTCTTCCTCATTAGAGCACCCAGTTCTTCTACACTGGTTTTATAATCAGCATCAGTACTTTGTATCTCCAAACGTAGATCGTTGTCCATCTGTACCCAGTCAAATGTGTTGTTTTTTAAACTGAACTGCATTTCTCTGACCGTAATGTCCTCATTTCTATCACGATCCATTCCTCTTAGAAAATTAGATGCTATTTTATCAGCTCCCTCTACATGGCCTTCTAAATATTCATTAACAACACCTTCTTTGTTTCTAACGGTTGAATATATATCCCAGTTGTTTCCTACTGCAATGGAGCTATCCAGCATTTGTTCTCGTTTTTCCATCTCTTTTTCCTGACGATCTAATAGTTTTCCTGCCTTCAGTTTGTTTGTCTCTTCGAGAGCATGTAATTCCAAGTTCAGCATTTGTTCTTCATATGCGGTTTCAGATTGTTTATTAGCGTGTCTCCTCATTTCGATCTCATGATCAGCGCTCTCTTTATTTCTTTGCACTTGATTCTCGTAGGCACGGTTTTGTAGAGTTAATGATTGATCCATCTTTTTTATTACTCTTTTATTCTGATCCTTTGTTTCTTCAAACTTTGTTAATTCGAGGTCTTTGGTCCATCGTGCGTTTTCAGCATCTGAGTACCGTGTATCAACAATACCCCTCATTACTCTTTTTAATATACCAGGGGCAGGATCCTCTAAGGCTTCACCAGGAAACTTTTTCTCATATGCAAGTTTAGCAATCTTTACGTCTTCAGTTGCTTCACCTCCTGCTAAATAAGAGGTTAAATCACTCTCAAATTCGTCCTTTGATGACGTGGGTTTTATATCCATACTCCTTATATTATTAATCATTTTCAGTCTCTCTTCTTCTTCTGCCTCTTTATCGGCAAAATAACCGCTTCCAGCACTACTAAGAGACTGAACAACACCAGCCAATCCTTTTGAACCCTCTGGCCTTCTTCCTCTTCCCCAAAATGTTGTCATTGTTACTTTCCCCCTCTAACCTTCATTAATTCAACGAATAAATCACCGTCAAACCTAGTTCCTATTATTAAAAATCCAGCATTAAGAGCCACCTTAATAGCCTTAATGTTTGTATTCTCTATTC
>Ga0208553_1000800_pt1 | contig 11161 bp, 10 predicted proteins | sample 6_EtaG_FD_184079 | JGI IMG/M metagenome (GOLD analysis project Ga0208553, IMG submission 184079) | Marine viral communities from the Subarctic Pacific Ocean - 6_ETSP_OMZ_AT15160 metaG (SPAdes) (version 2) | ecosystem: Environmental > Aquatic > Marine > Oceanic | place: Pacific Ocean | collected...
GGATCTGGAAACTTTCTTCTTCAACCTCTTCTTCTAATTGGCGATCAAAAGTTACATGGGAGCCCATTTTTTGTGTGAAAGGCGGTGTGTTTTTTTGACCACCAACCTTCAACATGGAATCTCGATCTTTAATATAGCGATCAATACGCTTGCGGTAGCCGGGCCGGCCCTCCGAATCCTCTTCTAAACCACCGGGTGCACCGGGTGGTGCAGAAATATCATTAAACTTCTTCTTTTTGAAATTAGGGCGTCGTTTTTTGGGATACCCACCTTTCTTTTGTGGACCCTTATCAAGAAACCAACTTAAGGCGCGTTCGAGCCCGGCGCCGCTTTTTCTCTTCGGGGTCTTTTTCTTTTTTCGAGCTTCGGTTAAGAAGTTCTGCCACGTATCTAAAGACATATCTATCCTCTTTCTATTAATTAGTTTTGAGAAAGAGAATATGCCAAATTTGGCGCAGATCCCAACCTACCTGCGCTAATCCACCCATATAGAGGTACCAATTATAATATAATCACTTGAGAGTCATCTGTCAAATTAGATGGCAACGTATTCGGCTATTCGAATCCAGCCGTCTGTTCCAACACAGATTAAGGTATTACATGTACCGTTTCCAATTGATGAGATATCAGAGCCTGCGCCGTCAATGTTGGCACCGTTGCGTGCAATTACTAAATCATTGCCACCGCCACCTCCGCCAGAGTCGGCTCTTTTAATGATGTAACGCCGCCCTGTTATGTTTGCGGTTGCGGCTGGCAACGTCAGCGTGACGCCGCCCCCATTGCAATCTGCAATAATAACATTGTGAGTGTCTCCCAATTGTGCTGCGGCAGTAAAACTTACAACATTGAATCCAACGCTGCCCGTAAGATCAAGAGTGTGATATGCAACCGCTGGGCCACCAATACCGACGCGTCCCGAGCCACTTACAGTTAAAATATCAAAATGGCTATCAGATGTGCAACTAAACATGGGTGTCCCTTGGCCCACATCAGAACCTGTAATCGTGAGTTTTCCTGATTTAGCAAATTGGCCGCCTTTGCTTGTTCTACCAATTACCATAGTCGAAGCGGTTAAAGGAGAGCGGCATAAAACAATATTGCCGTCTGTGTGTGCACCGCCTGACCCGGATATCTCTATGCCGGTGACGCCCCCCGCCACGAAGGCAATTTCATCGTCTTCAAAGTTAATATAGGTAGGCTCCCCCGTGCGGTCATCTTCAAAATATATATCGCCGCGGCGAACACTACCTGTGGTAAATTTGTAGCTCATTCAATTTTATCCTCCATCATATATAGTCTGCTCCCCATCTTCAAACGTAATAATTGTGTGGTTTGTTGGGTGAGATTTCACATGAATTTTGACAAAATCATCAAAAGCATCAAAAAAGGCGATAGAACCTCGTGGTGCGGGGGTTAGCCAATGGATTACTGTATGCCCCGTGGCGAATGTTGCGCCCTCTATTACCACCCCTTCGCCAGAAATGCCTGTTTCGTCATGTGGCCGACAAACAGTAAACGTCCTGATGCCTTCCGGGGCGCGGTTGCTTGGTCGTTTGGGCTTTAGATCTTCAGGTTCTGTCGCCAGTTCTAATAGCTGCTCACTATCTATTTCACTCATTGGGTCTTACCTCTGTTTTCTTTTCTGAATTCTTTTTGCGTTCAAATTCCACGCGCAAATTCATAAGTTTTTCTTTGATATCACATATTTTTGATTCAATTGAGTTTATCTTATCAAAAATGGAGATATAACAATCGTTTTGTTTTTTTGCCATTTAATTAGATCCCTACGGTGCGAGCATCACTTCCCATCTTACTCTAAATAGAGGGATGACCCACACAAAGTTCTCTAAAACTTCAATACCAAACCGGGTTTCCCCAACATCCAGGGCCAGAACATATCCAATGAGTTTTCCATCGGATGAAAAAACGCCTGATCCTGACGAGCCAGCCCACGCAAAAGAATCAATAAATATTGCTTCATCCGAATCAAATCCTATAATTTTTCCACCAAAGGTAAGGGGGCCTTCATTGTTCGGAAACCCTGTATAATAAACTTGATTCATTACTGAAAGTTTTTTTGCCCATTCTCTATTTTTTGGTATATCTGTTGGTATTTGGAGAGGGGTTTTTGTTTCTATTTCTTCTATCTCGATAATAATATAATCAGTGTCTATATCAATTAATGTAAAATTAATACAACTAACCGCTTGTTCTTCGACTATGATTTTTGTAGTTAAGCAATCGCCAAGAATACCATGGAAAGTAGTTAATACATAATATTTGCTCTGATGGGCAAAATATATGCCACTGGATGCCGACATAATTCCAGTTTGAGGCTCCATTGAGGCCACTTGCACGGCACTTTGTCGAGATTTAATTAATGCTTGCCTGTCTTTTTCCCTTAATTCTCCTGAAACATTTGTGTAGTGATTAATTTCTCCTTCCCTGGGAAGGCTCAAGGATTGGTGGGCGCTAAAATAACTTCCGTAAAGAGCTAAGACAAGAATCGCCGTAAAGCTTAATGTAAGAGCCAGTCTTTTTAGAAGCCTTTTCAGCATATCTCATTCCTACACTTGTCTTTGATAACTTAAAAATACCGGCAAATCTGCGAGGCCTGCTTTTTTTGCAAACCATACTAAATCTTCATTTCCAGTAATTTTAACTCTGCCATTCTTTCCTATAGCTACGAATACTGGGTTGCGCGCGCCATCCTTAATAAATTCTTGATATTTTGTTGGGTCTTGTAAGTCGTCCTTAAGACGCTGGTAAACCGCGTCAAACTGTTGATATTTAGCATCGAAAACATCTCTGGGGTGTCGGCTGATGCGCGAACAATAAGGCCACAGTTCCTCGACCGGCATCATAACATGATATTGCATATCGTTTGTGTTGACAGGAAAATCATATAATTGGACTCCACCTTCGGTCCAATCATCTGCAATTGATTGTAATGTTGAGCGGGGAGTGGGCATTACAGAGGCCGGGGACGCTCGTTGGGCACCCAGAGATCCAGCGACTCCTCCAAAATTACTCATTCCAAAGGCGCTTCCGAACCCTTGCTCTTGAAGTCGCTTAAGACCTTCGCGAACATCACGCACATTCCGAATAGTTCCTTGCACATTGGTTTGATAAACAGCCGTCCAATCAATAACCTTCAAGCCTTCGATTTCTCTCATCTGTGGCAGTATGATATTGTCACGATATTCAATACGATTCTCCGGCCCCAAAAGCTCATACTTAACCTCGAATACAATATAGTCTTCAGTGGGAGTGAGGGCGCGCTTAGAATCTGCCAAAGGCCGCACGGTCGTAACAGCCGAGATGCCGCGAATTTCAGCGCCAAGCTCGGAGTCAGAACCACCAACCCCGTCGATCACTCCACATCCTACCCGGACTCGATAAATTCGTAAGTCATAAGTGGGATCGGTTTTCTTTTCCAACAGCTTCTCGACTCTCTCCAATTGTTCTTCTTCATACTGCTCGGGAGTTTTGATCCAAGGTGGCAGTTCTTCAGAAAGGTTAATGTTTTCTGGGAGTCTGTAGTCGCCAGCAGGTCTCATGGACCCGGCATCTTGCGGCTCTCCAATAGTTCCCTGCATTGCAGGGGGCTCGTTGATTTCCGCATCTTTTGCGATGCCCCATTTATATTGAGGCCCCCACGCGCCGCCGGTACCCTTTCCTCGAAAGCGATATTCCTCTGCTACTTTTCTGTTCCAGTCTAACGGCATGCCTAAGTTTTGCTGGTCTTCTACTTCAATGTTAATATTATAAAGCTGGTAGGCGCCCTGACTTATCGGATAGATGTAAGAATTAATTGCCACCACTCTTTCAATAGCGCCCATTTGATCCCAATTAGCGCGGACCCAGCGCGCTATTAACGTGACTTTTTCTGCTAGGTTGTCGCCCTCTGCTGCTCGTTCGCCATAGCGCCGGTCGATTGCATCAAGCAATGTCTTAGCCATAGAGCCATCCACCATGTCTTGACGGTCCCTTCTGGCTTCGTCCTCCGCTTTTTCAACTGGTAAGCTGAGGATTTCATCAGCAGCTTCGAACACTTGCTCAGGGTTGTCGTTTAAATACTCCGCAAAGTCCACGGCGGTATTAATTTGTTCAACGTCATCATAGGAATCAACCACTATGCTCAACATATATTGTAGTAAAACGCTCTGGACGCCACCACCCTCAAAGTACATAATTTGGGGAACGATAACAAATCGCAAGTCTTTTGCGATAGCGACGGTCGGCGCCGTCCATTGATATTCTGGGCCAAGTGGGAGTTCTTCTTGGCCTTGTCTCGCGCCTCTCTGGCTCATTGCGGCTTGGGCTCGGAGTTGTTGCTCCATTTGTCTATTGAGGGAGCCTCCGGCATACGTAAGATTATAGTGAGGATTCCCTTTTTGCAAACCGGGCCAAAGCCTACCAAGCTCTTTGGGTATATCCCGGCTCTCCCCATAATAGAAAACGTCCCCCGGAACCTTTATATTAGAAGGAATGATTTGTAGCCGCTGTTCTTTTGGGGTGTCAGCATCTCTACCAGGAGGGTCTTTCGGATCAAACTGAAACAGAATCTTATCGTGGTCTAAAGTAATCTTCCAATTATCGAGCCTTTCTTTAAGCTCGTCAGTTCCCATTCTCTTTCTTTCATCATCATAGAAAGTTTTGGTTGCGTAGTGGTTTTCAACCAGATTCGTGCGAAGAAGTCCGCGGTATGCAGACTCATTGTCATCGACATCCGTTTGTATGCTTCGCGCAAAGTCTGCGAAGTCTTCGGTGGAGTGGTTGTTCTTCATCACCGCGCCTACCCACAATTCAAGGTGTGCGGTCTTTGTCTCCGGTGTGTCGATATCGTCGCCGCGTATTCGGCCTGTCTTCATGGCAACTGTCCAGTACGTAGCATCATGCTGCTCCACCTCATGATCCAGGTTGTCTAAGATTTCCTTGGTGCCAATCTCGTCCATAAACTCTTGTTGCTCTGGTGTGATGCTCGCCCATCCCCAGAAGCTCTCTCGGGCAGACTCAGGCTCCTGCCTTTTTGGAATACGGTTGATATCGTGCAATTCATTTTCATCTCTCTTGTCCATGGGGATCCATTTACCATCCAGCACGTTTATGTTAGGCCACCCGAGATCAACTTCTGCTCGTATCTGGACGAATGCGTCAAAACTTACATCGTCGGGGCGTCCTACATCGCGATCCACCTCAAACCCCAATATGTAGCGTTGTTCATGATCGGCAAAGCGATCTTCAAGCTCTTGCAGTTCTCGTTCCATCTGGTCGACACGAGACTCAACAGTGCCCACAAATTTTATGTCAGGATTTTCATCACGTAGCCAGCTAATCATTTCCATGAAGGCGGAGGGGTCTTCGGAGTGCTGGCCCTCTTCTTCCACGCTGTCTACGTTGTGGTGTTTAAGAAACGCACTAATATAGGGCCAATATTCTTCATCGGGTGGTTGATTATAGCGCCCTTTAATCTGATAAACGGTGTCGTGGTCCACACTATATCCTATCGAGGCAAACGAGGAACTTTCTTTGCGCCCGGGGAGGTGCTTGCGGAGTGAATACATCATAGAACCCTCCCCAGACGTGGCGCCGCAGTGTCCCATTCGTTCCGCCTCAATAGGACAGTCGTCTTGTTCGGTGTCATACCAAAAATAGCCATCGTCCAAGCGCATTATAATCTGATCGGGTTTTTCCTGCTGGGCCAAGAAGTGGCCGGCCACATGCATGGCTTCGTCGATATTCCTTTTAGCAACGGTTTGATAGTTATCAGGATGATGATTTAAAAAGAGGAACACATCTCGATATTGATTCTTAAAGCGTTCAAAAGCGCTTCTTAATACCTCTCGACATTGTAATTGAACATTTTCAACATCCCTGGAAGGAAGGCCTTGGTCGCTTAAGAACCCCAAAGATTTCTTAAAGGTTCGGTTCCAGCTTCCAAATCGATGCTCCTCAACCGAATTGGCCATCTTCTCTAGTTCGTTATATATTTTCTCGCGGTTTGCGACTGCCTCGTCTTTCTTGCCCGCGGGGAATGCGTACTCTAGTTCGAACTCTAGTTTCTCTTTGAATTCTTGGGCGAAGGCTTCAGACGCCTTTTCGTTGGCGCCGCCTTCCCATGGATTCACCCCAAGATTCCACAGGCGCGTGGCTTTCCATTGGTTTGCCGCCCACACTTTTCCTTTTTCAGGTGTTTTGTCTAGCGCGTCTTCGAAGAGATCGATAATAATCTCGGGCAATCCTATGTCGCGGAGACCTTCTATTAGTATCTCTTCATTAAGATACTGGAACCATTTATCGGTTGCGTAACTCATATAATTTTTACCTCAACACTGTAAATAGTTGCTTATTTTACATTACTTCCAAAAGAGTTGGACTGCTACAATCATACAAGATAAAAGTATACATGTCATCGTTTTGGGCGTGAAGGGAGATTCATTCATCAGCCACCACGTTAAAAGAGGAAATACCATATAAGAAGCTGCAAACGCAATAAGGCGCGAACTCCATAGCTCCTGTGTTGCCTCTACAAGAAACTTGGTCCCAAACCAGAAAGAAAGGCCTACCGGAACAGCATAAAGAAAGACAGCTTCCAAAGGTCTATCTTTCCACCATTCCCACACAAACTGTGAGTTAAGCTGAAACCATGCGAGGGTGTGTCCCAAACAAAAACAAAGGAAGCCTGCGAACATTTTAGAAGTTAGCAATTACCAACTCTTCCCATTCTTTAGGGTTGTTTTTAACATTTCCATATTTATCGAGGCCTACAATCTTGTAGTCTTCATATAACTTTAATAATTCTGCGTGAAAATTATAAACCACAATCCATTTTTGGTCTTTGTCCATTTCTTTTAGCGTAGCTGCTAATGCTTTGTGGTTTACTATTGTGGTTTCATGGCCGCGGCTTTTGCCATAGTCAAATAAATTATAGTTAAACTTTCCTACGGGTATCAACAAGTAATCACCGTCTGCGTTAGGAAGAGTGTTAACAAATTCCTTTTCTTTGTCGAAAACAACGTGAAAATTTGGAGGATTAAACTTTTTTAAATACGAAAGTGCAATGGGATTAAAGTTTTTATCGTTAAGTTCCCCGCTAGAGATTAATCCACTGCTAGAGCAACGATTTAACAGAAAAAATAAACTGGAGCGCAGGTAGGGATCGCGATAGGTAGGCCACGTTTCCTGGAGAATCGGGAACATGTTCTCGCTTTCGAAAGTAAAGACAGGCGATGTTACAATAGCATGGAGACGTTCAGCGTCTTCTAACGCGCACTCCCAAAATTCATGAATAAGTGGCTTGATGGTGTGAGCGTATACAAATCGTTGGCTTTCGGCCAACGTAAATTCAAGATCCCCAGCATAAAATAAAAAGGAGTGTACCACACTTCCTTCGGGAATGAGTTTTTTCAAGAAAGTTGCGCACTTGAATTGATTTGTAGAATCTTTAATCGGAGACTTCACTTGAAGGCTCTCCATTTGCGAAGCTCTCTTTAAAGTTATCTAATTTTTGTTGGAGGTTTTCTAAATCCTCTTGTGGGGTTACTGGTGCCGTCCGATAATTAAGATATCCAGTTACAATATTGGTGACATCATTCAATATAAAGTCGGCTTTAGCCATGGCGCGCCTCACTTCGTCTAAGTCTTCTATTGTTTTGAGCGACAAAAGAGTTGGATTTTTCAAAGTCTTTTCTATCTCCGCAATCTCCAAATTGCTTGATGCTTTTTGTAAAAGGCGCTCCACTTCGCCCTGCAGTTCAGACAACTCTACAGAATATTGTATATTTACTCGCTGGCTCATCTTAACCTCGCAACAATTGTTTAGTGCTGCTGCTCAACTGCTTTTCAATAATCTCGGGCGCACCCACTACTATAATTTCCGTGCCGGTTTGCCCTCGATTAATAGTTAGCTTAGAAAACCGATGGTTATTATCAAGTCCCGGCGAGATTCCCCCGGTTTCATTTAGTTTTTGCATACTTTGTTCTTCTCTAATCATTACTACATGTTCAGGATTAACTAATATTTCTCGCAACGTAAACTTTTGATTAGTTGTAAAAGCTCCTGCGCTGCAAATTTCTGTAAGTTTAATTAACATTTTTCCTCCATAGGATATACGTGTCGTTTCTGGGCTAGCATTTGTCGGCCCCGCACCCACAGCAGGGCATGGTGGTCGGCCTGTTCTCCGAGATAAATAGCTGCTATTGGTTTCTGTGTGGTTATAACATGGGGCTCTTGGTCATTAAATAGCTGAACCGCCTGTGGTATGTAGCATAAGTCGCCTTGTTTCATTGTTTTACTCCGTTTGTATAATCCCAAAGTTTGTGGTAATCAAAGTGCCGGCGCAACTCGCAGCATTCTGTAGTGCTGTGCGCGTAACTTTGATGGGATCAATAATACCAATTTTATAACAATCTACTAGCTCTGAGGTTCTAAAATCCCAGGCCTGTGTCTTATCGGATTGAAGAATTTCTTGAATAATGAGATCGGCTGACTCGCCGGCATTTAATGCCATTTGGCGGAGGGGGGCGCTGCATGCCTCTTTTACAATAGAAATTCCCAATGCCTGATCACTGTTATCCAGAGATGACAGCTTAATGTTTGCTGCAGCACGTAGTAACGCTGTACCACCGCCGGGCACTATTCCCTCTTCTTGTGCAGAGTTTACTGCCTCTAGCGCATCTTCAATGCGATGTTTTTTCTCGGTCATTTCAACTTCTGTTGCGCCGCCGACGCGGATGACACCGACCCCGGAGGCCAGTCTTACAATACGGTCTTGGATTTTTTCGGCGTCAGAAATTGATTCAGTTTCCTTAATCGCGTTTTTAAAACGAGTGATTCTCTCTTCAACTAATTCAAAATTAGCATTACCACCAACAATGGTTGTACTATATTTATTACTCTCGATAAAATTTGCACTACCAAGATCGGTTAATTTTACATCTTCTAGTTTCTGACCGCTTTCTCGCGTCACAAAAGTTGCGCCCACCGACAACGCCAAGTCGTCTAAAATACTGCGTCTCTCTTCTCCATAGTAGGGTGCCTTGATGGCTGCGATCTTTAATGTTCCGCGCAGGGCGTTCATAATCATAGCAGCGAGGGCTTGGCCTTCTACTTCTTCAGCAACAATAATAAGCGCCCTTCCTTCGCGCGCCACCAATTCCAACAAAGGCAAAATAGGCTCGACCGACGATATCTTATGGTCGGTTACAAAAATCAACGGCTCTTCGTGATGCATCATAGATCGACGCTCATCGGTTATAAACGCACCAGCGCAATAACCAATGGGCAACTTAAATCCTTCGGTAATATCTAAGGAAGTTTCGAGGGATCGCGATTCTTCAATTGCGATTGAGCCATCTTGCCCAACCTTGTCAACTGCCATCGCTATAAGCTCGCCTATTATCAAATCATTATTTGCAGAGATGCTCGCAATGTGTGTGATCTCCTCGGTGCTGGTAATGGGTGTTGACATGTCAGTCAACTCTTTAACCACCATTTTAACAGCAGCGTCGATGCCGCGCTGTAATTCAATGGGCGATACTCCAGACGCTATGTAACGCTGCGCTTCTAATAATATGGCGCGCGCTAATACTGTGGCCGTTGTCGTTCCATCTCCAGCATCGCTATTGGTTTGAACTGCCGCCTGTTTAATAATCTCTGCTGCCGCGTTCTCAAATGGATCGTCTAACGCAACAAAGTGCGCGACGGTTACACCGTCTTTTGTAATGAAAGGAGTCTGTCCCTTTTCTTGTAGAAGAACGTTTCTGCCGCGTGGTCCTAGTGTGGAGGCCACATTGTCGGCCAGTGTGTTAACACCGTTCATAATCTTCTGCTGTAATTCTCTCTGGCTGTCGTAAGCTCTGCTCAAGTCACACCTCTATATAATACATTATAACCTCTTAACAAAGCTATGTCAAGTCTTAATAACAGTATTTACTTCATTTTTCAGAATGTCGGCATCTTTCTTGGCTTGCAGTCCGATTGCTTTTCTATTCTGATCTTTAGCACCAATAAAATATTTATTAATGTTCTCGGATAAATCGCCCAGGGCGTTAAAGATTGCGACGATACTTCCGTTGAGGCTCTGGGTATATTCCTCGGCCTTTGTTTTTAGTAATTCTGGATTTAGATCCAAGGTGCCCTTATAAGATTTTGAACCATCGGGGTTCGTGAGGTTTCTATACACAGTAGGGCTAATTGACCACTGCGCTCCTCCAACGACCTTGCTGCCATACCCCTTTGTATCTTTTAAGGCTGCAAACACTTGCCGACTAATATCAGCTTCGGAAGAAAATTCACCTCTAATTCGTTCGTACTCTTCGGCCGAAAAAAGTTTAGCAGAAGCGACGTCTTGGGTGGCTGTTGGCTTATAGCGCAACACCTCCGTTCCTCTCGGTATTTTGGTGCCAACTTCAATGTCCCCTCCGTCAATAGTTTTGAAGTGGGGCATATTTCTCGCTTGTTTGGGCTTTTTAAGAAGACGCTGGGTCATCTGCTGTGTCAGAGTTTCCGGCTCGTAAGTAAAAACGGGTATCTGTTTTGGCGCGCCAATGAGATTTAAGAAATTCTCGCGAGTAATGGTAAATTCATAAAAGTCTAATTTACCGTTCCAGCCTTTTGTGCCTTTGTCAGCGTCTTTAATGACAATCAGATAAACTATAGAATCAGATTGTCGTTGTGGTGCGGGATCCAAAAAGAAGTCCACAAGGTTTTTATAAGAACCATGAACAATGCCCCCCTTTCTAAGAACCTTAAGGCTATAGGGAACAATGGCAAAATCCTCTTCGGATAGCTCCCCGTCTTCTTTACCGCGTGATCGCTGCAACTGTATACGAAGCTGATTATCTTCAATCGGAAGCGAACCGGTCGCACCAACATCTTCGGGGTCATCAACCTGAATGGAAGTGCCTCCGAATAGGGCTGCGAGGAAAGCTTCAAAAAGAAAGCCTGTAACAGACGCACCATAGTCACTAATGATACTGGCGAACGTATCGAGAAAGATCAGGTACGACATGATCATAGCTATATCCCCCCCACCAGGAGGGGGTGCTTGCTGGTCTACGAAGGCTTTTACGCTTTGTATTTTGGCTTCGACAGTGGGGCCTTCAATGTTTCTCATTAAAGATTCCATGATTTCTCGATCACCGTTTTCTGTTTTGC
>Ga0208553_1000808_pt1 | contig 11089 bp, 10 predicted proteins | sample 6_EtaG_FD_184079 | JGI IMG/M metagenome (GOLD analysis project Ga0208553, IMG submission 184079) | Marine viral communities from the Subarctic Pacific Ocean - 6_ETSP_OMZ_AT15160 metaG (SPAdes) (version 2) | ecosystem: Environmental > Aquatic > Marine > Oceanic | place: Pacific Ocean | collected...
CCTTGTAGAGCTTGGTCGCCTTCCAGCTTAGCGGGCAACCGCTGGGCTGGGGAGAAGGCTCAATCAGTATCAAGGGGGACTGCCATGAAACGAATTGCTCTCGCATCTGCCATCGGTATCGTTGCCTTCACGGCCAGTGTTTCTTTTTGGCTGAGCCAGAAGGCCCCCTCTGTCGATACCGCAAAATCCATCAGCAACCCGCAAGCTACCCAGGCACTGACTCAAGAGCCGCAATCGACCAGCCAGAATCAGAGCAGCGGGCTCACAGCCGAGCAACAGGCTTTACTGGAAAACCCGGAAACGCTGAAACTGGCCAATCGGCTCGACTTTGAGGAAGAACTGCACACCTTCTTTGCGAAAGCCGATGGCCTGTCTTCGGAAGAGCGCGCGGCGGAGGCAGCGATGCTGGAACAGCGCCTGGCCGACTACCAACGCAAGGGACAGGTCAGCGCAGCAGAGAGCCTGATGGTCCGCATTGCCATGACGAAACTCACGATCGAAGACGAAGCCGCTCAAAAACAGGCCCTGCAAGGCCTGATTGACCGACAGAATGCCGCTGCGCAGGCACGCAAAGAAGAATGGCTGGCCAAACCCAGGCCGGAGTTTGAAGCCTATAAGCAGCAGGAGAAACAAATCGTGAAAGAGGTGATGGCAATGGACAAAGTGCCTGCGGGACTGACCCGCAACGAATACTTACGTCAGCGATTGCTGGAAGCCCGTGTGGCTGCCAACAAGAATGGCGATGCGCCTCAATAGCGCATCACCATCCCTATCGGCAAGTTCCCCGATTCCGAAGAGCCTGATACCCAATGTTCTACAGAAGCTGATCAAGTGCCCAATAGAGCGGATTGAACGGCTTGTTGTAGTCAGCCTGCTGATCGGTTTCAGAGGCCTGCATGACTGCACCGCTTCCGTTCAACACATTGGCCACAAAGTCGTCCAGCTCCAGTCCCGCTTCCTGAATGTCTGAGTTGGCAAACTCAATGATGGTGGTGCAGTGGCTCTCGTTCACATCGCGGAACCATGGCAGGTAGTACCCAAAATTATTCAGGTTGGACAGGGTGCCCTTCAGGCGTTCTGTATCCGTATACCAGCGCTCGTGGATCAACGCCTCCTTGGTAGCCTGATCCGGCGCATTTTCGATTTCCGGATAGAAACGCTCATAGGAATATGAGGAGTAATTCAGATCCTGCCAGAAGTGTGTATGCCCCATCCGATCATTCGGCAGCTCTGCAGAAAGGGCCGTATACAATGAGCCGAGATCATTCAGGTTCATCAGTGGAAGCCCGTCGCTGAGGTATTCCAGCGGACCGTTGGGCTGGTCCAGCCCCCAGGCGTTACGGATAAACGACTGCAGCAACACCGACGGATAAGTGTCCGGGTCCGAACCTGTTGGCGCACTGAAGGCCGGCCCGGAATCGTTGATCATGTACCCCCGGTTCGGCTCCATATCACGGCGGGTCGGATGGTAGTTGGTCAAACTGCCCAGGCCGCCGGCACTGCATCCGGTCGTTAGCAACTGCTTCGGCCGCTGCAGATTATCCTTCACCCACGAAATGGCTGCGCGGGTGTTGCGAAGACCATTGTGATGCCAGATCAATGGCTCAGCTTCACCCTCCGGGTCCTCGTACACGGCCACCCTGTCACCGGAGTAGACATCGCCCGTGCAGTACGGAATATAAACCATGTTCCAGTTCTGGGTCTTGACCGATGTCAGTGGGTTCAAGCGCACCACAAACGGGCTGACCAGGCTGGCGCTCGGGTTCGTCAGGCTCATATAGTCATCCGGGATGCCATCCGGATTGCGAGCTCCCCGGATACCCGTCTGGCCCGAGCAACTTTCATAGTCCCAGCAGGCACCGCCCCCCTCCAGATAGATAATGGTATTACTGGTATTCGGCACGCGGTTCACAAAGAATTTGTACTCAGAGCCGTTACCACAGACAGCACCGGTTTCAGGCGCCAGGAGAATGGTTTGCCAGGCGTAATAGTTGCCCGGCGAAAAGCCATCGTTGAAACCCGCCGGGTTAGCCAGTAGCGGATAGTCACCCTGACGCTGGGCCGCCGTAACGGGGTTGTCAGCTGCTGGTGGACTGACAAGGTTCCCCAGCGTTCGCCAGAAACCGTAATCCCCCAGTTCGGCCATTGCCGGCCCTGTGACACCCAATAGAATAAGAACAGCTAGCAGTTGGTTCATGATGCTGGTTTTCACAGGCATTCCTCCTTGATTGTTGTTATCGGGGCGCAGGCGATAATCAAGCTCAGCCCCTGAATCGAAACTAGACGTGACACACTGTCATTTCAATAAATGCCCGTAGAACCATTTGTCCTAAAAAATGGTCGGTAATAGCGTTATTGAAAAATGTAAAGGAAATGACTGAATTGGAGAGAACTACCCACTCTACTGCCTACTTAATATTGGCCCAATGGGACTAAGAGCACTTTCATCACGACATAAAACATAACAATTTGGCACTATTTAGAAACTAACTTTCTAAATTAAAATAGATATTTAGATCAACACTTGGCAGGCAGGGTTTAACACCAGGCGACTGTGGTTCGCTTTATTCAGCGATTACATTAAGGGAATATTTGATGCTGGAAAGCAGTTACAACGAGGTTTTGGTCGCCTGCTCTATTATCATTGCCGTCCTTGCGTCCTATACGGCCCTGAATATGGCCAGCCGTGTAACCAGCGCATCCGGTCGCCCAGCCGTCCTGTGGCTGATTGGCGGCTCCATCGCGATGGGCTTTGGCATCTGGTCCATGCACTTTATCGGCATGCTCGCCTTTCGCCTTCCCATCGAACTAGGCTACGACGTTCCCCTCACCCTGCTTTCATTAGTCATCGCCATTGCTTGTTCTGCGTTCGCCCTTTACCTGGTCTGTCAGGACACGCTGCCCTGGGGCCGGTTGGTGTCGGGCGGTTTACTGATGGGCCTGGGCGTAGCCAGCATGCACTACATCGGTATGGAAGCATTGCTCATGCATCCGTATATTTTCTATGTACCCTGGCTGGTTGGGCTATCCGTCGTTATCGCCATTGTCGCGTCCACAGCAGCGCTCTGGCTGGCCTTTCGACTGCGGGAAGAAACCAAGCGCGCCACCTTCAGCCGCATTGGCGCGGCCCTGGTTATGGGATGCGCCATTATCGGCATGCACTATACGGGAATGGCTGCCTCCAAATTTCCGATCGACAGCTTCTGTGGCGCGGCCAACAGCGGGATTGATACAAAGTGGCTGGCTGTGCTGGTCATCATTGTCAGCCTGTCGGTGTTCGCCATCGCACTCATCGTGTCAATGCTGGATGTGCGCACAAGCCGCCTATCCAACTCACTCGATGACGCCAATAACGAACTTATCAAGCTCGCCCTGCAAGACAACCTGACCCGCATACCAAATCGTGTTCTGTTGGGTGATCGGCTGGAACAGGCGATACACCGGGCCGAGAGAAACAACAGTGAATTCGCCGTGCTGTTTCTGGACCTGGACGGTTTTAAAGCGATCAACGACATGCACGGGCACCATGTCGGAGATCTGTTACTAAAGGACGTGGCGAACCGCCTGCTCGTCAACAAACGTGAAGGAGATACAGCCGCGAGGCTTGGGGGGGACGAGTTTGTCCTTCTACTGGAGCCAAGCTCACCGGAAAGTTCCGCCGTATTTGCGCAACGATTAATCGATTCCATCGAGCAACCCTACGAGGCCTCGAATACCCCCCTTCACATCTCCACCAGCGTCGGCATCGCAATTTACCCCCAGGATGGTAAAACCGAACATGAGCTGATGGTGAATGCCGACGCAGCGATGTACCACGCCAAAAAGCAGGGTCGCAACGGCTACTGTTTTTTTGAGCACGGCATGAACGCCGATGTGCACCTACAGATGCAGATGCAGCAAAATCTGCGGCATGCCGTCACCCGCAACGAACTGGTTCTGCATTATCAGCCCAAATTTATTGCACCAAATGGCCCCATGACTGGATTCGAAGCGCTGCTGCGGTGGCAAAGCCCGGATCATGGCTTCCTGCCACCGGATCGTTTCTTGCCGTTGGCGGAAAGCTCGGGGCTGATCGTGCCCATTGGTAACTGGGTCATCGATGAGGCCTGCCGGCAAATGAAAGCCTGGCAAGACCAGGGCCATCATGACTGGAGCATGGCGATCAACCTCTCCGCAGTTCAACTGGAACACAGCAGCCTGGTGGACGTAGTTCGCGATACACTGAAGAAACACTCCCTGGCCCCGTCGAACCTGGTGCTAGAAATCACCGAAACGACGGCCATGCGTAATGCTGAGGCAAGCCTCAAAGTGCTGAACAAGCTGTCTGCGCTTGGCGTGTCCATTTCCATTGATGACTTTGGTACGGGCTATTCAAGCCTGCTCTATCTGAAACGTTTGCCTGCCAATGAGCTGAAGATCGACCGCGGCTTTATTACCGAACTGGCCCAGGACAACGATGATGAAGCAATCATTCAGGCAATCATTGCTCTGGGCAAAACACTGGGTATGAGGATTGTCGCAGAAGGTGTTGAAACAGCAGAACAACAAGAGCTATTGACCCAGCTTGGCTGCAATACCCTGCAAGGATACCTGTTAGCGCGGCCTGCCTCGCCAGAAGCGTTGCTTGAGAAGATTGCTCACATGACCAAACATACTGATTCAGCTCTCGCTACTTAGATGAGCGGAGCGGCATGAGAATGCCAATGCTGACTACGATGTCCTGTGGAAACGACGATGCAGCTCATGCACCTGTTCCGCAAGGGGACCTATATCGACGCAGAAATGCAGGTGCCGTCCATCGGCCGCGTACTGATGCGGTTGATTATATTTTGCTGGCTTCGGCTTCAGGCCCGCGCCCACCGCGCAGCACCAAATATAGCAGCGGGCCGGCAGACACAAACACTGCTGTCAGAATAAAAAACGGGATGAGATAGCCCAGCCCTTTGCCACGACTTTTACCATCCTGGTACATCCAGACACAGGCCAAAGCAGCGAGAATGTAGAGATCAATAACAACCTGGGCTGTGTCCGGGCTGGACATGAGCCGAACGCCAAAAGCTAAAAGCGACTGCTCTGCTCCGGCCATTACCCAAAAGGTAAAACCCATGAACAGACAGAGAATGATTAGGGGTAAAGTCGATACTCTCATGATCTTCCTTGATTGAGGTTTAAGAAATATAACGCCCTGGCTTCGCGGCGTGCCGGATCGCCAGCGTAGGCGCGTCCCACAACAGCCATTGGTTAAGCTGCTTCGAAGTCCAGAGGATGGATTCCATCTAGGTTGACCGTGTTTCGGGCTACCCAAAGGTCATACATGTCCTGCATCGCCAACCAGCTCTCAGGAGTGCGCCCGAGAACCTTGGATAGCCGAAGCGACATTTCCGGGCTAATACCACTATCCCCTTTTAGCAGTCGAGACAATGTGGAGGGCGAGACCCCCAGGCTGGACGCAAGCTGACGGGAACTGATACCGAAAGGCTCCAGATACACCTCCCGTATGAATTCACCAGGATGCGGCGGATTATGCATAGTCATCAGTGATAATCCTCATAATCAAGAATGTAGGCGTTGCCGTCCTGAAATTCGAACGTCATGCGCCAATTTCCATTAACCCGAATCGACCACCGCCCTTTGTCTCCACCCTTCAATGGATGAAGCCGAAAACCAGGGATATCCATGTCTTCCACCGAAGTGGCGGTATCCAGAGTGACATGCTCCCATCTAGCTTAACCATTTTCAGCTTAGTAAATTTTGTCGATGATCCCCGGCGGAAACCGCCTGTCGTGGATGGAAAAAACATTTAAACCCAGTGGCTCTCATAGAGCCCTGCATCATTGGATGATTGTGCCTATTCGTGCAGCCAAGTAAGCCACGATATCTGCCAACAAATACCGAAAGCACACTTTGATAGCAGTGGCATTCCCGAGAAAGTTCTTTCGCCTAAAACGCTGTTTCACTGGAGCCGGCTATTCAATCATTCTGAACTGTCCACCGGTTGACAAGCAGGCCTCCTTCACTTGCTCCGGCTCTGAACCATAGAGGTAGTCATGGGTATCCGTTTCCCCTATCGCACTCTGATGACGACAAATAGCCTGGCGGGTCGAACTGTCACAGCTGGCAATCAATTTATTGCCACCTTGGGAGCACTGCGCCTTGAACTGCTCACTTTTACTGCGACTGTTAAGCTTATAGTCGACACAAATGAAATTCCCGGGGGCATAGCAACTTAATCGAAAAACGCCTTCATCATCACTGTTAACAGTCTGATTGACGTTTCCTGCTCCCTGAGCCACCTGCTGCTGCATTGCATTCATGTTTTTGCCATCACCTCCGGCCAACACATCGGCGGCAAACGCACTGCCAATATCGACTTTGGAGGTATCTGAAATTCCCGATGTACCGACCACCGCAGCACCAGCAGCCAATGCTACAAACTTCCCGAAATCATCGCCTCCGCTCGTTTCGATGCCATCATCGATCAATTGGCCATTGGCATAAAATTCCGTGAACTCACCTGTTTTTCCACCCAACATGGCCTGTCTGCGTACCCTGAATGCGCCATCCCGTTTGCCGTCCAAATAAGTTCCTACATAGGCTTCATTGTTATCGTCAGGCGCCGTACTTTCTCCGTATGTCTTGCCGTTGCGCTTGCCATCTTCCCAGTAGCCAACAGTCAAACCTGTCATGCCATTCGTCCATGCCCCCGCGCCATTCAGGTTTCCCTCCACAAAATGGCCGATCCAAACATTCAATACTTCACCTCCCCCCCACGGTCTGGGTCTCTGTATGGCACCAAACCCGTCCAGTCGCCCGCTTTTGAATTCGCCAATGGACTTGACGATCATCGCGTTGCTATGGCCCCAGATATTTATACCAAAACCGTGTCTCTGCGCCCGGTCATTATAGTCACCGTATCGATGCCACTGAAAACCGTTTTCATGGAACTCCGTCGTAAGAAGACGGGCGATACGGGCCTCGCCTGGAGCATCGCCAAGCTGGATAATTGGGCTACCATCCTCCAGTGTCATGGTAAACACCCCCTCAATCATTACGCCCTGCTCGAACCGGCCCACAAATTGCGCGTTAAGTTTTTCATCGACCGCTTTACCAACCCCGTGAGCAAGCCCGTCGACACATCGCCCTTTAATAAAGGTCCAATCGAACTGATCCGGAGCCGCATCCTGGTTGACTATAAAAGCGCCACTATCCACCAGAGTACATTCCGTCTGTGAATCGACATGAGGGTAACGAGCCGCTACTGTCGGACCATAACCGGCACGAACAAGGTTGATAGCCTCCATCATTTCCTGCTTGTTAAAACGAGCCTGGAAGTTACTGATGATGGCGTCATTGCGAGGACCGAAGGTGAGAGCGTAGGACTCGCCAAGTAAGTATTCAGCCATAGCAATGGTCCGAATTCTTCCCTCATGCGTATTCCGGCGAACGTGACCGGTCATTCCGGGGATCGTGACCGATTTGCACACGGCCATCACACTGGAGTGGGTTTTGTACTCTGAGCGGTCACGATGGGTCAACCGATTCCGGTTTTTGTGCTTTCGCTTTTCGCAGTGATTCCCCCTTTAGATTGAGTCGGTGAGCGCCGTGCAGAAGCCGATCCAGGATGGCGTCTGCCAGCGTGGCGGAGCCGATGTAGTCGTGCCAATGCTCCGTTGGTAACTGGCTGGCAATGAGGGTTGAGCCCCGGCCATGGCGGTCCTCAATCACTTCCATCAGATCCTGTCGTTGTTGCGCGGTCACCTTTTGCATGCCCCAGTCGTCCAGGATCAGCAGGTCGGTTTTAAGCAACTGATTCATTAGTCGGGCATAGCTACCATCGCCATGAGCGATGCGCAGTTGTTCGAACAGGCGCGGTACCCGCAGGTAACGAACCGAGAGGCCCTGCCGGCAGGCCTGGTTACCCAGGGCACACGCCAGCCAGGTCTTGCCACAACCTGTCGGGCCGGTGATGCACAGGTTCAGGGATTGGCGGATCCAGTCGCAGCTGGCCAGACCCGCCATGCGAGAACGCTCCAGCCCTCGTGGGTGGCGGTAATCGATGTCTTCGATGCAGGCCGGCACACGTAGACGGGCGGCCCTGAGCAGCCGCTCCAGTCGCCGGCTTTCGCGGTGCAGCACTTCACGATCCACCAACAGGGCCAGTCGTTCCTCGAACGCCAGGTCGTGGGTCTCAGGTTGGGATCGTTGTTGTTCCAGCGCATCGCACATGCCCGTCAGTTTGAGTTGGCGCAGGATGTCGAGGGTGTTTTGAGTCAGCATCAGTCTCTCCGGGATCAGTGGTAGTAGTGGGGGCCACGAACGTTGGTGTGAACAGGCAGATCGGTCAGTTCCGGCTCTTCCTCAGCTAGGGGCAGCGGGAGTTGATCCAGCCCCTGCTTTAGGATCGAGGTGATGCTCTGGTAACTGGCCGAGTTGATAGCCAACGCCCGGTCACAAGCCTGCTCAAGGCGGTCACGGCTGTAGCGACGACTGAGGTTCAGCAGACCCAGGCAGGCCCGGTAACCATGTTCCGGATGCGGCCGATCCTTGAGCTGTCCCTGCACCACATCCAACGTGGCGGGGCCGATGTCCTTGGCCCAGTTCAGGAAGCGTCCCGGTGACCAGTTCTGATGGGCCTGATGCGACTTGGGCATGTGTTCGGTCAGGGTCACGAAGCGGCTCTTGCCGTGGCGAGAATGCAAGGCTACCCGTTGTCCCTTGTGCATGACCTCAACGGACGTATCGGTCACCCGAACATCCAGCTTCACACCCACCAGGGCGTGAGGCACGCTGTACAGCCGTTTGTCGATCTCGATGTGGTAGTCAATGCCCGGTCGCGCTTTGCACCACTCGGCATAGACATAGGGTGTTGCGGGCAGAGGTCTCAGAGCTGGGCGATCCAGTGACTCGAACAAGCTCTGGCGGCTCTCGGAGCGCCCCTGGAACGGGCGCTGGTTCAGCGCCGGCAACAACTGGGCAATGGCCGAGTTCAGTTCGGCCAGGGAGAAGAACATCCGGTGCCGTAACCGGGCCAGTATCCAGCGCTCGACCAGCAGTACGGCGGCTTCAGCTTTCGCCTTGTCCTTGGGTTTGTAGGGGCGTGCCGGTAATACGGCAGTCTGGTAGTGGGCGGCCAGTTCGGCGTAGGTCTCGTTGATCTTCGGGGTATATCGATCGGCCTTGGTGACCGCTGCCTTGAGGTTGTCAGGAACCAGCAATTCAGCTACACCGCCGTAGAACGCCAGCATCCGTTGGTGGGAGGCAATCCAGTCCGGCAGGGACTGGCTCCAGGTAGCCTCGGCGAAGGTATAGCTGGACGCTCCAAGCACGGCGACAAAGACCTGAGCCTTACGCATTTCACCGGTGGAACGATCCACCACTGGCACAGTGGGGCCACAGTAATCGATAAAGATCTTCTCACCGGCTCGATGGACCTGGCGCATGCTGCGCCGCTGCCGGCCACGCCAGAGCCGGTAATGGTGGCAGAACTGGCTGTAGCGATAGGCCTTGTCGCTGTGGCGTTCTACGTACTCGGCCCAGAGCAGTTGCAGGGTGACGCCCTTGGTCTTCAGTTCCTGGTGGACCTGGAAGTAATCAGGTTCGGTAAAGCGTGCAGGAGGGGTCTTGGCCGGGAACAGCAGTGCTTCCAGCCCGACCTCATCAACATCCTCTGGCAACGGCCAGGTCACATCATGGGCCTGGGCAAGATTGACGTACTTGCCAACCACACCTTTGGAGAGACCGCAGGCGCGGGCAATGCGCTCATGGCTCAGGCCTGCTTCGTACTTGAGGCGCAAGACCTCGATAATCTGTCGCATGGAAATCCTCGCAACCGGCATCCGCTCTTCCTCGTGATAAAAAGGAAGGGGGTATGCCGGATTAAGTTGAAGAATTCCAGCGCTTTGGCAGTGGTTCCGGGGGAACGTGACCGATGATTCCGGCATCGTGACCGGCGATTCCGGAAAACAACCCGAAATCGGTCACGATAAAACGGAATGAGCGGTCACGATCGCCCGGAACAGGCGGTCACGTTCAAACGGAATGGGTGGTCACGATGGCGCGGAATACGCACCTCAAGGTCTTGTAGTTCGGGTTCAGTGATATAGGGGTTGGGGCCCATATCTTGCAGGCCAGAAACAAGATCTTCGTGATAACTCAGCGCGCAGCCAGCCAATACTAACGACACGACTAACAACAGAGTTGCGACAATGGCTTTAGACATCATTTCCCTCGACAGTATTTAGAAGTTAGAAGCCGGTCCATGCAGAAGCACGAAACGCCTATCGGCCAACAGGGCACTGATGAGCGCTCATCCCAGTCATCAATTTCCTTAACCGAATCAACAAGCTGATCAAAGAAACCAAGCGATAGCCTCTCAAACACAGCCTCGGCGGAGGCTAGTCACCGGATGACGCCTTGCTTACCGCCCGGCTTCGATATCACTACTGATTTAACGCTGAAATAAGCGGCCTTTGCGTAGCGAAGCGGAGAAAAGGCCGTCCGGTGGAGGGCCTTCAGGCCCGGAACGTATTTGACGCACTTGTTACATGCTGAATTCTGTCACAAGCTCGGTACACAACCCCTCGCCGTAGTTGGCGGCGACACGCACATTGAGCCAATTGCTAGGCATATGAAAATAACTACCGGTAAGCTCTCCCCGGGTTTTGATCGCAAGCGGCAGAGATATTTCCTTGCCTTCCTCTGTACCTTTCATCGTAGCCGACAAGACCAGCAGTTTTAGCTCCATGCCATCGAATTCCCGGGGCGCCCTAACGTGATACATACCGGAAGCTGGGTCGGAATCTAGAGTAATCGTGACGGCCTCGTGCTTTCGGGAAGACGACTCTAGGCATTCCCCAGCGGAAACGCCGCTGCAAAGTGCTGATAGAAATATACAAGTTAACAGTTTCATAGGCATGTAACGCTCCGCTAATGTGCGCCGCCTGCGGCGTCACCATTGAGCGGCTTGATACTGATTGAGCCTTCTCCCCAGCCCAGCGGTTGCCCGCTAAGCTGGAAGGCGACCAAGCTCTACAAGGGAGAAGACTCAATGAACTTTTACCATAGCACCCACCGCCATTATTGTGGAATC
>Ga0208553_1000814_pt1 | contig 11059 bp, 13 predicted proteins | sample 6_EtaG_FD_184079 | JGI IMG/M metagenome (GOLD analysis project Ga0208553, IMG submission 184079) | Marine viral communities from the Subarctic Pacific Ocean - 6_ETSP_OMZ_AT15160 metaG (SPAdes) (version 2) | ecosystem: Environmental > Aquatic > Marine > Oceanic | place: Pacific Ocean | collected...
GACCAGCCGAAGCTGTATCTTTCTCTAGCTTTGTATCTAACGTTACCAGTTTCAAAATCGCCTTCCATAGCGGTTTTGATTGGTGCTCTAACAAAGTGTTTTAGTCCATTTGGTACATCTGTTTTAATGAACCATGCGTCTGTATCTGTTAAATAGTGATTGACCACGTAACCTTGTGGAATCACATTCAAAGATACAACAGCACTGATATCATTATCAGCTGTTCCAGTTCTACCGACAGATTTTAATAATCTTTCAGCAGTAAATTGAAGCGCCGAAGGAACAACCATTTTTCTTCCTTGAGCTGCAATTTTTAAACCTCTTTCATCAGTTAGCGCTGCAATGTCAATCATTGCTTGCTCTAATGAAGTTTCGTTTAAGTCTGCTGCAGTTGATAGTTCATTTTGTTCAGTACCAGACACAATAACGTGTGCTGTTGAACAAAGTTCTAAACCATCTCCACCAGTATATGAACTGTTAAACGCTCTATTAAGAACGTTTGCCGCTTTAACTTGTTTCGCGTTAGCCATAGATCTAGCTAATGCTTTTGTATAACGAGACGCGAGTCTGTCATACAAATTGTCTTCAATCGCTTCTTCAGTAATTGAAAACGCTAAAGCAAGCGTTTCATGCGTATAACGAGCCGTGAAAGTTTCAGTTGCTGCGTCGTAGTTAACACTTGAACCTTCAGGTTTTACACCCGCATTTCCGAATCCAGATAACATAACTTCTTCTTCAAAAGCTCTGTCTGAATTTTCTGTATCGAAAATTTGTGAGTGTTCGTTAGCGTAGTTTTTGTACTCCAGGCCAAATAGTGCATTTAAACCTGGCTCTAGTTCCTTAACTAGTTGTGCTCTTGATATTGCCATAATTTATACTCCTATATACCTGTTGCGAATGTAAATACATTCTCACCAGTGCCAAATACAACATATGCGTTGCAATTTGCTGTACTCGTATCACTGTTGTCTGGATCCTTAGATACACCAATCTGCTTAAGTCCTGAAGCAGTGGTTCCAAATGAAGAAGTATCTAGTTCCTGAGTCGATTGACCAGTAGTAGTACTTCCACCCACACCTACAAAGTTCCCTGAAGCAAAGTTCAGAGCTGCTGTGCCGGTTTCATCGTGTTGTGCTTCAAACACAATATCTGGGTCCATATATATGGTAGCTACTATGTCAGCAGCAGCTGTGCTCGCTGGATAGTATGCTTTCCATGTTGGTTTACTTGTTGTTGGGTCGGTATAATACACACCGCCGAAAACACCTGCTTGTTGCACGTCTCCGACTGTTGCTGCTTCAACACCGCCTGCTGTTACTGCTTCAACTACTTGACCAGTATAAATTGCTGTATCGTAGTTATTAGCAATATTAGCTTCTTCTGCTCTGATTTGTCCACCCGTAAGATGTCTTGAAGGTCTAAAACCAAAAGCTGCGTCTTGATTTGCCATATTGTTCTCCTTTATAAACTACTATTCGTAGTTTACGATTAATTTAAATTCGTTGGATAAGAATCGCTAATAAATTAGTCTTTCTTAGTACCACCGAAGGTTACACGGGACTGCCTCTCAGCATTGATTGGCATTCCTGGGTGCTGTTCCTTCATAAGATCGCTTTCAACCGCGTCGTCTCTGTCTTGAGTAATTTTTCTAAAATACTCATCGCGCGCTTTGACAATCTCTTCTGGTATCCTTGCCAGCAATAGGCCACCAACTCCGATTACCCCTTTGTATTTACCTTCCGTCATCACTGGATATTCTGATCCTGAATATTCATCTCCTCTTACGAGTTCATATCCCGATCTTAATCTGCCGGCCATGTTCTTTGTATCGTCAAAGCCCATAGTTTCGGCTCTTATCCACCTGTGATGAAATCCTGCAGGTGCAGGGGGTGCATCTAAAGATGATGGTGGAGTCCAAACAACTTTTTGAGCAGTTTTTGCTCGGGTTTGGCTCGCACGGGAAGTTTTGATTTTTTCATTAGTCATATGCTTATGCCTCCTTCGTGATTTTTAATTGTTTCGCATATTCTTCAAGTGGCACACCTAATTTTTTAGCGATAGTTACTTGAGATGATGTGAGTCTCACAGTTTTGCGACCAGGTTGAACACTTCGCGTCGCTGACGCTACTGTTTGTGTCGGTTTAGTCGTTCCTTCCGATAATGTTTTTCTATCAAATTTATGCGGAAAGTCAAGTCTCATTCTTTTATCTATTTCAGCATAATAGTCATCAGTATGAGGATCGAAACCTTCTTGCTCAGTTAATTTTTTATGCAAATCAAAAGCTGTATAAGTCATGGCATTATCTTTTCCAAACCACTCGTTTTTATCTGCCCATGCCTCTGCTTTTGGGTCTGCTGGCGGTTGTTGCAGCGCCTGATCTAAAGTAGGAGCTCTGACTTCCTGTGCTTTAGCTTCAGAAACCCTGGCTTTTAAAGCTATTACCCTAGATTCTTCAACACCTAGTTTAGCAATATCTTTTTGTGCTTCAACTTCAGCATTGATATTATTAGCCTCCCTTGCTGCTGCAAGTTTAGCTTTAGCTGCTTCTAGGCCTGATGTAACTTTATTTTCCATAGCGGTTACAAAACTAGGCTCCAATTTCGCCATTCGTGTTCTTAATTGAGAAAGCTCAACTTGACCTCCTTTAGCATATTCCAAAGCAGTTTCCTTTTGTCTTTCCGCTTCACGCCATTTTTTCGTTAGCTTAGCAATTCTCTTTTGAACACCTTCACTGTATTGTTCTAATTCTTCCTTTTTTTCTTCTTTCTTTTTTTCTTCTTTTACTTCTTCCTTTTTTTCTGGTTCTTTATCGTCCTTGCTATCTCGAACATCCACATGCTCATCCAGTTTCTCAGATGTATCATCGGGCTTAGGACTGTCTTGAGTGATTTCATTTTCTAACCCCTTTTCTTTATCTTCTTTTATTTCAACTTCAGTATCTGGTCCTGAAGAATCAATATCAACTGTTTTTTCTTCTTTTGGCATAGTTCCTCCTATGTTTAATTATGTTGAAGCACGGATTCAGGATCTTGTATTGTTCCTAAAACTTCGTCGTCATTTAAGATGCGCACTTCGCCACCTTCTATGGGTAGTCTTGATCCTGCATAACGTGCAAAGATGACCCATTCACCGACCTTGCACCACGGTCCCGTTGGAAATTTTTCTTCATCATGATAGGCCAACGGACCCATCGATAATACATAACCACAGTTTGTGGCAATTCTTAATTTGTCTAAAGATTCTTGTGCTATTAAAATTCCACCTTTGGTCTTTTCTCTAGGTGTAAAGGGCAAAACTAAAAGTCGCCATCCGCTAGGAACGGGCAACTGGGATTTTTGGTTTTTAATATTATCTGGATTTAAAGGTTCTTTTTCTTCAAAAGTTTTATATTTTTCTTGTAGGGCTTCCCTATGTTTTGGGAGTTCCTTTTCCGATGTCGATAACGTTTCCTTGTTCATCATTTTGCTCCTTAGCTTTTAGCAGGTTAGAGATTTCCTGAAGCATGTACTGATAAGTACGTGCCTGTCCTAACATATACTGATATTTCTCCATATTGTCAACACCTCCACTAATCATGGCATCGCCAATTCTTTGAAGATTCTCCCTTAAAAGTTTTTGTAGCTTAGCTACGATTACGAGTGGGTCCATTGAGTATGTCTTTATAATATTTATTGTAACTTGGATTAGATACGTTTACTCCAGCCAAATCACCTTTTATATATGTTCCTATATATGGTTGCGGTTTAGGCAACACGTATTCAAATTTATATTTTGAATTAATAGGTTTCTTGGCCACTATTTTGCTTTTCCGCCCTTTTTATAAACATTGTTTTTTACAACACTTTTACCTTTGCTGTATAGGCCACGAGCTCCAGCAAGTGTATTACCTGCTCCAGCAAGTGTATTGCCTAATGGTCTAGTGAGCATACCACCTAGTTGCTTACCAACTCTTTGTACCCCTTTTTTCCATGACTTATTGTCGTTTCTCATTTTTTCTCCTTATTATTTATTCCACCTCGGAATATTTGTGTGCCCTTTATACCAAAAATACTAGCACATACAAGTATCCATAAATTGGTAAACCAACTGGGAAGGGCTTTAAAATGTTCAAAGAAGAGATTTATCTTGTCCATAGCTGCCGGATCGTCTGACCACACCCCATATGCCAGCACCAAAATCGGCAGTGTGAGAATCGCTAAAACGACCTCATCTTTATAGTCATTTTGCCGTGCCTCTAAAAGTTTGCCCTGGTAAGATTCCTCGCCTCGGGCCATCTTCTGCGCGTGCATGTGCTGTGCATCAGCCATAGCCATTTTTGTTTCTTGACGCTTTTTATAAATATGACTTCCAGCGTTAAGAGCTAATTTAATTGCGCTAAACCACATACTAATACCAAGTTACTGGTTTTTGTGATCGAGCAGCACGAGTTCCTGTGACAGGATTTTTATCTTTTTTATCCTTGCTCACGGCCACCGGTTTATTGTTTCTATTTGCATCCGGTGTAGGAATCGTTTTCGATTTTCCTAGTGGTGCATAACCTTTCCAAGCCATTTTATCCTCCTATATTGTTTTAGCTAATTTAGGAAATCCACTTATTAGACCTCCCTTATTCGCATGTTTTCGTTTTTCAATACCTGTTATAGTCCCTTTATTAGCAGAAGCATAGAAAACACTTTCTCCTTTTTTAGGACCATATTGTTCTATCATAGATTTTTTAATTTTTTGACCTTTATCGGTTAGAGGCACTATTTCCTCCCCTAGGCTTCATTCTAGCTACTCTTAATCGATTTTGATTTGCCATTTCTTGTTTTTCTAATGAAGTATCTGCTCTTAAATTAGCTAATTCTTCATTTTGATCAAGTTTTTCTTCTTGAACATTTTGATTCATTAATGCTTTCATACGTTCCAAATTAATCTTTTCTTCAGCTTCTTTACGTTTTTGTTCATTGTCAAGTGCTCTAATATCAAGTTCTCTTGATCTTAACTTGGCAATTGGGTCATTTCCAAACTGAGAAGTGATTTTTTTCTCTTCTTTCATGAAATCTTCCATCATTTCAGCAACTAAAATCGCTTTTCTTGCTTCAATCTTCTGTTGTAACTGCATTGCTTGCTGTTGCAACTGCGGATTTTGCTGAATTTGCGGATTTTGCTGCATTTGAGCTAATTGTTGCAATTCATCTCTAAATTCTAGTTCAATTTGCTCTTGTGCCATCAAAGAAATGTGTTCTAAACAGTTTTTTTCCAATGATGCAGTTATCATTGGTGAATTTCGGACCATATTGGTCTCTAAAAAGTTCAAATGCGCCGTAATATGCGCTCTATGGTCTTGTCCTGGAAAAGCTTTAAATGGTAAACCCGCTAAAGAGTCAATATGCTCTAAAGCAGGGTCTTTTGGCGTTGGTTGGGGTGGTTTTTTCAAAATTAAATCAATATCCTTAACTCCCAAAGCCTCATACATATTTCGATAAACTTCATATTGGTTATGAAGTGATGGATTTGAGGTTGCCAATTGCAGTTCCGTTTGGGCAAGTGAGATCCGTTGTGTTTGGGAGAAAATATTTGGATCTGCAACTGGCAATATATCTACTCTGTCATCAAAGTCCGTTTGCATAATTTGCCTTTGGCCTCCGACAACATCGTATGGGTAGATGGGTGGTAGATATAATTTAAAAACTCTTGCTAATAACACAAATTCTCTTTTCATTGCAGCGTATAATCTTTTATGTATGGCCGACATCGTTCGGCTTCCTCTTTCTAACAAAGCCACGGTCGTTCCCACTGCTGCTTGTTGATTCCCATCGCCTACCTGTAGATCTGCAATAGATGCAAATCTTTGTCCTGCTTGGACTACGACCCCCATGAGTTGCAGTAATGTTGCAGAAGGTTCTTTAAAAGGAAGGGTCATGAATGCATCTCTCAAGTTTCCTCCTGGAGCATCTACATCTCTGAATTCGCCTGGTTGCAAAGCTTGAGCTTCATCTCTCATTTTAATTCCACGCATCTTAAATCCTGCTGGAAGATTGGATAATGTTCCTGCATCCAATAGTGCTCTAAGAGAAGCTGTTGCTGTTCTTGATAATCCACCAATCATGTGAATCAAACCAAATCCGTAAAATCCTAAACCCGGTAAAAATTTAAAATGAACAAAATACTGAATTCTTTTTCTAGTTTGGTCCGCTACTTCATAATTCCTTCGAATTGATAAAATTTTTCTGGTGCCGTCTTCAAGTGTTACAATGTAAGGAAGCTTGATTCCCGTTGATTCACCGTCCTGGCCTTTGTCTTCAAATCCTTCTAAATCTAAATTCACGTGACACTCTAAAAGAGTATACATTCTATCATCTTTGCCACGAGTCGTTCCTTCAAGCTGTCTTTCCTTTTTCTCTGTTTCTGTTTCAGCCATATAAGTAGGATTCAATTCAATGTCCCGATAGAATCCTCCTACCTGCTGTTTTCTTAATTCATTTTCCGACATTCGAATGACATGAACAATAACTTCACAATCATCCAAAGAAGTTGCTATGTAAGGCACCACGATATCATCCGCTGGAACGAATTTAGAAACCGCTCGTCCCATCAGTTCATCGTAGTAAACTTTTTTAAAAGCCGAGCCCGATAGAGGAAGATAAAACAGCATCTGGTCAAATTCCGCTTCGTACTCTTTCATCTGGTCCATGATCTGATAGTTCATGTACTCTTTGACCCTTAAAGCCTGAGCTTCCTTATCAGGATGAGTCATTCCTATAATTTGAGTCCTGACAGGTCCTCCTGCCGGTAATAATTCTTTATAAGCTAAAGCCTGAAACTGGGTAACTGCTTCTGCAAGTACCGGATGCGTTGCGCCCGATGCTCCTTTAAAAGGTTCGGTCCTGTCTTCGTATTTAAATCCTAAAAGATCTAAGCCGCTGGTATAGGCTTTTTCCCAGTCCGCTCTTGATGTTTTATAGTCGCTGTAATCTGAATAAAGTTTGCTTCCCAGTGGATCAATGACATCATCGGGTAAAAGTTCTGCAAGGTTCGCGAAGTGTCCGGCGTCTTGTCCGGGATTCACGGCACTTGGATCAAAATTAATGTCTACGCTGCCATCTTCATTCGGCTGAACGTCAACGGGTTCACCCGCTTCAACTTGCTCTGCAAGTTTCTTCTGTTCTTCCAGTTCTACGTCCTGTGGGCTAGGTATATTTAAGGTTTGCTTTACGTTCGGTAAAGCCTTGTCAGTTGCCATAATTTCTCCGGTATTGTTGTAACCTTTTTATATTCAATATTCAACCTCTATGAGCCATATTTTTTAGCGTGCTTTCTTATTTTAGATGGAATGCCAACGTCCTCGTATTCAACTCCATAACCGCTTTTAGTATCTTGAGCAATATAGTCCGCAAAAAAAGGATCGGCTTTTAATTTATCTTCGTGAGTTATTTTGCCAATATCCATTTCAATAGGAATGCCTTCTCCCTGTTCCATTCCACCCACTATTCTTGCATATTTAGAAGGATCAATATTACCGGCTTCTAATTCTCTCTTAGCTCGTGCTAAGAACTGTTTATCCGATTCTTCAACTTTAAACGAACGACCTACATCGGTACCCTTTAATAATGTATCCATCATTGAGCCTTCCTCATAAGGGTGAGGAACCGCTTGTTCAAAGGTGTGTTTTCTGAGACTTTTACCTTTATAACCACTTCCTTCAACGCCAGCAAAATTATGAGTGTCTTTAACAGTTACATTTCCATCTTTGTCTGTTGAAAAAGAAGCCTGTCCCAAAGTCATATCAATATTAGTTGATGGATTTGTAAAAGCTCCTTTTAAAGATAATTGATCCATAAATCCTTCATGACTATAACCAATAGTATTATCTTTCATAGTTCCTGTTAATCCTGATTGAGTTGCATAGCCCATACTTCCCATAGCTTTAGCTTCTGCCACTCTCTTCTTAATTTCTTTCAACTCGCTCTTACTAAAAAAGTCTTCGGTAATTTTATCTGTTACACCGGCTAGGTTTCGTAAATACAATCTGACCGATGACGGCAGCATTTTGTTTTTCGTTAATTTCCTAACTAAATCTTTATTATTTCTTAAACGCTCTAAGTTTTTAGGGCTTAAAAGCCAACTCATTAATTGCGAAGTTACACCTCCCCCATTTTCAAAACCCACTCTTCCGCCATTTGCTATCTGCTGCGCGAACTTGCCATAAGTTCCCTGAGCCGTGGTTCGTGGCTCCTGGATCACGGGCTTTGGTTCCCAGTCATAAAGGTCCACGTCCTCTGGATCAGTCCAGTCTCCTTCTTTCCAGTCGTAGTCACCGTTCTTCCCGGCAAACGCTCTTGCATTTTTAAGATTAAGTGCCAGCTCTAACAGCTGGTCAAAATTTGCACCTGGTTCGTCTAAATTTCTTGCCATTATATATCTCTGCTTCTTCCTGGTAATGCTTTATCTATTATACCGCCTTTTGCCATTCTATCGGAAGGATCTCTTCCCATTCCACTTCTACCATGACCTGTATATTGTCTTTCAGACGCAGGTCTAGATCTTCTATATTCAGACATTGGCCTACCAGTGTGTTGTTCAACTTTTCTTATGTTCGCTGCATCTGCCCCAGTTTTTATTTTATCCGAAGTTACACCAGCCACATCCGCTAAAATTTTATTTTCTTCAAGTTGAGCTGATTTTTTTTCTTCTAATCTCGTTTTTTTATATAAATTTTTATAATAATCTGCTTCATCTTCATCGTAAAGTAATCCTAAAGGATTCCACTCTCTTTGAATTCCTATTCCCTTCACATTTCTATACCAATCAGCAAAACCTTCTTTCCAATCCTGACCAGGTTGTTTTATTGTATCTACAATAGAATAAATTCCAGCTAATCCACTTAAAGAATATGGATCACTCCAATCATATCCTATCTGTTTCTTACCTGGTTTAGCTACATCAGCAACATTCATGCCACCAATAACATTGTATTCACGGGGGAAAAGTTCTGGGTTATTTGCTATAAAATTATTAAAAGCAAAGTGAGGGTCTAGTTCTGGAAACTCCTTCATCGCTTTTTCAAGGAGAATACCCTTATAACTCTTTTTTCCTGGATTATAAATTGTTTCGTTTGCCATATTACCAATAATATTTATATTTTCTCGGAGGAAGTTTTTCATCCTTATAATCTTCAGGATGTGGAATCAGTCCTCCCTGTCTGAATCGCATAACAGCCTGTGTCATACTATCCACAAGATCGTCATGATCACCGTACGGGAATGCAGCGCATTCCTCAATTACTTCTTGCGCAAATTCTTTATGCGTCGGAGCCCATATTATACCACTTTCAAAAAGTGGTGCAACGGAATTTACTCGAGTGTGTTTATCATTTCCTTTGCTCGGTGTGTAGTTAACAACGGGAATTCCCATGTTCCGTAATTCATAAGTCAGTGGCAGTCCGGATGCTTTCGCTTCGATGAGTACTGTTTCAGGTTCCCAATATTTATAAGACTCTAAAGCCTTTCTTCTTAATTCAGGGAACTCGTACCGGCCTTTAGTGGCATCTACTAAAATAAGATTAGGTGGTTTGTCTTCGTCTTCTCTAAAGATTCCCCAGGTTGTTATTGCAGAATAGTCCGCTGTTTCTTTTTTCATAAAAGCGGTATCATAAGACTGGATAATATGCTCCAATTTTGGCATACGGTCCTTGTCCCATTTCTTCCACCATTCTCTTTTAATGATGGCACCTTCTTCCGAAGTTGGATTCTGCATCCATTGTGCATTCCATTTGCCAAGTGATAATGAAGCTTTAACGGTTTCTAACTCGCCTAGCTCCCAGTATTCCGGCCATACTGGTTTACCACTCGGCATAATCGCCGGAAACTCGACGAGTTCCCACTGATCTGCTTTTGCTTCTTTTTGGGCCTGCATCAGCATGCCCGTTAAATCTTTTACATTCCATCTGGTCATTACACAGATGATTTTACCACCAGGCTGCAAACGTTGTCTGGGTCCCGAGGTGTACCACTCGTAAGCTTTTTCTAATGCTGACAGGTTTAAAGCATCCTGCTCCGAGTGCGGATCATCAATGATTAATAAATCAGCGCCCCGTCCAGTGATTGCTCCACCAACACCAGCTGCAAAGTACTCTCCACCTTGCGCCGTTTCCCATCTTCCTGCAGCTTTACTATCCTCTTGCAGTCTTGTTTTAAAAAATCTTTGATACTCTTCCGAGTCAATTAGGTGTTTGGCTTTACGGCCGAAACGCACAGCCAATTCACCGGTGTGCGTGGTCATTATAATTTTAAGCTTAGGATTCCTACCTATCATCCATGCAGGAAGGAGCGAGGATGCAAATTCTGATTTCGTGTGTCTTGGAGGCATATTAACAATTAAACGTTTAAGCTTGCCTTCTGCCATATCATTAATTTTTTTTGCAATAATTTTGTGATGTTTTCCCTGAATAAAGTCAGGCCACATATGCTTCACGAAACTTAGAAAATCTTTTCTGACAAGAGACTCCTTTTTCTTTTCAGTGTACTTTAGATACATTTTAAAGAAGTCTTTTCTTACGTCCGGTGGTAATTTTTTAATTTTTTCTAAGTTTACTTGCATAATGGGACCCATAATGGTTTTAGGGGTCTTAACTGTATAAATCAAGCTATAAAGGGTAAACTTTGGGACCCCTTTTTTTAAAAGGATAAATAGTAAATAGAAGAAGTTCAACTTCCTGGATCAACTTGGTACCTCTATTGATTTGGGTGGGCCCGCCCGTCATCAAGCCCCCCCTGCGACACTATGTCACATTGACTCGCCCCGAAGGGGCGAGCCATGCAGTTATTGCATAGGATATTGTGGGATAAGCCATGCATTATTGCATGGCTTATTTATTATTTATTCTTTTACGAAGTGATCAAAAGCCTTGCCTGCTTTTGCAATTGCACTAGATAAAAAAGAATAATCATCATTCAAATATTTAATCCATCCGTTTAAATATTTAGAATGATTATCTCTAATTGTTTTTACAATTCTAAAATGTTTGCTAAATAAAACTGACCCAGTTTCCGCGATCAGTTCTTCATATGCATAAGA
>Ga0208553_1000816_pt1 | contig 11048 bp, 7 predicted proteins | sample 6_EtaG_FD_184079 | JGI IMG/M metagenome (GOLD analysis project Ga0208553, IMG submission 184079) | Marine viral communities from the Subarctic Pacific Ocean - 6_ETSP_OMZ_AT15160 metaG (SPAdes) (version 2) | ecosystem: Environmental > Aquatic > Marine > Oceanic | place: Pacific Ocean | collected...
TATAGTCTCTGGAAGCAACACGATTACCAATTATGGAGCATTTACATCCAATGAGGCCGGCGGAGATTTCGATTTCCGTGTTGAATCTAGCGGTGAGCCAAACATGCTTTTTGTCGACGGCGGCGCAAATAGTGTCGGCATTGGCACTGCAACGCCCGATCATGAACTCACCATTGTGGGAAATGTTTCGGCTTCTTCCAATGTATCGGCCTCCGCTTTTTATGGCGATGGATCCAATTTGTCTAATGTCGGCGGCACGTCCATCCATCTCCCATGGATTAGTGGGTCTACTGCGGCATATGAAGCACAGGCTAGTGGTAGTGCTGTGATCTCGCTAAATGGTTACAACTTTGCATCTGGAATTAGTGCTAGCTTAGGAAACCAAGCAACAACAGATGGGCACTCATGGGGCGCCACAACCTGGAACAGTCCCGTCTCTGTGTCTTTTGCGGTCACTGGATCTGTAACAACGGGTTCGTATGACGTAACTCTCGCTAATACAGATGATCAGGCGCATACTCTTACTGATGGCATTCTGGTAGCGGCCGCATCCCTTCAGGAGATCGAGATTCATGAGGCTGGTGATATAGAAAACTCAGTTGAGCTTGGTTTCACCGACAGCGGCGGTGTCGGCGGGGCTCTAGAGGGCCTGGCGATTACAGGCAATACCGGCCTCGTCTGGGGCACACGCTGTCATACAGTAGCAGAGATTGGTTATGCCGATCACGCTTATATTGAAGTCACCCCCACCGTGATGGGAACGTCGCCGACCGACGCGCATCATTGGATGTTCGGGTTTGGTTATAAAGACGATTATGCGGCCGGTACATACGGCTTTGAATGGATGGGCTGGGCCGTCTATTGCTGGGGCGGCGGCCCAATAGCAGATCGAGCAGACGGCGCCCAAGAACTAGCCAACCCGACCGACACAAGCGACACCACTAAAGCCTGGATGGCCGCCGATCGATCACTACGAATTGAAATTATTGATAACGCGGCTTATCTTAAGTATAGTGATGACGATTGGGTTACTGAATCAACTTTCCATACATTCGAGAACGCTGTTGATATTGGTGGGAATAGCAATCTTGTCGCCGGCTTTGCTATACATAATGGCGCCAGCAATCAAGGAATATTAGAAAATATTAAGATGTATGGGCGCTTAGAGGGGATATAATCGCATCTATTAGTCATTTCCCCCACTTACACACTATTTATTTTGATTACATATCAGATTTGGAGTAATTTCTATGTCTTCACTATTAGAAGAAGCCATTGTTGACGCAAAAGCCCTCAAAGAGGCAGCCCTCAAAAACGCGGAATCCGCGGTACTAGAGAAGTATTCTGGTGAAGTGAAGGGCGCCCTTTCTACTTTATTAGAACAAGATGAATTGGGTTTAGGGATGGACGAAGGAGCCGAAGAGCCCAGCGCCGACGCGTCGTTTACTGATGATGTTCCTTATGCTTTTCAAACCGAAGAACTCGAAGCGCCCCCTGAAGATCAATTAATCGAAATTGATTTCGATCAGTTGAAGGCCCGTATCGAGGAGGAAGCGACTCAAGGTATTGAGGCCGGCCCCGAATCTCTTATAGACGCCAACGAAATGGCGATGGAATTGCAGGAAGATGGGCCCATTACAGATACGGAGTTAAAGGACGACTCCAAAGAGGACGCGGCTAGCCTCGCCGGAGGAGCCGATCGTGAAGAGCTCGAAGAGGACGAAGACGTTGCCCTTACCGAAGAGATGCTTTCGGATCTGATTGAAGAACTCGTAGTCGATATGACCCCGCGCCTTCAAGGATGGTCCTCGCAGGGTTCTGCTTATAATAGTGTGGAGCAGGCCAATAATGATGCCATGGGCGCCGCACAAGCCGCCCACCTTGAAGAAGAAGAAGAAATTGAAGAGGTTCACACCGCACCAGATATTGTGTCGGATGCCGAACTTTACGAGAGTAAAATCAAAGAACTTACATTATCACTAAAGGGGCTATATGCTCTTTTAACTGACTCCAAGACTCAGCTCACAAGGCTGAATTTGGAAAACGCCAAGCTTGTTTATCAAAACAAGGCACTTAGCAGCACCTCCTTGAATGAGCGACAAAAAAATAAAATTGTCGAGGCTGTTCAACTTGCCAATTCTGTTGAAGAAGCGAATATGATTTTTGAAACAATTCAAAACGCAGTGGGTGTTTCGAACTCTATGAGCTCGAGACCACAAACACTTCGTGAAGCTGTTACAAGACCTGTTTCGCTTTTGCTCAATTCTAATAAGAAAAACAACCAGGCAACAAAAGATCCTAAATTGGATCGAATGCTGCATTTAGCAGGTTTAACAAAACAATAACATACTAGGAGGTTATATAAAAATGTCTATTGTACAGAAATTAACCGAAGGTATCGTCAACCGCGACCTTTCTACAGAAGGTGCCGCTCTCATTTCTAAATGGGAGAATACCGGTCTTCTTGAGGGGATGGGTGATGATGCTGCTCGGAATGGAATGGCCCGATTGCTTGAGAACCAAGCAAAAGAGCTTCTCCGTGAGGCGTCCACCATGTCAGGTGGTGACGTCGAGGGATTTGCGGCTGTCGCATTTCCCCTTGTTCGCCGTGTATTCGGCTCTCTGATCGCCAACGAACTCGTTAGCGTTCAGCCGATGAGTTTGCCCTCGGGCCTCATCTTCTTCCTTGATTTTACCACTTCTCAGAATGGTGCCGGCCTTCCTCGCGTTGGTTGGGGTCTAGACGGCGAAGAGCAGTCACTGTATGGTGGCGGTATCATCGGTAGTCAGTTGACTGGCGGTGTTAGCTTGGATGGTAATTATTCCAAGGATCCATTGCTGACGCAGGATACTGCTGAAGCGGGCCCGTATGCGCTTAACCAAGGTTATGCGTCTCCGACTAGCTCCGCTGCAGTTAGTGTTGTCGTCATTGCTTCGGGTACTGTGGGCGATGCGTCCACTTGGACCGGAACTGTGGACGGTTCTCGAACCGCTGCACAATCTGCAGGCGACGGCGGAAGCGGTCGTCTTGTCGATTTTGATCCGGACTTGTCCGGCTCTTTTGTCGCTGTGGGACGAATTGCTGCTTCGGAACTTTCTCCGAGCACCGATCAGTGGAATGCGAAGGACTTTGTCGCGGTTCAGCTTTATGATGGAACCCCGGCATCGACTACACGTCCAGGCCAAACGCTTGGTATCGAAAGTCGTCATGTCCGTCGCTTGACTCGCTTTGATTTCCGCGATGGTGAGCAGATCCTTCTGGTAATGCAGAATACTGGATCGGCTGTCGACGCGGGACTTGCCCTTACGGCATGCGATACAGCCTCATATACTGAGACTGATAACTTTGACGGAACTGTTAACGCAGTTGGTTCTGTTGTTCCGACAACCAATTGGGGACTGGAAAATGAAGCCGGAATCCCCGAAATCGACATCAAGGTCGATTCGGTGGCTGTCACGGCTATCACCAAGAAGCTCAAGGCCAAGTGGACCCCGGAGTTAGGACAAGATCTTAACGCCTACCACAACCTTGATGCCGAGGTGGAGCTGACCCAGATCCTTTCGGAGCAGATTGCTCTTGAGATTGATCGCGAGATTCTGGAGGATCTCGTACGCGGTGCAACCGCCGGTGTTCGTTACTGGTCGCGTGCTGCAGGTCGATTTGTGGAGAGGACTACGGGTGAGGAAGTCGGTGCGTCCACAACGCCTGATTTCACTGGTAACGTGAGTGAGTGGTATGAGACGCTCATTGAGACTATCAATGATGTCTCTGCTCAGATCCACCGTAAGACTCTGCGTGGTGCTGCTAACTTCATCGTGTGTTCACCTGAAGTTGCCAACATCCTTGAGTTTACTGCTGGCTTCCGTGCCAATGTGACTGCTGATAGCGACCGCGGAGACGCGGGTGCTGTTAAGGTTGGTTCGCTTTCGAAGAAGTTCGACATTATGGTCGATCCTTACTTCCCGCGTAATTTGATCCTTGTGGGTCGACGTGGAAGTAGTTTCCTTGAGAGTGGTTATGTGTATGCACCTTATGTGCCGCTGCAGACCACCCCGACGATCTTCGGCGTCGAAGACTTTGTGCCTCGCAAGGGCGTGATGACTCGATATGCCAAGAAGATGGTTCGTCCAGATATGTATGGATTAGTTGTCGTTCGCGATTTAACTTAACCGTAAGTCTGACGTAGGTCAAAATAGTTAAAGCCCCGTCTCTTTTGAGGCGGGGCTTTCTATTTAGTAATAGTTTAAAGAGGATCTTTTAATGGCCATTCCAAATCTAAATCCAGCCTCCACTTCGAATTCAAATGTTTTGACCGTAACAGGTTCGGTGTCGAGCGTGGCAGCTACGTTGCCTTTTGGTATATATGCGGCATCGACTGCATTTTTATCAGGCGCTGCCGATCAGGTAGCATATACCTATAAAAAACTCGGCGGAGATGTATTAGATATTGAATTGGCAGAGGGAAGTGTTTATTCTGCATACGAAGAAGCAGTTTTAGAATATTCTTATATTGTTAATATACATCAGAGCAAAAATTCTTTATCCAATCTACTAGGTGCTGCAACCGCATCTTTCGACCAAGATGGCCAGATTGTGAGCGGCGATGATTTATCGGGATCCAACGTGCAACTTAACTATCCCCGCTTTGATTACGGATTTGCACGCCGTGTTTCGGAAAGAACCATCACAGAAGTGGGTCTGGGGGGTACACTTCCCATCTATTCGGGTTCCATTAGGATGGTCGCCGGCCAACAAGACTACGATCTACAAACGATCTTATCGAGTTCGTCGGATTTAACTGCGTCGGTCCCTTATTATGGAGAGGTTAAAGACAAAAGGGTGATAATTCGTAAAGTGTTTTTTAAAACCCCGCGCGCTATGTGGAGGTTTTATGGTTATTATGGAGGATTCTCGGTTGTTGGCAATATGAGGACTTACGGCCAATTTGCAGACGACTCAACTTTTGAAATTGTGCCGACGTGGCAAAACAAATTACAGGCTCAAGCCTATGAAGATGCACTGTGGACACGAATTTCTCACTATTCATATGAACTAAAAGATAATAACTTAAGGCTCTTCCCGCGGCCTGATAACTCAAGTCCAACAAAATTCTGGGTAGAATTTACCATTGATCAGCAATATGCTCCGTGGGAAGATGGGACGGGCCAGCCAAAATCTGGAATTGACGGTATTAATAACATGAATACCTTACCATTCCAAAATATCCCCTATGAAAGTATCAATGCAATTGGTAAACAATGGATTCGTAGGTTTGCTTTAGCCTTAACTAAAGAAATATTGGGCCAAGTAAGAGGAAAATTTTCTACAGTGCCAATCCCTGGCGAGAGTGTAACTTTAAACGCTGCAGATTTGCTGGGTCAGTCGAAGGCCGAACAGGACGCTTTAAGAGCTGAGCTTAAAGAGACTCTCGATCAGCTTACGTACGCCGAGATGGCCGCCAAGGATTCCACCCTACAAGATTCTACCGCCAAGGTGCTTCAAAATGTGCCTGGTGGCATATACGTAGGATAAGGGGACCAATCATGGCAAGAAGCAAAAAAACAGAAGGTCAGATAAGAAGTAAATTTGATAAGTTTGCTTATGTGGGCGATAAAGGAGTCGAGGAAAAACTTAAAGAAATAGAAATTATGCCATCGTCATTAGAAACTATTGATGGTGCAATGCTAAAGTTTATTGATGAAGAATTAAATTTATCTGTTACCGCAAATGATGGATTTAAAAAGGTGCCTGTTATTTGGGTGTCGGCCGAAAGGGCATATCAGGTCAAACATAACAAAGAGTTGAGGGACAAGGAAGAAACCTTGATTTTACCATTGATTACTATTAATCGATCGTCCGTCACTAAAGATCCAACCAGAAAAGGCAGTATATATGCTAATTTATACCCCGTTAATGATGAAAAGGGTGGCACCATCACAATTGCCCGACAGATTAATCAAAAAAAGACAGCTGAATTTCAAAATGCTTTTTCTAAAAGGAAATATGGTCCCAATAAAAACGTTTCTGGAAAGATGGCCGACTCTAATAAAAGAAATATGTCAACACAAAGGGTGGTTTACGAAACCATCACGATACCCATTCCAACATGGATAATGGTAAATTATGAAATTACTTTAAGAACTGAATATCAACAGCAACTCAATGAATTGATAAGACCTTTTATAACGATTCCCGGCAACTCACGGATGCCAAAGAGAATTAGTTATGAAAACCATTTTTATGAAGTCTTTATTGATGGTAATTTTGCAAACGGATCGAACAAGGCCAATCTGGGAATGGAGCGAAGAAATTATGAAAATACCATTAATATCGAGGTGCTGGGATACCTCATCGGTGAGGGGCCCAATCAGGAAAGACCCATGATTGTGAAACGAGAAAACGCGGTGGAATTTAAGCTTTCCCGGGAAAAGGTAATTTTTGGAGATATCCCCAGCAGTATTAAGGATGGATTTTATAGAGATTAGATACCATTGCGACCGGTCAATACTATTTAATAACGATATCCCAGGTTTAGGAGACAAAAACGAATGTCAATAAAAAATTATAGATTTGTATCCCCAGGAGTTTTCGTCAATGAAATCGATAACTCCCAATTACCGGCTTCCCCCGCAGGGATCGGTCCGGTTGTTATTGGACGCGCAGAAAAAGGTCCTGGTTTGCGTCCCGTTACAGTTAATTCGTTTTCTGAATTTGTAAATGTCTTCGGCGCTCCAATCCCCGGCAATGCTAACGGAGATGTGTGGCGATTGGGTGCCAACGTGTCGGCTCCCACTTATGGTGCTTATGCGGCCCAAGCATACCTTCGGAATAGTGCCCCCTTAACTTTCGTTCGTCTTCTGGGAAATCAGGTTGCGGGTGCTACCGGCGGAGGCCAAGCTGGTTGGGATGGCGGCGACGACGGCAAAGCGTGGGGTCTCGTTGTTTTTGAGCCGTTAACGGCCCTCGACTCCAATACAATTGGAACTGGCTCTTTCGAGAGCACCCTGGCTGCTATTTTCTATACCACCAAAGCGAGCACTTATATACAATTAAGCGGGAACGTGGCCACCACCGATGGACCGACCCCTTCTGGCAGCGGTGTTTTTCTGACAGGATCGGATATCGTGGTAAAAGACACTGGAGTGCCCTACGAGTTCAATATGATCATCAATAATGCCACCGGTGCAGGCGCGAGCAAAACAACTACATTTAATTTTACTCTTAATGATTCAAAGTATCTGCGCACAGTGTTTAATACCACCCCGCAAAGAACAAATCAGAGTATTGTTGCAGCGAGTGCTGGAGACAATTACTGGTTAGGCGAGTCTTTCGACCGCCACATGAAGGCCAGCATCCCCAGCTCGGGAGATACTTTCGCCGCCATTGTGAGGTTAGTTTCCGGGAGCAACGAAGGCGATGATTTTCGAACCAAAGTTCAGAGCGCTCAAACGCCAGCAATCATTGGATGCGACACTCTTCAGCGCGCCGAAGGCTCTAATGCTTATAGCGTCGAGGCGATGCCGACATTATTTACGGTTCATGCCTTAAATCAGGCTGGCGATTGGACCAACAGGAACTTAAAGGTCTCCATTCAAGATATTAAGGTTTCAACTAACGAATCTAATGCTTATGGATCTTTCTCTGTTGTTGTAAGAAAGTTGGATGACACCGATAATGTCGTCCGAATTGTCGAGCAGTTCAACGATTGCAATCTTAATCCTGAGTCCCTGAGCTACATCGCGCGTAAAATTGGCGATAAATCTACCTCTTGGAACAGCGACGAAAGACGATATGTCCAGGTTGGAGATTATGATAATGTATCTCAATATATTCGCGTCGCTGTTAATGAGGACTTGGTTGGCGAAAACGCTGGATTGCTTCCCTTCGGTTTTAAGGGAATCCTTAAGTATGCAGATGATGCCACTTTAGGAGATGGTGAAGTAGCCGCCGCAGGTTATGATGGAAACTGGGTGAGTGGTTCAACAACTAATGACAACGCGCGGCCAAATACTGGAACTTTCGCGTTCGGCGATGCTGCCGGTGCTAGTGGATGGGCTCTCAATGGACCCTTCATCGTCAGTGGTGCTTGTCGGGCGGCCGCCGGCCCCGCCGGTGTCAGAAGTGTGGCTTTAACCTGCTCGGTCCTTTACCCAGCTCCAGAGTTCAGAGTCAATGCTACTGACGGCAATCTCAATAATCCCACGGATGCTTATTTCGGCCTTCAGACAACTCGAACTGCGGGCGGAACAACATATGATGCTTCAACTATCGATCTCTTGCGCCCTCGCGGCGGAATGGTGAGCGATATGTTTGCTAGTCCTTACACGAATTATAGAGAACGATCCATGTACTTCACATTGGACGATATTAGCGGCTCAGGCGTGTGGGTCTCCGGATCTCATGCTGCTGGCACTGCGTTGGTAAACGTGAGTGGCGCTATTTCTGGCGTTCTTGACAAGGGATATGATCGATTTACGGTACCGATGTATGGTGGTTTCGACGGGCTCGATATTACAGAGTTCGAACCGTTTCGGAATAGCCAGTGGAGTACGGGAACCCCCTCTTCTGCAAACAGTTATGCCTTTAATTCTATATTACAGTCAATCGACTCAATTTCGGATCCAGAGGTGGTTGAAATGAACTTGGCCTCGATTCCGGGCCTTAAGCAATCTGGTCTGACTACGCACTTGTTGAACGTGTGCGAAGATCGTGCAGATTCTTTGGCTATTATGGACATCGAGGGAGGGTTTGCTCCTCGTGCGGAGAGTACTTCAGTTTCCAGGAATAATACTGCTAACGAAGTATCAAGTGTAATTAACAGTATGCGCACACGCGGCCTTAATTCATCTTATGGTTGCTGCTTCTTCCCGTGGGTCCGAGGTAGAGATACCATTAACGGTGCACTACTGTGGCTTCCGCCCTCAATTGCTGCTCTGGGTACTTTCTCAAGTTCACAGAAGAAGACGCAGGTTTGGTTTGCACCCGCAGGCTTTAACCGCGGCGGCTTAACCGAGGGTTCTGCTGGTATCCCGATCGTCGACGTTTCCCACCAGTTGCGTCGGAAGGATCGTGACGATCTTTATGCTGCGAATATTAATCCAATTGCCAAGTTCCCCAATGAAGGGGTTGTGGTCTTCGGACAGAAGACGCTGCAGGTAACACCCTCAGCCTTGGACCGGATTAATGTGCGCAGGTTGATGATTTTTGTGAAGAAGCGTATTTCTCAGGTGGCGTCCAGGCTTCTGTTTGATCCCAATGTTCAGACAACTTGGAATCGCTTTATCTCTGCGGTGCAGCCGATTCTTGCTGATATTAAGACAAACTTTGGTTTATCTGATTATAAACTCGTTCTTGATGAGAGTACAACCACTCCAGATTTGGTTGATAGGAACATCATGTACGCCAAGATTTTCTTGAAGCCAACCAGAGCAATAGAATTTATTGCAATTGACTTCAATATCACACGAACTGGAGCGTCTTTTGACGATTAATAAAAGTGGGAGGTTTTAATCTCCCACACTATTTAACATAGAACTTATGAGGAGAATATAAATAATGCCTTTCTGGACAAGTGCTCTCTCGGAGCCAAAACGCGCACACCGGTTTTTATTGGATATTCCTGGTATGCTTAGCTCAGACGATTCTTTAACCTATCGGACGTATCTTGCTAAGTCAGTAGTAAAACCCTCTTATACTGTGGGCGCGGCTGAGCACAAGTTTTTGGGAAATACGTACTATTATCCCGGGTCTGTGACTTGGGGTGATGTTACAGCCGTGATCGTTAACTCGATCAACCCAGACGGGAATGCCATTCTCATGAATGCGCTGGCTACAATGGGATATTTGCGGCCCGATCTTCAAGAAGATGTGATTACGCGAAATCAGGAAGCCGGTACTGTTAATAAGAAAGATGCTCTTACCGCACTTGGAATAGTCACCATTCAGGAACTTAATGGTGAGGGCGGCATCGTAGGCACTTGGCAATTAATCAACGCATTTATTACAAGTGCTACCTTTGGCGATTTAAATTACGATAGTGATACAGAATTACTTAATATTACGGTCGCGATGAAGTATGATTATGCTCTATATGATAGCGGTCCTGCTGTAGCATTCGCCACGGAGCCCTAAAAGAAAGAAGGTAATTAATGGCTAGTAAAAGGAATTCGCCGCGATTATCAGCGCCGACACCCGAAGATACATCCTCGGTAGCCTCTGTAGTAGCAACACAACCAACAAATGATATCTTTTCGTTTGTAACTCCTACAGAATTTGTTGAGCTTCCTAGCGGAGGAAGATTTTATCCGGAGGGACACCCCCTGTTCGAGGTGGACTCAATTGAAATCCGCCATATGACCGCTAAAGAGGAAGATATTCTCACAAGCGAGGCGCTTTTACGAAAAGGTCTTGCCCTCGATCGAATGCTTCAGTCACTTTTGGTCGATAAAAGCATTAAACTAGATGATTTTTTGATTGGAGACAAGAACGCTCTTGTCGTGGCAGCAAGGATCACCGGTTTTGGGCCCGAGTACCTCACGAGTTTAACGTGCCCTAATTGTAATGTCGTCATCGAAGCAGAGTTTGATCTCGACGCCCTTACCCTCAACTCTGCTGAAGAACTTCCGAACGAAATCGAGCCCACAACCACCGGCACATTTAAGTTTACACTCCCCACTACTCAAGTGGAGGCCGAAGTTCGACTGTTAACGGCCGGCATGGAACGACGATTAACCGAGTCGACTGAGAAAAAGAAGAAACTGAATTTACCAGATACTCGAAGTACTGATTTGCTGAAGGCTGTGATAGTATCGATTAATGGAGTAGATGATTCGTCTATGATTAGTCGATTTGCGGAGCTCATGCCTGCTCTGGATTCACGATTCCTTCGGCGCGCCTATGAAAAGATTAAGCCTGACGTTGATTTAAGGCAAGACTTTGTATGTGAATCTTGCTCCTATGCTGGAAAGGTGGTAATGCCGCTCACGGCAGAGTTTTTTTGGCCTAGCGACTAATTATCAGGCCGCCGTCTACGAAGAGCTCTTTGTTT
>Ga0208553_1000825_pt1 | contig 10991 bp, 13 predicted proteins | sample 6_EtaG_FD_184079 | JGI IMG/M metagenome (GOLD analysis project Ga0208553, IMG submission 184079) | Marine viral communities from the Subarctic Pacific Ocean - 6_ETSP_OMZ_AT15160 metaG (SPAdes) (version 2) | ecosystem: Environmental > Aquatic > Marine > Oceanic | place: Pacific Ocean | collected...
GATGGCTGTCGATGGTATCAGCAAGGAAGGCCAGAGCACCATTGAGGATGCTATGAAGCTCCTATCGGCGGTCAAGGAAGAGCTCAACGCGGGCTTACTTGATAAGATTCAAAACGCGCTAGGCTTAAAGGCCAAGGCAGAAGAGCAAGACGAATTCGACAGAGGCGAGGAATCAGAAGGGGCGAAGGTTCTCGACGAGGGCAAGGCTGAATCTGAATTCGCGCGCGGCGAGGAATCAGAAGGTACTGAATTGTCCGACGAGGACAAGCTTAAGAAGTCGGACGACCCAAGGATCGAGGCCCTGTTTAAAGCCAACGAAGAGCTTCAAGCGAAGATTAAAAAGCACGAATCAGAGCAGCGAGAGCAAGAGTTCATCCAGAAAGCGGATGAGCACTATAACGTGATCCCAGGAGCGAACCCCCACGCGATCGGGATCCTACTTCGAGACGTGGCCGATCTGAGCCCGGAGCTTTGCGAAAGAGTGGAGACCATTTTTAAGGCAACCAATTCATTCGCTCAAAATAGTGGGATCTTCGGTGAGCATGGCACCAGCCAGTCGGCCGCGGGATCTGGCGATATTAACCAAAACGAGTTCGAGGCCGAGATCGAAAAGATGACGCGCCACCGCGTCGCGAAGACCGGCGAATCATATGTGAAAGCATACGAACGAACGTTGAAAGACAATCAAGATCTATATTCCAAATCAATAGGGTGGAGCTAAGTCATGGCAATATATGAAAATCTGAGCTGCATCTCTTTGGAGCTCAACGCGGGAACGGTCGCGCAATACTATTTTGTTAAAATCAGCGGAGCTGATGGCCAGTTCATCGAAGGCGCTGCGAATACGGATATTTGCGTTGGCGTTGCGCAAGAAGCAGAGTCGACCGTTGGAAATTCCGTGGCTATTGGTTACGCGGGGATTAGCAAAGTGAAGGTCACGAATGGGTCTATCACACGCGGTGCTCAAATAACTTGTCATACGGATGGCGGCGCCACCGCGGCGGCATCGGGCGATGAGGTGCAAGGGATCGCGCTATCCAGCGCGGCAGTTAATGACGTCATTGATGTCCTCCTAACACCAAGCTCTCAGCTCTTAGCTTAAGGGGGTTCGGCATGTCTTATTATGAATCAGCGAGCTTGGTCTCTTTGATCAGTAACGCAGCTCTATCCAAGAATACATTTGTCCAAGTTGAAACAGCTGATAGTTCAATTTCGACAGTCGATGACGTGGACAACGCGGGCATCGTTGGCGTGTGCGGTGAAGACGCGTCGGCAGCGGGAGACGCGGTAGCTGTGACGATTGGTGGCGTGGCCAAGGTTGAGGCGGCGGGTTCTATAACTCGAGGCGCCAAGGTTGCTAGCAACACCAGTGGAAAAGCCGTGGCTCTAGGAGCGGCGTCAAGAATGTGTGGAATCGCCTTATCATCAGCGGCAAGCGGGGACGTGTTTCCGGTGCTTGTCTATATCGGCGAGAAGAAAGCGTAATCTCATATTGAGATAAACAAAATGCCCGCTAGGGCACAAGGAGAACGATATGCCAGGCAGCCCATCAAGATCAGACGTGCACGTAAACAAACCTTTGACGAATATTTCAGAGGCATACCTGCAAGAGGCCAAGAATTTCGTCCACGCGTCGGTGTTTCCAACCGTCAGCGTCGAGAAGCGTTCTGATCTTTACTTCACTTTCGACAAGGGTGATTTTAACCGGGACGACTTCAAGCTTCGAGCCCCAGGTGCAGAAAGCGCGATGGCAAACTTTGGATTGAGCACCTCTTCATATACGTGTGGCGTTTGGAGCTTAGGTGTAGATCTCGATGATCAAACCCTTGCCAACGCAGATTCACCCTTGAATCTTGAATCAGATTCGACCAAGTTTCTAATGAACAAGCTGGCGATCTCCATGGAGAAGCAGTGGGTATCTTCGTTCTTTGGAACGAGCAAGTGGTCAGGCTCAAGCACCGGATCTGATATCACGTCATGGACTTGGAGCGCGGCGAGTCAAGACCCAGTTGCGGATATCCAAGTTGAGATGGACGCGATCCAAAAAAACACTGGCTACATGCCAAACACCATCGTCTTCGGAGCGGTCGCGTTCCGTAGTTTTATCAACAATTCTGCGGTATTGGATCGCATTAAATACACTCAACAAGGAACCGTCACCGAAGATCTCGTTGGTTCTCTTCTGGGATTGCCTAGAGTGTTCGTTTTGAGAGGCGTCGAGAATACAGCGGCCGAAGGCCAGACTGCCACTATGGCAAACATCGGAGACGATGATGATGTCTTCATCTGTTATACTCCTCCCGCCCCATCATTAATGACTCCATCCGCGGGCTATCAGTTTTCTTGGAATCGGTATCTGGCAGGCAGCGCGGGTCAGCGTGTCCACAGATATGACCGACCAGAAAATCGTTCCACGAGAATCGAAGTCGAGGCAGCATATGATTATAAATTAATTGCTGCACAACTTGGCTCTTATTCCGTTGATGTTGACGCAAGCTAATACTTGAATCCGTAAAAGGGGATCACGTGGTGAAAAGTTATCTTGTGACAAAGAAGGATATGAATGTCGGCGGTGGAAAAACCAGGAAAGTAGGGGAGCTTATCCCTGAGGCCAATGGTTTTTCACCTCGGGCAATTCAGGTCTTACTAGATGCAAAAGAAATGATCGGCGTCGTTGTAGTGACGCCAAGAGAATACAAAAAGCTGTCTCAATTAGAGACATAGAGAAAAGTGGCGGGGTTGCCTAAAGGGGATTAAAATGACCTGGACCTACAGCGATAGTCTAGCCACCCCTCTTGATAAAGTGCGGTTCAGGATCGGAGACACCGATCCAAACCGAGAGATCCTAAGCAACGAGACTATTACCGCTATCTTGACGGAATATAATAACGCGGTCCTGCGGACCAGCGTGATTTGCGTCCGTGGTATCTTAGCGCTTTTGACTAGAGACACTAATCGCTCAGTGATGGGAGTCAGCGGTTCAGTTGATCAAGCCACCGTTCACTATCGCGATTTACTCCGAGACCTAATCGCGGAGATGAACACCGAGGCGGGTCTTTACCCTGGCGCGATCACCATCTCGACTCAGGACAATCTCAACAATCAGAACGGCGACACGATGGTTCCCCCTGATTTCCAGCAGGGCCAGTTTGACAGAAATAGGAGTCGTGGCGATGACCCCGATTGGGATGGGTGTTGACCCATGGCAAATGTTAAGATTAATTTCAACCTCGGTCTAAAAGAGCTGGTCTCTGATGATACGCTGCTGGCGAAAGCCGTAGCGTGCTCTGATATCTTGGAGCAGAAGATAGTCCTTTCAACGATGCGGCTGCTAAATAAAAAATCTAAGAAGGGTGGCACCAAAACTCACGGCAGCCTGGCCCAGAATTGGTCATCAGTAATTGTCTCACCGCCGAAAAGCAGTAAAGTTATTTTTGGTGTGACCAATCCCGTTGTCTATGCAGACATTCACAATTATGGAAAGCAGGGATTGAAATCCCCTCGTGGTAAAATGCTCGCGATCCCACTTTCGGACGAAGCCAGAACCCGAGGATCTCCGGAACATTGGAGCACAAACGAGCTAAGGGTGGCCGTGGTAAAGAAGAGCGGGAACGTTTTCTTGGTTAAGAACACTGCAAAAACATCGCGACGTGGTCGCAAAAATCCAAAGCGAAAGACGAGAAAAGACAACAAGCGCAAGAAGGCGGGCGGTAATCTTCCTAAATTCAAGGCCGAATTCTTATTACGAAACAAGGTGAATATCCCGGCGACTAGGTATTATGACGTCGCGTTGAACGCGGCCATGGGCGATATGCTCGAGATACTTGAGGGCGTCATATGACGGCCAGGGGCGATATATTTGACGCGGTCTATACAGCGCTAGGGGGGATCTCAACGAGCGATCCAACGCCCTACAATTTCACCGTCGCAAAAGTGGAGAAGGTGGTAAGGGATTGGAACGACAGCGAGACCTTTCCCAGGCCATGGATCGGATTTCGGCCGGGCAATGAGACCTACGAATACAATCCGAGCCATATCATCAGGTGTACCATGGAGCTTAATATCGTGGCCCACACGAGCCCCGTTAACGGTACCGTGAACAACCACTATTCCGATACTGAGAAGATGACCGTGGACATCCTAAGAGCCCTACGCCAGGATGTGATCCGTGCGTCGTGCGCAGAATCGATCTCATTACAGCAAACCCAGACGAGTGAAGGCGACCCATCGGCGATCGATACGGCGAGCTTGGCGATGCTCTTCAACGTTATTTATTACAGAACCGAGCCCACGACTTAAGGAGTCTTTACCATGGCCAACATCGGCGATCAGTTTCCCCTTGCCCGCAATGGCTTTTATTATGTCCTAGGACCCGAAGATCCCACCGACGTCGGGACTTTCGCAGATCAGATCCTACCATCCACCGACAACGCCGAAGCGTCTGGTGGTACGTTTACCGCGACCCACGCGGTGGCGCCCTTGAGTTGTGCGATGGGGTTCGAACAAGATCGAAGCTTCACCGAAACGGCCCAGGGGACGCGGGCTAGGATCAAGGATAACATCATATCAGGCAAGCTATCGGCATCGTGGGAGGTTGAGACTTATCTGAATTGTTCGAGTGGATCGCTAAGAGGGCCAGACATCCACAGGCTGTTGAAGGCGGCGATTGGTGCGAGCGCGACATCCGACGGCGGGAGCCCGGCGCGGAATGTCAAGTTCCAACCAGCCACCACAGGCAACGCGCTCGACTCATTGAACATTGTTCGAGTTGTACCCGATACCTTTTCAGAAACAGTCTTCGGGGCGTGCGTCGATTCGATGTCCATCACGATGTCGTCGGGCGATCCGGTCTCAATCAAGTTTAGCGGGCAAGCTTACAACCATATTTTGACCGGCCGGGCTACAGCCAAGGCGGGGGTTGATTATTCGGTGGCGACTTATGCGACAGCGATCGAGTGTGATCCAGAGATCGACGTGTACCAACTACAACCCAAGACCGATGATTACGCGAACAGCGCGAACGGGGCCGCGTCTTTATGGGCGTGGAAGTCGACAGAGAACGGCGCGGGTGGCTATGATTACAACGAGTTCTCCAAGGTGGCGACGTACACCTCAGAAGACGCGGGGACGTTCACGAACGTGAACGGGAGCTTTAAGGCAGGCCCCGATGACGCCCCAGCGGTGCCGGGCGCCGAGTTGAGAATGGTCCCATTTTTCCCATCAGGGGGCGCCACGTTTAACACTCCGAAGCCCATCAGCTCGACCCAGGGCACGGTAACGATCATGCCCTACAAAGCAGACGACACGGGGTCAGCGGGAGCACCACACGCGGCGATCACCACCGCGCCCATCACGAGCCTCGATATTAACTTGAGTAATTCGATCAAGGCCATTGATGATCAAGCGTTTACCGAAAGCTCCTTGGCGGGATTTATCCCAGGCGCTAGGGACGTGACGGGCACGATTAGTATGCGGGTCAAGTCTTCAATAGCGGGGCTCTTATTATACAGGCGTGAGCTATTCCGCAGATGCTCCCTCGAGATAAAACTCGGTGACACTTCGGGCCGTCATGTCCAGATTGACATGGCCTACGTCGAGCTTGATCCCTCGTCGATCGATGTTTCGGGACAGGAAGAGCTCACCGTTTCGATGCCCTTCAAGTCGATGGTGGCCGACGCCACAGCGGCCGAGGTGGTCAAAGATTTAATTATTGAGTGGAAATAGTTGATTTAAAAAAGGGAAAAACCATGGCAATTGATGAATTGGACTTAGTCGAGTACGTACCCGAGCACGAAGATAACCGGGACAGCGAAGCACCGTGGTGGGTGAAGATCTCACCGATGACGGCCGGGGAGCACCGCAAATATCTCAAAGCGGCTAACATGAAGTTGAACGGAGATTCGAGCGCGAACAAAGCGATCGATGTTTTGGCTAAGATATTTAAAGAGCGGGTGTCTGAAGTGTTAAACCTAACGGACATCAGAAACAGGCCGATCGTAAACGGTGAAGAGCTCTTTGAGAACGGGGAGCAATCCCAAATAGATGAGATCTACGCGGCGCTAACCAAGGCATCGAAGTTGCGAGCAGGAGTAAAAAAAACCTAGTTCGGATCGTTCGATTGGTGACCGATCCGCGTGCGTCTTCAATCCGAGCTTGGGGATGCAGCCAGTGCCGCGGGGAGGGGCACGAAGATCAAGACAAGTTCCGAGATTCTCGGAACTGTAAGGGGAGCAAAAGCCAGCGTCTTTACCTCGAGTATGACCCAGACATGTGGCGATGCCCCAATACTGAATTCGATGGGGAGTCGTGGTTGTGGTTATCTTGGTGGCAAGACTGGGAGCTATGGCGGGTGCTACCGTGTGGTGGTGATGACTTAATGGCCGAACCGCTTTATGTTTATGAGGCGTTTAGGTTGATGACGTCGACCCGTGTGACGGTCGAAAATGAGGCGACGCAAAGGCAGGCGGACAAGATCGAAAGGGACCAGAAGCGGTGGCAAAGAAAGCGAACATAGAGATCGAGGTTGATGGGTCGCAGGCTCATTCCGAAGTTGAGAAATTGATCGACGATTTCGATTCACTCGGCGATTCGGCCACCGGATCAAGCGCTGAAGTTGAGGAGGTCGCGTCAGCCGTCGAGGCGGTGGGTGATCAAGGGGATTCAGCGCTTCCCGCGGTATCATCGGGCTTTGCCAAAATGAGTCAGTCGGTCGTCTTGGTAAATCAGGCGATGGAATTAGGCGCCAAGGTGTGGGATGCGACTTTCGGGGCGGCCCTAGCATACATGGACGAGGCCAAGCAGATGGCGATCGACATGCGGAGCGAATTCGACCCGATGGTGGCGCAGCTAGATAGCGTCAATAACGAGTTCGACGAGCTAAAAGGCATAATAGGCGACTCAGGTTTGATCGCTGAAACCGCATTAAAGCAATCTTTACTCCCGACGATCGAGCTTATTAAAGGGAAAGTAGGGGAATTAAAGGGCGAATGGGCGGTATCAGCGGCAGAAACATCGGCGGCGGTGATGGAATTAACCGCTTTTCTAATGAGCACCGACGGTTTAGGGGGCTTTTTTATCGATTTTTTGACGGCATCCCAATCGTTATGGGCCAAATTCAAAGCCGGGTGGGCCAATATTTTCGGTTATTTAACGCTCGCGTTCAAGAAAGTATTGGAATCAATGCCGTGGGGGGACTGGACAAGCGAGATAGAAGGCGCCAACACGGCCATGGAGTACTTCGGAGAGACCATCGAAGAGGCCCATGTGAAGGTGGCCGGGCTTGATAAGCAGGCGCAATCTCAAAAAGAGACGCTTGACCAGGTGTCCTTTTCGCTTTTGGATGCGAGCACGAAGGTGGTTCAGCTAACCAAAGACCTCGCCGATGCCAACGTTGAATTCGGCAACCTAGCCAGCTCCGATTACAATAGCAGGTTGAACGAGCTTATATTTACTCTAGGCGGCAAGCTACCGGGCGCCCTGGCGATCTTCAAGAAGAGCCTTGATCTCGAATCCCGGGTGAATGCTTTCACCGATTTGCAGACTCAAATCGATACCGTGGGAGCCACGTTGATGCGACTCCGGCCGGGCTCGGGTGAAGCTTTCGATGTTATGCACGGCAAAGTCAAAGCGCTTTATGACCAGCTAGGCGTCCCGCTTGTGTTGGATTTCAAGGACGCGAACGCGGAGCAGAAGTTGGAGATGCTTCAAGTTTCGTTCGATCATCTGAAAGAAAACGCGGGGGTGGCTATCGCCAAGGTCGGATTGGAGCTGACGGTGGCGACCCAGGAGGCGGCGAAGCTCGCAGAGGCGGCCGGAGTGGTCGCAGAATCCTTTGGCAGTCGGATGGGGGGAGCGGCGCTATCCCTACAGCAAGGGTTCGGCGATATGTTCGCGTCGTTCCTCACAGGAGCAGAGAGCGCAGGCAAGGCGGCCAAGAAGTTCGCGAGCCTACTTCTAAACACCGTGATCGACGCTTTGATCCAGACGATGATGGTCGACGCAACCAAGACGGCGATAGGGGCAGCGTCTTCGCAAGCGGCGATCCCCATCGTGGGGCCAGGGCTGGCAGTCACCGCAGCGGTGACGATGCTCGCATTCCTGAAGGGCTTGATAGGAGCTGTGATGGGGGCGAAAGAAGGTGGATTTGTCACCGGCGGGGTTAAGCGGAAGGACAGCGTCCCGCTTCTATTACAGCCGGGGGAGTACGTGATGCCGGTCGACGAGGTGCGGGGGATGCAGAAATTCGCCTCTCAGATGGGATCTCGAGGTGGGTTATCAGCGGGCGGCGGGGGGGGCGCGAGTATTCAAATCAGCTTTAATTCCACGCTACCTGCGACGCGGACCCAGGCTAAGGAAATTATGCGGCGGGATATTTTGCCGCTTCTTCGAGATCTAGAAGCGGGGGGGTACTAAGATGGCAGTGGCAACCGCAGCGCTCTCAGCATACGAACAAGCGCGATATGATGCCGATAGCGCTTGCGTTCTCCCGGTTAACTTACTTGCGATTAATACCGTGAGCACCGCGAGGTGGACGGTGGGCGGCAAATCCACGGACACCTCTTACACTATCACCTCTTTGAACAAACCAGGCTTCAGGGCCTACGACAACATTGGCGATCTTACCACGATGATGTCAGGGATCACAGCGGCCACCGTTTACTTTAATCTCAAGATGGGGGCGGCCCTTCCAAATTTCGACACGGTGGTGGTGTATGGTCACAACTTCTTTCTATCTGGACCTAAGTCGGTAAGCGGTTCGAATTCCGATGTCACGCACGTTCATCTCGAAGGGTCTTCAGATGATTTTGCATCTGATACTGTGATCCTTCAAACCCACGCGGTGACAGCCGATGATTTAAAAGCCAATATTCGAATTGTTTTTAATGATTTCGCAGGGTCGGGATCGGGGCCGCACGTAGCGCAAAACGTCACAGAGCTCCGACTTCGGGTTGTCGCGGGCGGGACTCAGACGGTGGTATGGTACCCGAGCCTTGGGGAGATCTTCGTAGGTTCTCGTAGAGGATTTAAGGCGAGCCCATCCCTACCGTGGGCGCCCTACGGCGATGGTGCGGCGTCAAACTTCACTGATTTTATCTCTCAATCGGGCGCGCAATCCCGCTACGTCTTCAGCAAAGGCCAGGCGCGGCGGGAGTTCAAGCAAACCTTAAACGCATACACCGGGTTTGATGATGATCTGAATCTATGGCGCGACTGGTACCGTCTGAGCGATCACGGGACCAACCCGTTCGTCTACCTCCACAAGCAGGAAAGCGCCCCCACCGAAAATTGGTTGATGTCCAACGAAGCGGCGAATTTAAACGCCCCATTGACCGGGTTCAATTTACACGATGGAGCGATGTCTTGGTTAGAGCTTCCACCGTTCGCTATGCCAGAGCGCAAGCCGTTGGATGATTCCTGATGGTAATGACCACCACAGACGCATGGAAGGAGGCGCTAAACAAGGGCACGGTGCCCTTGGTTGTCCACGTCTTAATTGAGGACGCAAAGCACAAAGACACCGGGGCAGAGATCGATGTCGAGTGGGTCAGCGCCCCATCGATGGATTACAGCTCCGATCTATTCTATGGGCACGGGCTTGCAGATCCCGTCATCAGCGGCATCACCACACTATCGTCGTCCCTCGATCCCATTGAGCGGAAGGTTCAGATCGGAGAGATCACGATCACGATTCTCGATAGCGCCACGATCCGAGATCTCTTCGAGAATTATGACGTCGTCGGGAAGCCGATAACGGTCAAGGTAGGAGCCACCGGGCTATCCATATCCACCTACCAGTTCCTCCCCTATTGGGCCGGGCTAGTCTTCGACATAATCCCCAAAGACGGAACCACCATCGATATTGTGTGCAAAACCAGATTAAGAAAGTTGGCAGAAAAGACCTGGAAGGGCCAGGTGGTCAACAAGAACAAGCTTGAGGCCGTCGAGGGGATCTTAATCGACATTGGTTTTACTTCGGCCGATTACGACGCGACGAGCTTTGATAAAGCGGCGGCGGCTAATTCAGATCTTGTTCATTTCGTCGATTCATCCCTCAATTTTAGCGACTACCACATGGGATTATCCAGGCCGCCATTGAATGCATTGCTAGGGCACGGCGCTGTCATCTTCGGTGGGAGCTACCCGACGCGGGGGGACATAGATTCGGCAGCCCGGGACAACTGGCCCAATCCCGACGGGCCAGGCGTGCGGACGAACGAGTTGATCGAAGGGCTTTTGCGATCTACTTACGGCAGTCTTTCCACCGACGCGGCGAGCGGCAAGGTTAAGTTTATTGCCTGGGATAAGACCAAGGACGTGGCTAGGACGTTAGATAAGGAAGATTATCGCGATTTTGTTGTAACGAAAGTCTTTGGAGAGACCCTTGTAAATTCGATCAAGATTCCGTTGACGTACAAGAACGCGGTGCAAGATTTCGTTTATAAAGACACTGATTCAATCACTAGATACGATCGGGAGATCACAATAGAGCGCGACTTGTCCTTTAATATCGCGATGGCAGCGGCGGCGCAGGGGCCGGGGCCTATGCAATTCAGCGCAGCGGACAAGACGCTAGGGGCGTGGACGGACACGCAAAATACAGAGGCCGAGTTTCAAGGCTATTTTGGGTCAGACACTTCTAGCTTCAGAGGGTATCTTGATCGAGCTTACCCGCACGCCATCGAGCTAGGGGGCTACCAGGTCACCGGGTTCGCTGGAACGGATCGAATGGGGGACACGTGGAACGCGGCGACAGCAAATTCGTTTAGCGGGGAATTGAGCACGACGACACCCGGCTATTATTGGATCCCGGATTTCAACGTTGTTTATAAGTGCACCAGCGGACCGGTCTTGAACGTTTTAAAGCGCGGCGATGCAGGGGGTTCTAACGCTGCATGGTACACTCTATGGGATAAGGACGGGGGGGCGACCACCGCCACGATTGTGTCTTCAAACGCGGTGCCCGATGATTATGATTCAAACGACGACGGCGT
>Ga0208553_1000831_pt1 | contig 10941 bp, 8 predicted proteins | sample 6_EtaG_FD_184079 | JGI IMG/M metagenome (GOLD analysis project Ga0208553, IMG submission 184079) | Marine viral communities from the Subarctic Pacific Ocean - 6_ETSP_OMZ_AT15160 metaG (SPAdes) (version 2) | ecosystem: Environmental > Aquatic > Marine > Oceanic | place: Pacific Ocean | collected...
ACAACTACCGGAGTTAAAATATGGGTGACGGAACAGAGTTCCTGCGTACTGAAGAAGAGTATCAGGAAGATCAACAGAGATTCGAGGCTGAAGTTCAACAGCAACAGCAACAAGAGCACGAGGAAACTATGACCACGAACAAAAAAGATTTCTTAAACGAACTCGTTAAGAAGAATCATCTCAACATAAATGAAGATATCTTTAGGAAGGCTATACGTGGAAAGGAAATGGCCTTCATAAAGCGCAGTGGAATCGAGAAGATTCAATTCACTAACGATATCCGTGTAAAGTATGAAGTGATCGCAATGCAACCAGACTACGTAGTTATAAAAGCAATAGCTTCCATGGGAACAGATAACGTATTCGTTGAATCTTTTGGAGAAGCAACGCCAGAAAATACCAATCAAAAGCCACCATACTATTCTGCTATGGCAGAGAAACGTGCGTTAGCAAGAGTTGTTCTCAAGATATGCGGGGCATATAAACATGGTGTCTATGGTGAGGATGAAGCTGACGACTTCAAGCAACCAGTCCCTAGTAATACTTTTAGTAAGGACATAAAGGGGCCAGACACTCAGAGGAAAGTAGCATGACTGACTTTCCTGTACGCATTCAGGAGTGGCCCCTTCAGGAGAAGGATATAACTGAAGAGGTTTGCAAGTCATGTGGTATATGTTGCGAGATAGAACTCAAGCCTAGCTGGAAAAAGCCCAGACAATTTGAATGGCTCCATGCAATTGTTGAGAATCACGACAACATCGAAACAACTGAAAAGGGAATACGAATTCGTTGCTCTCATCTCAGGAAAACAAACCCACATGCTACTCATCCGTATTGGGAATGTGGCATCTATGAAGATAGACCCCAGCTATGTAGAGATTTTAATTGTGTAAGCTGGGCCAAATATACTGACGAACTGGAGCAATACAACAGGGTCTTAAAAAAACAAGGAATATCTATATGAGTCACTGGTACGACAAGGACGGTTCCCCCCGTTACGAGATAGAGGGCAAGAATGGACTGCGCCCTACAACCCTGCGTGATGCTCGTAAACACGGGTGGGTTCCGTCCGTGTCTACTGTTTGGAAAGATGTGGTTGCCGCACCGGGCCTAGTAAGGTGGTCACAAGGACAACTGTGGGATGCTTTCTACAATAACCCTCTCGACTACCCGGAAACAGAGGACGAATACAAGAGGAGAGTGTGGGATATCTACCGCACACTAACAACGAAAGCCGCAGAGCGTGGCACTATGATTCATGGGATACTGGAGAATTATTTTGTCAACGGGATAGGAGAACCCGGATACGGTTCGCTTATCAGTGGGACTGAGGCTAAACTCTTAGAAGTATGCGGCAAACAGGATTGGAAAATAGAACACTCATTCGCTCATGACCTAGGATATGGTGGTAAAATAGATATCCACTCCGATGAATGGATGGTGGACTTCAAGACAAAAGAGTTAGATGAGGGCAAGAAGCCAGATGTATACGATGCATACGGTGTGCAACTGGCGGCTTACGATCACGGAATGGGTGGTGGTAGAAAACTACTTAACCTATTCATATCAGTTTCTTCTCCCGGTTATGTGTACCCATACCAATGGGAAGAAAAAGAGAGGCTGTTTAGTATGTTCAGTACAGCCTTACAACTATGGAAATTAATCAAGAGGTATGAACCTTAATGGCTAGTGTAAACAAAGCAATACTCGTGGGTCACGTTGGCAAAGACCCAGAAATTCGTACCACCGCCAGCGGAGATACAGTATCATCATTCTCCCTCGCAACCAACAGTGGGTATGGTGATAACAAAACCACTGATTGGCACAACGTAATCTTCTTTGGAAAGACTGCCGACTTCATCAAGGACTATATTAAGAAAGGTTCTCAGATATACGTTGAAGGACGCATTGCCAACCGAAATTATGTAGACAAGAACGGTGTTAAGAAGTACGTCACAGAGATAAAGGGCTACTCAGTACAGGCTCTACAACGAGCAGATAGTAACGAAAGAGACAGCAGTCCCGCACTGGAAAATGACGACTCGATACCCTTCTAGTGGACGTATACCAGCAATGGATTCACAAGACTAGGTATGCCCGTTACCTAGAGGAACTCCAAAGACGAGAGAACTGGGGAGAAACCGTAAGAAGATATACTGGTTTCTTTGAAGACAGGCTCGACTTAAAACTTACTGAGTTTGGTCGAGCCATTCTCGATCTGGATGTCATGCCAAGTATGCGCTGTCTAATGACGGCGGGTAAAGCATTAGAGCGTGACGCTTGCGCTGGTTACAACTGTAGCTACCTACCCATTGACTCACCCCGTGCGTTCGATGAGATCATGTACGTCCTCATGTGTGGGACAGGGGTAGGGTTCAGCGTCGAGAGACAGTACATCAACCAGCTACCTGAAGTGTCTGAAGAATTCAGCGACACTGACACGGTCATCGTTGTAAGAGACTCAAAGATCGGGTGGGCAACAGCGGTTAAAGAACTAATCAGTCTGCTCTACAGTGGGCGAGTACCCAAGTGGGACTTGTCTAGGGTCAGACCTGCTGGCTCTCGTCTCAAGACATTCGGGGGTCGCGCAAGTGGCAGTGAGCCACTAGATAAGCTGTTCAAGCATGTGATATCTATATTCACCCACGCCAAAGGACGTAAGTTGAATAGTATAGAATGTCACGATCTTGTTTGTTACGAGGGTGAGGCGGTGGTAGTGGGCGGTGTTAGGCGTTCCGCTACCATTTCCTTGTCCAACCTAACTGATGACCGTATGCGTCATGCCAAGTCAGGCGAGTGGTTCCTAAAGGATGGACAGAGATCACTAGCTAATAACAGTGTGGCCTACACTGAGATGCCAGATACTGGTGCTTTCCTAAGAGAGTGGACATCACTCTACGAAAGTAAGAGTGGAGAGCGTGGCATCTTCAACAGACAAGCGGCAAAGGATATGGTTCCAGAGCGCAGGGATAACAGCTATGAATTCGGGGTAAATCCTTGCAGTGAAATTCTGCTTCGACCTAGAGAATTTTGCAACCTCTCTGAGGTAGTGTGCCGTCCTGATGACACGCTGGCTACCATTCGTAAGAAGGTTACCCAAGCCACATGGATTGGCACTATACAGTCCACGCTAACAGACTTTCGTTACCTGTCTGCACCTTGGAAGAGGAACACAGAGGAAGAGAGGCTGTTAGGTGTGTCTCTCACTGGGATCATGGATTGTCCCGCTATCCTTGGGGCAAGCGACAAGGAACTACAGGGGCTGAGAGATCATGCAGTAAAAGAGAATGTCTCTGCCGCCAAGCTGTTAGGTATACCTGAGTCAGCCGCAGTCACCTGTGTTAAGCCGTCAGGGACGGTGAGTCAGTTGGTTAATTCATCCAGCGGCATACATCCGCGCCACAATTCACATTTCATTCGGCGCGTTCGCAACGATAAGAAAGACCCCATCTCACAGGCTATGATAGATGCAGGGGTTCCTTATCACAGTGACCCACGCAACGATGGTTCATGGGTGTTTGAGTTTGGCATGAAGTCTCCCAAGGGGGCCATCACTCGCCATGACATCACCGCCCTTCAGCATCTGGATATCTGGAAAAGGTTTGCCCTCAACTGGTGTGAACACAAGCCCTCTATCACTGTCTCTGTCAGAGAGAGCGAGTGGGTAGAGGTAGGCGCATGGGTACATAAGAACTTTAACATCCTGTCTGGTGTTAGCTTCCTTCCCCACGCAGATGATGACCACAGTTATGAGTCAGCCCCATATGAGGATTGTTCCCCTGAGACATACAGGAAACTAGCCAAGACCCTACCCGCTGAGATAGATTGGGATGCGGTCAAGGAAGAGGAAGACCAGACCACAGCCAGTCAGGAGTTAGCTTGTATGGCAGGGGCATGTGAAATATGACAGCGTTACTAACACTTAGAGCCAACCTTGATAGCGGTGAAGGTAATGTCCCGCTCACCTCCAAGTTTGATGAGTTATCCCCCTTGATGAAAGCCGATCTTCTTAAAGATTGGATAGGACAGCTAGGGGTGCTGTACACAGACGCGCTGGCTGACTTCGATAAAGAATATGATTCACTTAGCACTGAGGCAACAGTATCGGACGGGGGTAATCTTGTCGCCCCACACAGCACGGTTGGAACCGCAAAAGGGCAAGTTTATAGCGGTGGTAGGTGCTAAGTGAATCTGCTTATTATACCTGATGCCCATGCGGCTCCGGGTTATGACAACGAGAGGTTTACGGCGGCGGGTCAGTTTGTTATGGAAGAACGTCCTGAGTACGTGGTATGCTTGGGGGATTGGGCTGACCTGCCGTCACTATCTTCTTACGACAAGGGAACGAGAGGCTTTGAGGGTAGGCGTTACCGCAATGATGTGGAAAGCGCAATAGATGCCCAAGATAAATTCTTTGCTCCCATTAAAAAATTTAATGATCAGAAGAGAAAGAACAAGGAGAAGCAGTACAAGCCTAAACTTATTATGTGCCTTGGCAACCATGAAGACAGGATTACCAGAGCCACACAGTTCGCACCCGAATTACACGGTGCTATAGGCATCGATGATTTACTGTACAAAAAGTATGGTTGGAAGACCGTTGACTTCAAGCGCTCCATCACCCTGTTTGGTATCACATTCAGCCATTACTTCACATCTGGAATAGCGGGAAGACCCATCAGTAGCGTTCATTTGGGCCACACGCTCGTGTCTAAGCTACACTGCTCTGCTGTACAGGGTCACACCCATCTGTACAACCACGCGGAACACACGCGGCCTGACGGGCAAAAGATATTCGGCCTGAGCGCTGGATGTTTCAGCCATCCTGACTACACGGAGAACTGGTGCAGGGATACAGAGCACCAATGGTGGAGAGGGGTAATTGTTCTCAGGGAACTAGATGGTGATGGGTACTACGATGAGATCAGAGCCGTCACCCTTCGTAAACTTACTAGAGATTATCTTTGATCTCTCTAATAGAAACCACACATCCAGCAGGGAAAGCGTGGAATGCATAGTATTCTTTCTTGTCATCCTTAGTGTTGGCTACTTTGATTACTCTCCTGTCCTTTTGCACGAGGTATCCTACCGTCCATAGACGTTGAGGCTCTACCTCGTCCTTTTTTTCCCATCCCGATGTGGCATAGATATCTAACCATTCTACTGAGCAAAGGACGCCCAGCTTCATAGGTTACTCGCTTCTCCAACTCCTATCCTACCTGCGCTAAACTCTTTGCGCTTGCGTCGAGCCTCGTCAACCTTATCTCGCAGGAAATTAATCTTCCTTGCTTCTTGTTTATCAGAGAGAGACTTATCATTTCGAGCACGGGTGATGTCTCTTTGAAAGCGGTTAATTTTAGATTCATACCTACGTAGTTCCCTTCGTTTGGCATCTGGTGCTATTGGGTATATACCAAGCCCAACAACTGAGGCTATCGACGCAAACGTATCTCTCTTGGGATCACCATAGCGCCCAATTCTTCCCAAGCTGGCGTCGGCTAACTTACCTTCGAGTTCACCGGGATCAAGCCTGACCACTGCCTCCAGAACGGAAGGCATATTGATTAGGCCAGATCGGGTGATGATACTGGGCATCGTCATTCCCCACATCCAGTTGAACGTATCCATCGCCTTGTCTGCGGCGGTTCCGTTGGGATCAACGATCTGTGCACCACGCCATGTGTCCTTGTTCTGCATGAGGGCAACCGCTAACTGCCAGCCCGGAGCAATGAGGCCAAACTCCTGCGCTCCCTGCTTTAGTTCCAATCTCCTGATGTTACCTTGCAACTCCCATATGCCTGACCATGGGAAATAGTAGGACAAGTCAGCAACCTGTAGGTTACCGTTCGCATCCTTCCATGGCATCAGCATTCCATGCCCACTCTGCCTGATCCACTCTGGTGCAAGGCGCATAAACTCATCCCAGTCATCATCCATGAACGGCATACTACCGAACGCCGCTTGCGCTCCTGCAAACATCATAACGTAGGGAAGGAATCTCCACGGCTCATTGAGTGCTGTCTTTAGAAGTTGGGGTATGACTTTGGTTTGGTATGTAATGAACGGCGCACCAAAGAATGAAGAGCGCAGTCCTCTAACTAGGGGGGACACCTCACTGTAATCAAACAGCACCTCGTTGGCTCTCTGGATGGCGGCTTGTTCAATAGTGATGGTGGGTTTCCCATCTGGCCCAGCACTCTCCTGACGCACCTCTTCCAGATGTGCTCTCTGGTGTGTTAAAGCGTCTGCTATATAGACACTCTTGCCTAACACCTCTAGGTTCTGGTACATATTTCCAGACCACTTAGCCGCCTTCTTCCAATACTTTTGAGCGTTCATTGTGAAGGACAATATGCCATCCCTCTCTACACTCAGTATGATGTCCTCAAATTCACGCAGTTCGGAAGCTATCATAGTAGATGCCTTTAAACCATAGTGCTCTGCTAACTCATACGCAGTGAACTCTTTCTTTAACCCATAGTTGTTTGCGATGTCGGAGTTCTTAAATAATGTTGTACCTTTTTCTCCTTTCCAAATCTCACGTATTTCTTCTTTAAACCATTTAGGCATTCTATGAAATGGAACCCTACCAAATAAGTTCAACAACATTCCGTTGTTCACAAAGTTACGTGAAACTGTGGGTGGATTCATGGGAACCTTAAGGGTCTTCCATATACCCACTAACTTCGCATGTCTACCATGTGGGCTGAACATCTTAGAGAATAGGTTCTGCTCCCCGAATGCAGTAGCAGAGTTACCCATTATGTCTGCGTATAGTTCTTTCCTTATCCATATTCCAGACAACGACCCAAACCTTCTCCCTTTAGGCATCTGCCTAAACATCTTGGTGTCGTACTTCTCGTCATAGTATTTCTGCGCCCCCTCTTCTGAGCCGCCCTTGTCCTCATAGAACTTCTTCTTAAGGGCTTCTAGTTTGGCTATTTCCGCCTCTGCATTCTTTACTACGTGTGGTTTTGTCTTGGGGAATCCTTGCACCGCTTTTAAGCCTTCAATTTGTACATCTATTGCATGAACAGTAGTCCTTTTCTTTCTTGTCTTTAACGTAACTGGATCAGTAATCTCATAGGTTACCCACTGTTCAGGCAGTACCCAAGGGGGCAAGTCTCTCCCCTCTGAATCTTTTCCAAAGGCTACCATCTTAGACAACTCGTGCAGATAGTCAATAATAATCATGTCCATCTGAGGGACAGTGATGGCTCTGTATATTAGGTAGGCTGGATCGGTGATCTCCCCTAATAGTTCCTTCCGCAGTGCATCCATCTCCTCATCTCTTACTTCTGTCCAATGAAGTTCACTGGCCTTCATGCCAAAAGGACTGGAGCCTTTCTTCCCCGTTAACAGATGGGCTAAAAATATCCTTGGCAGGTATCTCCCATACAGATCATTGTACTGATCGCGGGTAGCCTCTGGGAATATATCCTTCTTGAATGCCAATTCTCCAATCTCCATGATCTTGTCTTTATACTTAACAGACGCCTCACGTAGTTTGACATTGGAGATCATCTCTGGGGTAGCATCTTTGTTGGTGAAGTACTTGAACACTTCTTCTTGATCTTGTTCAGAGAGATCGGTATATATTTTTTTAACCTCTTCTCCGTACTCCATTACTACTCCCAACTTACCCTGAAAAGCGGATCGGATAGATCGTAACAGTGGAGAGTAAGATACTTCTGAAAACGGGTCAAAGAACCCCTCCATTTTTTTCCTGAAGTGTCTGCCTCCTGCAACCAAGCCATCAACCCACTCCTTATCATTGTCCTTCAGCTTGTCGTTGACATAGCTAAAGAACTTGTCATCGAGTCCAGCAAACAGGACGGAGTAATGCTCTGTGTTCCTTACCTTTGCCTGATCGAACTTGCGGTCAACCGTTCCACGGATAGCACCCCTTATGAAAGCAACAACCTCTGCCTCATTTAAGTTCTTACCAAGGTACATCTTGACTCTTCCCATCCCACGCCTCAACCAATCCAGAAGCCTAATCCAGAATGAATCAGTCATTGGGTCAGTCGCATCAGTGTAGATACCGATGGCCTCTTCCGTTACGAATTCTGCCTTCGCCTCTGGCGACATGTTGGCGTTCATCTTAGCGTAGATACTTTCAGCCGCCGCAAAGGACTCAGTCCAAATCCCTCCACCCTCGCCTTCGGCGTCTCTCAATTCTCTGGCACTGGCTAGGATAAAGCTATGAATCTGGTCGCCGTACACATTCAGGATGCCAACGTGAACCCCTATCTCATGAGCAAAGACAGCAGTGATGTTCTCTTCTTCAATGCTATTGGTTATGAACCATACCATCCCGTTCCTATCGACTGCTCTAATACCAAACCCACGTGGTGGATCAGGAACGTCCGACTGGTTCTGAACGATGCGTAGCACCTTATCCTTTTCTAGACGGGCAAGTTTTAAGCGCCCGATGGCGGCTCCTAAGACTTCTCTAAATCTCTTGGGAGTTAACCCTGTGTTGTAGTTGGCGTTGCCTCTTTCATCTACCCCAACAAAAGGTCTTATTACAGAATAGTTGGGGATGTACCTTGCCCCTCCTTTATCAGTAGAAACCCCCATCATTCTAGAAACTTCACCTGTCGTACCCCGGATAGTTTTTCGCTGATGGCCCTTGATAAATATAGCGGCGGGTGTAATCTTGGAGTTGACAACAATCTCTTGTCCCTTCTCCCACTCCTTCTTCTCCCTCTTGCCACTGAACTCGTAGGTAATATCAATGGTGGGCTTCTTACCACCCACCCACTTGAGGATAGTTTTATCCATCGTACCTATGTGTTCCACCACTTGCCACTCTGAACCCACGTTATCCTTGAACTTCTGTGGGTGGTGAAGGTTTCCTATAGGCGTAGTGTTTACTTGATCTAATTCCTTAGTAGTGGCATCAGCCGCAACGGGCGCAACTTTATCCTTTACTTTTTTGGGAAATTTGTAGCCTTCAAATAGTACATTACCTTGATCGTCCGTGATATCCTTAGAGGTATCACGAACAGCAGTTTCCTGTAACCTTTTTTCTATAGCCGCACCAGCCTCTTCCTTAGCCGTTCCTTTAGGTTTTGTCTCAGCACCAGCTTCTTTGTAACCTTCAAATATTACATTGCCTTCCTCGTCCAATACTTCCACGTCACCCTTCACAGGCTTGGGTTTTGTCTCTGCTTTTTTCTTTTCCTTTTCGGCTTTATCCTTCTCTGCCTGTGCGGCTTTATCTTTCTCTGCCTGAGCCTTAGCCTTCTTTTCCTTAGCCTTCTCTGCTAAAGAGGCAATGGTGGCGAGTCTCTTCTCAAGACGTTCCTTCTCTTTTGCCGCCTCAAGTTCTGTCTGATCATAGACAAAGGAGATGTCTTCTAAAGACAGCCATCGAGTACCCTTTTTATCTGATACAAACTTAACCCTGCCGCCTAAGAAGTACTGCTCTTCGGGGTAAGAGAACTCAACAAACTTACCAGTCTGTTTGCGCTGACGACCCATCCTACCCCTCTTACTATGGGTAATGGTAACAGTTGTATCGAGCCTGATCTGGGTATCTATTCCATCTTTACTTGGAACATCCACCACTTTAGTTTCTACTCCCCACACCTTATCCTTTTCAAGTATTGGAATCTCTTCTGGTGGTGGAGCAGTAGGCGTTTCATTCCTTACCAAGACTGGAACGTATACAACACGGGAATGTTGGTAATCGCTGGGACTTATCGGCGTCTCAGTAAAGCTAAAGATTTTACGCTTCGTTTCTGGCCTTTCAATCTGAATTCTGTCATAGCCAAGCAAGTCCATTTCAATGGGCAAGTCCCTAGCCCAGCCTTCCTTGGTTGTAATAAGTTCAAAGGTCTTGGATTTTTTGCGAACCCTACCTAGCCTCCCTTCCATGGACGTGCCATCAAAGAACTCTACGAGCGCCTTCCTCCCCTTGTTCGCTTCTAGGGATATGGCTCTGGATTCAAGGAATATTTGAGCGTCTTCCCCGAACCTTCCAAAGGCGTGGGTCTGGGGAATAAACATATCAGCCATGAATTTTTCCATGGCTTTCTGTTCTTCTTCGATACTCCCTCTGAATGAGGCAATAAGACGTGCGCCCTTAGTCGGCCCCTCTGCCACGAGCACGTCGTAAGGAGCGAACACTCCTGTCATCAAAGGAGCCGCCGGATAATTTATATGTGCTTGCAGGGCAGACGTAGGTCTTATCATATACTCCCTTCCATCCGGCGATACAATTTTTACTACATTAAATACTGCAATTGGGCCACCCCCAGTTAAAAACGGAGCCTGTGGTTTCAGAAAGACGCGCTCCTTTTTGCCAGTTTTCGCTACCGTATAGGTCTTTTCTTTGGGCGGGAGTGGTATTGAAACAATAGGTTCAGTCCTTTCGCCGTATACTTTGAACACTTCAAATAGAGTGTTTTCATCTAAGGTAAGTTCGATGTCTGGGTCTGTTGCCCTTAATTTATTGATCCTATCAAGAGCGCTTTTCTTTATAGTGACACGTGTATCATTTCTACGAAAGTTCTTATCGTAATCTTTAGTAAGAAACTCCTTGTCTTTAGTTAGATCAACAATTCTTGTTTCGGGGGGAGCGCCCATTATCCTTTCAGGTTTTGCCTCCACCCCCTCTATATACTCCATTGGCTCTTGCTTAGTAACAGTCCTTTCTATATTGTGCAACCGATCTTTCAATTCCTTTAGCTTGAGTGCGTGTTCTTCCCTGTTCCACCACGTTAGATAGATTTCATAGTCATAGGGATAATCAGGATATGCCTCCTCCTCAGTCCTAGCATCTCTCTGAACTATGATTGTTCCAGTGGTGTTATCTACCCACGCTTTTCTTATTGTCTCCCTTCCCGGTACAGTATCGGGGAGATAATAAGACTCGACAGCGCCTCTTCTGTAAACCTGTTTAACGTCTTTTATCTCTACAAAGTCTTCTAA